>Ga0209395_1000069_pt1 | contig 162609 bp, 149 predicted proteins | sample GOMGulsemesocosm_3_FD_184635 | JGI IMG/M metagenome (GOLD analysis project Ga0209395, IMG submission 184635) | Methane-oxidizing microbial communities from mesocosms in the Gulf of Mexico - GOM9D Gulf of Mexico (SPAdes) (version 2) | ecosystem: Environmental > Aquatic > Marine > Cold seeps... | reverse complement strand
TTTGTTTTATGCCTGGGTTTGCCTCTATCGTCAGCAGCACCGTACCTTCCAGCAGGCGAAAGCCCAAATCCCGGTAAGAGGCCGATAACTTGGCCTCCATCGCCTGGGAGGCGCGCTTTAGTTGGTAGCCCAGCAACCTCTCCATTGGTATTTGAATATTGCTGTCGTCGGTTGGTTGGGGTCGCTCTAGTTTGCTTTGGCTCACTAAATTAGCTCTCACTGCCGTGTGTTGTGCCCGCCAATTATTGGCTGGGCAACTCTTAGCTTGGCATTCTACCTGATTGATAGTGTTCAAATACATACAATTGCTATATTGTATAGCAATTAAGGTAAGCATTGGTGAAATAAGTGACGGTATACAATCCTCCAGTTAAGGATATTTTGTTTGCAATCAATGAGCTGGCGAGCCTGGATGCGATCAGCTCGCTGCCTGCATTTGAATCTGCGAGTGCTGAAATGGTCTCGACCTTGATCGCAGAGGCGGCTAAATTCTTTGCTGAAGTACTGGCCCCGTTGAACGGCCAGGGAGATCAGCAGGGCGCCTCACTGGACAATGGTGATGTGTCGGTACCGGAGGCGTTTGTTCATGCCTATCAACAGCTGCAAGCCGGAGGTTGGCCAGCGCTATCGTTCCCTGAGTCCGAGGGCGGTTTTGGTTTCCCGGGTTTAGTCGAGCTAGCCATAGTCGAAATGATGCAGTCGGCCAATCTCTCTTTTTCTATGTGCCCTTTATTGGCGCCGGGTGTCGCCCGGGTGCTAAGGCTGCAAGCTGACGAATCGATTAAAAGCCAATACCTAAGTAAGATCGCCAGCGGCGAGTGGGCCACGGCCATGAGTCTGACCGAGCCGCAATCGGGCTCGGATTTGTCCGGCCTTAAAACCAGTGCCCAGCCAGATGGTGAGTTTTACCGTATCAAGGGGCAAAAAATATTCATCAGTTGGGCCGATCACAATATGACGGCGAACATTCTGCATTTGGTCTTGGCGCGCCTGCCCGATGCTCCAGTCGGAGCTCGAGGTCTAAGCCTGTTTCTGGTGCCAAAATTTATCAGTGATGATAATGGTGGGCTAGGCCAGAGAAATGATTTCAGCGTGTTATCACTGGAACATAAATTAGGTTTAAAGGCCTGCCCAACCTGTACCGTAAACTATGGCGATAATGAGGGTGCTATAGGCTATCTGGTAGGCCAGTCAAATAATGGCCTCAGCGCCATGTTTATCTTAATGAATCACGCCCGCATCCAGGTGGGTATGCAGGGTGCGGCGTTGGTTGAGCGGGCTTATCAAATGTCCGTAGATTTTGCCGGGCAGCGCATACAGGGAACAATAAAGTCCCAAGGTAACAATCAGGTGGCCATTATTCAGCATCCCGACGTTCGCCGTATGCTGGGGTTAATGAAGGCAGGTAAAGATGCGATAAAAGCACTGGCTTACACCGCTGCGGCGGAATTGGATTTGTCGGAACATTCTAGTGGCGAAAAACAGCGTGCGCTACACGCTAGCCGGGTGGCCCTATTAACCCCTATTATGAAAGGCTGGGGCAGTGAGTTTTCGCAAGAGCTGGTGCAGCTGGCAGTACAAATACACGGCGGCATGGGTTATATCGAAGAAACCGGGGTGACACAATTTATGCGCGATGCGCGGGTGACCACCATTTTTGAAGGCACCAGCGCTATCCAGGCAAAGGATTTGCTTAGGCGAAAATTACTCGCCGATGGGGGTGAGGCCTATCGTGTTTTGTTGGCAGAAATGCGCAGCCTGATTACCGAGTTGAACACAGCGGGTACTGCACTGGCATCACTGGCGGCAAACCTGAGCCCGGCACTCGATCTTTTGGATCAGCTAATTAGCTGGGTTCTTGATCACCGCGCCGAGAAGGGCGTGTCTCTGGATACGATTGCCTTTGATTTTATGATGTTGTCGGGTTACGTGATGGGGGGCTGGCTACTGTCCCGCTCAGCTTTGTTAGCCCAGAGAAAGCTGGCCAAGGGCGAGCAAGATATAGAATTTCTTAATGGCAAAATTTCAGCCGCAAATTTTTATATGAAATTTATTCTGCCACGCAGCCAATCCCATGCACAGATTGTATTGGGCGGCGGCCAGGGCTTGGAGGGGTTAGTGCTTTAATCAACCCTTGCCTGGCCTAGGCTTTTACACAAACATAGACGGTGTTGGTTGATTCGCCACTCTGAAACGGATTGTAAAAAGACACGATATGCGCATCGACGCTGGCAAATACGGTTTTCAACAAAGCTTCAAAATTTGCTTCAGGTAAGTTTTGTGACCACATCGCAAACACACCCTTGGGTGTGAGCTGCTCGGCCATAAGCCCCAGGTTCTCGGTAGTATAAAAGCTGGCGTTGCTGGCGTTTAAAAATTCGGTCGGAGAATGGTCAATGTCCAACAGAATGGCATCAAACTTTTTGCCTTCGCTATTGGGGTCAAAGCCTGTGTCAGGGCTGGTAGCCAGGTCGAAAAAGCTGCCCAGTATATAGCGATTGCGGCTATCGGCATTGAGTATTTTTCCTAACGGGACTAGCTCAGCTTGGTGCCAGCCGATAACGGCGTCTAAGGCATCGACCACCAGCAGCTCGGCTATTCGGTCGTCTTCTAAGGCAGCCACAGCGGTGTAACCTAGGCCCAAGCCACCGACAACAACACTGAGCTCTTCGCCTTGCACTGCCGCCAGGCCAAGAGTAGACAGAGCCTCTTCGGCCTCAACAAACATGCTCGACATTAAAAACTCATCGCCCAGCTTAACTTCAAAGATGTCCCTGTCACCTAGCGCCGGCATACGCCGTCGGCGCAGGGAAATCTCACCTAAGGGGGAGGGCTGGCTATCAATTTCACTGAATGATAGAGACATAGTCGGGTGGTCCTGCTGTATTAGGTGGGCGCCAATCATACATGATTGGCCTTTTTTGGAAAAATAGCGGCGTGTATGCCCTATTTACTGCGCCATATGGTTGCTACGGCGCGTTCGTTGCCACAGATGCCGACGACCACACAAGTAACCCCAGCGGCGAAGAATACGAAAATTGGAATTAACGCTCCAATTTGTGCCGTGAAGATAGCCGCTACCGTTGAAATACAAGATAGAACTAAAAACAAACCACCCACGGCGATTAAGATAGTTCGATGTGATTTCACATACCTGAATTCATCATCGCCGGATTCAAGATGATTGAGTATTGGGGAGAACAATTTTCTAAGTACTGATTTCATGGAAGGCTTTCGTGTAAGGGGTTAGTAGATTCTATGCAATTCGCCGCCAAAATTCTATGTTTGGATTGAAGCGTAATAAGGTCGAACTAACAACGGGGGCTTCTATGCAGAATAATCACAGCTGAAGCGCGTGCGGAGATTAGACGATAACTACCTACGAATGACAAGGGCTGGTACTCTCCACCTAATAACCGCAGTTAAGCGTAAACCGTTGTACCGCAACATCATTGACTGTATTTAGGTGAGACTGTTTGGGTGGCCACAGAGTGCTAACGGCGTTACGTCTTAGTTGACCATTTTTCTTTATGGATAAGCTGCGTTATGTCGCCTCTGGGCAGCCAGCCAAACTCTTCCAATTCAGGTTTTTGTTGAAATTTAGAAACGTAGCCCAGGCAGAGGTAAGCCACGATCTCTATGTTGCTGGGGATGCCTAAGGTGTCTCGCAAGATATCATCATGGATAATGCTGACCCAGCCTAAGCCGATATTTTCGGCTCTGGCGGCCAGCCACATGTTTTGAATGGCACACACGGTGCTATAAAGATCCATTTCAGGCTTTATGGTGCGGCCTATCACTACCGGGCCGTTTCTTTCTCGATCACAGGTAACGCATATACCCAGTGGGGCCTCCAAAATACCTTCCAACTTGAAGCTTTGATACTCAGCCTTCTTATCATCTGAAAACTTATCAGCCGACTCAAGGCTGGCGGCTTCATAGCCTTTTTTTATCGCTAGTTTGGTTTGCTCTTCGGTAACCAGTACAAAATCCCAGGGCTGCATAAAGCCGACACTGGGCGCATGGTGCCCAGCGTTAAGAATTCGCTCTAATACCGCATTGGGAATTGGGGTGGGGATAAAGTCTTTGCGTACATCTCTCCGTGAATGAATCACTTTATATAGAGCGTCTCTTTCTGCATCACTGATTTTCATGGTCGCCTCATAATAACTCTGGTCATTGTATGACTAATGCCATGGCTATTGCCACTCATTGTGCTATTTGCCTAAGATGAGGTGTAGCTCGATAAGGATGGTTAAAGCAAGTTGGTGTGTTGGGCGTTGAAAAAAGGAAGGTGCTTTAAAAGCCACCTTCTATTTTTTAGGCAGTTCTAAAAGGTTTTAAGGTCTTTCAGTTTTTGAGATTTACCGGCTTTCATGCTGCCAGGTTTCTTTTGCAGCATAAGGGATTTTATTCTCGGAGTATGGCCGCTGGCGGTGGAAACTACTTTTCCGCCTCCACCTGTAGCAAAAACTACCGCAACAAATTTATATTGTTTGCCATCTTTTAGACCATGGAAAGCGTGCTGAAACGAACCACCTGGCTTTTTCTCCATGTAGCCGAGTCTGTTGCCATTTTTACCGGTCCATTTATTGTGTCTGTCCCGGCATTCACTTTTAAGATTATTCCAGGCATTTGATTTTTTGTAGCAGACTCGAACTATGTCAGAACCCTGAACATTACCGGCAGCAAAGTTTAGCTTAAAAGATGAGGGTGAAGTTTCAATTATGGATAAAACCCCTGAGTATTTGTCAGGGTCAATCTTATTTGATTTTGTTGATTGCGTAAGCGTGCCTACTTTTCTCCATTTGGCTTTTTTCCATTTTCCATTGTTCTTTTTCTTTTTACAAAAGCACTCGATCTTAATTTTATATTTGGTGTTTGACTTCAGGTTGCTAATGAGTGCCGGACCCACCGTGGCCATTGTGGACTTTTTACAAATCCCATTGATCGTGTTCTTTTTCTTGTAACAGATTTTTATATAATTAGTGGATTTTCCTGGCTTATAGTTGTTGAGGTTCCAGTTCCAGGTCACATTAAAAGAGTTTTCCTCTGCTGACGCCGAAACACCACCAAATCCACCTGAGGCAAGTGCAAACGTAGATGAAAAACACAACGCTAAGGCCAATAGTGTTTTCACTGTAAATATCTTGTGAACCATCTTTATCTCCTGAATAACGGTTTTATTTGTTGAATGTGAAGCCTATCACAGGAGAGTAGAGTTTTTTGGTGCTTAGTCGACAGATTGGTGAAGTTGTTGTAGCTGAGTGTCAAGGTAAATCAACTGCTATAGCAGTGCCGCATCAGGGTTAGATGTAAGCTTTGTTAGACAATACCTGGCTAAGTTTTCGGTGCTGGACTCCTAATGATTACTGAAATTGCCTGAAAACATATAGCCTGAGGCACAGTTGAAGTTTTGATGTAATAAATTTAAATTTGTATTTATTAGGCGGAAATTGCTGCGAGACCATATGAGAAGCCAATGTCTACTACTAAGGCTGAAAAGAATACGACGCCTCCATAGGCGCTTGATAGGCCCCAGGGCAGGTCAAATTGAAATCTTAGCATTAAAGCCGGGATTATCAGATAAAGAAGAGCTGCAATCAAAATCAACCATTGCGGCAGTCCCAGCAAACCTACAGCAATCGACAGTAGGAATATGAGTAGTGCCGGTATTAAAACGAATACAAAGGATACCCAGCCATCTATTCCTCTATCTTCTCCTTTTTCCAGAAATTTAATAATCAAGAATACAATAAGCCCTGCAATTGCTGCTTGTAACATCGCTGCTCCTTAGTTTTAGCTCGGTAATGAGGGGTTACTCAAGAAAATCAACCACCTTGTTTGTAGCTCGAGTCCCCGAATATGAAAAACCACCATCTTTGAACTCCGACCCTGCAATAAAAAATGCAACTAAAAGAATTACTAGTGCACATAGTATTATGGCGCTAAGTATTTTTTTAAAATACATAAATGATTTCCAAAGTACCGTTGCCTTTGTCATGGTTTTAACTTCCTGTTCTGTACGCTTGACTTCAGCACAACCAATCAGCCAGCCAGGGCCGGGAGTTGATAGGCTTTAATGTTTTAGCTAAATATCGGCTCGTCCGCCTAATTCCGATTTCTGGTGCTAATAAGGAAGGGTTGATTCGATGTGTTTTTATATCCCTTAAAAACTAACGTCAATGTATTATTTTTGTTGGGAGTTTTCAATAGCTTTAATAGCCTAGAATTGGTCGATGAGCTGTAGATGTAATTGGTACTTATAGCTTATCGTTAGTATTGTTTCTAACCTTGCGTGACATCGAGCTAGGCAATATGTAGTGCAGTTAAGTCTTTGAATTCACGGAGTTTAGCCTGCATCGATTGTTCAGCTGCTTATTAGTGATTTCAAATTATTTGGCTTTAACATCTAACCGTTTGGCGTTGCAGCTTGCTTGGCGATAGTAAGTAAGGATAGTTATATGAGGAATTGAGTTGCCATGCGGGCGGTTTTCGATAGTCCCACTTAGCGTTCAACAATCAAAACAACACGTACATCATTCACATTGGTGAGCGTGGGGCCGGTTATTACCAGCGCGTCGATAGCTTTAAACAAGCTATAGCTATCGTGTTGTTTTAATACATCAAACGGCACCAAACCTGCCGCTTTAGCCTGGGCCAGGGTGCTGGGTGTGATGATAGCGCCGGCGGCATCTTCAGTGCCGTCGATGCCATCGCTGTCTCCGGCTAGGGCAAAAATTCCCGCCGCGCCCTTAAGGGCCACCGCTAGGGATAATAAAAATTCGGTATTACGACCACCTCGGCCGGCGCCTTGCTGGCCGATGGTAACGGTGGTTTCGCCCCCTGATATTAACGCGGCGGGCATGCGTACAGGCTGCCCCATAGATTTAACCGAGGCCGCCATGCCTGCCATAATCTTACCCAGCTCGGCACTTTCGCCTTCTATCGTGTCACCCAAAATTATCGGTGTATAACCCAGTTGTTTGGCCTTATCGGCGGCGGCGTATAGGGCCTGGGCTGGGTTGGCAATAATTTCATAATGATGCGGGGGTTGCGGGGTGCTGCGTACTCGCGTCTTACTCAGGTGCTTCAGCACTGAATCTGGTATCTCGATCTGGTGGCGTCTCAATATAGCCAACGCCTCGGCGCTGGTAGTTAAAGGCGCAAAAGTTGGCCCAGAGGCAACGCTGCGGGGGTTGTCGCCAGGTATGTCACTGATCAATAGGCTGTGCACCGAAGCAGGTGCGGCGGCCGCCAATAGGGCACCACCCTTGACCTTTGATAAATGCTGACGGACTGAGTTAATTTCTTCAATATTGGCGCCGCAGGCCAGCAACGCTTTACCCAGCTGCTGTTTATCGGCCAGTGTTATGCCGTCGACGGGCAGAGCCATAGTGGCCGAGCCGCCGCCAGAAATTAAAGCGATAACCAGATCGTTTGCGCTTAAACCACGCAAAGCGGCAAGAATTTCCAGCGCCGCTTGCTCACTAGCTTGGTCGGGCACTGGGTGACCGGCTTCAATAATTTTAATCCGCTGGGTTGCTACCGCATGTTCATAGCGAGTGCTGACCACACCACTGAGTTCAACCTCGGGCCAGGCCTGGTCGATGGCGGCCGCCATAGCGGCAGAAGCCTTGCCCGCGCCAATAACAATGCAACGGCCCTTGGGTTTTGGCGGCAAGTGTTTTAACACCGCCGGGCCGGGCATGGCGCTGTTAACGGCGGCATCAAAAATTTGCCGCAATTGAAGCTGCGCCTGTTGCTCTGTTATTGGCATTGTTTATTTAGCCCCAATTCATATGCATAGCCGCTAGGGTAACGCTTTTGGCGGGGGTATTACCACTGAGGTGGGGCTATCAGGCCGCCTTTTCTGATCTAGATCACCGTAAGGTATTGTTAGTGCCGTTAACGGAGGTGTGTCACAGGGTTTACCATCCTATCGGCAGGGCGTTATTTGTTTCCGCCAAGGCTAAGTTCTGATAGATTCCTGACTGGACTAAGGTGCACCCGGTTACGGGCGCACAATAATAAAATAGCCTGTTAAAGGAAACCGTGATGAAACTGAAACGTCGATTAGCATTATGTTGTTTAGCCCTGGTAGCCAGTAGCGGCGCTTTCGCCCGCGATGATGCCAACGAAACCGCCATTAAAGCGCGCAGCAGTGATATGCAGCTACGCTCATTCTATGCCGGCCAGCTGTTCGCTATGGCGAAGGGTAAAATACCCTACGATGCCGCCAAGGCCGTTAAGCTGACCAGCAGCCTAAAGTTATTATCTGAATTGGACAGCAGTGGCTTTTGGCCCATGGGTTCAGATGCTAGCGCCTACCCAGAGAAAACCTCGGCTAAGAAAGAAATTTGGACCAGCTACCCAGAGATCGGCAAGTACGCTAAAAAATACCAGCAAGCCATCACCGGTTTAGAGTCTGAGGCGGGTAACGGCCTGGGTGCTTTACGGTCAAAAATAGGCGCCCTAGGTAAGTCTTGCAAGGGTTGTCACGATGAGTACAAGCAGGAAGATTAAGGCCTAAACTTGAACCCTAATCAGTTTCAACGGCGCCGGGTGTGGAGTTTAACCATTCGCATTTGGCACTGGCTCCTAGCCCTAGCGGTGTGCACTGCCTGGGGCTTTGGCGAATTTATGGACTTTGCCACCATCCAGTGGCATTTTTATCTCGGTTACAGCATTTTAGCGCTGCTGGTGTTTCGCCTGCTGCTCGGTTTATGGGGCCCGCAAGCCCAGCGGTTTAGCGCATTACCCTTGGGCCCTGGCCGTATTCGTACCTACTTAGGCAGCGCCTTATCCCGCACTCCAGGAGGCGAGGTGGGCCACAATCCCTTGGGCTCATTGTCATTGATTGCCATGCTGCTGGCACTATTGGCCCAGGCCGGCACCGGTTTATTTATCGAGTCCGAAGACTTTTTTGAATATGGTCCCCTGGCCGATTACGTGTCGGAGTCCACCATCCATTTTATGGGCATTTGGCATCATCGCATCGCCAAGCTATTGCTTTTCTTGGTGGGTATGCACCTAGCGGCCATGGTGTATTATCGCCTTTGGAAGCGTGAAAACCTGCTGCTGCCAATGATCACCGGCTGGAAGTGGGTAAAGGCAGGGCGTAATAACGAGCAGCAAAAAAAATAGTACAGCGGTGTTCACTTCATTCAAAAACACTATAAAAATTTCAGCATAGTTAACCGCGTAGCCGCGAGTTATGATATAAACCGGCTATCAACTCAGGCCTAGGTTAACCATGCTCGACAAAAGCCTGCGGGAAACCGCCTCCAATCACTACATTAGTGAATACTTTCATATTGCTGAGCAACGTGGCCTGGATGCCGCAGCGTTGTTGCAGCAATGCGGTATAGACCGACAAATAATAGACGCCCCTCAACGCCGGGTCGAGTCCGATAAATTGGCGCGCTTCTTAGTTGGCCTTTGGGACGCCTTTGAAGATGAGTCTGCCACATTGTCTGACTCGCCTATCCCTCGGGGCAGTTTTTACATGATGGGCAAGCTCACCCTACATGAGGCCAACCTAGGTAAAGTATTTGCACAGATACAACGTTTTTACAGCCTGATAACTAAAGCATTCAGCCTCAGTTTGAATGTTGAAGGTGATAAAGCTGTATTCCGCTGCGAAATGCACTCCCCCGAAATGGATCCGCGCCACCTTTTTGCCGAAATAAATTTGATGGGCTGGCACCGTTATTGTTCTTGGTTGATTGCTGAAAACATACCCCTGAATGAGGTGTGTTTTTCCTACCCTGAGCCGCCAGAGGTGGGAGAATATACCTACCTCTTTCCCGGTAAGCATGTGTTTAACCAGCCTTATATGGGATTTTCTTTTCATAAAAAATATCTTGAGCGTGAATTGGTGCAGAACCTTTCGGCGTTAAAGATTTTTATGAACCAGTGCCCGTACTTGCTTTTCATTCAACCTAAAACTGATTTTAGTTTAACCAGCGATGTGAAGAATTTATTTAAAAAAGCAGGGCAAGAGGACTTTCCAACGGTTGAAAATACCGCTGCGCAACTGCATATGGCCAAGCGCACACTTAACCGGAAGTTAAAGCAAGAGGGCACCTCATTTCAAAAAATTAAGGATCTAGTGCGTAGAGATAGGGCGGTAAATTACCTCACGCGGCATTCTTTGAGCGTTACTGAAGTAGCGGAGAAAATTGGCTTTTCAGATCCCGCGGTATTCGCCCGTGCCTTTAGGGGGTGGACCGGTCTGTCACCACGGGAATACCGTGCCAAGCATAGCCAAATCGAGAGTTCCCCCTAAGCTTTTAACCAGCACCCTTAGTCCCTTTTTAATTGATGTGTGCATTAATTCCACTGCTGGTATTTCATGCATGGTTTTTCGTCGCGTTTAGCCATTCTTCTAAGCTGTCTCCTCGCCTATTCTGGCTCCGTTCTCAAAGTGAATATTTTCCTAGCTTTGAGGTGGTTGCTCAGAAGACATACAACCATACAAATAATAATTAAGGAGAGGAATCATCATGAAGAAGCTAAATCAAGTTCACTGTATTCGACGTATTTTTGCTAAAACCACTCTGGCAGCAGCCTTGGTGGCTATTGGTGGTGGCGTGGCGCCAGCGCTAACTCAAGCAGCACAGATAGAAGAAGTAGTGGTGACGGCACAAAAGCGCCAAGAGAGCAGCCAAGACATTGGCCTAGCCATTACGGCTCTGGATAACCAGAGCTTGGTAAATTCTGAAGTTAATAATATTCAAGACTTGCAAAATATGGCGCCCAGCCTGCAAATTGGTGAGTCCTTTGGTTTTGCTCAAATTATGATACGCGGCATTGGTACCGACAACCCTTTTGCCGGCGGCGACCCTTCCGTAGGTATGCACTTTGATGGCGTTATTACTGGCCAGTCATCAGCTCAGTTTGGCTCTTTATTTGATATCGAGCGGGTAGAAGTGCTGCGTGGCCCCCAAGGTACGTTGTATGGCCGTAACACCACCGGCGGCTCAATCAATGTAATTACTAGTAAGCCGACGGAAGAGCTTTCCGGTTATGTACGCGGCAGCGTGGGTGACTACAGCCTCAAGAAATTTGAAGCAGCTGTATCCGGTCCCATTGCTGAAAACCTGCTCGGACGCTTTGCAGTACGCACCGTTAATCGTGGTGGCTATGGTAAAAATATCGCCAATGGTAGCGATATTGATGACGCCGATCAGCAGTCATTTCGGGCCCAATTACAATGGCATATCAACGATGATATGGGGGTGCGGTTAGCGCTTGAATCTCACTCTGAAGATGATGTGAACTACATTCCCAAGTTTCGCGCCGCTACCTATGATCCTGCACCGCTGCCAGCTTTGGCGCCACAGCCAACTTCCGGCGTTAGGGCTGCCAACCCAAGAGATATTAATTCCAACGTAAACTTACAAAATAAGCGCGACCAAAATTCTTATACACTGGAATATAACTGGGATATAAATGATTCTTTAACCTTAGTTTCCATCAGTAATTATCAAGACTTTGAGAAAACCCCCCAGGCTGATTTCGATATGACCGCCGAAGACTTTTATATCTGGTCTGAAAGCTTCGAAACAGAGCAGTACAGCGAAGAATTACGGTTAAATTTCGAAACCGATAATGTTCGGGGGCTAGTGGGTTTGTACTACTACAAAGAAGAAATTTCTTCGGACAACCGCCTAGATTTAGGTCTGGTTCCCCAAGTAGCCATCAATGGCAACCCAGGTTTAAGTGGCTGTGGTTTTAATGACAATGTTTCAGACCAAATTATTGGCGCCGCCGATGAAGACCTGTGCTTTTTGTTCCGGGGTACCAGCAAAACCGAAGCCTACGCCCTGTTTGCCAATATTGCCTACGACTTAACGGATAATTTAACCCTGAACGTTGGCGCTCGTTACAGTTATGAAAACAAAGAAGGTGATACCGATCACTGGACCGCGCCGGGCGCACCGGTACTGAGTTTTGCCGACGAAAAAAGCTTTAAAGAATTTTCACCCAGCTTGCGTTTGGAATGGGCCGTCACCGACGACGTTATGTTTTACGGCAGTTTTTCCGAAGGATTCAAAAGCGGAATATTCCTTTCCGGCCAGCGCTCACCCGTGCTAGACCCAGAAATAGTTGATGCCTATGAATTCGGTATGAAGGGCATGTTCCTAGACCGCCAGTTGCAGCTAAACGCAGCGGCCTTCTATTATGATTTTACCGATCTCCAGCAGGGCCGCAGTGTGCCAGCGGGTTCCTCCGGTTTTACCCTGGTGTATGAAAATGCCGCGGCGGCCAAAATCAAAGGCTTCGAGACAGAGTTTACTTGGCTGCCTTCCGATAACGTGAAAATATATGGTTCGGCAACGTACCTTGATGCCACCTTTGATGATTACATTTCCACCGACCCTTTTGACACGGTTTACCAGCAGCTTGGTTTGATTGCTAGTGGCGTGGATTTAAGCCAGCAGTTGGGCGGCAACCAAATGGTGCAGTCACCGGAGTGGGCTTGGTCATTGGGTGCAACGGTAGACTTTACCGTGCCTTCAATCGAGTGGACTGGTTCGGCAACAATCTCCGCCGCCTATAAAGATAAAATTTACTTTTCTCAGTTTAACCACGAGGCCTTAAGCCAAGACGCCGTTACCACGGTTAATGCCAACATTGCTTTGACCTCGGCCGATGAAGCCTGGACAGTTAATGCATGGGGTAAAAACCTGACCGATGAAACCATTTATATGGGCACTTTTATCTTGAATAGCTCCCGTACCAATGCTGGGTTTTTGGCGCCACCTAGAACGGTAGGTATTACCGTAGGCTACAATTTCTGATAGCAACCAAGTTGGGGGGAGAGCAATTGGCTCCCCTTTTTTTGCTTTATACAGTGGGTTTCTCAGGTTCATTAAACGGAGTTCATTTTTTTTATGAGTGATACACAAGAGCTGAAACCATCAGCCGCCACCGACATGCAGTTAAGCGAACCAAAACATATTCTCGACCAATCGGCCATGAGCCGTTTGCAAATCGTCGCGGTAGCGGCCTGTATTTTATTAAACGCATTGGATGGCTTTGATGTGCTGGCCATTAGTTTCGCCTCCCCCGGTATTGCCGGAGAATGGGGTATTAACCGAGCCGAGCTGGGTATAGTGCTGGCCGCCGAATTAATTGGCATGGCCATAGGCTCGGTTATTTTGGGTAATGTGGCCGACCGGATTGGTCGCCGCCCCACTATCTTTTTCTGCTTGGTATTAATGACCGCAGGCATGTATTGCGCTTCTTTAGCGGCTTCCGTAAATATATTACTTATAACTCGGCTAATAACTGGCTTGGGCATCGGCGGCATGTTGGCCTCTACCAATGCCATGACGGCAGAGTTTTCCAATGCTAAATATCGCAACCTGGCGGTTATATTAATGGCGGCGGGTTATCCCATGGGGGCCATTATAGGTGGTTCGGTTTCAACCCATCTGCTTGAAATATATGACTGGCGGGCAATTTTTGTATTTGGTGCCATTGTCAGTGGCTCGTTTGTATTTATTGTTTGGGCGGCCCTGCCAGAGTCGATTGAATACCTGGCGTCGAAGCGCCCCAAGAACGCCTTGGCGCGTATAAATAAAACCCTGCTTAGTATGGGGCATCAAGCTCTGGCGCAGCTGCCAACAGTTAAAGCAAAAGAAGAAAAGAGCAACTACTCAACTCTGTTTTCAAATAAATACCGAGCCTTAACCTTGTTGCTCATACTCGGCTACTTTATGCACATCATGACCTTCTACTACATTTTAAAATGGATTCCTAAAATTGTTGTGGACATGGGTTACGCCGCGAGTTCGGCCGGTACGGTATTAATCTGGGCCAATGTCGGCGGTGCCTTGGGTGCACTAACTCTGGGCCTTATCTCTACCCGTATAAGCCTGACCAAATTGCTGATCATTATGCTTGGCTTGGCTTTTATGATGGTTTCAGCTTTTGGCCTGGGTTATGAGAATATTACTCAGCTGTCCACTATTGCCGCCATGACCGGGTTTTTCACCAATGCCGGTGTGGTGGGTTTTTACGCCCTGATCGCTTCATCTTTCCCCGCTGAAATTCGCGCTGGTGGCACCGGCGTGGTTATCGGCATGGGCCGGGGTGGCGCTGCATTGGGGCCGGTTATTGCAGGATTTTTGTTTGTATCGGGCATGAGCCTGCTCGCCGTGTCTATAGTAATGGCCGCCGGTGCTGCCATCGCTGCCGCCGCTATATTTTTTCTGCGCCCGGTGCTGGCACGACTTAATGGTGCCGCCAGTATTTAATTTTAAGGGAGACTTTGTTTTATGAATTTTGATCGTATCAATCCGCTTACCGGAGAAGTTGCCAGCACCGCCGTTGCGATGCAGGCCGCTGACATCCCCAGGATTTGTGCAAAAGCTGAAATAGGTTTTGCCAGCTGGTCACAGCAAGGCCCGAATGCCAGGCGTGCGGTTTTATTGGCCGCCGCTACGGCGTTAGAAGCCAAACAAGCGGAATTTGTAGCCGCCATGGCGGCCGAGGTAGGCGCCACCGCTGGCTGGGCTGGTTTTAATGTGATGTTGGCCGCATCCATGTTGCGTGAAGCCGCCAGCATTACTACGCAAATCAGCGGCGAAGTGATTCCCTCGGACAAACCCGGCTGTTTAGCCATGGCTGTGCGCGAGCCAGTGGGCGTTATCTTGGGCATAGCGCCTTGGAATGCCCCGATTATTTTAGGTGTGCGCGCTGTCTCTACCGCCTTGGCCTGTGGCAACTCGGTTATTCTTAAAGCCGCCGAAAATTGCCCGCGCACCCACGAGCTAATTATTGCAGCCTTGGCCGAAGCGGGCTTCCCCGAGGGCACTGTAAATATCGTTACCAATGCGCCTGCCGATGCCGCCGATGTGGTCGCCGCTTTAATCGACCAGCCTGCTATTAAGCGCATTAATTTTACGGGTTCAACTCATGTGGGGCGCATTATCGCCAAGCGAGCCGCTGAGCATTTAAAGCCTTGCCTGCTAGAGCTGGGAGGTAAGGCGCCGATGCTTGTATTGGACGACGCCGACCTGGACGAGGCGGTAAAAGCCGCCGCTTTTGGTGCTTATATGAACCAGGGGCAAATCTGCATGTCGACCGAACGGTTGGTTGTGGTCGACGCTGTGGCCGATGAATTTGCCCGTAAGCTGAGCGAAAAAGTAAAAACCATGGCCTGCGGTGACCCCCGCGAAGGCAATACCCCATTGGGTGCCGTGGTGGATATGAGCGCGGTTGAGCGCGTCAACATGTTGATCGAAGATGCACTGGCCAAAGGCGCAACATTGCTAGCCGGCGGCACCGCCGACAGCGTGCTAATGCCAGCGACCTTGCTCGACCATGTAACCGCTGAAATGAAAATTTATCGCGACGAAAGTTTTGGCCCGGTAGTGGCCATGATCCGTGTCGCGGATGAAGCCGCTGCCATTAAAACCGCCAACGATAGCGAGTTTGGTTTAAGTGCATCGGTTTTCACCACCAATGCCGGCCGTGGCTTGAAAGTAGCACGGCAAATACAGTCTGGCATCTGTCATGTTAATGGCCCCACCGTACACGACGAAGCACAAATGCCTTTTGGTGGCGTGGGTTCTTCTGGTTATGGCCGCTTTGGTGGCAAGGCCGGCATCGACAGTTTTACCGAGCTGCGCTGGATAACGGTTGAATCTGAGCCGGGCCATTATCCTATTTGAACCTGGGTGCTGCCCGGTTTAAACGAATTATTCTAGATTTTGTAGAGGAAGTAAAAATGACAACTGAACGTACCGAAGAAGAAACAGTAGCCTATACCGTTGAAAACGGCATCGCTTGGGTGAGCTTTAATCGCCCAGAAAAACGCAACTGCATGAGCCCCAAGCTCAACCGTCAAATGCTACGGGTACTGGATAAACTGGAACATGATGAAGCAGTAGGCGTGTTGGTATTAACGGGCGAGGGCTCAGCCTGGACCGCCGGCATGGACTTGCAAGAATACTTCCGTGAAAACGAAGCCAAGGGCCTAGGTGCAACTCGCCAAGCTCAGTCTGAAGCGTATACATGGTGGCGTCGTTTGCGTTGGTACCAGAAGCCCACCATTGCCATGATCAACGGCTGGTGTTTTGGTGGCGGTTACGGCCCATTACATTCCTGTGATTTGGCCTTTGCCGCAGACGATGCGCAGTTTGGTTTAAGCGAAATTAACTGGGGTATTTTACCCGGTGGTGGTGCAACCAAGGTGGCCACCAACCTACTGAATATGCGCAATGCCATGTATCACTCAATGATGGGTGAAAACATTGATGGCAAAACCGCAGCCGAGTGGGGTTTGATCAATGAAGCCGTTGCCGCCGACGCCTTGAAAACCCGTGTGACCGAAGTCGCCAATGTATTGCTGAAGAAAAACCCAGTGGCCTTAAAAGCAACCAAAGACGCTGTCCGCCGAGTAATGGAAATGGGCTACGATAACGCCGAAGACTATTTGATTCGGGCCCAGGAAGCCGCCAACTCCTACGACAACGATGGTCGCAAGGAAGGCATTAAGCAGTTTCTTGATGATAAAACCTATAAGCCTGGCCTTGGTGCTTACGACAAAGGCTAGAGTTGATGGACTACATTCGTTTTCACGCCCTCCGTCAGCCGCAATCCATCGCGGTGACGGACCTAAAATTTGAGCGTCAACTAAACTACCAGGCGCTGGATGGCCTGGTAGCGGGTTGCACCCGTATTCTTGCGCAGCAGGGCGTTGCTGAGGGTGAGCGCGTAGCTTGCTTGGCCAAAAACCGTTTGGAATTTGTAGCCTTGCAGTTTGCCTGCGCCCGTTTGGGCGCTATTTTTGTGCCGCTTAACTGGCGTTTATCCGCTGGCGAGGTGGCGGCGGTAATCAAAGACTGTGAGCCCATGTTGGTCTATGCCGATGATCTGGCCCAGTCCCTAGGCGTTGCAGCGCAAGACATTGAAGGGCTCTATCAGCAATGTCTTGCTGCTGAGCCATTACGGCCGGGGCAAAAGTCGGCCGACTTGGCTTCGTTGATGCTATACACCTCAGGCACCACGGGTGCGCCCAAGGGGGTTATGCTGAGTGAGCGTAACCTAAACGAAAGCGGCATAAATTCCACCTTGGTGTGTGAAGTCGATGGCAGCAGCCATTACCTATGTGAATCGCCGATGTTTCATATTATTGGCATGGTCTCGTCAATACGGCCGGTCTTTATGCGCGGTGCACAGGTTACTATTTCGGATGGCTTTATTCCCGCGCGCACCTTCGCTCGCCTAAGCGATCCAGACATGAAAATAAGCCATTATTTTTGTGTACCGCAAATGGCCCTAGGCCTGCGGGCGGTAGAGGGTTTTGATGCATCGAAAATGTTAGGCATGAAAGCCCTGTTCACCGGTGGGGCACCCCATCCAGAGGCGCAAATTCGTGACTGGTTGAATGATGGTATTGCTATTGTTGACGGCTTTGGCATGAGCGAAGCGGGCACCTTGTTTGGTATGCCCGTGGCGCGCAAACTCATCGACCAAAAAGCTGGCAGTGTAGGCATTGCTACGCCGCGCATACAGGCCCGGCTAGTTGACGACGAAAACCAGGTGGTGGGTATTAATACACCTGGCGAGCTACACCTAAAAGGCGACAATATTACCTTGGGCTACTGGCGCCGCGAGGCCGAGTTTAACACCAGCTTCAGCGAAGACGGTTGGTTTAAAACCGGAGACATTCTTAGGCGCGATGCCGACGGATATTATTTTGTTACAGATCGCAAAAAAGATATGTTTATCTCCGGCGGCGAAAATGTCTACCCAGTTGAAATAGAAGCGCAGCTGGCCAAATATCCTGGCGTAACCGAGCTGGCCGTTATCGGCGTACCCGATGAAAAATGGGGTGAAGTAGGTTGCTTATACTATGTTGCCGAACAAACCGATATTAGCTTAGCAGACCTAGAGGCCTATTTAGCTACGCGCTTAGCCCGCTATAAAATACCCAAACAGCTGCGCCCGTTAAAAGCCTTACCCAGAAATGGGTTAGGTAAGCTAAAGCGGCATGAGCTACGTAACTTATATGCAGCCGGCTAAACAGGGCAAAAACAGACCACCTAAAAATAGTTAGAGGCATTCATGATTCAGCCCGATAAATTAAAAGCCATTGATGTGCATGTGCACGCCGAAGTGTCCTGTACTGATCCCGAAGACCCAGTCATGGGCAAGTTTTACGACGCCTCCACCGCTTATTTTAACGCGCCGCGTAAACGCCCCACCATACAAGAAACCATCGACTATTACCGTGAGCAAAAAATGGCATTTTGCATGTTCACCGTAGACTGTGAATCTTGGGTCGGCGCCAAACGCATTCGCAACGAAGAGGTGGCCGAAATAGCCCTGGCCAATTCCGATGTAATGATCCCCTTCGCCTCTATTGATCCTCACAAGGGCAAGCTAGGGGCGCGCGAAGCCCGCGACTTAATAGAAAATTGGGGGGTAAAAGGCTTTAAGTTCCACTCGCCCATGCAAGGTTGTAGCCCAGCCGACCGCATGGCCTACCCAATTTATGAAGTGATTGCCGAGTACAACTTGCCAGCCATTTTCCATACCGGTCATTCGGGCATGGGCACCGGGCTAAAAGGTGGCGGTGGAATAAAGCTAAAATATGGCCAGCCCATGTTGATCGATGAAGTGGCGGTAGACTTCCCCGACATCAACTTTATTCTGGCCCACCCAGGCTGGCCCTGGACCGACGAAAGCTTATCCATGGCCCTGCACAAAGCCAATGTCTTTATCGACCTAAGCGGCTGGTCACCCAAATACTTTCCCGAGCAAATCATCCGCTACGCCAATACCCAGCTAAGCCACAAAATGCTATTCGGCTCCGACTTCCCCCTAATCAGGCCAGACGCTTGGATAGCCGCCGCCGAAAAAGTCGGCTTCAGAGAAGAGGTACTGCAAAAAATTATAAAAGATAATGCAGTTAAGTTATTGGGTTTATAGGGCAGGGCCAAACAAGTAAGTAAAAAGTAATCTCCCTGCCACTCATTTATAGGCGGTTTCAGCTGCAAGGAAGCGCAGCCGCCTAAACGCTCCATTCAAACCTATCTCGCCTTAATGCTGCGCAGGCTATATGCCTACTAAAACTAGCCAAGGGAAACCTAGGCGACAGGTAAATTCGATAACCCCGTTATAAGTAGGCATAGGCCATCGTATTGATAGCGTGCATGTTGTATATTCGATATCAAATCCAGTCTATGACTAGGCATTTTGTTTGGGGCACGTTTGACGCGTTTAAATGGGGCGTTTTTGTCCCGGCCCTCGCAAGTTATTGAAATTATTTGGATTTCCAATATTTTTGAAAATGGTGGTTGGGGAAGTACGTCAAAGTGACGTACTTAATTGCGTCACTTTGACAATGAATAGGCTGTTAGCATCACTATGAGAACGATAATACTATTCATATTTCTAGCTTTATCCGAAGCGGCCATTGCCTGTAGCTGTGTGGATAATTATAAATCTCCCGAGGAGATCTATGATCAAGCGGTCGCTCTACATTCGACTGTCGTAGAACAAACAGCTATCACGTCATCTACCGAAGGCAGAGCAACTCTAAAGGTGCGTTTCAAGGTGTTTTCAACAATCAAAGGTGAGAAAAAGGAATATTTAGAACAAAGTGTGAGCATTCCATTTCCAACTAAAGATGGTGATAAATTTATTACACATGGCACATCTTGTGACACCAATTATTTCATTGGCCAAGAAGTGTTCATAGCAATCTACGGTGATAAATCTCTGAGCCTTGGGTTTTGCAGTAAAAATATTCTCATGCCTGGCCAGGAGTATTGGCGTTTCTTCGTCGGGCACCGCAATGCTAACAAGTTAAACCAGCAAGGGCCTTCGGCCGGGACGCGCTAACGCGCGCCCCTGTTTAAGGCGTTAGCATCACTATGAGAACGATAATACTATTCATATTTCTAGCTTTATCCGAAGCGGCCATTGCCTGTAGCTGTGTGGATAATTATAAATCTCCCGAGGAGATCTATGATCAAGCGGTCGCTCTACATTCGACTGTCGTAGAACAAACAGCTATCACGTCATCTACCGAAGGCAGAGCAACTCTAAAGGTGCGTTTCAAGGTGTTTTCAACAATCAAAGGTGAGAAAAAGGAATATTTAGAACAAAGTGTGAGCATTCCATTTCCAACTAAAGATGGTGATAAATTTATTACACATGGCACATCTTGTGACACCAATTATTTCATTGGCCAAGAAGTGTTCATAGCAATCTACGGTGATAAATCTCTGAGCCTTGGGTTTTGCAGTAAAAATATTCTCATGCCTGGCCAGGAGTATTGGCGTTTCTTCGTCGAGCACCGCAATGCTAACAAGTTAAACCAGCAAGGGCCTTCGGCCGGGACGCGCTAACGCGCGCCCCTGTTTAAGGCGTTAGGCATCAATTCAAATACAATCAGGGGAGTAATATAAACATTGGAAATGACTAATCTCGATCACTTTTCAGGCGGTGTTCCGGCCAAGGTGATCTTTGAAATGAATGTCGAAGAGCTTAGTAAAGTTATAGAGTTGAGCTCGTCAGATGAATCGGCCCATAAAAAAGCACTAGAAGTATGTTTTATTGGCCTAATTTCATATTTTGAAGCCTTTATGAAAGACCACTTTGCATCAATTATTAATATATGCCCAGAACTACTTAACGATCTAAAGAAAAACGGACAAGACACAATGATTAACTCAGCTGACCTTCTATTGCTAGAACACAATCATATTAATAGAGTCGGTTTTTTAATTGCAGAAAAATACGATTTAGGGACAGCGAATAAAATAAATTCGGTTTATATGGCTTTATTGAAGGTGTCACCATTTAGCAAAAGTGAAAAACATAAATTTGATAGTTTATTGAATGATAGAAATTTGATAGTACATCATGGTGGAATTTACTCACTGTCGTATAGTCAGCAGAATCATCAAAAAGAAGATGTTGCGAACAATATGTTTATGCACTCATTAGCAATCGATGTTGATTTTTTTGGCGAAGCTCTTGTTAACATTAGTAAGCTCGTAGAAAAAACTGTTTTAGCGACGCATAAAAAACTTTCTGATTATATTGATGAAAATAAAATATACCTGACAGAAGAAAGGCAAAAAGCGCTTGATGCATTGGTATGGCGTTTGTAATGCCTAACACATATGAGCCCTCACTCAGTCAATAGGCAATAAAAAATCCGCCAGCGCCCTGGTTTTATTATATTTTGAATGATCATTGCTTCGTTAGTCCTGTGAACCGTCAAAAACGTTTGCGGTAAACACATATTGAGGCTCTCTTACAGGGTCTCACCCAGGCCCAGGCTTTCGTTGTTCCGTAACGATGCTGGGGGCACTAGACATTTATCGATTAACCTTCGCTAGCTCTATTCAAGGGGCTGGCTCTGTACTCCAGTTAGTTTCAGGCTTAGCAAGGTGCAAACGATTTAATTCAAAATAATAATGCGCAAACTGCTTGTGTCTAATCAAGGCGATGAACCTTGGCATGTTGCAATAGATACTGCCGTGTTACCGGTATCAAGTACCATCAGGTGAAGATTTGGCGGTATCAATATTGTCGCCGTCTGGTTAGCTAGGTGTAAAGCTCACAAGCAGCTGCGACTTAAACTGTCATGAATTTGTTTTCATCAAACACCACCTGATTTTTCAGCATGAAGTATATGGCTCTTCCAAGTTTGTGCGCGAGAGCGGACAACGCCTTGCTTTTAGGCATTCGTTTTTCAAGCGTCTTAATGTATCGCTTGGCGCAGTCATTGTTTCTTAGGTATAAAATGGCGGCCTCTGAAAATGCCCACTTAAGGTGGGCGTTGCCGATTTTATTTCCCTGTGTGCCATAGGTTTTTCCTGCTGACTCGGCTTTGCACTTTATCAGCCGGCTATAGGATGCAAATTTCTGAACACTTTCAAATCGCTGTATATCACCGATTTCATATAAAATGGTTAAGGCTAAAATATCGCCTACACCGGATATGCTTTTTAAAATATGATAATCGGTCGGCTTGTATTGCTTAGCGTGTTTTTTGATGTGCCATTCTATCTTGGCGAGTTCTTTGTTGTACGCATCGATTAGATTAAGGTCTAAATCGATAGTGGCTTGCACTGAGGCGTCAGCAAACCTTCCTCTCATCTTTTCACGAGCGCTGGGGTAGCGAAGGTTGAGAGAGTTTGGGGGATGGTTGTATTGACTGCCGGTGTTTTTGATATGTGCTTTGAGCTGGGCCCCATGACGAACAATATGCATCCGTCTGCGCATCAAATCCCGTGTTGCACGCATCGCCTTAGGGTAATTGTATGCGATGGGGAAATTTCCGCCCCTTAATAATTTCGCAATTTTAAACGAATCTATTTTGTCGTTTTTAGCCTTGCCACCGTGGATTGCCTTCATATAGAGGGCATGGCCAAGGACAAAATCAATGTGATTATCTTCGCACCAGTCGGCAACCCAGTACCAGCAGTGCATACACTCGACACCTACAATGACAATCCCTGAATAGGGTTCAAGCAGTTGTAATAGCTGCTGGGGTTTGGCGGAAATTTCTTTATGAAGTACGGTGTCGCCTTGATCGTCCAAAATACAGACATATAGTGACCTGGCATGCAAATCGATACCGCAGTAATATGGGTGAGAATTGTTGTAGAATCGCATAAGTCTTCTCCAAGTTGGTTCGCGCCTTAAGCTTACCGCTTTGGTGGTAAGCTGGAGAAGGCTCAATAAGTATCAAACATGTCAACCGGACAGTTTTTTGCTGCGCGCTTTTGTGCATTCCGCTTCGCTGCATTTTTGCACAAAACCACTCCACAAAAAACTGTCCGGTTACATGGGCGTTATGTGAATGGAGCATGATCGAGAAATGGACGTAATTGAATTCTGGAAAACTATCTCACTTATTGATCAAGAAGCACTCGAAGAGTGTGATGAAGAAGAGGCAGTCGAACCAATAGTTACTGCGCTATCTAAGAAATCTGAAGCAGATATAGATCAGTTTCAAGAGCATTTATCGCAAATGCTTTACGCCATAGACGGCCAGCAGTGGATAGAGGAATCTGGTGATTCTAGTGGTTCCGGTGATGGTTTTCTTTATGCTCGCTGTTATGTATTAGCAAAAGGCAAAGAGTATTACAAAAGGGTTTTGAAAAACCCTAGTGCAATGCCTAAGAGTTCCGATCAATGGGCTGAATCATTGTTGTATGTGGCAGGCCAAGCTTGGGCAGCGATAACCGGAAAAGACGAAGAAGAATACGACAGAGAGTCATCAGTAAGCTTTGAGTCTTTTAGCAATGAAGCACAATGGTAAATCACATAACAAAAAGCACCAACGGACTCCATAATCTGTCGCGGTTTTTGCAAAGAAACGCAAGAAGCCTCGCCAAATTATTCCACCGTTGTGCTAAGCGTTAGGGCTCTATGGAATCAAACTACGTAGTATTAAATTGGCTTCCGAATGATGGCTACTTCAATTGCGAAGGAGTACTCGACGACTATGAGGGGTTTAGAGTCCTAGCAAGGGGCGAAAGTAAGTCATCTCCAATGTATAGGATTATATTCGATTCCGTTTTGGCTTATTCATCGGTTGAAGAGTCCAGTAGTTTCAATGACCTAAGAAGGGCGCCAGGGTTAGGCTCCAAGGACTGCTGTTTTAGGGTAGAGCGATCCTGGTATCTTGCAGAGTTGCATGAAATATCATCTGGGGTTCGAGAATGAGATGACATCCATCACTACGCACTCTACTTCTCAAACCAATGCATTGATGTTTTGGCTTATGGGCAGACAAAGGTAGAGAACCTCAATGAATAAACAGCTTAGCTGTTAATCGTTCAACTAAAAATATGGTGAATTCGGGTTTATGTATATAGTACTAGTTTTGATATTGGCAGTCATATCTTGTGGTTGGTATTTCCACAGAATAAAAAAAGAAAACGCCATAAGACAGTGTTCATATGGAAATTTGAAGGCCTATGAAATACTAAAAGAACCCTCTAATTACGACCTTTTAAAGAAGCAGCTGTCGGAGTTGGGAAGTTTTGAAGAAAGGTACTTCTATTCTGTAAGCATATCTCGTCTATTCCCATTAGGTGTGTTGGAGCGCTGGGTAGAAAAAGAGCCGAATTCTGCCGATGCTTTATTATGTTATGGCGCAAGGCTCGTACAGTGGTCTTGGGATGCGAGAGGATATGGTAGAGGGTGGGAGGTTAACGAGGAAAAATGGGAGGAATTCTTTGAGCGGCTGGGGAAAACTCAGAGTGTGCTAATGAAGTGTGCGGAGGCAATGCCTGAAGATCCCACTCCTTGGGCTTATATGATTATCGTCTCTACATGGAGTACAGATGATCATGAGACCAGAGCCTCTTACTTTGACGAAGCCATATCGAGAGACCCATATAACTGGGCCGCACATATGCACATGGTCATTGCCTTGTCAGAAAAATGGGGTGGGGATAATGCGAACATGATTTCATTTGCCGAAAAGGTTTCAAATAACGCACCCTTAGGCACCGACTTACCCGCAATATTAGTAAAAGCATACTTAGAATATTGGAAATACCTTGATGTATTCCAAGGTAAGCCAGAGGAAGCACGTGCATTTGTGCAAGCAGAGGAGATCCGAACAAAGGCAGCCTTAGCTTACATGCGTTCTTTAGGCTCAGATAAATATCGAGAGACGGCTGTCAGTATATTTGCACGCTACAATACAAGTGCTTGGTTTTGGGTTGTAAAAGATAAACGTAGATTGAAAAATGATCTTGATTTTTTAAGTGACAAAATTGAAAATATTCATTGGCGCTGGGCTGGGCCTGAAGGCGAGCTAAGTGAGGCTCGTGAGTTCGCCAATAAAAATTAACAAGTACCAGTTGCCGATTTGATGTCCGCTTCATTTTTTTGTGGCTTAATAAACTAAGAGCGCTCCCAATTTTGGCGCATTTATTCGTCCTGATGAAGCATGTAAAAGTATCTCTGATAATATGGCTGAAGGTCATTATAAGCAGGGCTCAACGTAAGAGGTGAAAATGATTTCCGGTGGTTGTCTATGTGGTCGGGTGAAATACGATATCTCTGGTGAGCTGGGGGATATAGTCCATTGCCATTGCAAAACGTGCCGAAAGGCTCACGGTGCTGCGTTTTCAAGTGTGGCGGCGGTTAAAGATGATGATTTTACATTATCTGGTCGGGAGTCTTTAAGCTCGTTTGAATCCTCGCCGGGAAAGGTGCGTCAATTTTGCTCTGTTTGCGGTACCCAGGTCTACGCTAAGCGCGAAGGCACTAAACACCTAATATTGCGTTTAGGGTCGCTGGATTCGGAGCCTAAGAGTAAAGAAAAGAATCATATATGGGTGTCTCAGAAAGCCAGTTGGTATTCAATCAAGAACGACTTGCCAGAGTGCCAGGAGTTTGAGTAACGCCAGCAAAATATGCCTATAATTACAGTTTTCAGCGATGGTGTTAGCACTGCGAGCTTTACCGTTCTGGCGGCATTGGCCGCAGATCAACGAACGGGAATATATGTCCACCATAGAATATGTAACGTTTAATGATGTAAATCCTGAGAATTTTCTGCCTATACTAAATAAACTAAAAATTCGGGAACATTTGATCCAACATGAGATTTTTGACAGGGATACGGCAGCGACGTGGATGGCATCAAAGATAGAGGTTGATGGCGGTCACGGGTGTAAGGTTCGTGCTATAAATGTAGATGGCCAACTGGTTGGATGGTGCGGTATTCAGCTCGAGGGTGATAAGTACGAGATAGCAATCGTTATAGATGATAGCTCGTGGGGCCTTGGTATCAAAATATTCCATGAAATAATGAGTTGGGCTAAATCTATGGGGCATGAGGAAGTCTACATACATTTTCTGCATACTCGCCCCAAGTATAAATTTCTACAAAAACTTTCTAAAAGAGTCTACCAAAGTCAGATATTTGGTAGTAAATTTAACACCTACCAACTCGCGGTAAAGTAGCAGCCATTGGCTGACAAGATAGGCATATATGCAGTTGTTTTCTGCTGATGAATGGGTAGGCCGCTTTCGTTAAATCGTCCATATAATATGAGAGTTGTTTTTGAATAAATTTTGGAAGCCAAAGCCTTGGGTGGCTGTGTTGGTTGGCGTATTACTACAGCCAATGACATTCCTGTATGTTCAGAAGATAAAATTGTTCTGGCTGTATTTTTTACTAACCAGCTTTATCGCCATTATCGATTGGTATTGTCAGGTATATTTCACTGCTCTGTTTAGCTTGGTTTGTCCTGTTCATGCGTATGTCGTCGCTAAGCGCATTGAACCCACAGATTCTCGTAAATGGTATTCGTTGTGGTGGGGTATTCCATTAATATATGCACTAATAATTACTTCGACATTTATGATTAGGTCGTTTTTTTATGAGCCATTCTCCATACCAGCATCATCAATGAGCCCGTATCTCAATGTTGGCGATCATGTGATAGTAAAAAAATATGGTTTTGGGACTTATGGTACATATGGTATTTCAATTATTAATGGCACTGTGGCAGATGACGTGCAGTTGGTTCGGGGCAGGGTTTACGTATTCTACCCACCACATAAAGACGGCATTCCGTTTGTTAAGCGGCTTATTGGGCTACCTGGAGATAGGGTGAGTATAGGCGGGCGTAGTATATCAATAAATGATGAAATACTGCCTTCGGTGTTAGTTTCTGTGGACGGCGGGGTATCTATATTTGAGGAGAGTAATAATGGTGTCACCTATCAAATACAGAGGTCTAAACTAACGCAAAGACCTTTCAATATTATGGTTCCCGATAATCAATACTTCTTTCTTGGCGATAATAGAGATAACTCTTCCGATAGCCGCCGTTGGGGGGGTGTTCAAAAAAATAGATTTTTGGGTGAAGTGGTTTACGTGCTTAATAAGTAAGATGCCCTGGGCCTATTCTCGCTGCGACCAATCATCTATCCATTGACAGTTTAAGTGGCGGCTTCCTATTTGCGAGCCAGCTTTCAAGTTCAGCGGCTCGCATAGGCATTGCATAAAAGTATCCCTGAATAATGTCGCAGTCCAGTTGGCGAAGTTTTTCAACGGTGGCGCTATTTTCTACCCCCTCAGCCACAACCTTCATACCTAATTCGTGTGCCATAAAAATGGTCGCACTGACTATTGCCGCATCACTGGCGTCAATATCCATGTCTCGAATAAAGCTCTGGTCAATTTTTAGTACCGATACCGGCATTCGTTTCAGTTGTACCAAGGAGGAATAGCCGGCTGCAAGTGCCGTGGTGATACTCGGTGTGCCAATAGCCAAAGGGGTTGTGGTGGCGACCGAGCCAAACTCGGTCAGAATCAGAGATTTTAACTCCGAATTGAAGTCGCTCTATATGTTGCACCGACTCTGATGCAAAAGCTTCTGCTAATATAAGCACCGGGCCGAGTTTGCCGGTGGCAAATACATCAATTGAGGGCGTAAGGTTTCTTTCAGAGAAGGAGCTGCCGCTACTGTGATGTATTCCAAGTTTGGGAAAACCCAGTAAATCAACTTCAGCATTAAGTCCGAAAGAAAATACACATAAAGATAATACAATGACTGTTTTCAATGCTCTTTGGTAGCATTGAGTTATTAACATCAAGAAGGCCACAACCAATCTTTAGTACTAGTTAACACTGTCGCAAGTATAGTTGAATATTCTGAATTTGCCCAAATATGATGGTCATTTTGAGAGCTATGAACAACGATAAACTGGCGATTAAGTGAAGTGCTGCCTTGCGTCGATATTGACGTGTATCGGTGTAATTTCTGGGGCCGGTGTAGAGGTACTACCGATTATGACCCCGCAGTAAGCGCAAGGTTGATCGAGTGGTCTGGGTTTGGCAGACTAGGTAGGGCCGTGGGAAAAGATGAGCGGCCTAGTTGATATATAATCAATGGACTCAGCCACTATTGATTGAAATGCCACCAGGCATGAAAATACGGCCCTACGCCAATAAAAGAGAGCAAACATGCACGAAATTAACTGCCCGCACTGCGCCAAAGCCTTCAAAATTGACGAAGCTGGCTATGCCGATATTCTTAAGCAGGTTCGCGATGGCGAGTTTGAGCAGCAGCTGCATGAGCGGCTAGAGCTGGCAGAGAAAGATAAGTTGAACGCGGTAGAGTTGGCCAAGAGCGAGGCCGGTAGTGAAATGAAGCAGGCCGCCGCCGCTAAAAATGCAGAAATTCAAGCGTTAAAAGCCGAGTTAGACACCGGTGAAGTGACAAAAAAGTTGGCGGTAAGCCAAGCGCTGGGCGAAGTTGAAAAGCAGCGCGATACCCTGGCTAGTGAGCTTGAACAGGCTAAACGTGATAAACAAGCTTCCACTGAGCTCGCCAGTGCCAACTTGGCCAAAGAGCTACAACAAGCAGCCAGCGCTAAGGATATTGAAATTCTGAGCCTTAAAGCCAGGCTAGATGCTAGCCAGGTAGAGCAAAAGGTCGCTATAAGCGGCGCCGTTAGTGCGGTTGAGAAAGAACGCGATGAGCTAAAAAGCGGCCTTAAGCTGGCCGAGCTGGAAAAGCAGCTGGCGCAGACCTCGCTCAAGGACAAGTACGAAACCCAGATAAAAGACCGTGACGACGCGATTGAGCGTTTGCGCGATATGAAGGCAAGGCTATCCACCAAGATGGTGGGCGAAACCCTAGAGCTGCATTGCGAGACCGAATTTAACCGTATTCGCTCCACCGCCTTCCCTAGGGCTTATTTTGAAAAAGACAACGATGCTCGCACGGGCAGCAAGGGCGATTACATCTTTCGGGATGAAGACGAGGCTGGCACCGAGATAGTGTCGATCATGTTCGAAATGAAAAACGAAAGTGATACCACCGCCACCAAGAAAAAGAATGAAGACTTCTTAAAGGAGCTGGACAAAGACCGCACCGAGAAGGGCTGCGAATACGCCGTGCTGGTGTCTTTGCTAGAGCCCGATAGCGAGCTGTACAATACCGGCATTGTGGATATGTTCCACCGCTACCCTAAAATGTACGTGGTACGGCCACAGTTCTTTTTGCCGATTATCACCCTGCTGCGTAACGCCGCCATGAAGTCGCTGGAATACAAAACCGAGTTGGCACTGGTTAAGGCCCAAAATGTAGATATCACTAGCTTTGAAAGCGACCTGGATAAATTTAAAGTAGCATTCGGCAAGAACTACGACCTAGCCTCCAGGAAATTTCAGACAGCGATCGATGAGATAGACAAGTCAATCGACCATCTACAGAAAACCAAAGACGCCTTGCTGAGCACAGACCGCAACCTGCGCCTGGCCAATAATAAGGCCCAGGATGTCACCATCAAAAAGCTAACCCGGCGCAACCCCACTATGGCGGCCAAATTTGATGAACTGGATGATTAACAGCTGTGAGTTAATCCGTTAATGTTTATCAGCGAGAAAATTAGCCTAAGCCCCTTTGAGTTGATCACACTATGAGCAAGCAATATCGCGGCTCCTGCCTATGTGGCGGGGTTCAGTTTTCAGTTGCATCCTTTAGTCGGCAGGTGGCCAACTGCCATTGCACTATGTGTCGTAAATTCCACGGCGCTGCGTACGGAACCTTGGTTGAGGTGGGTAATTTGCAATGGCATGCAGGCCAAAACCTGTTGAAAGAATTCACCAGCCCTAATGGCGCCGTGCGTACATTTTGTAAAGAGTGCGGTTCAAGTTTAGGCTTCCGTGAAAAAGGTGCCGCGCCTAGCAATATCGAAATAGCCATTTCAGTATTTGATGACGAAATTCCAGTGGCGGTCGACGCTCAAATTTTCACTCGCTACAAAGCTAGCTGGTGCGAACTACAGCAGGGCCTGGATAATTTCACTGAGGCTAGGTTGTAAATATAGATGACGGCTGCCAAGCGCCCAATTAACAACCATGCTGTTTACCACGCCCATGTGTATTTTGACGAGAGCAACGCAGCCTTTGCCGCAGACCTATGTGAACAAATAGGCGGACGTTTTGACTTAGCCATTGGCCGGGTTCACCAGAAATGTGTGGGCCCACACACCCGTTGGAGCTGCCAGATTAGCTTTGCCCAGAATCACTTTGCTGAGTTTATTCCCTGGCTGGATGAACACCGCAAAGGCTTAACCGTTTTTGTACATGGGCTAAGTGGTGACAATTTGAAAGACCACACCGACTACGCCTATTGGCTGGGTGATGCCGTTGAGCTTAATGTGTCGCAGTTTCTTTGACGTGAGGAAGCGATTTAAATTGCTAAGCGGATTGTTTATTACCCCGTATCAGAGCGTTTACGGTAGTTACCGGCGGTTTCGCCTTCTAACTTTTTAAAAAATCGTGAAAAATACGGGTAGTCTTTAAAGCCCAGGGAGTAGGCAATTTTTTCTAGCGGCTGCTGGGTGTACATCAGCTTGCGCTTGGCTTCGCTCAACAGCCGGTCTTGAATTAAGCGTTTGGGGTTGGAGTCTAAATGTTGCTGGCAGAGGCGGTTTAGGGTTGAGTTCGAGATGTGCAGTTGTTCAGCATATTGGGATAGTGGCCAGTGCTCTAGGTAGTGGTTTTCTATTAAGGCCCTAAAACGACTTAGTAGCTGAGATTCTTTATTGGCACCACCACTGCTTAAACGGCGAGATTGTAGCTGACGGTTAAGTACCCCAAGTACTAACCGAGCGAGTAGGGCCAAGGCCTGACTTTGGTCGCTGCGCAACTGACTGAACTCTTCACGAATACAATCTAAGTAGTTTAAAAATTGTTTGAATTGGCCATCGTCTGGGTCGAGTTCAATCAGCTGCGGCCCCTGAAACAGCTCGCTGGCCTGGCCGCCATAACCTTCGCTTAGTTCCTCACTCAGCACGCTATCGGTAATTGATAGCACTATGCCTTCGCTATTCGGCTGGAAGCGAAAGCCGTGTACCACCCCTGGGGGTATGGTGGCAATCCAACTGCCCTGTAAGGTTTGCTTGTCTTGCTTTAGCTGAATTTCCAGTTCGCTGTTAAATACACACAGCACTTGAAATAAGTGGTTGTGGCGATGGGGCTTGATCAGCCAGCCTAGCTCACTGCTGCGGTCGGCAATATCTTCAATATGAATAAACCCAGGCTCTTTGCTGATGAAGCGCTCACCATAGAGGCCGTAAAATGGAACGGCATTGCTGTCGCTGGCGGGTAGTTTGATATCGCTTTTGGTCATGCTGCACTCTATTTAAGGCTTTTAGTGATAATGAGGCTTTTGATTGAAAAGTACAATAAATTGCAAGGTAAGTGAATTCAATAACCGCCCCAAGGCGGGCAAACTCTAGTCCATATTAAGTCTATGGAAGAGCATATTGAAAACTATTAAAACTCAAGTGGCCATTATTGGCGCCGGGCCGTCTGGCCTATTATTGGGCCAGCTACTGACTAAGCAGGGCATCAGCAATATTATTCTTGAGCGGGTTACCGGTGATTATGTGCTGGGACGAATTCGCGCCGGAATTTTAGAGCAGGGCTTTGCCGATTTGGTCCGCGAGGCCGGTGTGGCCGAGCGCATGGACCTAGAGGGTGAGGTACACGATGGTTTTGAAATTGCCGTCAATGGTGAGTCGACTCATATTGATCTTAAGGGGCTAACCGGTGGCAAGCGAGTGATATGTTATGGCCAAACCGAGATTACCAAAGACTTAATGGAGGCCCGCGAGCAGGCTGGCTTATTAACCTATTATCAAGCCAGTGAGGTTAGCCCTGGCGATGTAAAAACCGACCAGCCCTATGTTAACTTCCAATATCAAGGCGACGCCTACCGATTGGATTGCGACTTTATTGCCGGCTGTGATGGTTTCCATGGCGTGTCGCGGCAAACCATTCCCGCCGAGCTGCGCACCGAGCACGAGCGAGTTTACCCCTTTGGTTGGTTAGGTATGTTAAGTGATACCCCGCCGGTGAGCGAAGAGCTAATTTACTGCAAAAGCCAGCGTGGCTTTGCTTTGGCCAGTCGCCGTTCTGCCACGCGTTCGCGCTATTATTTGCAGGTGCCGCTGTCTGATAATATTGATGACTGGAGTGACGACGACTTTTGGGCTGAGCTGAAAAAGCGTTTGCCGCAAGAGGCGGCAAAAAACCTAGTAACCGGTCCCAGCCTAGAAAAGAGTATTGCCCCGCTACGCTCTTTTGTGTGTGAGCCCATGCAGTACGGCAATCTATTTTTGGTGGGTGACGCCGCCCATATTGTGCCGCCTACCGGTGCCAAGGGTTTGAACCTGGCTGCTTCCGATGTGGCGACCTTGGTCAAAATTATGAAGCGAGTTTATCAAGACGATGATCGTAGCTGTATCGAGCAGTATTCAAAAATTGCCCTGCGTCGAGTTTGGCACGGTGAGCGTTTTTCTTGGTGGATGTCGAATATGTTGCACGACTTTGGCGATGCCAAGGTTAGCGATATGGAGGTTGAAACCTTTAATCGCTTTATGGCTTCTGAGTTGGATTATTTTACCCATTACGAAGAAGGCCGGCGTGTAGTTGCCAACCAATATGTAGGTTTACCCTATGAGGAATTAAGTTAAACCTCGTTTGCACTCCAGTATGTTTTCCTGATTAGGTCCAGGCGAGCGATTTTTTTGAGGTGCGCAATAGGCCCGGGTGGTGGTTCAACAGGCTCACCATGGGCGGGAAGTGGTAGGTTCGGCATTAACAAATTGCACACTGTTTCAGTGGACCCGTTAACAACCGCTTATCCTGAGCCGGTCGAAAGGTTCTTACTAGTGCCGCTGGGGAATGGCCCTATAGCGGCACTAGTAAGAACCACAACTAACTTACCGCAATGCCTTCAAGGTGCTAAGCACGCCTTGGTCAAACATCGATTGCAAGTGTTGGCTGGTGGTGTCGACAAATTGCTGCTGCCTAATTAAATCTTCACCAAAGACTTCGCTCAGCGAAACCACGGCGTTGACGGTTGCCGCTGGGTCGCCTTGGTGCTGTTGGCAAATAGCCGCAAGCTGCTGCGCCATTGGGTCGGAGACATCAATGGCATTGCCTTTTTCATCAACGGCACTGACGTAACGTATCCACGCGGCGATGGCCAAGCTTAATAGCTGGAAAGACTGCCCGGCCTGCAAGCGATCGCGCAGGGTATTTAAAAATCGCTGGGGTATTTTTTGCGAACCGTCCATGGCAATTTGCCAGGTACGGTGCTTGAGTGCGCTGTTGCTGAAGCGGTCCAGTAGTTGTTGTTTGTAGTGGTCTAGGTCATAGCCTGCGGGAACTGTTAGGGTCGAACTAACTTCTTCGTCCATAAAACGTTTGGCTAGGTCGGCTAGCAGTGGCTCTTGCATAACTTGGTAAATGTAATCGAAGCCGGCTAAGTAACCGCAGTAAGCCAATAGGGAATGGCTGCCGTTTAGCAAACGTAATTTGATGTCTTCGAAAACACTGACGTCGTCAACCATCAAAACCCCAACCTGGTCCCACTGTGGGCGGCCGCTTAAAAAATCATCTTCCACTACCCATTGGGTAAACGGTTCGGTGACCACCATGCCCTGGTCACGCAGGCCGGTGTGCTGTTCCAGCTCGGCTTGGTCGGCCTCAGTGGTGGCGGGCACAATACGATCGATCATAGTACTGGGAAAGCGGCTATTGGCGCGCACCCACTGGCCTAGCGCTGGCTCAAGCTGGTCGGCAAATTGTAGTACTACCCGTTGTAATAACTGGCCGTTATTGGGCACGTTGTCGCAACTTAACACGGTATAGCCGGGCAAACCTTGGGCGCGGCGCTGGGCCAAACCTGCAACGATAAAGCCAATGGCGGTACGCGGGGCTTCGATGTTGGCCAGGTCGTGTTGTATATCGGCATGGTCTAATTTCAAGTTGCCCGAGGCGGGGTCGTGGCAATAACCTTTTTCGGTCACGGTGAGCGAAACAATTTTAATCTCGGCGGCGGCCATCGCGCTTACTAGTGCGGCCGGGTCTTCCGGTGCCACCAGCACCTGCTCAACCGCACCAATAACGCAGAGTTTATTGCCTTGGCCTGACTGCTCGACCAAAGTGTATAAACCATCCTGGGGCTCGAGTTGGTCGCGCACTGTGTCGCTGCGCAAGCTGGCGCCAATAATTTTCCAATCACCGCCAAACTGATTTAGCACCGCCTCGGTGTAATAGGCCTGGTGGGCGCGGTGAAAAGCACCTATGCCCAGGTGAACGATACCGGCTTTTAACTCTTGGCGGCTGTATTGGGGTTGAGCGATGGTGCTGGGTAAAGAGCTAAGCGTATCTTGATTGAGTCGTTTCATAAATCCACAAATAAAACTGAGTTAATGTACGGCAACGTTTATTGAGTTTGGCGGCCAAGGGTAATATTGCCTTGGCCGCTGATAATTGTTGGTTTAAAGCTTGTAGGCTTTTTTGGCCAGGTTGTAGGCCAGGTCGGTGGCCAGGTCGTGGGCCTCTTCTTCGACTAGGCGATGGTCAGCGACTAGCTGGGCTAAAAAGCCGCAGTCCATGCGGCGGGCGACATCATGGCGTGCCGGGATAGATAAAAAGGCGCGGGTATCGTCGTTAAAGCCCACGGTATTGTAAAAACCGGCGGTCTCGGTTACCTGCTCGCGGAAGCGACGCATGCCTTCGGGGCTGTCATGGAACCACCAAGAGGGGCCCAGCTTTAAGCAGGGGTAGTGGCCGGCCAATGGCGCCAGCTCACGGCTGTATACCGACTCATCTAAGGTGAACAATATTATGGATAGGCGTGGGTCGTTGCCGTATTTATCCAGCAGCGGCTTGAGCGCATTAACGTATTCGGTTTGCGAGGGGATATCAGCGCCCTTGTCGCGGCCCCAGCGAGTGAAAACCTTGTTATTGTGGTTGCGGAAAGAGCCAGGGTGAATTTGCATTACCAGGCCATCTTCAATACTCATGCCGGCCATTTCGGTCAGCATTTGGCCGCGAAACAGTTCGGCTTGCTGAGGCGTGCAGTTACCTTGGCGAGCAATTTGAAACAGTGCTTCGGCTTCTTCCGCCGATAGGTCGGCGGTGATAGCGGTAGGGTGACCATGGTCAGTCGAGGTGGCACCCATGGCCTTAAAAAATTCACGGCGTTGCATCAGGGCTTTTAAATAGCCGGGGTAGTTGCTGGTATCTTCATTACAAATTTGGCCCAGCCTTTCTACATTGGAGGCAAAGCCTTCGAAGTCTGGGTCGACTACAGGATCGGGGCGATAGGCGGTAATTACTCGGCCATTCCAGTCGCTCTGTTGAATTTTTTGGTGGTGTTGCAATGAGTTCAAGGGCGACTCGGTGGTGGCCAGTAACTCGATATTGAAGCGATCAAACAGCGCGCGGGGTTTAAATTTTGGGGTCGATAGTTGCTGGTTGATATGGTCGTAGTAAAAATCGGCGGTGTTTTCATCAAAGGCCACATCTAAGTTGAAGACTTCGGCAAAAACATAATCTAGCCACATTCTCGAGGGCGTGCCGCGAAATGCGTAGTAGTGCTTGGCAAATAAGCGCCATATTTTTTTAGGGTCTTGCTCAACCGCAGACTGGTCTTGGGTTGGAATGCCGAGCTGCTCCATTGGTACGCCCAGGCTGTAGAGCATACGGAATACATAGTGATCGGGCTTTATTAATAAGTCAGCTGGGTTGCCAAAGGACTCGTTATCGGCAAACCACTGCGGGTCAGTATGGCCGTGGGGGCTGATAATAGGCAGCGCCTTTACCTCTTGGTAAAGGCGGCGGGCTATACCTCGGCTGGCTTCGTCGGCGGGAAATAAACGGTCGGGGTGAAGAAGCAATGCGCGTGTCATTCGAGGTTATCCTGTGGTGTAAGCAAATCGCTGGCCTGGAACTAGGCTGGGGCGAGTAATTAATGCATGGCGGAATTAGCGGGGGTTACGCTTAATTCTGGTAATACCTTTTTGGTAAGGCCGATGTGATGGTTACAAAAACTGTTGTAGCTGTCAATCTTGGCGGCCTCGGCAGCAGCAATTAGCCCGATTTATAGCACTATGGTAAATAGAGCCAACAAAAAAACCCCGTTAAAACTAACGGGGTAAAGTTATTTGCAGGACTAAACCCCACATTGATCCGTCTACATTGTAATTAATATCTCGTTGTTGCAGAGAAGATAATTGCGATGTATATTACCAAAGTGGTAAGGCCAATCTTTGCAGAACAAAGGCGGCTTGTCAACGATTTACTCACGATGTTTTACTAAGAGGCTTCTTCAGCCCGGCAGTGTGTTTGTTGCCCTGGAGCGAGATCTTGCTAAAGGTGATGTTGCAATTTATGAGAGCGAGATAACAATGAAAGGTATGGCGGCTATAGGGGAGGTGATGGTCGAGCTGTCACCCACGCATTCAGATGATGGGCGGGAGTTAATGGCCTTGTCATATGCTGGCGACACTTACAATACGGCGGTTTATATGTCTCGCCTAGGGGTGCCAACCCAGTACGTTACCCGCCTGGGGGACGACAGCTACAGCGAACAAATTATTGCACGGCTAGCATCCGAAAATGTCGGCGCGGCTTTAATTGAAAAGGAAGCCGGTGCTTACCCGGGCTTGTATACCATTAAAAATTCGGCCGATGGTGAGCGTGAGTTTGCTTATTGGCGGGGCCAGTCGCCAGCCCGTGGTTTGTTTGACCCTGCCAGCAGCCAGGCGCTGTTTAACCGGCTTATGGGCTTTGAGCAGATTTATCTAACCGGTATTAGCCTGGCAATTATCTCTGAGTCTGCGCGCCAGGCCTTATTTGATTTTGTTCGCCGTTATCGAGAGCGGGGCGGTAAGGTGGTATTCGATAGTAATTACCGCCCGCGTCTGTGGTCTGACAAAAAAGTTGCTCAGCAAGCAACTCAGGCCATGCTAGAGCAGACGGATGTGGCACTGTTAACCTTGGATGATGAGGAGTTGCTGTGGAATGAAGCTTCTTTTGAGCAGTGTGCGGCGCGTTATCAAGACTTGGGTATTGCTGAATTGGTGTTTAAGCGGGGCGCTGAACAGACTGTGGTTATCCTTGGAGGTAATACTTATAGGGTCGCGGTCGAGCGGGTTGATAATGTGCTTGATACCACCGGCGCCGGAGATTCGTTTAATGCCGGTTATATTGCCGCGCGCTATAAGGGTGAATCTCCAGCCGAGGCAGCCCGTTATGGCGCCAAGTGTGCGGCTGTGGTGATTCAATCACGCGGCGCCATCCTACCTAAAGAAAGTTTTTGGGCTAGTTATAACGGTTCAAATTAATATCTGCTGTAAGTGGTCCCTTCTCGTTAGTCTTTATTGGTAGCTTAATATTGTTAGGCTTCGATTGCGGCCGCCAGCCGGGTTTATATTCTGGCCGGTCGCAATCTTGTCGGCCTTGGCCGCTGCTGCGGAACTCGCTACGCTCAAACAGTCCTCGCTGAAAACGCGGCCAAGCCCGTCAAGATTAATGCGCGCCTTGACTGGCCCGAACATAAACCCGACTGACGTCCTCGTATCGTGGTCGGTTATTATTTAGCAGATACAAAAAAGCCCAGCACTAGGCTGGGCTTTTTTGTGTCTAATCCGGTGGGTTTAATACAAGCCGAAGTAGCGCGGTAGGGCTTCGCTTAGGCTGGGGATGTAGGTGACCAGCAGCAGTACCACAATCATTGCGAGGTACATCGGCATCAATGGTTTGATGATTTGAGTGATGCTGGTTTTGGCAATGCTACAGCCGACAAACAATACGCTGCCTACCGGCGGGGTAATGAGCCCGATGCATAGGTTGAGTATCATCATTATGCCGAAGTGAAGCGGCGACATGCCTAGCTGGACGGCGACCGGTAGGAAAATGGGGGTGAAGATCAGCACCGCCGGGGTCATGTCCATAAAGATGCCGACGATCAGCAGGATAATATTGATAATTAACAATATTAAAATGGGGTTGTCGCTAAGAGTGATCAACGATTCGCTGATAATCTGGGGAATGTTTTCGTAGGACAGTATCCACGACATGGCGCTAGAGGTGCCGATCAAAAACATCACAATTGCGGTCGTTTCTACCGACTTAATTAAAATGCTGGGCAGCTGCTTTATTTTTACTTCTTTATAAATTACAACCGACAGTATCAATGAGTAGATGACCGCAATGGCGCTGGCTTCGGTAGCGGTAAAATAGCCGCCGATGATGCCGCCGATGATTAATACAATCAGAAATAAGCTGGGAATTGCGTCCAGTGTGGTTTTTATCGCTCGGCGAAAGCCGACGCGCTCGCCCACTGGGTAGCCTTTAACTTTGGCGTATATGCCGCAGATAACCATCAGTGATAGCGCCAGTAGTATGCCGGGTACATAGCCGGCAACAAATAAGGCGGCAATCGATACGCCGCCACTGGCGAGGGAGAATACGATTAAGATGTTGCTAGGTGGAATTAATAGCCCGGTAGTAGATGCCGCAGCGGTGACCGCGACATTAAAGTTTTTGTCGTAGCCTTCTTTGTTCATCACCGGGATCATAAAGCCGCCGATGGCGGAGGTGGCGGCAACAGCAGAGCCGGAGATGGCGCCAAACAGGGTGCAGGAAATAACATTCACAAAGGCCAGGCCGCCGGGCAGCATACCGATGAGTACCTTGGCAAATTCTATCAGCCGGTGGGCGATACCACCTTGGCCCATTAATAAGCCCGAGAGAATAAAGAAGGGAATTGCCAATAGTGCAAAGCTATTAATGCCGCCGGCCATTCTTTGTGCGATGGTGGTGAGCGCTGGCTCTAGGTCGATGGTGAATAGCATGGTTAGCAACGTGGCGACACCGATGCTGATTGAAATGGGCACATTGATCAGCAGCAGTATAATAAAGCTGGTGAGTAGTACTAAGACAGATATTTCCATGGGGATACTCCGCAAGGCAGCTCGGCAATCCTTGGCCGGGCCTGGTATAAATTATTGGGTGCTGGTCAAACGCTAAAGGGTGTTGCTTGCTTATTCGTCTGGTTCGATTATCCCCAGTGTTTGCAGGCATAGGTTGAGCGCGAATAAACAAATCAACGAGCCGCTAAGCGGAATGACAAGGTAGATATAGCTCATTGGAATGCCAAGCGAGGCCGACACTTGGTTCAGCTCAAAGGTAAGCATAACCAACTTGGCGCCGCCGTAAATCATGACTGAAGCTGCAAACAGCGCGGAAATAATAATGGCCGTCAATTCAGTGTTGCGTTTGCTGCTGCCCGTTAGCTGGCTGGTAATAATATCAAGCCCAAGATGGGCGCGGGTGCGGTAAGCGTAGCTGGCGCCCAATAGGCCGATCCATATTAATAAAAATCTGGCCACCTCTTCGGTGTAGGAGCTTGGGGTGTCGAGTAGGAATCGGGTAATCACCTGCCAGCTAACGTCTACTACAATAGCGATCATTAGCAGGGTAAGAAAAGCGACTAATAGCTTGTCGATGGGGCGTAATAAAGCGTTCACGGATTTCCCTCTTGTTAACGAATGGCTTGAATTTCTTCAAGCAGTGCATAAATGGCGGTGTTCTTGTAGCTGTCATGCATATCGGTAACAGCGTCGGAAAATTTTGTTTTATCGGGGCGAATGATTTCAACTCCGGCGGCCTCTACCGCTGCAAGGGCTTCGGCAGTCGATTTTTGCCACAGAATTTTTTGATGTTCGATCGATTCATCGGCGGCAAGCTGCAGCCATTGCTGCTGCTGCTCGTTGAGCGAGCCCCATATATGGCTGCTGATTAGCAGCATGTCTGGCACATAGGTATGTTCGTCGAGGGTGTAAAAGCGACAAACCTCGTAGTGCTTGGATAGGTAAAAACTGGGCGGATTATTTTCAGCTCCGTCGACCACACCTTGCTGTAGGGCGGTGTACAGTTCGCCCCAGGAAATGGGCGTAGCCGAGCCACCTAAAGACTGCACCATTTTGACCGAGGTCTGGCTTTTTTGAACGCGAATTTTTTTGCCTTGCAGGTCGCTGGGGCTGTGTATTGGCTGGTCGACGGTATAAAAACTGCGGCTGCCGGCATCGTAATAGCCCAGGCCCCTAAGCCGGACTCGCTCACCTGCCAGTAACAATCTCTTGCCGATGTCGCCGTCGAGAATTTTCCAAAAGTGCGCTTTGTCGCGAAACACATAAGGGATGCTAAAAACTTTAAGTTCCGGTACAAAGCTTTCCATCGGGCTGGCCGAAACCTTGGTCATGGCCAGGCTGCCAATTTGCAGCAGCTCCATTAGCTCGCGCTCTGAGCCCAGCTGCCCGCTGGGGTAGATATCAATGCGCATGCTGCCGCCCGAAAGTTCTTGTAGGCGCTTATCCATTATCACCATGGCTTGGTGTACCGAATGACCACGATCTAGGCTGTGGGCAAGCTTGAGAACCTTGATGTTATCGCTTTCATTGCAGCCGCTAAGGCAAAATAAGCTGGCCAGCAAAGCAAGCATCGTCAGTGATTTAAAATGCGGGAATTGTTTCATAATCGGGTATTTCATTGTTTATTGGATTTATGTCTGATTTATACTTTAGCGCCGACCACCCCTCAATTGGTTAGGCATGATTGGCCTGGCCGATATTTCGATCCTACCACCGAGCGTGTTTTGCGCGCAAGATGTTTCAAACTGGTTGCTCGGCCCTATGCTGCAGGGCCTGGCTGCCATCGCCTAGTTAAACTACAGCGCTAAATTTTGTTTTCAAACCAAGTTTCTAAACGATGTTTCCACACCAAGTTTCCAAACCAAGTTTCTAAACTACTGCACCCATCTGCCAAGGGGCAAATTCATTATCACCGTAGCCCAGGGCCTCGCTTTTACTGGGTTCACCGGAGGCAATCGCCAAAATTCTTTCAAAAATAAGTTGGCCGCATTCTTCAATGCTGCATTCGCCATCTAGAATGCCACCGCAGTTAATATCAATATCATCAAGCATGGCCTGGTAAAGCGCAGTGTTGCTGGCCAGCTTGATACTTGGCACTGGCTTCTGCCCAAACGCCGAACCGCGGCCGGTGGTAAAACAAATTACATTAGCGCCCGCGGCAACTTGTCCGGTGACCGACACCGGGTCGAAACCGGGGCTATCCATAAAAACCAAGCCACTTTGCTCGATCGGTTCGGCGTATGCATAAACACCACATAAATTAGTGCTGCCGCTTTTGGCTTGAGCGCCTAAGGATTTTTCTAAGATGGTGGTTAAGCCGCCAGCCTTGTTGCCGGGTGAGGGGTTATTGTCCAAGGCTACGCCATTTTTTTGGGTGTAGTCCTGCCACCAGCGCACATGGGCCAGTAGCTTTTCGGCAACCTCGGGTGTTTCGGCACGCTGAGTCATTAAATGCTCGGCACCAAAAATTTCAGGTGTTTCAGAATAAATGGTAGTGCCGCCTTGGCGAACAATTAGGTCGGCAGCGGCGCCCAATGCTGGGTTGGCAGTAATACCAGAGAAGCCATCAGAGCCGCCGCACTGTACCGCTACCTTGAGCTTGCTGGCGCAGGTGTTTTGCCGTTGCAAGCCGTTCACCTGCGCGAGCATCTCGGTCACTATAGCTTTGCCGGCATCGATGGCTTTGCGTGTGCCGCCGATTTCTTGAATATTTAAAGTGCTAAATAACTCGCCGCCGGCGAGGTCGTTACCTTCCAGCATGCGGCTGATTTGCATGGTTTCGCAGCCCAGGCCAATGGTTAATACCGCGGCAAAGTTGGGGTGGCGGGCATAACCGGTTAGGGTTCTTTTTAATAGCTCAAAGCCTTCGCCGTCGGCACTCATGCCGCAGCCGGTGGTATGTACCAGGGGTACCACGCCGTCGACATTGGCATAATTGTCCAGTACCGAGGCATGGTTAAAGTGGTTGGCAATATTGCGGGCAACCGTAGCGGAGCAATTAACCGTGGTAATAATGCCAATGTAGTTGCGGGTGCCAACCTGGCCGTTGCTGCGGTGGTAGCCCATAAATGAGGCTCGCTCGGCGGCAGCGACATAGCGGGTTGGCTGAACGTTTTGGCAGAAAGCGTAGTCGCGTTCGAAGTCGGCGATAACACAATTGTGGCTATGAACATGTTCACCGGCCTTTATATCTTGGCTGGCGACGCCAATAATTTGGCCGTATTTTGAAATAGCTTCGCCTTGGCGGATATGGCTTAGCGCGATTTTATGCATAGCGTCAATTGGATCAAGTGTTAGTAGCTCAACCGGCTGGCTAATCTTGGTTCCCTTGGCGATAGGCTCTTTGGCTAGGGCAATATTGTCATTAGGGTGAAGGTGAATGATGTTCATGCAGGTAGCTGGCTCCAACGGTGAGCAATAATGATGTATTGCTCGATATTAACTATTTGACCTTACCAATGTAGCATTAAATTGGTAAGGCCACAATCCTATGTTTCGGTCAGGCTAATGGCTGAGATGGCTTGTCGCTGGAAAAGCCGCTCTGCTATACTCCGGCTCTAAATTAGGTGTGATTAACGGCAAGCGAAATCAAGGGTGAATTTTGATGGCAGTAAAGAACGGCAATGGCCGCTTATACCAACGTGTCGCGGAAGAGTTGGTGGTGGCGATCCGTGGTGGCGAGTTTGCCCTGGGTTCCCGCCTGCCGGCCGAGAGGAAGTTGGCCGAGCGTTTTGAGGTCAGCCGCCCCACTATTCGAGAGTCGATTATCGCCTTGGAAATTGCCGGCTATGTTGAAGTTAAGGGTGGTTCGGGGGTTTATGTTACTAGCTCATCCGAGAGCGCATCGACGGCTGTAGAAATGGACCTGGGGCCGTTTGAAATTTTAGAGGCGCGGGTATTGTGCGAAGGCGAAGCGGCGGCATTGGCGGCTCGGTTTATCAGTGATGATGAGTTGGCGGAACTAGAGCAGGCGCTGCAGGATATGCGCGAAGAAAATGAGCGCGGTGTTTGTACCGAAGAAGCCGATGAGAAGTTTCATTTAATTATTGCCCGAGCGACTCAAAACGGTGCCATGACCTCGGTTTGTGAGCACCTGTGGTGGCTGCGGAATAACTCCATACTATCTGCTCACACGTTAAAGAAGGTACGTAACTCCGGCTCCTTGCCGCGTATCGAGGAGCACCAGGCTATCTATGATGCATTGAGCCAACGTGATGCCGATGCGGCGCGCCAGGCCATGCGTGAGCATTTGAATCGGGTTATTTTACAGCTGCTTGATGCCACTGAAACCGAGGCGGTTGAAGCGGCTCGGCGTCAGGTTGAAAATGAGCGGGCTCGCTTTAGCGGTTCCTAGTTATACGAAAATTTAGCGCCGGAGCCTGCCGGCGCTATTAATCCTGCGGGCGTGTCTAAGCCCAGTGTTTTTCTTAATATTCCAGTCCCCTAAATCGCTTGTTCGGCCTGCTTGGTGTTTGCTTGGGTTAGCCTGAGCGACAGAAACTAAGGCCCTGTTAGGCTCGCGGTAGCAATGGTTAATCGGCAACCCCAAGCCTGCGTTGATGGTGCGTGTGGCACCGCTAGCATTCTGGACGCTATCCGGCCGAGCTTGTCGATAGACATTTCTGTCATTTGGTATTACCAAATATCTTGATAAGTCAATTTTGGTATGACAGTATGCTCTGGTGTGGAATCACACATGAAGTTAATTCCGCGAAAGGACGCCTGCGAACGATCTCCGTATTATCGAGCCACAGGAAATTTTGCTGAGGCAGTATTAACTTTAAGTGGCGGATAAGCCGGGATGTCGGGAACTATTTGAGTGAGCAGCTGAGCATAAGTGGCAGCTGGGCTAAGAATAATGAGATTAAGAGCTGTTGATACTGGAAAAACTATGAAAAATATTAGTCGCAGAAATTTGCTGCAGACCCTGGCTGGTACTGGCCTGTCTTATTCGCTACTCAGTACAACGGGCTGCGCTGTCACCAAAAAAGATGCAGCCAGCTGCCGCAGCGATGATGATTGGTGTAATGCCGATCGAATTCGTGCCCAGGTAGCACCTCTTCAATTCCGCGATAAAACCTTTGATGTGCGAGCGTTTGGCGCAAAAGCAGATGGTACGACGGACAGCGGCGTTGCCATCAACAGCGCCATAAGGGCCTGTAATGAATCTGGCGGCGGCCGGGTTTTAGTGCCGGCAGGGCATTATTTAACTGGCCCTATTCATTTGCTATCAAATGTTAACCTACACCTTGAGAAGGGGGCCAAGCTAAGTTTTAGCCGTGACCCGGCCCGGTATTTACCGGCGGTATTTACCCGCTGGGAGGGCATGGAGATGATGGGCTATTCGCCTCTTATTTATGCCTACCAACAGGAGAATATTGCCTTAACCGGTGCCGGCGTACTTGATGGCGGGGGCAACGACAGCAGCTGGTGGCCATGGAAAGGTGAGAAAAACGACCGTCATTGGGACCTTGTGCCGGGCCAAGATCAAGCCCCGGCAAGAAAAAAATTATTTGACCAAGCTGAGCAAGGCCTGCCGCCACGAGAGCGAGTTTATGCCGATAAGTCCTATTTACGGCCGTCATTTGTTCAGCCCTATGAATGTAAAAATGTACTGATCGAAGGCGTGACGATTATTAATTCGCCGTTTTGGTTGGTGCACCCGGTTTTGTGTGAAAACGTGCGTATCGAAGGTATCAGTTGTAAGAGCCATGGCCCCAATAATGATGGTTGTGATCCAGAGTCTTGTAAAAACGTGGTTATTGAAAATTGCTATTTCGACACCGGTGATGATTGCATTGCCCTAAAGTCAGGTCGAAATGAAGATGGTCGGCGGGTTAACGTGCCCTGTGAAAATGTGGTTATCGCCAATTGCCAGATGCGCGACGGCCACGGGGGTTTGGTTATTGGCAGTGAAATATCTGGTGGCGCTAGAAATATTTATCTAGAAAAATGCGAGATGAGCAGCAAGAATTTGGAAAAGGCCATCCGTATTAAAACTAACGCCCGGCGCGGTGGCTTAATAGAAAATATTCGAATCCGTGATATTAAAATTGGCGATGTGCAAAATGCCGTGGTCATCAATTTTTACTACGAAGAGGGTGATATCGGTGAACATGACCCTATTGTTCGCGATATAGAAATTCGCAACTTGACCTGTTCTCGGGCCGAGCGAGCGTTTTTTATTCGGGGCTTTGAGCGCGCAAAAATTTCCGACTTAAGAGTGGTAGATAGTGTTTTTCATGCGGTGGCAAAGCCCAATGTTATTGAGCATTTGCAAACGTCAACCGCCGAGAATGTACGAATTAATGGCAGTTTGTTCAAATTTTAATGCTGCTATAGGTGCAGCTAAAACCAATCCTGGCACTATCGCCGGTTGGTTTTAGTGCTGTTAGTGGTTGTTATTCTGGTGCGGTGGCGGTGGAGTCTCGACGTATTAACTGGGGTACTACAACGGTGTCGAGTTTAGCTGCGGCTTCTGGCCCGTCGTCGATAAAGGCGAGTAATTTTAGTGTTGCCAGCTCTGACATATCGCGGATGGGGCGCTTAACCGTAGTTAGTGATGGTATGAAGTGCGAAGCCAGCCGGCTGCCATCGAAACCCACTATCGATAGATCGGCCGGAACTTTTAAGCCCATATTCTGTGCAACTTGGATTGAAGCCATGGCCATTTCATCATTGGCTGCAAAAATTGCGGTTGGTCGCTGCGCTAATGACAGTAGTTTTCTGGCGCCTTCGGCGCCAGACTCAAAAGTAAACGCACCTTCGGCGATCATTTCCTTGGGTAGATCTAGCCCGTGTTCCGCTAAGGCTGAGTGAAACGCTTGCTGCCGTTTTTCCGACGAGACATTTCCTTTTGGGCCGGAAATAAAGCCTATTCTAGAATGACCATCTGCCACTAAATGGTTGGTCATGTCGATGATGGCCGGGCCGTAATCAGAGACAATAAGGCGAGCGGGGTCGTCAACCATATCGGATGTAAACCTAACGTAATTACAGTCCATGGCTTTTAGCGCGGCGATAATATCGTCGTCTTCTGAGGCTAGCGGCAGAATGATTACGCCATCAACTTTTGAGCGACCGAGAAATTGCTTAATATTTTCTACCGCATCGCCCTCATGGTTATCGAAGGGGTGTACCACTAGCTCGTAACCCAGCTTGGCGCAAATATTAAGAATGCCGCGCTGTACGTCGTCGATAAAAAGTGTGCTGTCGCTATAAATTAGGCCGAGCAAATACGAGCGCTGGGAGGCAAGGCCGCGAGCCCTAGAGTTAGGCACAAAACCAATTTCTTTGATGACCTGCTCAATATTTAACTTGGTTTCACCACTGACCAAACTGGAGTTATTGATAACTCGCGAAACCGTGCGTTTGGAAACACCAGCAATACGAGCGACGTCGTTAATGGTGGGTTTACTGCTTGTTGTGGTCATGTGGTGGGTTATTCCTGGAGTTAAGCTGCCATGTTAGGACTGGGATATATATAAGTTTTCATTTTTTAAAGCAAGGGATAATTAAATTCCAGGCTAAATATCCACAATCTTTATTATGCCAAATCAGCGGCTAAGCCAAAAACCGTCATATTAAAATCCCAACTGCTGCCTTCGCCGCGTTCTATGTTACGGCTCCCAATAAGGCCCCATATTTTAGCTGTGCCGGACCTCGTTAGCGCTCTGCGCTATGCATTAACCTCTTTAGGTTGATCTGCCAGCTGGGGCGCTGGCCTTAGCTCGGATAGCCATATTGCCATTGGTTTGGGTTGTAGCCTTGCTAGGGTAGGCGAGACTCGATGAGCAGCGTGGGTGTTTGGCGGCGGCGGTAGCAATTGAGTCTGCTGTGAGGATGTTTTTCGGAGGTTGTAATGGTTTCTATCTGGTTGATTTGTATGAGTTTTTTGATGTATCTGGCGGTGTTTGTATGGCGTTAGAAAGTGGGCCAATTGCCGCCTGTAGGACGCCACTACAGGCGCCGGTACGACATAACAATCACCTATTAACCTTGCCGGTGCTTGGCCTCTGCTGTATATTGCCACCGGTGGCATAGTAAGTTGAATTAGGTGTAGTGGCGGACTGAAAGTGAATGTCGAAAACTTGCAGCGTCGCTTGGGACAGGGTCAAAAGTTTAATCCAATGGCCTGAATGTGGCAGGGTATTGGATTAGTTTGTTTGGCAATCGAATAATAACTAGAGCGGGAATTATGGCTAAACACGGTCTACCCCGTTTAAAACCATTGATGTCAGGAGTTTATTGATGAAAGAGATATCAACACTGCGTAAGGGCGCAGGGCTGGCGCTGGCTTTGGCTGCCGTCGTCGCTTGCAGCCCCAAGCCGGGTGCTGGCTCAGCCACTGAGCCGGCCAAAAGTGGCGATGTTTTTGTGGCCAGTGTGGTAGTTAGCAACCCTTCTGAATTTGCACGGCGGGACCAAGCTTTAAATTTGAGCCTGCAAGAGCTTGGCCTTGAGGCCAATGATCCGCGCATAGCGACATTGAACGTGCGCCGTGACGGCAGCGCAGTCAGCTCACAGCTAATTGATAGCGACGGCGACGGCAACAAAGATCACCTGTTTTTCATCAGCGATTTTAATAGCGCGGAAAAACAAAACTTTGAGTTGGTGTTTGGGGCCGAGCAAAATACAGGCAAATCTGCTGCAAAGCGTAGTCAGGCTGAAATATCCCACAAGGTGGGTGGCCAGTGGCAAGCCCGTGAAAAAAATCCTCAGTTGCTCGAGTACGTCGGCGGTGAATTTAAAAACGTTGAGCGGTTGGTAACACCGGCGGAGCATACCGATCATTCCCAGTATATCCGTTACGAGGGCCCAGGAATTGAGTCCGATAAGGTCGGCTATCGTGTCTATTTAGATTGGCGCAATGGCTTTGATGTTTTTGGTAAAACAACCGCCGCCATGAGCTTGCAGAAGGTTGGTCAGGACGGCTATGACTCCTACCATAATATGGCCGCTTGGGGCATGGATATTCTCAAGGTGGGTAGCTCATTGGGCGCCGGTGGTTACGGTTACTGGAATGGGGACAAGGTCGATCGAGTTTCCAAGGTAGAGCAATGGCAGGCTGCGGTAATAGAAAATGGCGATTTGTATTCAGCCCTAGAAATTGATTACCAAGGCTGGCAGGTAGCAGATAAAAAGCTAGACCTTAAAGCCAAGTTATCAATGACCGCTGGCAGCCGCTTGGTTCATACCCGCGTGTCTTTGAGTGATTCCTTGCCCAATATGGCCATTGGTTTGGTCAAACATGCAGGCACTAAGTTTATTCAAGGCGATATCAATATTACCGGCCGCGCCTGGACCTATGTGGCCAGCTATGGCAAGCAAAGCCTTAATGGCGATAATTTGGGCATGGCCCTAATTTTCAAAAAGAATGCCCGCATCGAGCAAAGCGAAGATGAGCATAACTATGTTTCGGTACTGAAAACACCGAGGAATATGCTTGAGTATTATTTTCTGGCGGCTTGGGAAGGCGAGCAAGATGGCATTAAAACCGAAGCAGAGTTTGTTGCTTACCTTGAGCAGCAAGTCGAACGGCTAACTATAACCCCCCGCGTCAGCTTAAAAACCAGCCACGGCCAAGCCCAGAAAACCTTCCCTATCACCAGTGAGCAGGCGCTTAAATGGAGCCAGCGTTTGGCGGATTCCGAGTTGAAGCGTAAAACCTTGGCGTATGCCTATGGCGGCTACGACCATATACGTGAGCGTAAACCCTATTTCGAATACACCACTGGGCTGTTGATGCAGGCCTATGACAATCATGCAGCGGTGGTGCCTAATGCCAAATACGATGCGGCTGTGGTTGAAGTGATGAGCTCATTTGTCACGGACGAGGGCGATATTCTCGGCTACGATTTAGAAAAATACAATATCGATAGCATTAACTCCGGCAAAATGTTGCTGCGTATGTATCAAAAAACCGGCGACAAAAAATACAAAATTGCTGCCGGGCTCTTGCGCAGTCAGTTAAGCAATCACCCGCGCACCAGCGAGGGCGCCTTTTGGCATAAAAAGCGTTATCCCTACCAGCTGTGGTTAGACGGGGTGTATATGGGCTTGCCATTCTTGAGCCAATACACCGCCCTATTTGAAGATGGCCGCAGTTTTAAAGAGGTGGTTCATGAGTTTGAAATTACCCGGGCAAGGTTACGTGACCCTGACACGGGCTTGTACTTTCACGCCTGGGATGAGAAGCAACAGCAATCTTGGGCCGACCCTGAAACTGGCCTATCTAAGTTTCACTGGGGCCGTGGCATGGGTTGGCTAAGCATGGCCCTGGTTGATGTGTTGGATGATATTCCGGTATCGCAAACTGAACTGCGGCAGCCATTGTTGCAAATGCTAGAGGAGCTGGCTGAGACCTTGCTTGACTATCAAGATCCGGCGACGGGCACTTGGTGGCAAATTCTTGATATGCCGAACAAGCCGGGTAACTATTTAGAGTCCAGCGCCAGTAGCATGTTTGTTTATAGTTTGGCCAAGGCTCTTAATAAGGGTTATATCGACGATCGTTATCGGGCGCCAACAGAAAAGGCCTATCAGGGTTTGATCTCAGAATTTATTAATATCTCGGCCGACAATGAAATATCGATCACCAATATGTGTTTGGTGGCCGGGCTGGGTTATGGCCGTGATGGCAGCTATCGCTATTATATGAGCGAGCCTATTTATAAAAATGATCCCAAAGCCACGGCGCCTTTCATTATGGCCGGGGTGGAAATGAGTCGACTATTAGATTCAAGTAAATAAAATTATTTTATATCCGTGATTAGATGGTAAGAACAATGAATGCAAATATAGACGAGCGCTTTGCGGTCCACGTAGACGATTACAAGCACTACGATACCCAGAAAATATGCGACAGTTTTTTAGTTCAAGATTTATTTAACGCCGACGCTGTTAGGCTGTGTTACAGCCATTATGATCGTATGATCGTTGGTGGTGCCATGCCAGTCGCCGAACAAATTGTATTGCCTGCGATTGACCAGCTTAAGGCCGATGAATTTTTAGATCGACGAGAAATGGGCATTATTAATGTCGGCGGTAAAGGCACCGTAGTCGCCGATGGTGTTAGCTACGAGTTGGATTATAAAGAGGCCCTGTACCTAGGCCGAGGTAGTGCCGGAGTTAAGTTTAGCAGTGCCGCAGCCGCTGCACCGGCTAAGTTCTATATTAATTCGACCCCTGCGCACGCCGCTTACCCAACTAGGAAAGTTGGCCATGACGAGGCTGAAGTGGTCGAAATGGGTAGCTTGGATAGATCTAACTCGCGCACCATTCGCAAGCTTATTGTTAATTCAGTATTAGAAACCTGCCAGCTGCAAATGGGTATGACCGAGCTAGATACCGGCAGTGTATGGAATACCATGCCGCCGCATACCCATAGCCGCCGTATGGAAGCCTACTTTTATTTTGAAGTACCTAAAGATCAAGCGGTCAGCCATTTTATGGGCCCGGCTGAGGAAACTCGTCACATCTGGATGAATAATGAAGAGGCGGTACTGTCTCCGCCTTGGTCTATGCACTGTGGCGCGGGTACCAGCAACTATACCTTTATTTGGGGCATGGCTGGCGAAAACTTGGATTACGGGGATATGGATCACCACAGCCCTGGGCAATTGAAATAATTGAAATAGAGAACACTAGATGACAAACCCATTATTTGATTTACGTGGTAAGCGCGCTTTAATAACCGGCGGCACCCATGGTTTAGGCATGGCCATGGCGTGTGGGCTTGGCGCAGCCGGTGCAACTTTGTTAATTAACGGCCATTCCTCCCAGGAAAAGCTAGATCAAGCGGTAGAGTATTATCGCGGCAAAGGTTTCCAGGCGCACGGCTATTTATTTGATGTTACCGATGAAGCGGCCGTTGAAGCGGCGGTGATTAAGATGGAAACCGAGGTCGGCCTCATCGATATTTTGGTTAATAACGCTGGCATTATCAAGCGCATACCGTTGTTGGAAATGAAGTTGGAAGAGTGGGAGCAGGTAATCAAAACCGACCTTACCGGTGTGTTCGTTATGACCCGGCCGGTGGTGCGCCGCATGATCGCCAACGGCGGAGGCAAAGTTATTAATGTTTGCTCGATGATGAGTGAGCTGGGCCGTAACTCTGTCGGTGCCTACGCGGCTGCCAAAGGCGGTTTAAAAATGTTGACCCGCAATATGGCGACCGAGTGGGCCAAGGACAATATTCAGGTTAACGGTATTGGCCCCGGTTATTTTGCCACCAGCCAAACCGAAGAAATTCGGGTTGATGGCCACCCGTTTAATGACTTTATTGTTAATCGTACCCCAGCGGGTAAATGGGGCGACCCGGACGATTTGCAAGGTACTATCGTATTCTTGTCCTCTAAAGCCAGTGACTTTATCGCCGGCCAAATAGTCTATGTTGATGGTGGCATTCTCGCTACGATTGGTAAGCCTAGCAACGAGTAATATCTTGGCCAGGTTCGCTTGGGCGTGCCTGGCTATTATTTCCAATTGTTAAAGTGATCGTCTTCAGGGCAGCAAGGTCCGTCAAAAAATAACTTTCAGCTTTCAGCTTTAACCACTCCGGCAATCATCGACCGCATCCAGCTATTAGCCGGATCTGCTTCCGCCTGCTTATGCCAAAACAACTGCCAGCGTAGCGGGTCTACTTGAAAGGGCAGGTCTACTTTCTCTAATGGTAAGGTATCGGCCAATACTCTAGGTACGGTCCAAATTAAGTCGGTTTCTTCGGTTATTCGAGCGGCGACCAGGTAGTTTTGCACTCGCATTTTCACCTCGCGACTACGGCTAAGGGAATCCAGGGCAATATCCATTTGACCGCGCCCCTTGCGGCGGCTGGAAACATGAATATGCTGTTGAGACAAATAGTCTTCAACCGTCATCTCTTTTCCTGCCAGTGGATGGCCTTTACGCATTGCAACCACATAAGGCAGGCTCTTCAACGGTTCGCTGCCCAATTCTTTGGGGTTTACTAATGGGGCGTCGATCAGTAAATCAATGATTCCGGCTTTAAGTTCTTCAGTTGCAGCTTTTCGCTCAACATAATAGCTGGTGATGGAAACCCCTGGAGCTTTGGCCTTTACCGCCTCTCGTAGTTTTGGCAAAAGAAGGGACTCGGCCAAGTCGTTCATGCCTAAGTGGAACACCTTGTCAGACTCAGCTGGATTAAACTGCGCGCCAGCTTCAATGCTGCGGCCAAGCAAGCGCAGGGCTTGCCTTATATCTTTGCAGGCGCTATCGGCGACCGGAGTGGGGGCCATGCCCTCGGGAGAGCGAACAAATAAGGGATCGTTGAAAGTCAGCCGTAAGCGGGATAGAGCATTACTGACCGCAGGCTGGGTTAGATTGAGTTGGGCGGCTACTTTGGTGACGCTCTTTTCTCTGTAGATAGCGTCAAAAACAACAAATAAATTGAGATCAATTCGATCCAGTCTCATTTCTGGGTGCCTGATTTGGGTGAACGTTGCATTGATGTCATCAATACGGAAGCATAGTAGAAATTGATTTTGGTGATGTTAGCAATATCTCTATACTGGGTAAAGAAATTTAGCAGACCGACGTAAATTCGCCCCTCGTCATAGCCCATGCAGCAAGGACTTTTATGTATCAATTTAGCCAAAAATCCATCGATCTACAGCAACGTTTACAAGAGTTTATGCTTGAAAACATTTATCCCAATGAGCACGCCTACGCTACGCAGCTGGCCAATGCTGAAAATCGTTTCGCTGCCTTGCCGTTAATGGACGAGCTAAAAGCTAAAGCTAAGCAAGCGGGGCTATGGAATTTGTTTGTACCAGAAAGTCATGCTGAGTACTGTGACCATGGTGGTCTTAGTTTTTTTGATTACGCCCCTTTATGCGAAATTATGGGCCGGGTGGTGTGGTCGCCCGAGGTGTTTAACTGTAACGCTCCTGATACCGGTAATATGGAAGTGTTTATGAATTACGCCACCGAAGCGCAAAAGGAGCGTTGGTTAAAGCCATTGTTGGCCGGTGAAATTCGCTCATCTTATGCTATGACTGAGCCTCAAGTGGCTTCCAGTGATGCGACTAATATACAGCTAGAAATCAAACAGGAAGGTGATAACTGGGTGCTCAATGGGCGTAAATGGTTTATCACCGGCGCCATGAATGAGCGCACCAAAATATTCATCGTGATGGGTAAATCCAGTCCGGACAACCCAGATCGCCATCGGCAGCAAACCCAAATCTTAGTGCCTAAAAACACCCCCGGTGTGACCATTATTCGCCCATTAACCACCCTGGGTTATGATGATGCCCCCATTGGTCATGCCGAGATAGTCTTCGATAATGTTCAAGTGCCACTGGCAAACGTTTTGTTGGGTGAGGGTCGTGGTTTTGAAATAGCCCAAGGTCGTTTAGGCCCCGGCCGCATGCACCACTGTATGCGTTTGATCGGTGCCGCGCAGCGTTCCTTGGAGCTGGCTTGCGCACGTGCTGACGAGCGCAGCACCTTTGGCCGCAAGCTCAGCAAGCATCAATCAGTGCGAGAGGAAATTTCAAAATCCTTTTCGGAAATTGAAATGCTGCGTTTATTAGTGCTTCAGACCTCAAGCAAGATCGATAATTGTGGCGTGCCTGAGTCGGTGGATATGATTGCCGCCACTAAGACCACTGTGCCGGTGATGGTACAAACTATCATAGACCGCTGTATGCAAATGCATGGTGCCGGTGGGCTCACCGAGGATTATTTTATGGCGGAAGCCTTTAACTATGCGCGTTGGTGTCGCCAAGCTGACGGCCCAGATCAAGTTCATCAAATGGCATTAGGTAAGAAAATTATCGACCGCTATGCCAGCGCCAACAGCGAGAATCACTAGTTCGAAAGCAGCCGATTGAGCTTTGATAGGGACAAGCAAGCCGCCAATGAAATCTGTGCATAGCCGCTGTCAAAGTTGATTTGTTGGTGAAGAGGGTCGCTGGACTCAGGCCCACTTCACCGGTAACACTTTCGCAATGCCGGTTTAATCACTGCCCCCTGTATCAGGATAATTGTCACCTGCCATAACACCCTAAGCAATGATTTTTCAGCGCTTGATATCTTGCTTAATCTATTTTAGAGTGATCGCTCTAGTATAGCGGAATACAGCAATGCCCCGTCCTATTACCTTTGATAAAGAGCGTGTATTAAACCAGGCCATGATGCGTTTTTGGCGCTATGGCTATACCGCGACCAGCATGAAGCACCTAGAGGCGGCAACTAAACTAACCCCTGGTAGCTTGTATAACAGTTTCGGTTCAAAAGATGGACTGTTTCTAGCCGCCTTGGATCACTATGTCGACACCGTGATTGGTGCCCGTGTACAGCATTTCTTGCTGCCGCCTTATCGCGTAGGCGGCAACGACGCTGATGCGCCGCTGGCGGGTATCGAGGCGTTTATTGCACACTGCTTTAGCGGCTCAGAGGAGCACCAGCACCTAGGTTGCCTCGTCGTCAATAGTGCTACTGAACTGGGACCACATGATCAGGTAGCCCGCGACAGAATTAATAAGGCCTTGGCCAAAGTGCTGCGGGCTTTAGGCCAGGCGCTGTTAAGAGCCCAGCAAGCGGGCGAGCTAGATCAAACCATTGATACCAAGCAGCGGGCGCAAATGCTCGGCTTGTTGCTCAATGGCATGTTGGTGCAATGGCGCAGTGCCACTCACACTCGCTGGCTACCCAGTGCCATGACCGGGGTGCGCCAATTATTGCAATAATAACAAGCTCAGCTTCCGTTCGAATTACGTCATTTAAACAGTTGCCGAAAGTACCTAATAGTTAGCCCAAAAATTTAGTCCTAAATAATAAAGCGAGATAATATTATGGAAACCCTAAGAACCCCTGATGAATGTTTTAACGGCTTAACCGGCTACAATTTTAAGCCCAACTATCTACAGCTGGCTGATAGCGAAGGTGGCGAGTTACGGGTACATTATTTGGATGAGGGCCCGGCAGACGCTGACCCAATATTGTTGCTGCACGGCGAGCCTTCATGGAGCTATTTATACCGTACTATGATTCCGGTTTTACTGGCCGCAGGTCATCGCGTTATTGCACCTGATCTGGTCGGTTTTGGTCGCTCCGATAAACCCACGCAACGCAGTGATTACACCTACCAGCGTCATGTAGATTGGATGCAGTCGGTGCTAGACCAGCTAGAGTTAAAAAATATCACCTTGGTGTGTCAAGACTGGGGCGGTTTAATTGGCCTGCGTTTATTGGCCGAAAACCCCGATCGTTTCTCCCGTGCAGTAGCGGCTAATACCATGTTGCCCACTGGCGATATGGACCCAGGTGAAGCCTTTAGCCAATGGCGTAAGTTCTCCCAGGAAGTGCCGGAATTCCCCGTCGGGAACATTATTAATGGCGCCACCACCACAGAGTTAAGCGCCGAAGTGATAAAAGGCTACGATGCTCCTTATCCTGATGAGTCGTATAAAGAGGGCGCACGTCAATTCCCCTTGTTGGTACCAATCACCCCGGATGATCCAGCCGCAGTACCAAACCGCGCTGCTTGGGAAGTGTTAAAGCAATGGGATAAACCCTTTCTTACCGCCTTTAGTGATTCCGACCCGGTAACCGCCGGTGGCGATGCCATTATGCAAAAACTAATTCCCGGGTGCACGGGCCAGGCCCATACCACCATTGTAAATGGCGGGCATTTTTTGCAGGAAGATCAAGGTGAGAAACTGGCAGCAGTAGTGGTTGAGTTTATAACAGCTAACTCGTAACTGTCAGTTTAGGGCATCACCGTGATGCCCTATATTTAATTGGCCTGCCGCGCCTGCAAGTAAGCTTCGTAATCCGGTATGCGTTTGCTAAAGGATTGGTCTAACAAGGTCGACGCCATCAACATGTCGGCGGTGGCAAAATTACAGGCCACTGGAATATTCCACACCGCGGCAATACGCAGCAGGGCTTTTACATCTGGGTCGTGGGGCATGGGCTCAAAGGGGTCCCAGAAAAACACCAGAAAATCGATTTCGCCCTCGGTAATCTTGGCGCCAATTTGTTGGTCGCCACCCAATGGGCCGCTGATTAATTTATTCACCTCCAAATCACAATTCTGTTCGATCAACTGCCCCGAGGTACCCGTTGCACAAATAGAATGTTGCGACAGCGCCGTGTGGTGTTTTTTGCACCAATCGATTAAAGATGATTTAAGGTTGTCGTGGGCGACGAGAGCAATGCTCTTGCGGGCTTGAGTTTGCACAGTTTTGTATTTCATGGCCGGTTCTGCGATCGCTATGGGAGAAACGATTATTACACTTTATTAGGCCTATGTCCTTTACCATGCTCGGCTTAAACCTATTTTCAGGTCTGGTTTTGCGGAGTTATAAAGCCCAGTTACGTAACAAATTGTGATAGACCGATGATAGGCGCTGCACTTCGCTATCTTCGGCGCCGAGTTTACTTGTTAGCACCTGGATGGATTGGTCGAGGCTAAATAACATGGCCCGTTGATGGGGTTGGCGCACCAAACTTTGAACCCAGAAAAAGGCGCATACACGCGCGCCACGAGTGACGGCGCTTACTTGATGTAAGCTGCTGGACGGGTATAACACCATATCACCGGCCTGGAGCTTAACTTCCTGGGCACCAAATTCTGTTTCAATGCTCAGTATGCCGCCCTCATATTCATCGGTATTGGAAAAGAATACCGTGGCGGAAAGATCGGTGCGTAAAGTTGTCTGGCTGCGAGGCAGGGCCATAATAGCGCTGTCGGTATGCAGGCCGTATTGGCCGCCACCTTGATATCTATTAAATTTGGGTGGGTATATTTTATCCGCTAAGGCGGCCGACATAAATTGTGAGTTCTGGCCAAGGCGTTTTAGAATCTCGTTACTCAGTGCTTGCGCGACGTCGCTATCATCTTCGAGCTGTTGGTTGCTTTTGACATTGATCGCTTGGCTGCCAGCCGTTTTTCTTCCGTCTTGCCAGTCAGCCGGGTCTAAGTGCTGTCGAAATAACGACACTTCTTCGGGGCTAAAAAGTTGTTCAATTATTTGCAACATGGGGCTTATCTCTTGTTAAAAATACAGCGGGAATCTATGTCGGCAAGGGTGGGGCAACCACACAGGGCCATGGTTAGCTCTAACTCATCACGCAGTATTTTCAGCATATGAGCTACCCCTAATTCTCCGGCTACGGCTAAAGCGTATATTTGCGGGCGGCCAATAAGTACTGCGTTGGCGCCTAGGGCCAGGGCTTTAAAAATGTCGCTGCCACGCCGAATTCCACCATCTATTAATATAGTCGCCTCAGGCCCTAAGGCGGCACGGATATCGGGCAGTAGTTCAATGCTGGCAGGCAAGGTGTCTAGGCTACGGCCGCCGTGGTTGGAAACTATAATGCCGTTGGCGCCAGCGGCTAAGGCTTGGGCTGCGTCTAAGGGGTGGCTAATGCCTTTGATCAGCAATGGTAAATCGGTTTGTTGACGTAACCAGGCTATATCGTCCCAGTTGGGGGCTTCAGCCATGATCCCTTGAAAGATAATACTCTGCTCAGGGTTTAGCTCTATTGCCGGGCCGGTGTCGGAGTGTAGCGCTTGAGCTGAGGCGGGTAGATTAAAACCTGCCCGTTGTATGTTATTCCTCAATCCATTAATTGGAACATCAACGGTAACAACGATGGTGCTGTAACCGGATTTTTCAGCACGCTGAATTAACGCCAAGGTATCTTCCCTGTGGCTTTGAAAATAAAGCTGGAACCATTTTGGTTGCTGGGTCTGAGCGGCTATTTGTTCAAGTGATTTGGAGGCTAGGGTGCTGGTAATAAACCCGGCTTCCATGGCATCCGCGGCAATGGCCGAGGCGAGTTCGCCTTGATGGTGTACCAGTTGTTGGTGCGCTACCGGGGCCAAAAAAATGGGGTGTCTAAAGCTTTGCCCCAAAATTTTTGTTGCTGTAGTAGCTTGGGAGAAGTTGCTCAGTACGCGGTTGTATAGCTTTATATCGCTATAGGCCTGCCGGTTGTGCTGCAGGCTGATTTCGTCGGCGCCACCGCTGCGTATATATTCATACACCGGGGCGGGCATAAAATTTGGGGCTAGACGTTCGTAGTCATCAACTGCGACAAGGTCGCTTGGAATACGGTCTAGTTTTTTTTGTACGGGATAATGTTGTTGCATAGTTTGTATCAAACAGCGGCAGCCAAAAAATTAGACTGCCGCCATATTGTTTAGTTGTAGGTGAAATTAAAATTCATAGCTAATGCTTAGTTGTGCGCTGCGAGCATCACCTATATAAGTAAACGAACCGCTGCGATAAGCCGCTAAGTAATAATCCTTGTCGGTTACATTGCCAATGTTTAACCGAGCATTGAGCTTCTGGTTAAATTCATAGTTGGCAAATAGGTCGAACTTGGTATAGCTGGGCACCCTGTAGTTTGCTCCTGCGGCGGAATCTGGCTGGCCAGAGTATAGGTCGCTGGAATAGGTGGCGGTGCCGCCTAGGGCTAACTGTTCAGTGAGCTGAAAACGCAGTTGCATAAACGCGCTGTTATCGGCAAAGTTGCTGAGGATATCACCTTCTTTGCTACTGTCATGGGCGTCTAAGATTTCGGAGTCCATCATAGTTAGGCCAAACTGCGTGCTGAGCTGTTCGGTGATGTTACCTGTCAATGAAATTTCGAAACCTTTAACTCGATTTTTACCGGTGTTTAAAGTACCAATACTGGCGTAATCGTTAGAGTTAACACTTTCCATCACATCGTCTTTGGTAATGTGAAAAATAGCGGCGCTTAACAGCAACTTATCGTCCACTAGGCTCCACTTGCTACCCAGTTCAATATTACGGGTGGTTTCGGGGTCGCTTCTGGTAACCTGAGTCGGGTCACCGCATAAGCCGCCGTAGCCACAGCTGCCACCAACATCAGACTCTCCGCCATTGATATTGGCTGAGCTGCTAATTGTTAGGTACACATTGGCATCGTCATTTATTTTGTAAACAGCGCCTAAGTGGCCATTCCAAAGTGTGTCGCTATAGCTATAGCTGGTCGCTGTGCCACCCCAACCCACAACGTCATTGGTGTAGTCAAACTTGTCCATGCGAATACCAGCAAAGATATCCCATTGCTCACTAACTTTGACGGTATCCATTACCGATAGCGAAGTAGTTTCAACTTGGTAGTCGGAGTCCTGATCACCGCGCGTATGGGTTTGACCAAGTAATGAGCTAATATTATTTACTTGGCCGCCGTTGGCGTCGATAATACAAAAACTTTCTCGTGCTGGGTCAGTAGGGCGACGACCAGACGTTAAGCAATTGCTCGTCCCGTTATTGCTAACATCATAACGACCATTGCTTACTTTGAGGTCGGAGTATTCTGCTGAGAATACCAGTTGGTGCTGCATTCCACTTAGCTCGGTATCAAAAAACACATTAAACTGGTTAACAAAATATTCCACTTCCTGCCAGCCTTGGTGAGTGCTGAGAGAAATAGTAGAAGCTCCGGGCGCATCCGGGTCGGTAATGTGACGGTTGGTGCCGCGAGCGCCAGTAACCACATAACCGTTTTCAGTGGTGCCGTAGCGAGTAGAGTTGTCTATACGCAGTTGTTCATTCGCTTGATAGCTGGCGCGGAAGGTAAAAGTTTCGACGTCGGATTCTAAAAAATCCTGGTTCTGGAGATACGCTGGAATATTATTGACGGGGCGTCCACCGCTAACGATATAAGTACCTAAATCCGGCTTGTCTTCAGCACTCAAATTGTAGTAGTCAGCAGTAAGTTGTAGCTGCTCGGTCGCTTCAAAGTTAGCCGAAAGAGCAACGCCATTACGCTTTTTATCTGCTGGCGCGCGCTCGGGTACTTCCTGGTAGCTATGCAGCAAATTTACTCGAACCGACAAGTCATCGCTAATCTTTTGGTTGCTATCAAGCGTCACGCGGCGGTAATCGTCACTGCCCAGGGCGGCTTCAACTTTGCTAAAGTTATACTCGCTGCTAGCTTGCTTGGTAATGCTGTTAACCGCACCACCGGTAGAGCCGCGTCCGGCAAAGGTTGAGCTAGGGCCTTTGGTAATTTCAACTTGCTCGGTGGCGAAGCTTTCACGGGTGGTCATACCTGGGTCGCGCAGGCCATCAACAAAAACATCGCTGCGGGCTTCGTGGCCACGAATAATATAGCGGTCGCCAAAGGCATTGCCGTTTTCACCGGTGCCTAGAGTTATGCCAGGCTGCGCTGCCAGGATATCGCGTAAATCGGATTTACCCGAATCTTTGATCTGGGTTTGGGTCAATACGCTAATAGTTGCCGGGGTATCGGCCAGTTCGGCCACGCGGCGCTTGTCGCCGGATATTTTGGCCTTATAAGGGGCGCCCGCTTCAGCGTAGGGGTTTGAATCAATGGTGCGATCTTCAATGCTCAAACGATCCAGTACAATAGTTTCGTCTTCCTGGGCAAAAGCCATGGGGCTAGCCAGTACTGCTGACAAGCTCAAGGCCAAGGCGCTTTTGGGAAATTGGTTTGGCTTGTGCATGGGCTTAGCCAATGATTTTGGCCTTTTTACATTATGGTTTTTCATAGTCTCTCCTATAAATGGTTTTATTTCGTTCTTAGGCTGTAATCAACGGGAATAGCCAGCGTCAATTTTTCGCGTTTTAGGCTTGTTGGAATTGCCGGAAGAGGATTGGCTTTGGCCAGCATGTCGAGTGCCGCCTGGTCCAATGCTGTGATTCCGGAGCTGGTTTGAATTTTTGAGTTAAGTACCTGGCCGTCTTTATTGATGGTGAACTTGATCAGCACCGTGCCTTGTTGTTTGGCTTTTTTTAACGCCGCCGGATAGTCTTTATATTGGTTTAACCAGGCCATTAGCTCGGCAAAATAACCTTGTATATCACCGGGTCGACCGCCGCTATGGCGCGATTTACCACTGCCACTGGCTCTTTTCATGGCCTTGGATGGGGGCGCTTTTGGGTTGTTTTCTAAGGTTTTAATTAATTTTGCCGTGGGTTTAGCAGCGGTTTTTGGTGGCGCTGTTGTTATCGTTTGCAGCTTACGGCTAACAATGTCCACCTTGGTTTTGGCCTTGACCGGTACGGCCACTTTAGCCACCGGTTGGGACTTGGGTTGGGGCTTAGGTTGGGACTTAGGTTGGGGCTTGGGTCGTTGTTTGGGCTTAACCGGTTTCAGGGGTTCTGGCTGGGGCTTGGCTACTTCAACTTTGTGGGCATCGGTATAGGCTCCCGCCATGCCTAAACCTACACTAATGCCGCCTTCACCTTCGCCCACAGCGCCCTGTTCTGCGGGCCGCTGAATGAAAACCAAAGCCACGAATAGGTGCAGCGCCAAGGCAATAAGCAGGGCAAGTAATTTATCTAGTCCGGAAATTGTCATGGTTGCGCCTGCACCGCTATTTGAATTTTGCGGGCACCATTTTTGCGCAGGCGATTTAAAATTGGGTCTAGTAATGAAGCGGGTAAATTTGCATCGGCCTTTAGGATAACCGCGTCGGCGCTACGAATCTGTTGCTCCAGTGTCTGCCAATGAGCGGCAGACAGGGTGTTTAACGGCCCTAATAACTGATTGTCTAGCCACAGCTTGCGATCAGCGGCGACGATAATGCTGAGCGCCTGCTCGATATCGTTTACCTTGGTCTGGGTCTGCGGAGGTTCAAACTGAGCGGCATCTTTGGCGGTAATTTTCCCGGCAACCATAAAAAATATCAGCATCAGAAATACGATATTAATCAGCGGGATCATATTGCTGTCGTCGCTGGGCTTGGCGGAGCTGGCACTGGAAAACATGCCCGGCTGCTGGCTAAAGGGATTATTCGGCACGGGCAGGCTCGGTTGATTCACCCAAATGGGTATTGCGGGCGCCCAGTTGTTCCAAATAAGCCAGCGCATCGATAACAGATTGCACAGTGGCTGCAGCTCCGGCGTGGACCATAATGGCGGCGTCTTGCTCGATGGCTTGTTGTAGCGGTTTGGTCGCGTCGGTGTCGTGGAGATAAGAGTATGTGGTTTGGCCAATGCGTATTTGTTCGGCATTCAGTACCACAATTACCACTGGTTTGGCTTCGCTAATATCTTTCCCCGCGCCATGGCTGGAGGCGGTGATATTTAATGCGGCGATAGGAGCAAAGGTAGAAGACAGCATAAAAAATAACAGCAGAATAAAAACCACATCAATTAAGGATGTCAGGCCAATCGGCGAACGTTTGCGAGCGCTTGAGTGAAATTGAGAGCTGAGCTGCATCATGGTTTTGCTAAACGTAAATTAGAATAATGGGTGCTAGTGGCGTGGTGTCGGCAATAAAATCGCAATAAAAAAGCAATGCTATTGCCTGCAAGTTTTAGCGCTAAGCCGCAGCCTCAAGCGGTGACTCAGCCGGAGCCTCTGGCTCGAGTGCCTCCAAGGTGTTTAGCTGTGCCAGCGCATCAGCCATGGCTTCGGCGCAGGATTCTACTTTGCGCTCAAGCCAGCTGTGAATTAGGGTGGCCGGTATTGCCACTATCAAACCGATAGCGGTGGTGAGTAGGGCCTGCCAAATACCGCCCGAAAGGACTGAAGGGTCTACTTGCTTACCGGCTAATTCCATGGCTTTAAAGGCTTCGATCATCCCGGTTACTGTACCCAATAAACCAATTAATGGCGCAACGGTGGCGATCAGCTCAAGCGGGCGTAAATATTGGCGCAGTGTTGCCACCAGGGCCAAGCCATAACGTTGTAGCTCGTTTTGTAATGCCGGGCCGGCCAGGCGCTTGGCACAAATTGCTTGGCTGGCGTGGCGGAGCAGTTGTGCTGCCGGGTATTGCTGTTGCCCAAGTGCTTGCTCAGCCTGCTTAAACTCACCCTTAGACCAGTGTTGTAAAAACGTAAACACCGGCTTTTGGTTGCGTTGTAACAGCATGCCCAGGCGGGCAAATTGAGCTAGCTTGACCAGGCTAAGAGTTAATACGATTAAAGACATTAAAAGTAGTATGGCTACTATAGGTCCGCTATTGATTGCGAGGTTGTATATTTGGTTGAGCACGTTTAAATCTGACATCTCTTTGCAGTTGGGAATCGTTTGCATTATCCTTGTATGTCTCAATTAGATAAATAGCTTTTGATTCATAGGTGTCATGAATAATTTAGATACATCACTTGAGCTGAGGCAGCTCAAGCTGTTTTCCAGCCTAATGCAAACCCTATCGATCACCCAAACTGCCGAGCATATGGCGGTGGGGCAATCGGCGGTGAGTCATTCCTTGAATAAATTACGTCAGCACCTAGGTGACCCGCTGTTTGTGCGTTCCGGTCGGGGCATTGTTGCCACTCCGTTTGCGCAGAGCATTGTTACGCGGGTGCAGGCAATTATTGGTTTAAGCGAAGGCTTGGCAGAAGATTTAAGTTTTGATCCAAACAGTGCCAGCGGTGAGGTTGTTATCGCCGCCAATGAATATCAGCGCGACCTATTGTTACCCGCTTTGTTTAGGCAAATGAACCAGCAGGCCCCCAGTTTACGACTGCGAGTGGTGGCTACCCCGTACGCGCCTTTGGCCAGGATACGTAGCGAAGAGGTCGATTTGGTGTTGACGCTAAGTCCGCCAGACAATGATGATATTCATACAAAATGTTTGGTGGCCGATCGTCAGGCCATTTTTTATGACCCCAATAGCCGCGCAGAACCCAAGAGCGAAGCAGATTTTTTGGCTGCCGACTATATTGTGCCTGATATTATTGTAGATAAGGCCAACGGCAATATACGCAGTGATTTTTCACCGCTGCGTAATTCAATTATCGTACCTAAGTTGGTGCTCAATACTTTTTCGGGCTTACCCGTTTTCCTGCGTGACAGCACCATGCTGGCCCCGATACCGGAAAAATTAGGGCGGAAAATAATGACAGGCTTGGCCCATTGTCATGCCCCGGATACTTATCGTAGTACATCCATCCATGTATGTTGGCATCAGCGCAACCATCAATCTGCCTTGCATCGCTGGTTAATTGAGCATCTAGAAGTGATTGCCGCAGCGCTGTAGAGACATCTTTTAAGCGGGGTCCTGCCCCAATCAAATAAACTTAACCATTTGGTTGACTATTGTGCGCAGTAGCCTATTATGGTCACAGTCAACCAACTGGTTAAGTTTACCTATGCAGCAACTCGATAGAACTTTCACCGCTTTAAGCGACCCTACTCGCCGAGCGATTTTAAGTCAGCTTATGCAGGACGAGTGTGCTCTGTCGCAGTTGGCCGAACCCTATGCAATGTCTTTAACGGCGGTTTCCAAGCATATAAAAGTGCTGGCGGGGGCGGGCCTAGTGTCGATTGAAAAGCGTGGCCGCACCCAGTATTGCCGGCTTGAGGCTGGGCCCATGGCCCAGGCCAGCGAATGGATAAATCACTATCAGAAATTTTGGACCCAGCAGTTTGACGCCCTGGCGCAATTTGTTGGCGCTGATGCTGATGATTCGGAGGAACAAAAATAATGAAATTTTTACGTTCAGCACCCGGCGAAGAGCCGATTAATGTGAGCGGCAGTTTTGATGTTTCGGCCAAGCGTTTATTCGCAGCTTGGACTAAACCTGAGCAGCTTATTAAATGGTTTGGACCCAGCCCAAATTCACTCGTAGAGGCGAATATTGATCTCACAGTTAATGGTGATTGGCGCTTTGTGATTGAAGCGTCTGAGACCAAACGCGAGCACTTAGAAGGCCAGTATTTGGAAATAGAGCCGGACGCCAAGCTGGTTTTTAGCTGGCGCCATGTGGTTCACCTAGCTGAGGGCGAAGAAAAAATGACTGACTATTCCAAGGTCACCGTGCGCTTTATTGACCAGGGTGAAAAAACTCAACTCGAACTTTGCCATGAGGCTATTAGCGCCGAGCCAGGCAGGTTAGGTGTTGGTGGCGGTTGGCAGCGTTGCTTTGAGCAAATCGAGTCGATGTTTGAGCTGTAACTTGGCAACCAGCCTTGCTGTATTTGATGCCTCGATCTCAAAACTTCTGAGTGCCAGAGGCGTACGGGACTTGAGCAGAGGCTCCCTAAACATAATAAGGAAAAACTAGAATGAAACTTTATATATTACGCAACTCGCCTAACGTCAGAAAAGTACTGGCGGTTATGCATCATCTCAATATTGATATTGAACTGATTTATTTCCAACTGGAAAACCAAGATACCCGGCAAGCGGATTTCTTGGCGATTAACCCCAATGGCAAAACCCCGACCCTGGTCGATGGCGATTTTGTGATGTGGGAGTCGAATGCTATTGTCCAGTATCTGGCGGATAAATCCGGCGCCGATAGCCTATACCCGAAGGATATAAAGCAGCGGGCGGATATTAACCGCTGGTTATTTTGGGAGGCCAATCACTACGGTCGTGCCGTCGGAGACCTGCTGTGGGAGAATTTCGCCAAACAGATGTTCACCGGTGAAGCAGCCGATGCGGCTGCGCTGCAAGATGCTACCGAGCGCTTCCACGAATGCGCCGCATTGCTTGAACAGCAACTTAACAACAAAAAATTTATAACTTCTGATCAGGTCTCCTTGGCCGATTTCACACTTGCCTGCCATGCCGGATTTCTGGCAATGGGCCAGGTGCCCCTGGCCGATTATCCGCAGATAGCGGCCTGGTACCAGCGCATGGACGCAGTGAGCGGGTGGCAGGAGTCGGCTCCTGAAATGGGCTAGGCTGGCGAGAATTACCCCAGCTCGTTTCGTTGTTTTTTATACGCTGCGATAAAATTGTCCCTGGCCGCGTGAAATATTTTTACTCCGGCTTCCATGCCGCCGACAGTAAAGTGGGTATTAACGCCGCTGGCCAGGGTGGTTTGTATGTCGGCGGAGATGGCCAAGTCTTCTTTTTCAAAAACCTGGCCTTGGATGTGATCAAAGCTGGCCTGCAGTTTAGCTTTGATCTCGTCGTTCTCGGGCAGTTCTTCAACAATCATGCGGTGCACAATGCGCACCTTGTCTGGGCCGTCTGGAAATAAACTCATTTGGGATATCCAATGCGGGTGGAAAACCAATATGGTGTTGGGAAACATATTATAAAAAAGCGTGGTGTTGAGGCGAAAGTTCCAATCCTCCGGTTTCTTTTCGATTTCGTGAAGCAGGGTTTTACGGCCTCCCATTTGGCGTACATGGGGGTAGTAATCGTCGTGAATGCTGGTGTGCATAAAAAATCGCGCCAAGCTGTCTTTGTGCAAAGAACGTAGATGGTAGCCTTCGGCAAAAGCATCCATAACCAGCTTCCAGTTGCAGTTGCTTAGCCGTTGGACCTTGGTATACATAAGCTGCTGGTCAAAATTGAAGCGTTCAAAATCTTCGCTTAAAGTTTCGCCTAACATGGCCGCCACATCGGGCTTGTCATTGCTATCACCGTCTAATACGGCCCAGATATAGCCCAGGTATTGACTGAATTGCACCGGCACTAAATTGAGCTCAGAAAAATCTGCCTCACCAAAGGATTGCCGCTCGGGCACGCCGGCCAAGTCGCCGTTTAGCTTGTAGCTCCAAGCGTGGTAGGGGCAAACCAATAGGCGACCACACTTGCCGCCGTCGCCCTGCAATAATTTGGCGCCACGGTGGCGGCAGGCATTAACGAATACCCTAACGTTATTGTCGTGGTCGCGTAATATAATCAGCGGTACCGAGTCAACTTCTTCGGTCACGTAACTGCCGGCTTCGGCTATTTCTGAGCTGTGCGCAACAATGATCGGCAGCTGGCGAAATAACGCGGCCTGTTCAAGGTCCAGCTGGTTTTTATTGGTATAGCGATCGGTGCTGATCCGGGTAAAACCCGGGCTGATCTCTGTGCTAGCGCTGGAATTATTCTTGCTGCTATGCTCAGATTCGCCCACCAGGCGACGAATTAATTCGATTTGTTGTTGTTTTTTCATGAGTCAATATCTCGGCTAGCGGCTTAAGGGCGCCAGTGGTAAATAAGTTGTAATTTTTGTTATCAATTTCCCATATCATAGGGGCTTGAGTGGGTAATATTAGCGGGGAAGCTGCCATATCTTGAGGTGATCCTGCCAGGTGACTAAGGCTCCAAGTACGATAATTAAATAGGCCTTTAACAGAGGCGACAAATTGGAGGCTCCCTATAGAATGCAGCACGACAACATTAAAACCGTGACCTTGTTGGCCTTTGATGGAACCATCGAGATGAGCATTGCGGTGCAGCGCGATATATTTTTTGCCGGTAGCCTGGAGCTAAAGCGAGCCCAGCATGAAGAGGTCAGGGGACCCTTGGTCCAGCTGGCGAGCCAAGACGGCGAGGCAGTGCGCAGTTTCAATGGTTCGGTACTGCAAGCAGATATTACAATTGATGCGGTCGAACATTCAGACTTGGTGCTGGTTTCCAGTGTTTGGGGGGAAATGCAGCCGTTCTTAGATAAACACCAAAAAACCATTGCCTGGCTACGAAAGCAACACCAGCAGGGAGCGTTAATTGGGTGTTTGGGTACCAGCAGTTTTTTACTGGCGGAATCGGGTTTGTTGGATGGTAAGTCAGCGACAATTTACTGGCGTATGATCGATGAATTTAAGCAGCGTTACCCACAAGTGCGGCTGCAAGAAGAGAGTACCATTACCTCGGCTGACGGAGTTTTTTGCGCAGCGGGAATAAATGCGGGCTTAGAGCTCGGTGTATATTTAATGCAGCGGGTCTGGGGTGGTGGTGTGGCCCGTAAGGTTGTGCAAAATTATTTGATGGATGTCAGTCGTGAGTCTTCGCAATTTCTATTGGAGCTTGACCGGCAAAAAAGTCATACCGATAGCGACATTTTAATGGCCCAGCAGTGGCTGGAAGAAAATTACTCAAGCAATTTTTTACTGCAAGAGGTGGCGGCCAACGTTGGCCTAAGCTTGCGTAGTTTTATGCGGCGATTCAAAAACGCTACGGGAGAAACGCCGATAAATTACCTGCAACGGGTGAGAGTTCAGGTGGCCATGCAGTTACTGAGTATGGGTTCTTTGAGTGTAGATGAAATAAGTTATCGTGTTGGCTATGAAGACGTTAGCTTTTTTTGTCGGCTATTTAAGCGTTATACCCAGTTAACTCCGGGCGAATTTAAGCTGCAAAGGCCCTAATTTCCGCTGTTCTAGTTTATCAATAGGGTCTTCCAAGTTTCAGGCCAGTACATTTTGGTGCGCGGCGTAAGCCCCTGTCAGGGCCTGCGTTTTATCTCGATGGAATTTTACCCACCGAAATTTTGGTTGTTATCGGAAATGTAATTACTCTACAATAATATAAACACTAAGGTAGTGGCGCCGGTATTATGAGACGAACTGTTGCTAGTGTAAGGCAAAATAATTATCGATAAGAGCGGGTAAACTATGGTGTTTGAAACAACAGGCGGCTCTACCATTAATGATGTCGCCAGAATTGCCGGCGTGTCCAAACGTACTGTGTCTAGGGTAATTAATAATTCACCCTTGGTCGGCGCGGCAACCCGGGAAAATATTCTGCGAGTAATTTCGGAGCTTAATTATGCGCCCAGTAAGCAGGCACGTGGTTTGGCGTCCAGCCGCTCATATCTTATAGGCCTAGTTTACGACGAACCCAATGCGGTCGTTATCTATTCAGTGCAAAAAGGAATTCTAAGTGTTTGTGCTGATCACGGCTACGAGATGGTGGTCCACCCCAGGGATTATCAGAGCGACACCCTGGTGCCCGAGGTACTAGATTTCGTGCAGCGCTCAAAATTAGATGGCTTGGTTATCATGCCTCCTATTTCAAATAACGCAGCCTTGGTTGCGGCGTTGCGCAAAGCGAATATTGATTATGTACGGCTGTCAGTTAAAACCGACGATGTGAGCGAAAGCGTTATCATCTCTGATGACCGCAGTGCTATGCGGCAGGTGGCTGAAATGTTTGTGAATGCAGACCGCCGTGATATTGGGGTGGTGCAGGGGCCGGCGCATCGACTCGCTTCGGCGGAACGTTTTGAGGGCCTGCAATCTGCGTTGTTGAAATTGGGGGTTAAAATAAACCCGGATAATATCGCCATGGGCGATTTTAGCTATGAATCCGGTCTACGCTGCGCGCAGGTATTACTGAATAAAAATCCACGGCCCAATGCCATTTTTGCCAGCAATGATCAAATGGCGGTGGCTGTTATCCACGCGGCCCAAGATATGGGTTTAAATGTCCCGGGCGACTTGCTGGTTGTGGGTTATGACGATGATCCTATTGGTGCTTGTCTGCGCCCGTCCTTATCAACGTTGCAGCGACCGAATGCTGAAATGGCCAGAGCGGCCGCCCTAAAATTAATTGCAGCCATTAGCAATGACGCAAATATTTTTCAAGATTTACCCACCGTATTTATCCCACTACTCATTTCTCGGCAGTCCACCTGTGCCAAGGCAATTATATAGTTTACAAAATTTTGAACGGTGGAGCTGCTGTCCCCTACTTCGATAAATAGGGGCTTACAGAAGATTTTGGATTGATTTCGGGCAGTGAATTCAGCTGTTATTGGCCCGCTGGAATAGTATAAAGCCCCTCTTTATTGGGTGCGCTTATCCTTTTGTGGTGTTGGAATTAAAAGTGTTGCCACCGGTGGCATTAGGGGTTAGTATTTATGCTACCGGTGGCATTTCGCAGTGCATTGCGTGAAAAAACACAGGTATAGGTCGTTACCGGCGTTGCGCTGCAAGCGGGTAAGTCTGAAAATGAGACATTAAAAAACGGCCGCTAGCATCACCAAACAATTCAATAAAAAATAACTACTAAGGTCAGATCTGTAGCGATGGCCCGATTTGGAGAAAGCACATGAAACTACTCAAACCCCGTAAAAATTTGCTCGCCAGCAGCATAGTGACGGCTAATTTGTTGGCCGCTATCGCAATGCCGGCTATCGCCCAGAGCGACAGCAAAGCGGCACTGGAAGAGGTCGTAGTGACCGCCAGCTTCCGTGGCAGTTTGATGCTGGCGTTAGACGCCAAGCAAGACGCCAACGGCCTGATGGATTCCATCATGGCGGAAGACATCGCCGACTTCCCCGATACCAACCTAGCAGAATCGCTACAGCGTATACCCGGTGTTACTATTTCACGTGAAGCTGGTGAAGGCCGCGAAATTACGGTGCGTGGCCTAGGTGGCCAGTTTTCCCGCGTATTAATTAACAATGCCATGGGCCAGTCCTTGGCGGCCGGTTCCGGTGGTGTGCGTACTAGCCGTGCATTTGATTTCAACGTATTTGCGGCCGAACTTTTTAACCGCCTCGATGTGCATAAATCACAGTCTGCAGAAATGGAAGAAGGCTCTTTAGGTGCAACGGTAAATTTGCACACAGCCCGCCCATTTGATTATGACCCGTTAACGGTAGCGGTAAACGTAGAGGCAGCCTATAACGATCAATCTAAGGAAAGCAGCCCGCGCGGTTCTGGTTTGTTTAGTTATACCAATGAAGACAAAACTTTTGGTGCGTTGATCTCTGTTGCCACGGCCGAGCGTAATGTCAACAACTTCGGTGCTGAAACCGGGCGCTGGACAACGGATAATTTTGGTGGTTGTGCGGCTGTACCCAATTGCACCGCTGAGGAACTTGCCGTTAACGCTTCCAAGCACCCCCGCTTCCCGCGTTATGCTGACAAGACTCATGATCAAGATCGCACCGGTGTTACGGCAGCTTTTCAGTTCGCGCCCACCGACTCAACCATGATTACGGTTGATGTTTTGCGCTCAAACGTAGAGTCACGCCGTGACGAGCCTTTTATGCAAGCCATTTCATTGGCGCGTAAGGGTACTAATACCACGGGTACTGTTGAAACCAATGCGTCTAATGTCACCATTGATGAGAACAATACGCTTATTGCCGCCACCATGGACGGTGTTGATGTGCGTTCCGAGCAGTTTGTCTCCAACTGGGAATCCACATTTACGCAGTATGGCATTACCTTAGAGCAGGATATTGGCGACAAGCTTACTGTAACGGCGTCGTACAATACCTCTGACTCACAGTTGGACAATCGTGAAACCACGATGGCCTATGAGCACTTCAGCCCTAATGATGAACGTAAGCTTGGTACCTATGCAGAAGATTCGTCGGCGGTAACCTATGATTACACCAACATGTACAGCCCAACCATTAGCTATAGCTTTGATACCGCCAACCCCGCTAACTGGGAAGTGTCGGAGTTCCGTGATCGTATTTTTGATGCCAGCGCTGAAACCGACTCGGCCAAGTTAGATTTTGTTTATGACCTTAATGATACTTTTACTTTGAAGTTTGGTTATTCACAACGTGAATACGGCTATCAAATCGCCGGCACCCGTGCCGATCGTAAATTTGCCAGTGCCGATGCTCTAGATGGAACTACTGATGGTGTTGCCTGTGGCATTACGCCGCTAGTAACAGCCGATATGGGTTCGGTGGGTAATTTTGGCGGCCAGTCATTCTTTATCGCCAACGAGTCTATCTTTGACGCCTTCAGATCTTCCGACTGCTGGCCTGCTGCTGTTCGCGCTGGTGATACCCGTCAAGTGACGGAAGAAGCTACCGGCTACTACGCCCAGATCGATTTCGATTCTGACGTAGAGGGCAATCGCTTCCGCGGTAATTTTGGTATTCGTCGGGTAGAAACTGACCTGGATGTAACGGGTATAAACAGCGGCACAACCGTATCGGTTACGCATAGCTATAGCGATACCTTGCCATCCATGAACCTTGCCTATAACTTGCGCGATGACTTAGTATTGCGTTTTTCTTGGGCCGAAGTAATGTCTCGTCCAAACCTAACGGATTTGAACCCCGGTGGTAGCGTGTCTATCTTTGGTGATCCGAAAGTAAGTTATGGTAACCCTTTCATTGAGCCCTTCCGTGCAGACAATACTGATCTTTCTTTAGAGTGGTATTTTGATGAGGGTGCATTGTTGTCCTTGGCCTTCTTTAATAAAGACATCGAGTCCTTCGCTAGCAGCAGCACTGATGAGGTTTTATGGGCTGACACCGGTTTGCCGGATTCACTTTTGGGTTCCGAGCTTAATAACCTAAGAGACGAGATATTTGAAGTTACTCGTAAAGTTAATGGTGGCGGCGGTCAACTTAACGGTTGGGAATTGCAATATCAGCAGAACATGACCTTCCTGCCCGAGGGTTGGATGCAAAACACCGGTATTATTGCCAACTACACCAAGGTGAGCTCCAAGATCGATGCGACTGGCGCGTCCTTGACCGGTCAGTCTGATGTTTCCTATAACCTGACTGCGTTTTACGAAGATGAGAAGTTCTCTACTCGCCTTTCGTATACTTACCGTGATGGTTATACCACCAAGAACAACAGCAAGCCGGACGAAGTTCGCTATCGTGATGAAGCCGCGCATCTCGACTTCTCTGCGGCCTACCAGGTGAACGACAACTTCCGGGTAACTTTTGACGGAACCAACCTTACCGACGAGCCGATTACCGATACCATGAGTGATTATGGTCGTTTGATTAACCAGCAAAATACCGGAACCCAGTGGGCTTTAGGTGTGTCTTACAAGTATTAATTATTTCTTAACTAATTAATCTTGTTCTGCGATGGGCACAGTCATTGAATTCAATGACTGCGCCCATTTTTTTTGCTTGAAATTTATGTTTCAGCTGTTTCGAATATAAAAACGAAGGGACGCTATGAATAATTTTCACCAGCGGCTAAAAATTAAAATGGCCTATGCCGCCCTGATGATTTGGGCGGCCACCGCCAGTATGGGTATAAACGCAGCGGCGACCAATCCTTTGCTGTTTGCCGACTTCTCCGACCCGGATGTAATCCGTCATGGCGACACCTACTATATGGTGGCATCGAGTTTTAACCATATGCCCGGCGTGCCCGTGTTGGCGTCAAAGGATTTGTTGAACTGGCGGCGGCTGGGTTATGTTATGCAAAATCACCCGCAGCAAAAAATATTCGCCACGCCGCAACACGGCAAGGGCATGTGGGCGCCATGTTTACGTTATCACGATGGCAAATTTTGGGTATTTATGCCCGACCCGGATCATGGTATTTACGTGAGCAGCGCCTTTGACCCTGCGGGGCAATGGAGCGAACCACACCTGTTATTGCCCGGCCGTGGCATTATTGACCCAACCCCCTTGTGGGACGACGATGGGCGGGCCTATCTATTACATGCCTGGGCGAAAAGCCGTGCCGGTTTTAATAATGTATTAACCTTGCACCGCATGTCGCCCGACGCCAGTAAAGTACTCGACCAAGGCAAGCTGATAATTGATGGCCACAAATTAAAGGGTTTTCGCACCCTCGAAGGTCCAAAGTTTTATAAGCGCAATGGCTATTACTACATATTCGCCCCCGCCGGTGGCGTGCGTGAAGGTTGGCAAACGGTATTCAGGGCGCGCAATATTGAAGGCCCCTATGAGCACCGTATAACCTTAGAGCAGGGCAGCACAAAGATTAATGGCCCGCACCAGGGTGCCTGGCTTATCTCGCCTGACGAGCGCCAGTGGTTTATCCACTTTCAAGATCGCGGTGCTTTTGGCCGTATCGTGCATATGCAAACTTTAACTTGGCGAGACGATTGGCCCGTTATGGGCCGCGATATAGATGGCAATGGCATTGGCGAGCCAGAAACAAGTCTAGACTTGGCCGGCTCTCAGCCTCCCCTAGGAGGGCTGACATTGGCGGACGAGTTTAGCTCGGCCAAGCTCGGGGCCCAATGGCAATGGAATGCGAATTGGCGCAGTGATTGGTACAGTTTGCAGAAAAACCCGGGCCAGCTGCGGCTATATGCCCAGGCTGGGCAGCCTAATTTATGGCAGCAGCCGGCGCTTTTAACGCAGATGTTTGTCGGCCCAAGTTTCGCGGCGCAAACGCAGCTGAGGTTACAGGCGGGCGAGTCTAATGCTCAGTCTGGCTTGTTAATTTACGGCAATGACTACGCTTGGCTAGGCCTGCGGGCCAAGGCCGGAGCATATTCTTTGGTGTATGAGTTTTGTTTACAGGCGCGCCAGGGTTGTATTCCCAAGTCGCAAACCATTACCGAGCTAAGCAGCGCCAAGGTCGAATTAAAAGTGTTTGTTAACGAACAGTCCCTGGCACATTTTTATTATCGTCTCAGTAGCAAAGGCAGCTGGCAGCTTTTGGACCAAGCCGGTTTTAACGCTAAGCGTGGTCGTTGGGTCGGAGCCCGTGTCGGTTTGTTTGCCGAGTACCAAAATAGGCCCGGCGGTAATATTAAGGCGCCAGACAAGGTGTTTGCAGATTTCGATTATTTTCGTGTAGCAGTTGGCAAGGCTGAAGTGAGCGAATAAGTGTTGGCGGGCATACCGAGTAAGTGATTGCCCGTTTTTAAAACACAGTGCTGTCCAAAACCCTAAGCTTGTGTGGTTTGGCGGGGCAGCATAATAGTTTTTGTTTTCGCCTGTGTTTAGCGCTGTAACCATTGTTGGTAATCACCCAGGGCCTTGGCTGGTCCTTTGTGATACCAGGCATATTTATTTTGTCGCTCTATTGAGATGGTTGCTACCTGTTGATGAACGCTGCCGTCTCGATCACCGAATACGGCGGTTTGTGTATTGGGGTCGATCATTCTTGGCCACAAGGCCGGGGCATCTTTATCGGTAATAAGCTCACTGGGCTGGTCGGTATAACGCTGCCAGCGGATGCCTGTAATGCGGCTTTGCTCAAGCCAGTGGATGCCGCCGTGAATGGCTTTTTGCAGGTTCGCCGAGGGTTGCTCAATACGCATTAACGCCGACAACAGCTTGGCGCTTTCCATAGTAGCTAGGGCTGCCATCTCAAAAGCGCGCGCACCTCGCAGCTCGTGTGACAAGGGGTCATGCTGCTGGCCCCAGCCGCCGTGTTTGGCAGAGAGCCAATATTGGTCGGCAATAATATTGTTTACCGCCTTGGCGATTGCCAGCCGAGTTCTGGCCTGGGTATCATTGTCTATACCGAAATGATGCGGCTGCTTGGCGATATCCAGCAGCAGGTTTAAGGCATTGCTAATCGTGTCATCATTATAGGTATTCAAATCATGGTAGCCACCAGCCAATGGGTAGGTCTGTGGCCAGCCACCATTGGGGTATTGGGCTTTTAGTAACAGCTCAATAGCGTGTTGCAAGCTGCGCTCAAGTCTGGCGTTAACCTGGGCGTCGTGGTTGGTCTGATACGCCGTGGCGAGTAAGCGAATCTGTTGAAAGGTGGCACCATTGTCGAAGGTGGGCACGAAGTGAGTTTCAGTACCAAAATTTTGCCCAGGCTTTCTTGCGTGGGTATAGATGTCGGTACCCTTTGACCAGCCACCACTGGCGGTTTGATAGGACAGGATATTGTTGATGGTGTCAGTGTTTAGCCAATCTGTTGCCGTACCCGAAAGCTGTTTCGCCAGGGCCGAAGGTTTGGTGATTTTGACGGCGGGCAAGGCTTTAGTAAGCTCAGCTGCGTGCAGCTCATTGCTCAGCAGTGACTGGTCTTTTGCCTTTAGGTTTTGGCTATCATTTAAGTATTGTAGCCATTGTGTTTTCTGTGACGGCGGAAAATTTTCGATAGCGTCGAGGTCCAAAGCTGCTTGTGTTTGTTTAACTAATTTCGCGTTTTGGTGAAAAACCCGGTTGAGAAATTGCACAACTAAGTCACGGCTATTGTCGAACCAAGGGTGGAATAACCAGTAAGGGTGGGGCGTTTCTGCCAGGGTGTGAATTTCCGAATAGATATTATTATTTTTAAGTATCGTTACAAACTCATCGCGGCCAGCATGAAAGCGAGCGTGTGAGCTATTTACGAACAGAGTTGGCGGTGTTTGTGGGCCTGCGTATTGTAACGGTGAAACCTCTCGCCATAGCTCCGGCAGGTCTTTATAGCGCCCGCCTAGCCACAATGCCATATAGGAAACCTTGTTGGGTTTATCCTCAAAACGTCGGGCGTAGGGCGAGCTAAGTTCAACCACGCCATCTAGGTTGATGATCGCCTGTATTGCCCCGGCTTTATTATCTAAGCCGGCAAAGTTGGCAAGGTGCGAGGTGCTGCCGAGTAGGGCGGCAAGGTGTGCGCCCGATGACGCGCCCAGTACCGCAAGTTTATCCGGGTCGATGGAATATTGCCGGTGGTGTTGGCGCAGCCATTTAATGGCTAGCTGCAGGTCGTCAATGGCGGCGGGATATAAGGCTTCGCGAGATAAGCGATACTCGACTGCAACGGCGACAAAACCAGCCGCAGCTAAGGCTTGCGCCATGGGGACTTGGTGGCTGCGGTCGCCACTTCTCCAGCCACCGCCGTGAATAAGTAAGACTAGGGGGTGGGCTTTGGTATTGTCTAATGGCTGATATAAATCGAGCCGCAGCTGGCGCTGTTCAATCTGCCGATAGCTGAGCCCTTCATGGGCGATAAAATTACCCTTTGCCTTGCGCTGGATAGGGCTAATGAAAGGGTATTTACTCAGGTTTTGCTGATAGCTGCGGGCGATGGTGAAATCCGGGTGCTCACCAGGGTAAACCGGTATAACCTTCCTATCGACTTGAGCCTGGGCAAAAGTCACGTTGCAACAAATGGCCGCAAGGCTTAATAGAATGCAGCGGATATAAGGCTTAGACGTGCACGCAGTGTTCACCAGTAATATTCTCCGTTTCAGGTTTGGCTTGGGTTTTAAAGGGTTCACCTGACCAGCTGTAAAATCCGGGTTCACCGACCTGCAGTGCCTGCCGGCGCATTAAATAGTACCCAGATGGGTAGCTATATTGGATAGCTTGGCAAGAGTGTATGTCTTTGCGCCACCGGTGGCAACAGCGTCGTTTATCATATTGCCACCGGTGGCAATATGTTATACATTGCACTATATAAGTAGGCTAGGGTTCGTTTTTGGCAGCCGGCTTTGCCCGCTAAGTTTTTAATTAATAATAAAGGTTGGTGTAATATCAATATCCGCTTGAGCTTCAAACCCTTGTTTTTTTCTTTGCTGTTGAGTTGCCTGGCGAGTTGCCAAAATAACCCCGTGAATGCGGAGCGTAATAGCCATATTTTTCTCGCCGGCGATTCAACCATGGCAGCGAAACACCCCAAGGACTTTCCTGAGACGGGCTGGGGTGTGCCCTTCAGTTTATTTTTTGATAGCTCCATAACACTTGAGAACCACGCCAAAAATGGGCGTAGCACCCGAACATTTATTGAGCAGGGGCGCTGGCAGGTGATAATGGATAAGGTCCTGCCAGGTGATACCGTCATTATTCAGTTTGGCCACAATGATGAGTCAAAATACAAAACTGATCGCTACACCACCGCCGAGCAATATAAGCAGAACCTCGGCCGCATGATAACTGAAACGCGCGCCGCTGGCGCCGAGGCGATTTTAATGACCCCGGTGGTACGTAGGTACTTTGATGGTAATGGCAAAATAAAAGCGACTCACCCCTATGCTTTTTTGGTGCGAGAGGTAGCAGCAAAAACCGGTGTTACCTTTGTCGATATGGAACAGGTCACCCATATGTTTTTCGAAAATATGGGCGACAAAATTTCAGCACTTCGCTTTATGCATATTGCGCCGGGCTTGCATCCGAATTACCCCAAGGGAGTACGTGACAATACTCATTTTAATCAATTGGGGGCGCGGGAAGTGGCGCAACTGGTTTTGCTTAAGTTGAAATCGTTAAACCACCCGTTGGTAAATCAATTACGCGATGTCGACCCCAGGCATATGAAACTGTCTTACTAAGTTATGTTGTTCAATATGAAAATAAACATCAACACCTTGTTGGTAGGCTGCGCAGTCGCTTTAATAGGCGGCTGCAACTCGATAAAAAGCATCGGCCCAGCCCAGTACCAGGTACAGCAAAACTGCCAAGGTCTGGTTCATTGTTACACCGAAGTACAGGCGGCGTTAGACGCGATTGCCGACAGCAAACAGGATGGTTGGTCGCACTTGTCCATTGCCGCCGGTGAGTATTTTGAAAAAGTGACAATTAGATCTGGCAAGCTACATATCACGGGCGCCGGCGCCGATAATACTAGAATAGTATTTAATGCCGTCGCCAGAGACTCAGCTAAGTATCATCGCAATGGTTGGGGCACGCCGGGTTCGGCCACATTAACCATTAATGCCGACTCCGTCACCATAGAAAAATTGACAATAGAAAATAGCTTCGACTACCTAAGAAACGATGCTTTACCAAAAGATGACCCTAACAAGGTTAGGCATTCCCAGGGGGTTGCGCTGCTACTGGATATCGACAGCGATAGGGTGCAATTAAATAAAGTTTCCCTGAAAGCCTACCAGGACACTCTGTTTGCCAACGGTAAGCGCGCCTATATTAATAATAGTTTTGTATCTGGCAGCGTAGATTTCATTTTTGGTAATGGCCAGCTTCTTATCGAAGATAGCGAAGTGCAATCCAGGCGGCGCGGAAAGTCAGCCGGTGTAGGTAAAATACAGTCTTATATTAGTGCGCCTTCAACCCAGCTTAAGCAAAAAATGGGTATTTTCATGTACCGCAGCCGCTTGACCCGGGAGGCAGGTGTGCCGGACCAGTCAGTCACCCTGGCACGTCCTTGGCACCCGACCACTACTTTCGCCGATGGTCGCTATGCCGACCCGAATGCTGTGGGCCAGGTTTCTTTACTCGATTGTTTTATGGATGCCCATATTCACCCGCAACATTGGTCAAGCATGGGCGGTACTGCGCGTGATGGCGGTAAAAAAGATAGGTTTACCCCACAGAGTTCACGTTTTTATGAGTCCGGATCAACAGGCCCTGGCGCACAACGGCTGGATATCGGTCTTAGCTGGAATGAGTCGCTCAGTATAGAAGAGGCATACCAGCTTATGTTTGCCGATAAAATAGATGACCCGAGTCATTGATTAGGTGAGGTGTTGTGGTTTTGCCAGCTGCCTGTAGAGCTATATTTTACTGCGAGTGTGCTTAGTTTTCTAGGCTTAGCACCTTGTCAGTGTGAGTGCGCCAGTATTCAGGGGCGCTGCCTGGGCTGACAAACCAATCCTCCAATATATCTTTAAACTCTGACGTTTTCCGTAGATTTTTTATGGCTACATTAATTTGTTTGATGGTGTTTTTCCCCCACTCTGATTTTGTGCAAGCAATTGAGCCTAGTAAAACATTGCTCATGTTTTCTTTTAGGGGGATAAAGTGAAATTGATTTTCAAGACCCATTTCCTGTTCAAAATAATTTTTGATAAACGGGAATTCAATAGCGTAATCGACTCGACCAGTATGCAGAAGTTTAAAGGTTTCGCCGGTTGACCGAGCCGTGTATTCACGGACACTCCCAGTGTCTTCATACTTGCCAATAATAGTCGACAGCGGCTTGCCATAACCACGGCCCAGGGGCTTGCCGTAGATATACGCCTTGTTTCTTAGCAGTGTGTCCAGTGACATAGATTTGGGTTTTCCGAACTTCACATAGGTCTTGTTTGTCACCACCAAACCCTGCGGCTGGTAGTGTAAATAGGGCGCCGAGGTGATGGAAATATCTTTGCGGGAGTCATAAATCCAAGTGGAAAAACAACGGGGTTGGGATTGTGTTAATTCCAGCACTGCACGCTTTAAAGGTCGTTGAATGACCGTATGTTGATGCTCGGGCATGTGCTTAATAAGCAGTGCCTGAATCCGATCACCGAAACCTAAGCCCTTATTACTGCCTTTTACTATATAGAACGGCGGCGCATCATTTACCGCCCAAGTGATGTGCTTACTGCCCGCAGCTTCAGGCCCAGAAAATGAGCCTAGTAACAGGATGCAAAGGAATATGTTGCAATACGAGCGCATCGAGCTTCTCTGGGTGAGTGTCGATAATATCTTATATCATTTTGGGCTAATTAATAACCGGCCTAGGTAAGTTGTAGTGGATAAACTGTGACCACCAGATTGATTGCTAATATCATCTAGATTGGTACGTAGTTGGTCTGCTGTAATCGAGTTTCTGTATGTTTTGAGAGTGTGGTTATTCTCAGGTTTGTTGATGTCTAGTCATGTTTATGTCTGTGCGCTCCATTGGCCAGAGATTTAGTACGGCTGCCTTGAGTGGGATTTGCGTGTACCTAAACTTGCCTGTGATGTACGATTGTAGTTTTAATTTACGGGTTCCCAGTCCTAGCTATAGAGGAAATAATATGAAGTATATTGCAGTCGTAGCAAGCCTATTTTTATGTGCTTGCTCTAGTCAAATACATGAGAAATATAGAGATTCAGAACGGGTCAGCATTTATAAATCTACCTGCGAGACGCCTTATCCGTTAACAATAGGATGTCACCCAGAAGGGAAAAAGAAAAATTCGAGAAGACTCGTCGGGGCGACGATTCCGCTCGCCATTAATAATGCCAAAGTTCGATATTCAGCCGCCGCCGATGGTAAGGTTATTTACATTGGTATTGGGCAGGCGCTCGATATCGGTCTGTCTTTTGTGAAAGGGCATTCATTTGGGGCGGCTGACCCCAAGGGTAATAATTTAAAGGCGACCATTGATGGGCTGGTCGAATTACTTAATGACAACGGTGCTGCCCTAGTTAAAATAGTCCCAGTGATGAATTTTACAGAGGTTGCTGGCTATTATATTGTTAGCGATATCAACATGGTTAAGCTTATTTCTAAGCCGTAGCGACACGAGTAGTCAGTTTGTTTATCCCGCTAGGCCCAGGCTATTGCGAATTCAGCTTTAGCCTGGGCTAAAATGACTATTGACCAGTTATTTTGTGTAAATATTTTATATAAGCTTTAAAGGTGTCGTCTGTTGGTTTCTTGCGAATACCTTGATGCCCCTCAATTCGAAAAAAATCATACTCAAAACTTTTTTGCGCATCGCGAATTATCTCATTAAAGTTTAAGCGTTCGCGTTGGTTGATTTGTGTAATCAGTGGGTTGTGCTGGTTGTTGGGTATTGCGGCGCTGGCTGGGTCTCGCTCAAGTATCGCACTAAGCCCGTTTATACGGGGCTGGGTGTTAGCTTGGTTTAAGCTGGGGCTATGTTTTTTAGCCATTGCCATAGTTGCCGGGCTGCTTGTCGGCCCGGGCTTGCTATGTTGTTTTACTGGCGGAAATTTTACAATTTCTTCGACATACACTCCGGGTGTGCGGCCGCTGCCTAAGTGCTTTAAATAGGCTTGAAAAACCCCGCCCTGGCTTTCGATTTTTGCTCGCGGCTTCGCCGCAAAGCTGTTTTGAATCTCAAGCGACTTTAAATTTAGGTAGTCTAATTCCAGCTTGTTGATCTCGGCGATTAGCGGGTTTTTGTCGGGGTTTTTTCTAAAGCCCTGGCAACTTTGAGTATCAGCAGGGCAAACAATAATGTCTGTCCCCGGCGCTGATTTAATAGCCACTTTTTTAGCTTGATCGATGTGGCCAAAGCCGCTTGCGGACATCAGTAATAGTGGTAGTAAAAGCGCTGTGTGTTTCATTTGAATATCCTGCGGCTGTGAATAGACCAGTGTATCGTTTGTTTATAGGCGAGTTAACTGGCGTAAACGACAGGTTGTTGGCCTCGAAGAGATGCGGCAGCTAGGTTTTGTGTAGTCAAATTTACCTGAGCACCTTTATCTAATCCTCTATATCTAAGCGCAAGTATCATTCAAGGCGATATGTCGCCGCCTAGTAAACCAGCACCTCATTTAAGTTGCTGGTGCCATTGCCGCTGGGCTCGGTGGCGCCACCGATGACATAAATTCGGCGGCCAAACCGACCCGCACCAATGCCATGGCGGGGGGTGGGCATATCGGCAAGGGGTGTCCATTGGTCGCGGCTGATGGAGTAGCGCCATACCTCTTTAAAGACTTTGGCCTCTGGGGTGAACATCTCGCCACCAAAAACAATTAAACCATCATCGACCACAGCGCTAGCCGTTCCTGCTTGGGGTAAAGGCAGCGGGCTGGCAACGCGCCAACGATCTTCATCGGCATTATAAATTTCAGTGGCCGATAAATTACCGCTGGCGGTACGGCCACCGGTAACAATTAAATGCTCACCTACCCAACCACCGGTGGCGCTGTTTCTGGCGGTGGGAATAGGCGCGGCAGCTTCCCAGTTAGCGGCGCCAGGTAGCCAGCGGTAATGGTCAGTTATTTCCCGGTGGTCGTTCCTCTTGCTATTCGCCTCGCCCTTAGGTGATTGGCCGGTGACTAGATGAATAGCGCCATCGGCAGCGGTGCTTAAAACCCCTTCGGCCTGCGGCTTGGGCAAGCTTGATACTGCCTGCCAAGCTCCTGCGACTAGCTCGTAAACCGTATTTTGCATTTGCCATACGCTCACGTAGCTGCCATGAAAGCCACCTACCAAGAATAAACGCTCGCCGGTGCTTACCAGGGCGGCGTGGTGCAAGCTCTTGGGCAGATCGGGCTCAGCTCGCCATTGGTCAGTGCTGGGGTCATAACTAAAACAGGCATCGGTAAAGTAGGGTGCACCAAATTTGGCGGCAATACCGCCTGCCACATAAAGCCTACGCTTATGCACCACGGGATAAATTTCTTGGATATTAATTGGCAAAGCTTGGCCTTTGTCCCAACGGGAACTCGCTTGGTCGGCGGCTGAAAGCCAGGGGCTTAAGCCGAGAGCGGTGGCGCCAGTACCTAGAATAAATGTCCTGCGTTGCATAGAATTATCTCGCTATTGTTTGCAGCTGATATTGGCGCAGTTGATAGGGAATAGATAGGGCTTTTTTGCTACACCCGGAAGATGCCGGCCGCGATAAATTAAACGATGGCGATTGGGTTCGGCTTGAAACAGCCCATGGCCATGTTACCGCCCAGTTATCTGTACAGGCCAGCATGAAAACCGGTCATCTACGTGTGCCCCGTGGCTGGTGGTACCCAGAAATGCGCGGCAAAGAAAAATTGGCCGGGGCATTTATATCCAGCGATGCAGTCCTGTGCTCCGATGAAAAGGGCATGTTAGATTACAAACAAGGCGTGCCACACTTTAAAGGTTTTCCCGGTAAGCTGGCGACATCTAAAAGACCAGCAGACATAGCAGACACAATATGACCCGGCGCACAGAATTCCAGCACCGGCTGGCAGAGTTAAAAGTACGGCTGATGATCAGCATAGCCAATCGGCTGTTTTCGTTTTAGCAAACCGGGCTTAATAGCCTGTTACAAAAGATTATGCTAAAACCCGATAAAAAACCGGTCACTGAAAAGGCCGAATAGAGCAGCTTGGGGGTGGGCAGCTTCGCCTCTGTGGTCATTAAAAATGGCCACGAGACGAAGTTGTAGATGCTTGCTTGGTCGCGGTTTCTAGCTCAGAGTTTTAATTTACGCAGCTCGTTTTTCAACACCTTGCCACTACCGCCTAGGGGCAGGGCATCATGAAAAATAACCTGCTGCGGTATTTTATATTTGGCAATTTTACCCTGGCAAAACTCGATAACGTCTTCTTGGCTCAGAGTAGCTCCGGCTTGTTTGACGATATGCGCGGCGCCAACTTCGCCCCACTTTTTATCAGCCATGCCCACAACCGCAACCTGAATAACCCCGTTTAGCTGCGCAATGCAGTTTTCAACTTCAGCCGGGTATACATTCTCTCCGCCTGAAATAAACATATCCTTCTTGCGGTCAATAATGAAAAGAAAACCTTCGGTGTCAAAGTAGCCCATATCGCCGGTGCAAAGCCAGCCATCGCGGAAGCTAGACTGCTGGGCCTCGGGGCGACGAAAGTATTTGCTAATAACCGACGGGCCGCGGGTTAAAATTTCACCCACCTCGTTGGGCTCGGCTTGTTGGCCGTCGTCCAGGGTGATTTTTATATCAACATGCATAATCGGTTTGCCAGCAGAGCCAATTTTCCGAATGGCATCGTCAGCGTCCAGCACGGTGATGGTCGGCCCGGTTTCTGTTAGGCCATAACCTTGTATCAGCGGCATGTTTTTAGCGGCGTAGGTTTTCAGCAGTGCTTCGGTTGATGGTGCGCCGCCAACAAAGGCGCCTTCCACACTACTTAAGTCGGCATCTTTAAAGCCAGGCAGCTGCGCCAGCATTTCAAAAATTGTAGGCACCGCACAAAAGTGGGTAACGCCGTAGGCTTTATCCGCAAGGGCTTCTAACATGCCCTGGGGGTCAAACTTATCTAAGGTGATCTGGGTGGCGCCGGCATAAAACATCGCGTGGCCAAAAATATTCAGCCCACTGATATGGAATAAAGGCAATATGGTAAGCCCGCATGATGCCGGGCTAAGCCCTAGCGGTACGCAGTTGCCTATGGCTTGCATGGTCACGCCAGCGTGGGTATGTAAAACCCCCTTGGGGCGCCCGGTAGTGCCGGAAGAATAGATCAAGGTCCAGCCATCGCTGGGCTGGCGCTTTTCATCGGCAGCCATTTTGGGGCCTTGGCTAATGATATCTTCTAGTTGCAGTGCGGCCTCGGTTTCACCCTCGCCATCATCAAGGGCAATAATCTTTACACTGTGATCAGACTCAGCGAAAGCCGCCTGTGCCGTTGCCATATAAGACTGACTAACAAACATCACCTTGGGTTTGGCATCGCTTAATTGGAAGGCAATTTCCGGCGCGGCTAGGCGTGTATTCAGCGGTAAAAAAATTGCGCCGTTACGGCCGCAGGCAAAATCGATATCAAAAATATCACTGCAATTATCGCCCAGCACGGCAACTACATCACCAATAGCTACCCCTTCTATGTGGCGTAGGTGGCCGGCAATGGCGGCTACGCGCTGGTCCATTTCGCTATAGGTGAATGACCGCCCGGTCGCGTGGTCAATTTGGGCGACCGCCTTTGGCGTGCGCTGTGCGTGAGTGGCAATCCAGTCCCTTATATCTACCATGGGTATCCTCCGGTGTGCTGTTTATTATGGGGCTGCGTGCTCCCCTTAATGGGCAACATAGCATGGCGCTTGGTTGTGGCCTGCTGCATTAGCCGCGATGTTATGGGAGGCAAGATGTCAGATTTATTTGCTTGCGTCAAGCAAATGCATTTAAGTGGCTGGGATGAGGGCTGTAGTTGACGATAGTGGTTAACGTAAAAAGGTACGGGCGAGGGCTTAGCCCAATGGAAGTTCGGTTTTCTTAAGCACTTGCCGCAGTACAAAGCTGGAGTGTACATCGGTTACGCCGGTAAGGTTGGTGAGTTGCCCCAGCAAAAATTCTTCATAGTGGCGCATATCGCGGACCATCACTTTTAATAAAAAATCAGCCGACTGGCCGGTAACAATGCTGCACTCGATCACTTCGGGCATTTGCACAATCGCTTGCTCGAACTTGGCGAAGCGGTCCGGAGTGTGGCGGTCCATTGAGATACCAATAATAGCGGTCAGGTTAAGGCCTAAAGCTTCTGGGTGCAGCAGGGTGACATGGCGGTCGATAAGGCCAGACTCTTCCAGCTGTTTAACCCGGCGCGAGCAGGGCGTGGGCGAAAGGCCAACCTGGTCGGCCAGCTCCAAGTTACTGATGCGGCCATTGGCTTGCATCAACTCCAGTATGTGTTTATCGATCCTATCCAGTGGCACCTTTTCCTGCACCGGCTTTCTTGCGGAGGTTTTATTCTGTGATTTGCTCGGTTTCTTTGATGAAATGGCCATGATTCGCTCGCTATAAACCTATACTGGTATGGGGTCACTACAATATACAGGTTTTATAGGCAGTCGATACAATATTAAGGCTTTTTAATAGTTAATACGCGATCATTCCCTACGGCGTTTGTTTTATAGTGGCCTTGTTGGCGGTAATGCCGCAGCCCAAAAGGCCAAAGCAGCTCACGGTCCCACAAAGATTAGCAGCGTAGCCGCCAACAAAAACACAGCCAAACCCCACCACCGCCGCATTAGATAACAGGACCGCCAAGTGTCAGACTTCAATCATAAGAAATATCGCCCCTTTCCGCCGGTAGTTAAACCCAACCGCCGCTGGCCCGACCAGGTTATCGACAGCGCGCCCCAGTGGTGCAGCGTTGACCTGCGCGATGGCAACCAAGCCCTGATTGAACCCATGAGCCCCAGCCAAAAGCTGGAGATGTTTCTGTTATTGGTGGATGTGGGCTTTAAAGAAATTGAAGTGGGTTTCCCGGCGGCCTCGCAAACCGACTTTGATTTTGTGCGTAAGTTGATTGATGAAAACTTGATCCCAGACGACGTTACCATTCAAGTGCTGACTCAGGCGCGCGAGCCGTTGATTGCCCGCAGTTTTGAATCATTGCAGGGCGCCCGCCGGGCGATTATGCATTTATACAATTCAACCTCAGTGATTCAGCGTGAGCAGGTATTTAAATTGTCCCGCGCTGAGATCAAAGCCATCGCGGTTAACGGTGCCCAGCTGGTGCGAGACTTCGCCGCCAAGCAGGCCGATACCGACTGGCAATTTCAGTATTCGCCCGAGAGCTTTACCCAAACCGAAGTAGATTATGCCGTCGAGGTGTGTGATGCGGTGGTTGATGTTTGGCAGCCGAGCCCCGAGCGCAAAGTTATTTTGAATTTACCCGCCACGGTCGAAGTGGCCATGCCCAATGTATACGCCGACCAGATAGAAACCTTTTGTGATCAGGTAGCAAAAAGGGATTGCCTAACTATTAGCTTGCACACCCACAACGACCGAGGCTGTGGTGTAGCAGCAGCCGAGCTGGGTGTTTTAGCCGGCGCCGATCGTATTGAGGGCACCTTATTAGGCAATGGCGAGCGCACCGGCAATATGGATATTGTTACCACGGCGATGAACCTATACAGCCAGGGTATAGACCCCGAATTAGATTTCTCCCGCATGGACCGCATTATCAGTGTGGTGGAACGCTGTACCCAATTAGCGGTACACCCACGCCACCCCTATGCCGGCGAGCTAGTGTTCGCGGCATTTTCTGGTAGCCACCAAGACGCCATTAATAAATGCTTGGCCATCGACGAAAAGGCGCGCGCCGAAGCCGGCCCCGATCATACTTGGCAGGTGGCCTACCTGCCGATAGACCCGCGTGATGTTGGCCGCAGCTACCAAGAAGTTATTCGTATCAATAGTCAGTCGGGCAAGGGTGGCATGGCCTATGTACTAGAACAAGACTACGGCCTTATTTTACCGCGCTGGTTGCAAGTAGACTTTAGCCCCTATGTGCAAAAACACGCGGAGGTGAGCGAGAGCGAAGTATCGGCCAGTATCATCAACGACATTTTCCAAAATACCTATATCAATGTAGCCAAGCCCATCACGGTGGAAAGCTACCAGGCATCTAGAGCCAATGGCTCGGACCAACTCAGTGCGGTATTAACCGTCGACACCCAACGGCTAGAAATTAGCAGCGATGGTCGCGGCATACTCGACGCTTTTGTGCAGGCCATCAACAAAAAAATTGCGACCAAACTGGTCTTGGTAGATTACAGCGAACACACCCTAGGCGATAACGAGCAATCCGAAGCCATGGCCTATGTGCAACTAAGCATAGACGGCCAACGAATTTGCGGCGCCGGCCGCAGCGAAGACATTGTTGGCGCATCATTAAGGGCCGTGCTTAACGCAGTGGCGCGGGCGGGTATAGTTTTTAGTGCAGAGGTCCAGCAGGCGGCTGAGGTGGTTTAATCGGCTGGGTGGGGAGTTTCAGCCCGTCAAGTCAACGGCCCTAGTAGCTAGGCCTGATCTCTCAGCCGATTAAAGCCGGTGGTCAAAAATATCGTCAAATACGTCCATTGGGTTAACCGCGTGGCTCATATCGTAACGCTCTTCTAGCAGGGGTTTAAGGTGTTTTAAGCTGCTTAAGTACTTTACTAAATCGTTAAGGTTTTCGATGTCAGCTTGGCTCATTTTTTTATAGTCAGCGATGTTCTTGTTAACTTTTTTGTCGCTGGCCGCATAAAAAAATTCATACACTCGGGCTTGCTTGGGGGTGTCCATAATAACGTCGGACTTGGCTTGTTTCAGTTTTTCAATTTGCTCTTCCAGTAGCTGGCACAGCGCGGCAAGTTGGCTGTTGTCAAATTCCAGCTCAGAGCCGGGTACATGGGTATTGTGCAGGCTGAATAAACTCAGTATATCGCCTTCGTCGCGGGCCTTTATGGCTTGGGCCATTAGCACTTGTTTTTGCGCCTGCACTGCTTTGTCGGGTTCGCGGTCAGGGTGCAAAACCTTGGCTAGTTGTTGAAATAGCTTTTTAACATTGGCGCCATCTAGCAACTTGCGTAAATCGGCCTTGTCTTGCTTTTCGCGCTCTAGTCCAGGGTCTTGTTCTGGCCCCTGGGGTTCAAAATCTGCGAAGGGATCAAGGTCGTCATCTTCATCAAAAATGTCCGCGCCATCAAAATTTACTTCTGCCTCTAGCTGCTCTTTAAAGCTTTTTAGGGCGGCGGCTTTCTCTTCGGCTTGGTGGCGGTCAAATTCCGCCAGGGCTTCTTCATGGCCGAATAAATCACCTTGCTGCTGTTTAATAAACTCCGCGCGCTGATGAGCTTGCTCTAGCCCAAAGTCCTTTTCAAAGTGAACCAGTATGGCTTCTATATCGATAGCCCTATCGTCTTCGTCATCGGGGTAGTCATAGTCATCCTCCGGCGGTGGCCCCACAATATCGTCCATCCGCTGTATTTGCTGCTCTAATCGGTTTTGGTCGGTGTATTCACTATGGTTTAAAAAGGTGAGTGAATCGCCAATCCATTCAAACAATTCACGCCGCTGCCACTGGGCCAGGGACTTCATTTTCAGAAATTTAAGCTTCTTGTCGAGTAGGTCATGAGTATTGGCGCACATGGCCTGTTCGGCTTGGGCCATAATGGGCTCAACTTCAATCGCTATCTCTCCCAGCCGCTGCTGCAGCTGCATATTGGACTGCTCCAGCTTCTCGGCCTGAGCCCAAAGTTTGCGAAAGCGCTTAAGCTTAGCGGACTGCTTTTTAGGCGGGTTATTAATGGCTTGGCTAAGAATAATGGGCATAGTGTAAATTGCTGCTGGCTGTTAGTTTGGGTGAATGTGGCCTAAGCATAACAAAGGCCAAGAAAAAGCGTATTGTTGTAGCTAAGTTATTGGTGGTTGGGGCGGTTGCGGGCCAGCGCGCGATGCTCACGACGGGTTAAGCGCACGGCCCAATTACCGTCATTCTCTTGCGTGCAAGCCTGCTCAGAATCAAAAACCACCTGCTGCTTCGGCGCTTTCAGCTTCACCCCGATCTTTAGCAGTTTGGACTGCAGCAGCCGATGGATGGCGGCAGCATCGGCCTGTTCTTGGCTTGCCTGGGTATCGAATACACAGCTGATAAACAGGCTAGCGGGAAAATTGGTGTAGTTGGCTTGGTGGGTTAGCCATTGAAAGCCGGGTACGTCTTCCAGAAATTGCTCACAGGCGGCGGTCAGGGCCAAACGCACATTGTTGTCTATCTTCTTCTCTGTCTTGCTTTGAGGTTTGGCCATACCGGTATCCGTTCAGCAATAACTAGGCGGCTTAACCGCAGCACTTTTTAAATTTATTACCACTGCCGCAGGAGCAGGGGTCATTACGCTTAGGCGTTTTTTCAACCGTCACAGATTCAGGCGTATTAAGCACACTATCTAGCTCGGCAATGTTCTCGGCCACTTCCGCATCGACGGTCACCGCTGCAAACAGCTCATTTTCAGCGACGATGGCTTCAACTTCAGTTTTACGCTCTTCCGTAGGTACCGTTAGCAATAACGGCTGCCCGGCAGTGCCGGCTTTAACCACACGGCTGGTGCCATAGGCATGGTTAACATGGGTAGGCATGTTTCCAGGGCGACCCTTGAAAAAGAACTTATCAGACATTACGAATCTCTCAATACAGCTTGGTGATTAAAAAAGGGGGGTAACGGGTAATTCCGGCAGCTAGTTAACGTCTTTGAATATAGAGGCTAGCGAGTGCGGCAACCGTCTTACGGCTAAGCCGCCAGTGCCTAATGTGGCAGGCCGCCATTGTAAGCTCAAAGGCTCCGAGTTGCTAATGTTTGGCTGGCTTCAATAGCCCAGCCAAGGTGATTTTAACCGCTATGCCTAAGCCGCTGGTTAAAGCGTTCTGGCTAAGCTCCGGCTTTCATCTTCTGGAGCTTGAATTGAGCGGGAGGATGGATATTAGGTATCGGAAATAATGGGCGGAAATATCAGTTTGGCTAAGCCCCATATACGCTTATGCGACATGCGACACTCATGTGTTATGCCCGTATATCTCTCATGCTGAGCCCCATACCCAGCTCGATGCTGAGCCCGTCGAAGTATTAAACACAGTGTGCCAGGAGAGCAAAATTAGATTCCTTTGCTTAAGGGACTCTAAGCGACAGGTAAATTCATTAACCCCATTTTAAGCAGGTAAAGGCCATCGTATTGATGGTACGCATGTTGTATATTCGATGACCAATCAAGTCGATGACTAGGCACTAGTGGCTGGATCACGACTGACTCTTTTAAAAGTGGCGTTCTTAGTACCGGCCTTCGTAGGTAATTGGGTTTTTAATGTTTGTGGGTTGGGGGGTGCGTTACGGTGAGCAATTAATAACGTCAGTGTCACGTTAAGCAGGCTGTAATGCCAGACAAAAAGAAATGATATACGTTGAAGAAAAAAATTTCGGGCGCCAGCTTGAGCTACTGAAGCATTTGGTGCTCCTAGATAATATGAAAGTTTGCGCGTGGGCATACCCAGATTTGACTGCAGAAAATCTTGCCGGGTATAGTCTAATGGAAAGAGCTTCTGAGCTTGAGCCAATCACCATTTACGAGGATGGTTCGTTACCGCGGCATACGGAACTGGTGCCGGCATCTCTGGATAGCCTGGCATCATTTGAGAAGGTTGAGAATGAAATGACTACTGGCTGTGATAGCATTGCTCTATACAAAGACGGAGAACTATCTTGGTACGCTGCAACAATAGGTCATGAAGGTATGTGCTTGGTCCGGAGTGACGTAATGCTCGATAGTCTTGTCAGCGCTGGATTTAATGCTTCTTGTAAGGTTCCGTCGTGGTGGTAGGGCATACAAGTTGCATCAGCCGACATTTTTCCGTCGCTCCGCAATGTGATGAATAGCACAATTTGGCATCTACAAAAATTCAGCTGCGCAAGACGTTATACATAAATGGAAGTTAGACAATGACCCGTAAAGCCAAATTCATACCACTTTTTTTAATTTTCTTAATATCGTTACCGGTTTTCAGTTCGGAGCTGGAGAGCGCTATAGAATACGGTAATCTTTTAACCAAAGCAGTCAAAACTAAGTCTACGGTAAGGCTTAAGAAGCTCACTGAATACAAGAAAATAAAACAATATCTGTCATCAAGAAAATGCGCTGGCTTTAAATATAAGGCATATATTACAGGTCCTGAAAATAAGCAATATCTCTATTTGATCGCATCAAAAAGAAAGAGTGTCATCATAGGTCGTCACTTTAAAGCGCCAATCAAAGACGGTGTTGTTGATACGGCGGCGTTCGTAAGCTCTACCAGGGGCTGTTTGAATTTAGGGAAACCAGCTTCAAATGTGTCAGCATTATTTGCTACACATTTAAAACCGTACCCAAATGAATTTCATCTACTCCAAAGTAATTTGAAGCCTATAACCCTATATATAGGCACAAGCGCAGGCATGTATATCGTAAAAAATAGCACGATGGTGTTATCGGAGGATGAGCGATGAATAACAAAATTAGCCAGCCTAACTCCGCAAGTTACTAATGGCGCTATACCCTAAACAATTAGGTCGAAAAATATGAAACGGATCATTCTTAGAGTAGTAATTATCTACCTAGCCTTTAACTTGGTATTGGCCGCACTCTTTATATCAGCGGGTGGCTTGCAAATGTTGGCCAGCCCGGAATTGCCAGAATACCAACTACCATCTTCTTTATCTTCAGATGTCAGCTACTTGCGCGAGCTGGTACTAAAAAACGAAGCTGATATTACTCCAGAGCAAAAGGAGAAGTTTAACCGGATAATTGACAGTGCAGAAAACATAGCCACTGTCGATGATCTAACTCTGGTCGCGTCAAAAGCATTAGCAGTATTTGATAACGCGCATACCACAGTACTGGCGCCTAAAATGTACAGGCTGCCGGTTCGCTTTCACTGGACTTCTGACGCGCTAGTTATTGTAAAGTCACGGCCTGAGCACAGTCATCTTATTGGGCACCGGGTTCTCTATCTAGGCGATAAGAGCCCTGAAGAAATGTTAAGCCGAATGCCTGGTCTAGTGGGTGGTGGCACGCCAAACTGGCGGCGATATCGCAGTGAATATTTTTATTCTGCGCCAAGCGCACTTAAAATATTAGGTGCTGCGGTTGATGGTCAGCGTGTTCAAATCAGCACCATAGGGCCAGATGGGAACAAACAAGTCATCATGCTTAAAGCCGATGCAGAACTTATGCCGGGTGATCCATTTTGGGACTTTCTTGATGCCTTCCCAGACAACACCAGTTTTGACACCGAAGGCTGGACCTCCCTTTTACACAAAGATCAGCGCCTTCCCCTATATTTACAGGAAACTGAAAAGCTCCACTTATTGCGAAAAATTCCCGAGCATAAAGCTATTTATGTACGTATGAATGCCAGCTTCAGCGACAAATTTGACGAGATCGATGACCTAGAGCGTCGCGCCTTAGAGGCAATTTCGCAAAGCCAGGCGAAAAATATCGTCGTTGATTTCCGACACAATAGAGGTGGAGACTATACCAAGGTTCTGCCACTGGTTAAGGCTTTATCCGGAGTGGTCGAAAACGACGGTCAAATTTATCTCATTGTTGGGCCAAATACTTTTTCAGCAGGGATAATAGCCAGCTCACAATTTAAGCGATACACCCCAGATCAACTCGTCGTTGTTGGCAGCGAAATTGGCGATAAACTTCGATTTAAAGCTGAGGGGTTTTATCCAACGCTACCGCATTCAAAAATACAGCTTTACCTGACCAAGGGCTGGACAGATTTGATTGATGGCTGCGGCTGGCTTGATAATTGCTGGCCGCCTAATAAAGTTCTTTTGAAAAAGATTGGTTCATTAGAGATTGATATTCCAGTTGAAAATACTTGGGAATCATATCGAACGGGAACAGATCGAGTGCTCGGAGCTGTGCTCAATGACATAGAACACAAGCACTCAAAATAAATGGGAAAAACAAACAACAAAGACCTCAGCCGGATTTGGCCATCTAAAGATGGCTTCGGTTTAGGCTGTAAGGAGGCAGGTAAATTTAATAACCCGATTTTAAGTAGGTAAAGACCATCGTATTGATCGGCTGCATGTTGTATATTAAGTGACAGGTCAAGTAGATGGCTGGGCACTAGTGATTGAATCACGGCCGACGCTTTTAAATTGAGCCTTTTTGTATCTACCCTCGCAGGTAATTGAAGTTGTTCGAGTTTTCAATGTTTGAGGGAATGATGGCTTGGAGAGTGCGTTACGGTGACGCAATTAATTACGTCAGTGAGACGTTGAATAATGGTATGCAATTAGGATAGGCATGAGTATCGAACAATTTAATCAGCATCAACAAGATACGAATTCAAGGGTTGACTCTTTGGCTAAGGCAATATTTGTGTTGTCTGGTGGTGCATTATCTATATCAATTGGTATATTTACAAACAACAGGGCAATCCCAGAGTTATCCCAAATTGTCTTAAAAGCCGCTTGGTATTCACTAACAATTTCAACTATCAGCTTAGTCTTCATGCTGTTTACAATTATCCGAAGGGACTACCTATTCGGGGAGCAATGGAGAGACCAACTTGATGGGAAAATTGAGTGTGCTAAAGATAATAATCCTTTGACTGATTCAGTTATTTGGATATTTGCTTTATTAGGGTTGTTCGGCTTTCTATTTGGATATGCAGGTTTAGCTTATGTGGCAACAAGTGTCTTAGGGCGCGTCTAACAAAAATAATAACAGGGACGGTTTTAAACTGGGCCTGTTTCTTCCCATAAACTTAAAGCACGTCCTGTGCAAAGGGCGTTAGTATATAAATAAGGGCCATTTATGAAATTCATATATATCATTCCTTTTGTTTTTCTTGTTGGGTGTGCATCAAACTCAGGCGTTGTGCCGATGGGTAATGATACATATATGGTCTCCCGACAGGCAGCAAGCGGTTTTTCTGGTATGGGTACATTAAAAGCTGACGCAATGCGAGAAGCTTATGAACAATGTCAAAAGTCAGAGAAACGTGTCGAAGTTCTTGAAGCAATTGATGCTAAGCCGCCATACATTTTTGGAAACTTTCCAAAAACAGAAATTAGATTTAAATGTGTAAAATAGCACCATCTATATTTTCAGCGTAGTAACAAAAGAACAAAGAGGTTAGCCCCTTTTGTCCCAAGCAATAGCACCAAATTAACTTCGCGCAAGTTTCAATTGTCCCGGGCGTTAACTTCCCTAGGAGAGTTTTTGGATTGTCAAGATTTCGAAGGTGTCTTTGCGGACAAAGCGGATCTGACGTTCCCTTGTTGAGGATAGGTGAAATTCAAGGTGCTGTATTCAGGGCATATGGTGCTGGATGGGTGCTGCTAGGTGACGGATAAAAGTGCGGGGTGATTGTTGTCCCTGCACTTTCTATCAGCTGATTACCTGAGTATCTTTCTTGCATGCTTACGTATTTGTGAGTGGACCGACCTGTCTTTGGATAACTCTCTAATAAATCCTTGGTACTTGGACATATTCACTGTGCCCAACACCTTACAATACCAAGCTAGGGTGTCTGCATGAAGCTTGTCGTTGGTCTGGCGCGATTGTTGTTTTAAACGGTCGGCAAGCCACTCTTGGATGATCGGGGCGGCTTTATTCGCACGGACAATCTCTTCTGCAGCGAAGCGGCTCATTATTAGGTCGTCACTTTTAAGTAAGTTAAAACTGCGAGTCGTGTGTAAGCTCTGCCTTGCGCTGTGTGTGTCTAGGTTCTGCATTATTTGATTTCTATCATGATAAAAACCTATTTTCTTCATCACATGCTTGGCCCGATTCCTAATGGCCCGGTTGCTGCTTTCTCGTAAAATACGATTGAGGATCGAGATATAATCCGACTTTCCGGCGGAGGCAAGCGTGCGTAGTAGGGTGACGACTTGGTGGACGACTAAATCGTCTTTCGGGGCTGTCGTCATCTGTTGCTCGTGCTTCTGCAGTAAAACCGTTTTAACACTATCAAATAGTAATTTGTCACTGAGTCCGGAGCTGGTTATTTTGTCGGCATGTTTTGCCAGCTGATAGCCGGTCGCGGAGTTTAAAGTTTCGATATAGGCATCGCGCTCTTGTTTTAGCTGTTTTGCCCAATCCTGTGAAAAGCTGGAAGAAGAAAATATTAGTAAAAAAATTGAAAATATAATTGATCGTCGCGTCATCATGTCATCCTTTTCCAAATGAGTATTATCAATACAACAAGCGCTGTATCTGGGAGTCTTAAAGGGCTGTTTTTATATTGCTCTAGCCATTATCGTTTGGCGCCAATAAGGTCTGATTTTGGCTTGTCGGTCACCTTATTTAAACAAATTATTTTTGAATAATCACCCGTTCGAATGGGTTTCAGCCAAAAGTATGTAAATCTATTTGATTAGCTTGGGCCAGGAGACTTGCTCGAATTATCATTGGAGGCTGCAGAGTAAGCCCTATGAGTAACGCTCTCGCAGGATTGGGCTACGGATGGCAAGCTTATGAAGAGCGGGAGCTGTGGGTGTAAGTAAAAATGGTGGGCCTTCCCAGACTCGAACTGGGGACCTGACGATTATGAGTCGTATGCTCTAACCAACTGAGCTAAAGGCCCATTTTTACTTTGTTGCCCGGCTAATGGGATTAGCTGGCTCATTGCTGAGCTGGGCGTCAACGGCTGATGCCGCTGAAGGACAGGCATTATAATCACCTACCCAGCTTTACGCTAGGCTTTAAAAGCAATTTCTTGCCTAATTATCAATAGCTTAGCTTTGGCTTGTGGTGGGCCTGTTATTGGCCTTGTTGGCTGCCATGGGTTAGCTGGGGCTGTTGCGCAGCTGCAGCTTTCGCCGTAATCGGCGGGAGCCGCTATCAATCAGCATATTTAGGGCGGCGGCGAATACAATTAATAGCATGGCGACATCAAAGCGAATTTCTTGAATGGCGTTGTCGACAAAAAAGCCTAGGGTATGAATACCCAGTATGCCGAGTATGGCGGTTTCCCGCATGATTACTTCCCAGCGATAAAACAATATTGCCAAAAACGGTTTGTATACCCGGGGCAGCACCTCGTAGCCGTAGCGGTTTATGCCGTGGCTGCTATCGGGGCGCAGCTTTAGTTGCTCGCTGCGTTGCGCCAGCAAATGGGCAATAAGGCCGCCGTTGTGTAGGGCTAGGGCCAATACGGCGGGCAGCATAGAGGGGCCAAATAGCTGCAGCAGTATATAGGCCAGAATATAAACCGGGCTGGAGCGCACAATAATCAGTAATAACTTGCCCGCTGCCCGGGCTTTAAACCCCATAAACAAGCGCGAGGCGAAGGGAAATAGGGCCAGGCTTAAAATACCGCTGAGTACCAGGGCCAGCTGGCTTAGCACCAGGGTATTGTATAAGCCGGGTAGCAGTTGCTCGTGGCCGATGCGTAAAAACCAGTCGGCCAGGGCCTGCCAGGGGGCTAGTTGAGTTAGGTCGGTGGCGGTACGTAGCGGCGCGGGTACTATGTCTTCGCTGATAAAGCGCAGCAGGTTCGACCATTGTATGGGGTTGTCTTGGCCCCAGGCGCTCAGGCTAAAGCCATCACCGAGCAGGGCCGGGGCGGCGAGCAAGTAAAACGGGATTAAACGGCGCCGGCACCAAATTTTAAAGCTGGCGATCAGGGCAAAAAACACCAGCAGCAGGCTGGCCACTTCGTGGTAATAGCCTTGGCTAAATGAGGCTTCAAGGTAATAGCCCAGGGTGGGCAGGCCGATAAAACCTAAAATCGCGCTGGAGCGAATACCGCATTCTAGGCGGTAACGGGTATAGCTGACTAAATGCGGCCAAGCTTGCGGCAGGCGGGTATACAGCAGGCGAATAGGGCGGCTAATATTCTGGCCCAGGCTGGACTCTGGCTCGTTGTTGGTCTCTTCCAATATTTCTGCATAGACCTTGGCAAAAACTCCGCTGTAAGGCAGTGCTATTGCCAGCAGCCCGGTGAGCGGGTGCAGGCCAAAACACTGCATAAAAATCAGCGCCCAAAACAACTCGTGTACCGAGCGCAGGGCCGAGCTAAGCCCGCGTACCCAGCGTTTATTAAATGCCAGCGCCAAGCCAAAGCCGCCGGCCGCCGCTAGGCTAACCCCGAGCAGGGCAAAAGCTAGGGTGGTAATTATGGCTTGGCTGGCAATGGTAAGAATGTTGAGGTCGGGACTTAAAAACGCGCTAAAAAACCGGCTAATTTCTTGGCCTGAATTAACATTGCTGATCTCAAAGTCGGCTAGGCCCAAACACAGTAGGGCTACGGCTAAAAATATCAGGCTAACGCGGGCGCTGGCAGAGCTGATGTAGCGCTGCACCTTAATAAAATTCCAGCAGGTCTTGGGCGGTCAGCGCCGAGGCTTTTTGGTCTAGGGCGATGTGGCCGTCGTGCAGGCCAATAATACGTTGGCCGTAGTGCAGCGCTAAGTCGATATCGTGCAGGGCGACCAAGGCTGAGTGGTAGTGTTGTTGCAGCAGCGCCATAACTTGATGGGCCTTGGGTTCATCCAGCGCTGAGACGGGCTCGTCGGCGATTAAAAATTTACCTTGCTGGTGTAAGGCGCGGGCAACGGCGGTGCGCTGCTGCTGCCCGCCGGAAAGCTCGCCTACTCTTTGCCAGCATTTATCGGCTATATCTAGCTGGGTCAGTATTGATTCTACCGCGATGATGTCGGTGCTTTTGGGGCGCACTAAATTGCATGCATTGTAAAAGCTAGAATGGCGCCCCAGCTGGCCCATATAGACATTTTGGTAGCAGCTTAGGTTGTCTACCAGACCTAGGTCTTGCGGCACCAGGGCCAGGCCTATTTGTTTTTGTTGCTGCTGCACAATATGTTTGAGCAGGGTAGATTTGCCGCTGCCGCTTTTACCAATCAATACCACAAATTGATTGGCAGCCAGCTCTAACGAAAGCGGCCCCAGTACCTGGCGTTTGCCATAATGAGCGCAAATATTGTCGAGCTGCAGCAGGGCCATTAATCCATTAAACCTACTTCTTTGGCGACCGATAAAATAGCTTGGTAGTCGTTATTGGTGGCGGGTATAAAACCTTGGCGCGGGAAGCTTTTTAGCAATTCTGGGCTTTTGATATCCAGCAGGGCTTGTTGCAGTTTTGCACCAAAACCTTGGCCAAAGCGCTGTTCTAAATCACCGCGCACTGTCCATTGGTAATCGGGGTAGTGGGGGGTTTGCCAAATAACGCTGACCTTGCTGGTATCTACTGTGCCATCGGCAACCGCTCTGTCCCAGACTTTATAATTTACTGCACCGACTTGGTAGGCGCCGGATTCAACCAGGGCGATGGTGCGGGAATGGTTGCCGCTAAAGCCCACCCGGTGGAAGAGTGCTTCCGGGCTTTGTTGAAACTGTTGGCGAATAAAATACTCTGGCATTAAGCGGCCAGAGGTAGAGCCTTTGGAACCGAAGCTAAAGGTTTTGTTTTTTAAGCTGGCAGGCAGTTGCTCTGCAGCAGCCAAGCCGGTGCTGTGGTGGGCAATAAAATAGCTTTTAAAGTGTGGGTCGTTTTGGCCTTGGGCTATGGCCTGCGAGCCGGGCACCAGCTGCCTAGCCTGCACCCCAGAAAGCCCGCCAAACCAAGCCAGTTGAACCTGGTTGTTACGAAAGGCGGTAATGGCAGCGGCATAAGATTTAACCGGCACAAAGCGTACCTTTACACCCAGCTGCTGCTGCAAATAATCTTTTACCTTGGCAAAGCGCTGCTTTAATTGGCTGGCGTCTTGGTCGGGGATGGCGGTAAAAACCAAGGTCGGTGCGGCTTGGCTGAAGCTGCTGCTTAGTAGTAAAAATCCGATAATGAGTATGTGTTTTATAGCTGCCATATTTTCAACTGAGGTGTTGGTTAGTGGAAGGTGTTTTGCTGGCGCGAATTTTCTCATATTCGCCTGCGCCTGTCTTATCTAATGCGCGTTGTTATTGTGGTTGGGTGGGATTGATGGTTCGACAGGCTCACCATGAGCGGGAGTGGAGTAGGTTCACCATGAGCGGACTGGGATAGGCTCACCATGAGCGGACTGGAATAGGCTCACCACGATCCTTCGACAGGCTCAGGACGAGCGGGAGTGGGGGTTGGCGTGAGCAATAAGCGGGTGGGTTTTCCTGAGAAATAAAAAACCGCTCACCCTGAGCCTGTAGAAGGATTGAATCTGCGGGAGTTGTCGATATTCACGTGAATGACACGTATCGCTCTGCTTGCAGAGCATAAAAAAGGGGAGCTATTTAGCTCCCCTTTTACAGATCTTGTTTGAGTAAATTTACTCGTCTAAGAAGCTGCGCAGATGATCGGAGCGAGAAGGGTGACGCAGTTTGCGCAGGGCCTTGGCTTCGATCTGACGGATGCGTTCACGGGTAACGTCGAACTGCTTGCCCACTTCCTCTAGGGTGTGGTCGGTGTTCATGTCGATACCGAAACGCATGCGCAATACCTTGGACTCGCGTGCGGTTAAGCCTTCCAGTACATCGCGGGTGGCTTCGGTTAGGCCTTCGCCGGTAGCCGATTCAACCGGTGAGGTAATGGTGCCGTCTTCAATAAAATCACCCAGGTGCGAATCTTCATCATCACCGATGGGGGTTTCCATTGAGATAGGTTCTTTGGCAATTTTTAAAACCTTGCGAACTTTATCTTCTGGCATTTCCATGCGCTCGCCCAGCTCTTCCGGAGTAGGCTCGCGACCCATTTCCTGTAGCATTTGACGAGATACGCGGTTTAGCTTGTTGATGGTTTCTATCATATGCACCGGAATACGAATGGTGCGGGCCTGGTCTGCAATAGAGCGGGTAATGGCCTGACGGATCCACCAAGTGGCGTAGGTTGAGAATTTATAACCGCGACGGTATTCAAATTTATCTACCGCCTTCATCAAGCCGATGTTGCCTTCTTGAATAAGATCGAGGAATTGCAGGCCACGGTTGGTGTACTTTTTCGCGATCGAAATTACCAAGCGTAAGTTGGCTTCTACCATCTCTTTCTTGGCGCGGCGGGCGCGGGCTTCACCAATCGACATGCGACGGTTAATTTCTTTGATGCTAACCAAGTCGACACCGCACTGGTCTTCAATTTGGCGCAACTTACGCTGGGCGCGCTGAATATCGGGTAGGTGATTGCGTAGGTTATCGGAATAATCACGCTTTTTCTTGATCAGTTCTGGAATCCAGCTTTCGTCGGTTTCGCTGCCTGGGAATTCCTTGATAAAGGTTTTGCGTGGCATGCGAGATTTACGTACTACTCGATCCATAATCAGGCGCTCTTCTTTACGCACGCGATTAAGGGTCTGGCGGATACCGTTGTATAGGGGGTCAAACTGACGTGGCGGCAGCTTAAAGAATTTGAAAATTTCGCCCAGTGCAGCCAGCTCTTTAGTCGCTTGCTTGCTGGCGCGGCCATGCTTTTCCAAAACCTTGCTGAGTTTTTTCAGCTGAGCTTCTAGTTTACCAAAGCGTTCTTTGGCTTCTTCTGGGTCGATCCCGCCTGGAGTGTCGTCTTCATCGTCGTCATCATCGTCATCCGATGATTCGGCGGCATTGGCAGCGGCTTGCGCCTGAGCCAAAGCAGAAGGTACATCGTCGGTGGGGTTTAGCCAGCCAGCGATAACGTCGGGCATGCGACGCTCTTCTTTTTCGATTAGGTGGTATTCAGCAATCAGCTGGTCAACCGTATTAGGCCAGTAGCTCATGGCTTGCATCAGCTCACGCACACCTTCTTCGATGCGCTTGGCAATGGCAATTTCGCCTTCACGGGTCAGCAGTTCAACGGTGCCCATCTCACGCATATACATGCGCACGGGGTCGGTGGTACGACCGGCTTCTGTTTCCACTGCGGCCAGGGCGGCAGCGGCTTCGGCAGCGGCGATTTCATCGGCGGAGGAATCTCCGTCAGACATTAAAATGTCATCGGCATCGGGCGCGGTTTCATACACCTTGATGCCCATGTCGTTGATCATTTGGATGATATCTTCAACCTGATCAGGATCAGAAATATCCTGCGGAAGATGGTCATTCACTTCGGCGTAGGTAAGGTAGCCTTGCTCCTTACCTCGGGCGATCAATTCTTTAATGCGAGACTGTTGCTTTTGGGCCTTGTCGCTCATTCGTGACCTGCTTAATACTGGAAAAGGTAAACGGGGGATTATAGCCATATATGGGGCATTTTTCTATAAATACAAGGCTTTTATTTCTAAAGCTTATTGGCTTTTAGCCTAGCGCCGGCGGGCTTGGCTGGTATTTACTCCGTTGGTCGGCGAGTTTTTTCTAGGTATAGGGCTTTTTCTTCGCTGGTGAGCTCTGCCAGGGGTTTGTTTCGCAGTTCGTTTAGGCGTTTTTGCTGTTGCTGATGTTTGAATTGCTGGTGCATTTTAGTCTGGCAGTCGTTTAGCTCGGCACTGTAGTCAAAGCCCTGGCGGCTGGCTTGCAGTACTTGGGTGGTTTGCTCGGCAATGGTTTTTAGTTTTTGCCATTCCTCGTTGCCGTGGCTGGCCAGCCAGAAGCCGGTGAGCTGGGCTAAATTAAAATGGGGGCGGGCTTTTAGGCATTGGCCGAGCTTGAGCAGTAGCTGTGAGTCATCATCGTTTTGTTGCTGACACAATTCCAGAATATTTAAGTCTTGGCCTAGCTGCGGCTCGTTGATGAGTAGGCCGATGATCAGGCGTTGTGGGGTTAGCAGAACGCTGCTGCGGGGCCGCTGGTTAATTTGAGTTGGGCCGCCAGCGTCGTAGTGGTCGTCACTGCCGTGTTGGCCGGGGTCTTGTTGGGCTAGGTGTTGTTGGGCAAATTCTTCATAGCCATGGTGGCCGTCGGTTTCCTCTGGACCTTTTTGGTCGCTGCTCTGGTTGTCGGTCTGGCCATAATATTCCGCTGCAATGTCGTGGTGGTTTTGCTCGCTAAAATGTTGCGGCTCGGACTTGGTGTGGGCTGGTGCGGACGGCTCTTCTGGGTGTGGCTCGGGCTCAGCTTTTGGCTCGGGTGCGGCTAGGGCGTCGGCGGGTTGTTCAACCAGTTCCATCAAGGTATCGAGTGGTAGTTCGGTGCGTTTGGCCAGGCTGGCAAACATCAATTCGCGGTAAACCCCTTTGGGTAGCTGGTGCAGCAGCGGTGCGGCGCGTTTGCTGAGTAGGGCCTTGCCACCCATGGTGGTTGCGTTTAGGTCCTCACAAAGGCTGTCGAATAGAAATTCTTCCAGTGGAGTGGAGGCGGTATCCAGGCGTTCTAAGAACTTTTCCGTGCCCAGTTGGCGGATTAGGGAATCGGGGTCTTCGCCTTGGGGTAAAAAGTGAAATTGAATCTGCCGGCCATCTGTCATGGCAGGTAGCGAGTTTGCGAGTGCTCGCTTCGCGGCATTGCGGCCGGCGTCATCACCATCAAAACAGAAGATGATTTCCTGGGTAAAACGAAAGGCTTTGGTGAGGTGCGTTTCGCCACAGGCGGTGCCCAGGGTGGCGACGCCATAGCTAATGCCGTATTGGGCCAGGGCAACCACATCCATATAGCCTTCCACTACCAGCAGCCGTTTTAGTTGGGAGTTGGCTTGGCGAGCTTCCCATAGGCCGTAAAGCTCCTCGCCTTTGTGGAACACTGGGGTCTCGGGTGAGTTCAGGTACTTGGGTTTGTCGTCACCTAAAACTCGGCCACCAAAGCCGATAACCCGGCCGCGATGGTCGCGGATGGGAAACATGATGCGCTCGCGAAAACGGTCATAGCGGCTTTTCTTTTCTTGGTTTTCAATCAGCATGCCGGCTTGCTCAAGCCGTTTTAGGGTGTGCGGGTCTTCGCCTAGGTGCTGGGTGAGGTTGTTCCAGCCGGGCGGGGCAAAGCCCACTTCAAACTGTTTGCATATTTGCCCGGAAAGGCCGCGGCCCTTTAAATAGTTGACCGCCTGGGTTTTGCGGCTGTGTTCACGCAGCTGCGCCTGGTAGTAGTCGTTGGCTTTTTCCAGCAGCTGGTAAATGTCTTTGCGCTGCTTTTCTTTTTCAATTTGCGCTGGGCTGAGCTTGCGGTCTTCCTGCGGTACGGTGACGCCTGCCGTTTTGGCTAGCTCTTCAACCGCGCTGGGGAATTCGATATGCTCGTATTCCATGATAAAACCCAGGGCGTTGCCACTGGCGCCGCAACCAAAGCAGTAATAAAACTGTTTATCTGGGCTGACGGTAAAGCTGGGGGTTTTTTCTTCATGGAAGGGGCAGCAGGCGCTGTAATTTTTACCGCTTTTTTTCAGTTTTACACGGCGATCTACCACGTCGACAATGTCGACTCGGTCTATTAGGTCATCGAGAAATGCTTGTGGGATGCGGCCGGTCATGGCCACATTAAACCATTTTGCGGTATTGAAAAATACCGCTTAGGATAGCTTGGCTTTAACCAGTTGGCTGACAACGGACATGTCGCCGCGACCTTGCACTTGTGGTTTAACCAGTGCCATAACTTTACCCATGTCTCTTGCGCTCTCGGCGCCGGAGTCGCTAATAGCTTGGCTGACAAGAGTGTCTAGCTCGGCGTCGGTCAGGGCGGTAGGCAGGTATTCTTGGATAACACCGCTTTCGTATTCTTCTTGCTCGGCCAGGTCAGCACGCTCAGCGGCGCGGAATTGGGTGGCGGAGTCTTTACGCTGTTTTAGCATCTTGTCTAAAACGGCCAGCACCCGAACATCGTCTAACTCTATTCGCTCATCTACCTCGATACGCTTAAATTCAGCAGTAATCAGGCGTAAAATGCTGCGGCGCGGCTTATCTTTGTTGCGCATTGCATCTTTTACGGCGGCGGTAATGGTTTTTTGGAGTTCAGACATGGCGTGTACTTTTCTATTTGTCTTGTCGCTAAAGTTTTATCGTGCAGTAACAGTGTATTTGGGAATAAGTAACCCGGCTGCCGTTACAGCAGCCCGGGTGACTTGGATACACTGGTAAAACTTAGTACATACGCTGGAACTTACGAGACTCGCGCTGAACCTTTTTAGCGTGACGCTTTACGGCAGCAGCCGCTTTACGCTTACGAACACTGGTGGGCTTCTCATAGAATTCACGACGACGTACTTCAGCCAGAACACCGGCCTTTTCACAAGAGCGCTTGAAGCGACGTAGGGCTACGTCAAAGGGTTCGTTTTCTTTCAGCTTTACAGCAGGCATGTATATTAACCTTTTATTAAGTGTATACAGTGTATCAATCTGTTCTTTTACCAAGCCAGGCGAATCGCCTAGCTTGACCTGTTAGTTCCCTCTCGATTACCCCATGTATCGGTAAAATCGAGCTTTAGTTGAATGAAATTTAGGCATAACTCACCTACTTCATCTCGAGGGGCGCAAATTCTATACAGTCTGACACTTATCTGCAAGCGCCAATGAGCAAGTTCCTGTATTATTGCCGACCTTAGCAGCCCAGCTACAAATTTAGAGAGAATTTTAGGCAGAAGATGCGAATACTCGGTATAGAAACCTCCTGTGACGAGACCGGCTTGGCGGTTTACGACCAAGCCCAGGGGCTGATGAGCGATTGCCTCTATTCCCAGGTAGAAGTCCACAGTGAATACGGTGGCGTAGTGCCTGAATTGGCCTCCCGCGACCATGTGCGTAAAATTTTACCCTTAATAGATGAAGTGCTAGCCGCGGCCGGTACCCGCAAAGAGCAAATTGATGGCATTGCGTTTACCTCAGGCCCAGGGCTAATCGGCGCTTTAATGGTGGGCGCCTGTGTTGGCCGTTCCTTGGCTTATGCTTGGGGCGTACCTGCTATCGGCGTGCATCATATGGAGGGACATTTATTGGCCCCCATGCTGGAGGATCAGCCACCGGCTTATCCTTTTGTGGCGTTGCTAGTTTCTGGCGGCCACACCCAGTTGGTACGGGTCGATGGTATTGGGCGGTATAAAATTTTAGGTGAGTCACTTGATGACGCCGCCGGTGAGGCTTTTGATAAGGCCGCCAAGATGCTGGACCTGGATTACCCCGGCGGGCCACAAATTGCCAAGCTGGCTGAGCAGGGCACCCCGGGCCGATTTAAATTCCCCCGGCCCATGACTAACCGGCCGGGTTTAGATTTTAGCTTTAGTGGTTTAAAAACCTTTACCTTAAATACCGTTGCCGACCACAAACAAGCCAATGGCCTACCCGATGACCAAACCTGCGCCGATATTGCCTATGCTTTTCAAGATGCGGTGGCGGCAACCCTGGTGATTAAGTGCCGCCGGGCGTTGCAGCAGGAAGGCTTAACCCGTTTGGTGATGGCGGGTGGCGTGTCGGCCAACCAAGTATTGCGGGCCCAGTTAGAGAGCCAATTAAGTAAGATTAATGGCGAGGTGTTTTATGCCCGGCCCGAATTTTGTACCGACAATGGCGCCATGATCGCCTATGCCGGTTGCCAGCGCTTAGCGGCCGGGCAAACCGAAGGCTTGGGCTTGAAGGTGCAGCCGCGCTGGCCAATGGACAGTCTTGCGCCACTGGCTTAGTGTCTAGCCATAAGTGGCGACAAGGGGTGTCTAAGGTGAATGGCACTTACTTACGTCAGCCCGACCTAAACCAGCGACTAGCTTTCAAAAGATGCCGTAAATCCAATCCCTGGAGGCGCCTCAAAAACGTCCTGTTTTTGAGGCTTTTGACACTAGCCCCTGATTCAGGCCTAGCTCGGTGGCAGTTTTATCTTAAGTAAGTGCCATTCGTGTCTAAGGTAATATGTTAGACAAAGAATATGCGGGATGTAAAATGTTTAAAGCATAGGTTTTCTATCTAACGTTTTACGTCTCACGTGCCCATTTATAGGTGGGCATTCATTATAAAAAGAGAGATTTATGGACATTGTTTATATTCGCGATTTGCGTATCGAAACGATTATTGGAATTTTTGATTGGGAGCGCCAGGTTAAGCAGCAGGTAAGTTTGGACTTGGAAATGGCGGCTGATATCCGCCAGGCTGCAGCCACCGATGATATTCAATATGCCTTGGATTATAAAAAAGTGTCCAAGCGTATTATTAGCTTAATTGAAGACAGTGAATTTCAGCTGGTAGAAACCATGGCGGAAACAACCGCTAGAATCGTGATGGAAGAATTTAATGTGCCTTGGTTGCGCCTGCGGGTAAGCAAGCCAGGTGCCTTACGTGGTGCCAAGGATGTCGGCCTGATTATCGAGCGCGGAGAAAAGTAGACCCTGTTATGGCCCTTGTGTATTTAAGTTTAGGCAGCAACCGTGAGCGCGAGTTGAATATTGGCTCGTGCCTGGATGCCCTACAGCAGCAGTTTGGTAAGTTAGACATATCCTCCGTTTATGAGAGCGAGTCGGTCGGGTTTGATGGCTCGGCGTTTTATAATTTAGTCGTCGCCATCCACACTAAGATGGCCGTGGGTGAGTTAAGCCGCAGCCTAAAAACCATTGAAGATCAGCATGGCCGTAATCGTCAGGCGCCAAAGTTTAGCTCTCGTACCTTAGATATTGATATTCTCACCTATGATGATTGCGTTGGTGAGTTTGATGCCGTACACCTGCCGCGCGATGAAATTACCGAAAATGCTTTTGTATTATTGCCCCTGGCTGAGTTGGCAGGCCAAGCCCTGCACCCCGAGCTTAAGCAAAGCTATGCCGAGTTGTGGCAGGGTTATAGCAAGGCGCAAAAACTGTGGCCGGTCGATTTCAACTGGCGTGGCCAAAAAATTTCGGTAGCGTAAATATGTTTACCTCTGCATCTCCCGCTTTAATTATTATTGATATGCAGCAGGCCATTGATCATTTTGGTCATGCCGCTGCGGGTACGCGTAGCCAGGCAAATGCCGAGGCCAATACCGCCAAGTTGTTGCAAGCTTGGCGGCAAAGCCGTTGGCCGGTAGTTCATATCCGTCACAGCTCCAAATCTGCAAGCTCGCCTTATCATCGAGGCAGCCCTCATTTTGAGTTTAAACCTGAAGTAAAACCGCAGGCCGCTGAAGTTGTGATTATCAAGCAGGAAAATTGCGCCTTTATCGGCACCGATTTAGAAGCGCAGTTACGCCAGCAAGGTGTTTCTGAACTGGTAGTTTGCGGCGTGTTGATCAACCATTCAGTTGACGCCACGGTAAGGATTGCGGCGGCTTTAGGTTTTAAGGTGTTGTTGCCGGCAGACGCAACCGCGGCAATGGGCTTAAAAACCCAGGCCGGGGATTATGTATCGGCGGAGCGCATGCAGGATATTTGCCTGAGTAATTTAAGTGGCGAGTATGCGCAGATCACCGAGGTGGAAAGTGTGCTTGCCGGTATGCCAGGTTGGCCGTCCTAAGTTGGGGCTAGGTGCTAGCAAAAACGCACACCCTGAGTCCTTCGAAGGACAACATTCCGCTCATCCTGAGCCTCGAAGGGTTGTTTCAGCGGCCACTGAACCTCGAAGGATGTGGTTCGACAAGCTCACCATGAGCGGCGAGAGACAAGCTCACCATGAGCGGCGAGAGACAAACTCACCATGAGCGGCGAGAGACAAACTCACCATGAGCGGTGAAAGGCAAGCTCATCATGAGTCGCATGAGGCAAGCTCACCATCCTGTTAATTACAAAAACACCCGCGCATCCTGAGCCTGTCGAAGGATTGGCTAGTGCTGGCGCTGATAACGGCTAACACCACCAATAATCGTTTCTAATACCTGGGTATTTTTCAAGTCTTCGGTGCTGCTCAATGGGTTGCGATCTAACACAATCAAATCGGCGTATTTACCCTTCTCAATCGAGCCGCGATCCCCTTCGGCAAAGACCTGCCAGGCGGCATCAATGGTAATGGCGCGCAGGGCTTGTTCGGCGCTAATGGCTTGCTCGGGGCCAAGAATGTCGCCGCCATGGGTTTGGCGGCTAACTGCGGACCATGCCGCCAAGAATGGGGTCATGGGTACGATGGGGGTGTCTAAATGCAGGGTGAAGGGGATGTTACGTTGCAGCGCACCCTTCATTGGACTCATTCTGGCGGCGCGTTCTGGCCCCATAAACAAAGCCTTATGGCGGTCGCCCCAGTAATACACATGGCTGTTAAAAAAGCTGGGCGTCATTTTTAATTCGGCAAACTTATCCAGCTGGTCATCACGGGTCATTTGCGCGTGAATAATAATAGGCCGCGCATCTTCGCGTGGGTGCAGTGTTTGCGCCCGCTCAAAGGCATTAATAATCATATCGATAGAGGCATCACCATTGCCGTGCATGGCAATTTGCCAACCGGCTTGGTGGAACTCGGCCACGGTCTTATTCAAATCGGCTTCGGTCATGGTCGGGTAGCCGCGATAATCTAAATCTTTACCTTTGGGGATGTCATGGTAGGGGTGGCCTAGAAATCCGGTATAACCTTGGATGGAACCGTCGGCAATTAACTTTAACGCGCCAATACGCAAACGTGGGCTTTCTAGGTCGCTCTTATTGAGTTTGCCGTCTTTGATCAGGGTGGCAGCTTCTAAGTCGGGCCATACTGTTAGGCGCTGGGGGTAAAAACCGGTGTTGGCCAGGGTGGTAATGCCCTTGAGCATCTTGGGGTTGGCCAAGCCGCTTTGGGCGGTGGTAACGCCGCGCTGTAAATAATCATCGGCGGCGTAAACGGACATTTTATAAAAGCTCTTTAAACCTAAATCTAAGGCTTTAAACAGCAGCGGTTTCTGCGCATTTTCTTCCACTAGGCCGGCTAACTCACCTTCGCTATTGTAGGCGATATGGCCGCCTTCGGGGGCGGGGCTGTGTTTGTCGATACCGACGGCGGCAAAGGCGGCGCTATTGGCAACGCCCATATGGCCGGAAATATGGCTGACAAAAATTTTGTGTTGGCTGGAAACGCTGTCGAGCTCTAGCCGGGTTAAAAATCGTTTTTCGGCAATCTGGGTATCATCAAAGCCATAGGCATAAATCCAGTCACCTTCTGGGGTGTCGTCGGCCTTGGCTTTTAGTAGCGCCAGGGCATCTGCAACGGTGGCTACATTGCTAATGGGCGGGCTATTAAGGTCGACTGCAATTGCCGCCAGGCCGGAGCCGGGAAAGTGACCGTGGGCATCAATAATGCCGGGCATCATGGTTTTGCCTTTAAGGTCGTGTATGTCGCCTTTGGCCATCTGCTTGATTTCAGCGCTGGTGCCGGTGGCAATGATTTTATCGTCCTCTATATAGACGGCCTCTACCACGCTGTTATTGGCATCCATCGTCAGGATATGGCCATTAATATAAGCCTGAGCCGATGGCGGACTCGGGTTGAGCTTAATATAAAACACTATGCCAACAGCGGTGGCGACTAGCACTAAGGCAGTAAGCGCCTTGGCGGTAAACAGCAGAACTTTTTTCATTATTGTTATCCCCATGAGTAATTGCTCAAGTTTAACCAAAAAAACGATGGGCGGCGAGGGCTGTGGTGTATCTGGGTGATGGCTTAGCAGCTCGCGGTAGTTTTCACTTAAGAACCACAGGTTCTAATTATTTATAGTTCAAATTCAATTTTCATCCTTCCTTAGGGCGCCGGTTTGCGTAATATTCAGGCTGAGCCTAAACGTAGAGCCAAGGACATGGATGCCGAGCTTGGTTTTTACCACATAAACCCTCTGTTTTAAGGATGAAAAATTATGGCTAATGTTGAATCAAGAAGATGGTTGATTGCCGGCGTTCTGTTTATTTTTATATCGGTGGATATCGGTTATTTCTGTCTCTATGTCTTCGACCTATCGCTAATCTATGCTACCGCAGCGGCTCTGGCTGGCGCTGGTTTGGTCACATTTTTGTTATTTGGCAATGATGCTAAAAATAATGCCTAGTTTAGGTGCCTTGGATTAAGGCGGGTGGGGGCAGGTGAAAGGGAGATAGAGAGGGCTGGCCCTCTCACTGCTTGAGGATTTAAGTTATTTTAAAACTCATGCCTGGCGACTCCGTCCCCGCGCCAGCCACAGGGCAAAACCAATCAAGCCGCCACCCACAGCCAGGCGCACAAGTTCCTCCGGTGAACCGCCTTTGGCTTCGGCAAATATAAACAGCGAGGCAAACATGGCCAGGGGCACAACCGCATTGTTAAAAGCAGCCAGAACTCCTGCGCTGGTTTGCGTCGCACCCTTGTTCCACATAAATAATCCCAGCCCCGAAGCAATCACGCCTAGGTAGAGCAATACTGCCCATTGGCTCGGCGTTGCCTCGACCGGAATGGGCATCTTATTATTAATCAGCAGCGCCGCCAGGGCCGTGAAAACGCTACCGCCCAAATATAACCAAGCGAATACCGAGCTATCCTTAAGCTGGGGCCTAGCGCGCTTCCAGTCGCGGTAGTAGACCTGGCCAAAGGCAAAGGCAAAATTGGCGATTTGCATTAGGCCAAAGCCCAGCCATATTTCACCGGGCTCGCCCAGCTTGACTTTAATTACCGCCGCGCCGGCAATTGAGAATGCCGCCGCCAACAAATACCAGGGGCTAAAACGACGCTGACGAGCCGCATCTATCAGCACGATATAAAGCGGCGTTAGCACTGAAAATAAAGCGACGAGGTGGGAAGGCAAGAAACGAAAGGCGGAAAGAAAACAGGTGTACATGACACCGTATTGAACCGCCCCTAAGATAATCAGCTGCCACTTTTCCCGGCCACTGGTCTGGCGCAGTTTCAAAAAAGGCAGGAACACCAGCAGGGCCAGCAGCAGGCGCACATCGGCCACTTGCAGGGGGTCAAGGCCTTTTAGGGTATTGCCAATAAGACCAAAAGAAAACGCCCATAGCAATGATGTGACAGCTAAATAAACCATTAAATTCTAAACCCCGAAAATCAATAAGCAGGGCCTGCAAATACTTTTTAACAGTACCGGAGGCATAGAAACCCTGGAAATTACCAGCTGTAAGCAAACAGCAATGAGTATTGGTCGCCACGGCCTGGGGTGCCGGGAACTTCTTCAAAGGATTCGTTCCAGAGGTTGTCTACCGCCAAGCTGATTTTCACGCCGTCTAACTGCGCCGGAAAATAACTGGCCGTTAAGTGGGTAAACAACGCTTCGTCATCGCCGTTGCGCAGAGTATTGTCGTGTTGCTGACGCCATTCGTTGTCGAGCCGAATTTCCCAACCTTCCAGCGGCCGCCAAACAGCGCCCAGGGTCAAGCGGTGGTCGGGGTAGTTCAAGGCATAGAAGCTGGCATCAATGCTGGCGGCGCCGGTGATTGTGGTTGCTGGGTAGTCTTCGGATTTATCCAGCATGGTGTAGCTGGCAATGATATCCGCCGTGGCAAAACGTTTGCTGACAATTAATTCCAGCCCCAAGGTTTCGATATCAACCGGGTTGGCCGAGCGCGCGGAGACGCTATCGAAGCTATAGGTCCAGTCGGTCAGATCGTTGTCCCAGCGATAAAAAACAGCGCCATCAAGCTGCCAGCTGTCACGTTCGAACACCACTCCTAACTCTAGGTTTTTGCTGCGCTCGCGCTGTAAATTGTGATTGCTTCTAAACAAGCCACCGGTTTCGCTGCCGCCAATGGCCGTATAGCCCGCCACTTGGCTGGCTTCGGCATAGGACAGGTAGAGCTTGTCGGAGCCGCCCTCGGCATTGGTTTTGTTCCAGCTGATATCGCCGATCAAAGACACTTGCGAATCATCACGGTTGGTGTCATCAAAAGAGGCGCCCAGGCGCAGGCTTAGCTGCTGGTCATCGGCCAGCTGCAGCTGATATTCCGGCACTAGGCTGAGCTTTAGATAATTACGCGAGGTAAAATTATTTTCCAGGCTGCTGGACTCGATCGAATCTGTGGCGACCTGGGCCGAATAATTTAAGGCCAAAGCGGGTGTCATACCGTGGCGACCGGAAGCCGCCAAACTTTTCACCTCAGTCTGGTGGAACGCTTGGAATACCGCCGGGTTTTCACGGGAAAAAATATAATGGTCATTGTGACGCCGGTAATAAGCCGAAACCTCAAAGTTGCTATCGATGGCGTAATCCTGCTTGTGGTTAATAATAAGCAGGCGGGTTTTTAGGTCTTCGGTTTCATTGACGCCAAATGGGGTGTACAAATTGCGCCAGCCAAAAAATTTAGTTTGGTAGCCAAAAAATACATCCGTTTGCGATGTTGGCCCCTGCAGCTGAATGCGGCCGGAAGCGCGGTCGTAATCATGGTCACCATAACGGATGCTGCCGTCACTGGCCGAGCGTGAATACTCGCCTTCAATACCAACAGCCCAATCCACCGAGTCGGTTAGGGGTAGCAGTGTCGCGCCGTGGATACGCTGCATATTTAAATCGTTGTTGCCCGTGCCCAGGGCAATACTGCCGCCGTTTTGAATAGCTTGCCAGCCGTAGGAAATGGTCCCTACCGAGCTGTTCATGCCGTACAGGGCATTGTCGACCCCGGTGAAAACCTGGGGCTTGCTGAGCATTTCCGGGGCAATGGGGATTTCGGCAAAATAATGTCCGGTTTGCGGGTCCATTAAGGTTGCCGCTCCAATGCGAAAACCGGTGCTCTCAAAAATGCCGCCGCGAATGCTGACATCGGCCTGGGCCTCGGCCATATTGCGCGACTGCAGATCAATACGTGGATCGTATTCAAGATTTGAAATAGGTGAGCCATAGGTGCCAACGGGCACCGTATTGGCGGTGGCCTGGCCCTGAACGGTGATTTGCTCAATGGCCGTATTAGTTTCAGAGTTATTGGTAGCTGCTATAGCGGGAACACCAATTAACAACGACAGTGCCGTCATTGGGACAACTTGCTTTAATTCCACGTTCTTATTAATCCATTTAGTTACTTTGAGTAGTTAACTCGGGAGGGGTTTTTGGTTTACAATGGCGCAATTGTACAGCAGGCTGGCCTTATTAACAGCCTGGAATCGAGCTAAAGACCATGACCGCAGAGCAGCAACAAATCCTAGATAAGCCACGGCAAAAGGCAACACTGGAAACCCTCTATATTGCTGGCGGCTGCCTGTGGGGCGTGCAGGAGTTTGTGCGACATTTACCCGGTGTGGTCGCTACAGAGGCTGGCCGTGCCAATGGCAGCAGCAAAACTACCCAAGGCCCCTACGATGGCTATGCCGAATGCGTAAAGGTAGACTTTGATAATGGCTGCTCGAGTATCGATCAGCTAATGGCATGTTTTTTTGAAATTATTGACCCCTATAGTCTCAATCAACAGGGTGAGGATGTGGGTAAAAAATACCGCACCGGGGTCTATAGCGAGCAGGCTGCTCACCTGCAGGCTGCCCAGCAATATATACAGCGCCGAGCGGACTTTGATGACATTGTGGTAGAAATTTTACCGCTAAATAACTATGTCAAAAGCGATGAAGAGCACCAGTACCGACTCAGCCGCAGCCCCAGTGACTATTGCCATATACCCAAAGCGCTGCTGCATAAATACAAAAGCTAAGGGATCAGGAATTGACGGTCGCTTGCTGAGTTAAAAGCTATTCAGGATGCTCGTTTTACCTGGGTCGGATCATAAATTAGCATTTCCAATGCTGCGAGCAGGGCGTAAATGCAGACACATAGGTGCCATTTACACCATAGATTTGGTACAAACCGACCTATACCCCCCGCCGGCTTGTAGATACAATTAGCGCCCTCTAATTCTATCTACTTAGGAATCACCTATGAGCCAGCGCCAAGATGCCTCTTTTTTCGATTTATTGAACAATCGCTATAGCGTTCGCGGCTTTACCGATAAAGTCATTCCGGCCGATGAGTTGAAAACTATTTTTGAGCAGGCCCAACAGGCGCCTTCTAACTGTAATACCCAGCCCTGGCAAGCCTATGTAGTCAGCGGTGAGCGTTGTAAGAAACTGGCCGATAAGTTGGCTACCGAAGTCGCCGGCGGTGCCGAGTCCAAGCCTGATTATGATGTAACCTTAGGTTTTTACGATGAATTCCGCACCCGCCAGGTTGATTGTGCCTTTGCCTTATATGGCTCTATGGGTATCGAGCGCAGTGATAAGGTTGGCCGCGGTATGGCCATGTTACGTAACTTCCAGTTCTTTGATGCCCCGCACGTGGCCTTTATTGCCATGCCTAAGACCTTTGGCATTGTTAACACCTTGGATGTGGGTATCTATTTGCAGACCTTGATCCTCGCCATGGAAGCCCACGGTGTTGGTTCATGTATTCAGGGCGCTTTGGCCTATTACCCCGACTTGGTTCGCAGCGAACTAGGCATCGAAGGTGATGATATGCAAATCTTGTGTGGTATTTCCTTTGGCTATGAAGACCCCGAGCACCTGGCCAACAATACCCGTACCGTGCGTGCGCCGCTGGAAGAAAATATTCAATTCTTCGATTAATAGGTCGGTTTTGGTTAGATATCCGTTTGTTATAAATAGGTTAAATCGTGATTATTAAACACGCTGAAAAAATTGCCTCGCCCCAGATCCTGCAACAGGAATACGAGCAGCTGGGTTACGTTTGTAGCGATGCGATCGCTACTGCGGTTTATTTGGCTTGCCAGCTGCAAAAACCGATTTTGGTGGAAGGCCCTCCAGGCGTGGGTAAAACCGAGCTGGCCAAAATGACCGCCACGTATTTACAGGCACCATTAATACGCATGCAGTGTTACGAAGGTTTGGATGAATCCAAAGCACTGTACGAATGGAAATATGGCAAGCAGTTGCTGTATACCCAGGTACTAAAAGATCAGCTGGGTGATGTGATGCGCGGCGCCCGTGGTTTGGATGAATCGGTTGAGCGTTTGCATTCTTTTGGCGATATCTTTTATTCCGAGCAATTTTTGGAAGCTCGGCCCTTGTTGCAAGCTTTGCGCGAGGAAGATGGCGCCATTTTATTGATTGATGAAATCGATAAATCTGATCAGGAGTTCGAAGCTTTTTTACTCGAACTACTTTCCGATTACCAGGTGTCTATTCCCGAAATTGGTACGGTTAAGGCCAAGTCAAAACCGATTGTCTTTTTGACCAGTAACAATACCCGCGAGTTAGGTGATGCACTTAAGCGTCGCTGCCTGCATTTGTATATTCCCTTTCCTGAGCCTAAGTTGGAAAATAAAATTATTTCCAGCCAGGTGCCAGAGATGGATGCAAAGCTACGCGAACAGTTGGTCAATTTTGTGCACGAACTACGCCAAATGGCCTTAAAAAAGGTACCGGCAATTTCCGAGTCTATCGACTGGGCGCGGGCTTTGATGCTGCTAAATGTCGAGCAGTTGGACAAGCAATGGGTGCAAGATACTTTGAACCTGTTATTGAAGTTCCAAGATGATGTCGAAGTGGTTGAGCCAGAACTGAATAAGTTGCTGGCCGGCATTAAAAAACAGCCGTAACTATTCAGCACTTCCTGTAACTGTTCAGGTTGCGTCCGGATTGGTTCAGAATAAGGCAGGGAATGTGCGTTTACATGTGTAAATAATCATTTTCTAACGCAATTATGGGCCAATCTGGGTGTGAGCTGAATAGTTACAAACAGCCTAGCCAAAGATCTCTACAAATAGCACCGAGAGTACGCTATGCAAAAAGTATTTGCTGATTTTATCTACACCCTGCGTCAGCAGGGTTTACCCATTTCTCCGGTGGAAACACTGGACGCCTTGCACGTTACCGAACTACTGGGTTTTGCTGACCGGCAGGTGTTGCGCCAGGGGCTGGGATTGGTATTGGCAAAAACCACCGAAGACAAGCTCACCTACGATCATTATTTTGAACAGTTTTTCCAGTTTGCCCCGGATCAACCCAGCTCTGCCGAGGCACTTGAAAATAGCCTGTCTGAAAATGAGCAAAGTGAAACCGCCCTCGATGCCTCGCCTAGCCAAGCCAGCGCTGAGCAACAACAAAGCCCAGAACAAGATGCTGATCCGAGCGCGGCGCCGCCGCAATCGGCTCTAGGCCAGCTGTTGCTCGACGGTGACAATGCCGCCACGGCAATGGCGGTAGCCCAGGCCGGTAGCGATGAAAATGTTCAACAAATTCAAATTTTCACCCAGCGGCCGCTGTTTGCCTATCGGATGATGAACCGCATGGGTAATGAGGCCCTCAACCAAGAGCTGCTCGAGCTGGATGAGAGCAATGAGCTGCAAGATCGGCAGCTGGCTTTGCAGTTGCGCAATGCCCAGGCTCGTCTGCAGGAGCAGGTTAAAGACTATGTCGAGCAACAGTATTTGCTGTACGCCGAGGCCAAGGGTAAGCAGCTGCGAGAAGATACCCTGCAGTCGGTCAAACTGACCAATGTTGACTTCCATTATATGAAGCAGATGAGCGTACTGGTGCGCAAGGCGGCCAAGCGTTTGGCCAGCTTGCACAGCCGCAAGAAAAAAGTACGTAAACGCGGCATGTTAGATGTACGTAAAACCATCGCCGCCAATGCCGCTTTTGATGGGGTTTTGTTCCACACCCGCTGGAAAACCACCACCGTTGAGCGGCCCAAAATAATATGCCTGTGTGATGTTTCCGGCTCGGTCAGCCGAGTGGCGCGGTTTTTATTGTTGTTTTTACACAGCTTGCAAGATGTACTGCCACGTACCCGCTCGTTTGTATTTGCCTCGGATATGGGTGAGGTTACCGAACAGTTTAAGCAGCATGATGTCGAACAGGCGATTGCCGAGGTTATGGCTAAGTGGGCCAACCAGCCCACCAACTACGGCAAGGCCCTGGAAGACTTCGAAGAGCTGGCGCTAACCGACATCGATAATAAAACCACGGTAATTATGCTGGGCGACGCCCGTAATAATAACGGCGATGGTCAGGCTAAAATTTGGCAGGATGTTTATCAGCGTGCCGGCCGGGTATTGTGGCTAAACCCAGAAAACACCTACAGCTGGGATACCGGCGATTCCATCATGGCGGACTACCGTCCTTATTGCTCGCAGGTCGACAGCTGTAATTCTCTGCGTGATTTGGAGCGTATACTAGGCGGCCTGCTAAAGCATAGCTAGCGATATAAGTTAGTTGGCTGAACTCAAATCCCAGTAAATTTCAATATCTGCTGGCAGATATAATCGACATCTTGCTCGGCGTCAAACTCTAAGCCGTAGTCTGGGCGCTCCAGTAGCTCGAACTGGTTGTCGAGAATACTGCCTGGGAAGAAGTGCGAGTGCCGCTGTTTAACGCGATGCTGAGCCTCTTGTTTGGCAATGTTCAGGTGGCACCAATGAGGCTTGAGCTGCTGGGCAATGACTTTGCGATAAGATTCTTTCAGGGCTGAGCAGGCTAGCACCGATAATAGTCCGTCGGTGCTATTGTTATGCAGCTGCTGGTTGAGGGCCTCCAGCCAGGGCCACCTATCTTCATCACTTAGGGCTATACCGGCGGCCATTTTTTTCTTGTTGGCAGGGGGGTGAAAATCATCGGCATCCAGCAGCAGCCCTTGCGGTAAATGGTGCTCGCACAGCCTTTGCGCCACGGTGGATTTGCCGCTGCCGGCAACGCCAAAAATGATCAAAGGCTGAACTGGGCAGGCGTGAGTCATTCGCTAATGGGAGGCTTAGATTTTGGCCTGTGGCCAGCTAGACCATAATATAGAATAAATATATAACATACCGCCGGCAGTAAAAATGACAGTTGCAGGCCAATGGTGTCGGCCAGCACTCCATGCAGCAGCGGGATAAGAGCACCACCGACGATGGCGGAGCACAATATGCCAGATCCTTGGCTGGTGGCTGCGCCCAATTGATTTAGGGCCAGGCTAAAAATTACTGGGTACATAATCGAGTTGAAAAAGCCGACACCCAATATGCACCACATGGCTAACGAGCCTTCGCTCATGACAGTGAGCAGTAATAACACGATCACCATGGTGGCGTTAAATGCCAGCGCTTTGCCGGCGGCAATACGACGCATGGCGGCAGCGCCTATAAAGCGGCCAACCATGGCACCGCCCCAGTAGTAGGTGATGTATTTTGCGGCTTCAGATTCTTCTAGGCCGGCGACATATGACTCACCTAGAAAGCTAACCAAGAAGCTACCAATAGAAACCTCGGCGCCGACATAGACAAAAATACCCACAGCACCCAGCAACAGGTGGCGGTGGGTCCAGGCGGATGGTTGGTCGCTGTTGTCATCATCATTGCTCTCGATGGATTCGAGTCGAGGCAATTTTATCCGATAAAAAATAATGGCCAGCACCGCTAGGGCAATCGCTAAAAATAGATAGGGGCCTTTAACACTGTCGGCACCGGTTGATGTGGCCGCCGATAAAATTAACACCGCACCAAACCAGGGGGCGATAGTGGTGCCCAGAGAGTTAAATGCTTGGGTCATGGTCAAGCGGCTGGAAGCTGTGTCACTGGAGCCTAAGGCCGTTACAAACGGATTGGCCGACACTTGTAATAGGGTGATGCCCGAGGCCAGTATAAACAAGGCACCTAGGAATAATGGATAGGAGTTGAAGCTGGCGGCGGGTAAGAATACTAGACAGCCGGCGCTGGCCACCATCAATCCACTGACAATACCGTTTTGGTAACCTATTTTGTTAATCAGCTTACCGGCTGGCATGGAGACGATAAAATAGGCCCCAAAAAAGCAAAACTGAATCAGCATGGCTTCGGTGTAGCTAAGGTCAAAGGCAGCTTTAAGGTGGGGAATAAGGATGTCGTTTAGGCAGGTAATAAACCCCCACATAAAAAACAAAGAGGTCAGTGATACCAGGGCAAAATTTGACCCTGTCTCACTCGGTTCCGCTGCGCGGGTAGTATTTGCAATATATTCGGCCATACCTATTCCTATTATTAGTCGAGATTTTAAATAGGACGTTTCAGGTGGCGGATTCAAACCCCGTGCAGCGCTTAATATCGTGGGTGTTTTTAGAATTAGAGTAGCGTTCGTTAAGTCGAGCTTGGCTCTTGCCGGTGAAGGTTAGGGTGATTCAACGCTAGAGGTGTTAATCCGGGTCGCCAGTCGGCCCTAGCATCGCTGAAGCTGAAAGAATGGGTATTTAAACTTTAGATAATCAACTCTGACGTTACTGCAGGGCAGGCTTAGATCTGGGGTTTTGTTTTCCAGACTCTGTTGGTTCGTCAAGCTCACCATGAGCGGCATAAAAAAAGATTCGATGTGAAGTCCCTTAATCCGCTCTTCCTGAGCCGGTCGAAGGACGTGTCTGGAAAATAAAACGCCAGAGCTAAGCCGGAAAAGAATCCACACGCTCCATGCTAGCGCTAATAACCCGGGCCGCCAGGGTGGTTTGTGTTGCTGCCGGTCGCACGCTGCTCAGTGTTGGCGGCGGCTGTGGAACTCGCTACGTCGCTCAAACAGTCCTCGCCTAAAAACGCCGCCAACACTGAGCTGCTAAAAGCGCGCCCTGACTGGCTGCAACACAAACCACCCAGTCGGCCCTAGCATCGCTGAAGCTGAAAGAATGGGTATTTAAACTTTAGATAATCAACTTTGACGTTACTGCAGGGCAGGCTTAGATCTGGGGTTTTGTTTTCCAGACTCTGTGAGACATGGATGTCGAGCGGAAGCCCCCAGGGACCGGGTTAACGGCGGGTCTGGAAAATAAAACGCCAGAGCTAAGCCGGAAAAGAATCCACACGCTGCAAGCTAGGTGCTAATGAATAGATCTTGGCGTCTTCTGTTTATTATGAGTGGGTAGAAAGTGCCGGTTTAAATGTTTTTCGCGGTTTCTGCTGGGGTGGAATTGGCTTGACTGGCCGTCCTATTGGCATTGAATTTATGTGATGTCGGAGTGGTTGATGAAAATTAAAGCGGGCTATCTGGGCGCGATCTTAAGCATGACGTTATTACCGTCGTGCGCGGTTGATAATAACGGCGCTGAGGCGGCCGAAAATTTTGACTGGCCTAGAGTCTACTCAGCGGTCAAGCCTGACCAGGGTGTTGAGCATCAGGTGAACAGCCTGCTTGGTTTGTTAACTCTGGAAGAAAAAATTGGCCAGATGATTCAGCCAGAAATTAAGTTTATAACCCCGGCTCAAGTTAAAGAATTTCATATCGGCTCGGTCCTCAACGGTGGCGGCACCGCGCCCAATAATAATAAGTTTGCTCCGGTGAGCGAATGGGTTGCCCTTGCGGATGAGTATTATCGCGCATCGATCAGCAGTAATGGCGCTGGGGTGCCGCTAATTTGGGGCAGCGATGCGGTGCATGGCCATAACAATGTCGTTGGTGCGACGCTGTTTCCGCACAATATTGGTCTTGGTGCCAGCCGTGATGTCGCCATGATAAAAAGAATTGGTGCCGCCACTGCCCGCGAGGTAAGCGTTACCGGAATTGATTGGACTTTTGCGCCTACCGTGGCGGTGGTGCGAGATGATCGCTGGGGCAGAACTTATGAAGGTTATTCCGAGGATCCCGCCATTGTTCGTGAGTACGCCCGCGCTATGGTCAGCGGCGTGCAGGGCGAAGGTACGGCCAGGTTCGATGACCAGCATGTGGTGGCGACAGCCAAACACTTTTTAGGTGACGGCGGTACCCACCAGGGCATAGACCGTGGTGATACCCGAGTCACAGAGCAGCAGTTGCGAGATATTCACGCCGCCGGGTTTATTTCCGCGTTAGAGGCGGGCGTGCAAACGGTGATGGCCTCCTTTAATAGTTGGAACGGCGTCAAGATTCACGGCCACAGTTATTTAATGACTGAGGTATTAAAGCAAAAGTTGGGCTTTGATGGTTTTGTAGTGGGTGATTGGAATGGTCATCGCCAAGTACCCGGCTGTACTGTAACCCGCTGTGCCCAGGCCATAAACGCGGGTTTGGATATGTTTATGGTGCCCAGTGACTGGCAGGAGCTGTATAAAAATACTTTAGCCCAAGCTCGCAGTGGTGAAATCCCAGCGGCCCGAATTGATGACGCCGTGCGACGCATTTTACGGGTCAAGGTCCGAGCGGGTTTGATGCGTAAGGGACTGGTGTCTAGCCGTGATTACGCTGCTAAGACGGGTGTTATGGGCAGCGCTGAACATCGAAAGTTAGCACGAGAGGCGGTTAGAAAATCGCTGGTACTGCTAAAAAACAACGACCAGCTACTGCCTTTGGCGTTACAGCAACGAGTATTGATGGCGGGTTCCGGGGCAGATGATATCGGCCAGCAAAGTGGTGGTTGGACTTTATCTTGGCAGGGCACCGGCAATAAGCCCAGTGACTTTCCCGGCGCTACTTCGATTTATCAAGGTATAAAGAGCAAGGTCGTCGCTGCAGGTGGAGCGGTTGAGCTGGCCGCCGACGGGAAATATAAACAGCGGCCCGATGTTGCCGTAGTTGTTATTGGTGAGCAGCCCTATGCCGAGTGGCATGGCGATGTCTCTTCAATTGAATATCAGTATGGCAATAAAAAAGACTTGGCTCTGCTGCAAAAGCTCAAGGCAGACAATATCCCGGTAGTCACCGTGTTCCTCAGTGGCCGGCCACTGTGGGTCAATAAAGAACTTAATGCGTCGACTGCGTTTGTGGCGGCTTGGTTGCCGGGCTCGGAGGGTGGCGGCATTGCCGACGTGTTGTTTAAAAACTCTATGGCGAAGGTTGATTTCGATTTTGTCGGCAAGCTGTCTTATTCCTGGCCTATGTCGCCCTATCAAACTGTAATCAACAAAGGCGATGACAATTACAAGCCATTGTTTGCCTATGGTTACGGTCTTAACTATCAGCAAGCTACTGCAAACATGGCCCAGCTGGATGAACGTTTTGAGGTCGACAAAGACGATACCCTAGCTGAAAACTGGATTTTTGTTTCTCGCAGCCAATCACCCTGGCAGCTGTATATAAAGGGTGATGGCAGCGAGCCGGTAGAGGTTGATGGTAATCAGGCGGCGCTTGAGGATAATAGTCTTGTTATCAGCTCGGTCGACAAAGCTTCACAGCAGGATGCCCGCAATATTATTTGGACCGGAGTCAAAGCCGCCAGTGTTGGCTTCGTGGCGGCTAAGCCTTTAGACCTGCGTGATTACGTTAGCACCGATGCGATTTTGCAATTTGACTTGCAGCTATTACAAACGCCCACTGATGCTGTCCAGCTGCAGATGAGTTGTGGCCCAGAGTGTGGCGCGAATTTGGATTTAAGCTCGTACTTGGGTAGCCTCCATATTTCGCAATGGCAAAATATGGCGGTTAAATTAAGCTGCTTCAAACAGCGTGGAATGGACTTTAGTAAGGTGACATCAGCCTTCGGTTTAAGTAGCGGTGGTCGCTTAAGCCTTTCCGTGGCCAATATTAAATTATTGTCGAATAACAATGAGCAGTCTGAAACCGCCAATACCATGCTGCTGGCTTGTGGTTCGAATGATGAGTAAGCGCCACGAAAAAAGTCGAATTCATCAGATTTTTTCCCCGCTAATTAATGGTGGGATCAGTTTGATGCTTGCCTCGCTCTGCGGCATTAGCCACTCAGGCGAAGGAATTGTGACCGGGGCTATGAGCGAAACTGAGGTCAAGTCTGGGGCTGAGATAGGAGCCAAGGTTATACCGCTGATTGGCAGCCAGCTGCAGTTGCAAGCTCGCCCCGATCTCGGTGGCCGCTTAGCTTCCTTGCGCTGGGGTGAGCGTGAGTTACTTTTTCAGGCTGAAGGCGATAATAATAACTGGGGCTCAACTGTTTGGCTGAGCCCGCAGTCCCTCTGGGGCTGGCCGCCAATTGCCAAGCACGATCAGCTGCCTTACCGCGTATTAAAACAGGATGCTAGGTCTGTGCAGATGCGCAGCCAGGTTGGTCAGGGTGTAACGATAGAAAAGCATATTAAACTGACGGGCCACCCCGACCGAATTAACTTTGATTATTCACTGGCGGTTGATAAGGACTTTCCGGAGTTGGCTGCTTGGCAAATTAGCCGGGTGCAAAAGCAAGGCTTGGTGTTTTTTCCGGCGAAGCCAGAAAGCATTAAAATACCGATGGGACAGGTCGGTTATCGCTATGATAACGAGCTGGTCTGGGTGGATATAAAGGCCGACGCGGTAGAGGGAAAAATTATTGCCAATGGCAGCGAAGGCTGGCTGGCCTGGTTGCATGAGGGGGTGATTTTAGTGAAAGTTTATCCCCAGGTTCAAGCCCAAGATATGGCCACCGGTGAGGGCGATGTCGAAGTGTATATCTGTGCCAAGCAGCCTTACATTGAGTTGGAGGTGCAAAGTGCCGCAACAGAGTTGAAGGCCGGGCAACATAAACACTGGCGTTTGAGCTGGCTGTTACTAAATGCTCCTGACAATATATCGCTAAAATCTGGCTCCCGCCAACTGGCTGATTTTGTTCGCGCGCAACTAAGATTGCACCGAGTGGCTAGTTCATAGCCCTTAATAATAGGTTCTCCTGCTATCACCGCTCCGTCTAGCGCCGCAGCTGTGCGCTGGACGGAGAGTTTCATATTTCCCCCGGTAAAAATTTAAACAACAGTATCAAGCGCAGGTGCTTTGCATTGCTGTTCGATAAATTCATCGTGGCTGGGCATAGCCTCAGCCCCTTGGCGTAACATCATGCGCATTTCCTGCATTATTTTTCGCAACCGCTCGGGTGACTTACGGTCGGCAACAGCGTCATAGTTTTGTGGGTGTATGCCCTGGCCTAGCAGCACCGCAACCCAGCTGGCCTTTTTAAACAGATCTTCTTCACGTTCGAATATTCTAGCCCGATTGGAAAACAATTCAATTTTATGAGTCAGTGAATCGGGAATCTGCATGTTTTGACAGTATTGCCAAAGGGGTTCTGGGCGCTTGTTAGCATGGTAGTGCAAGATAATAAAGTCACGGATATATTGGTATTCGCGTTCGGTTTGCTGGTTAAATTCATTGATATCAGCTTGGTTGAATTCTTGCCCTGGGAATAATTGCAGCAGCCTTGAAATACTGGCCTGCACCAGATGGATAGCGGTTGACTCCAGCGGCTCCATAAATCCGGCGGCTAAACCTATGGCAATACAATTTTTATGCCACGACTCAGCCCTGCGGCCAGTGGTAAATTTTATCACTCGAGGGTCGGCGATAGCCGGCCCGGCTAGATTGTTGAGTAGGGTCTGGCTGGCTTCGTCGTCGGATAAAAATTCGTTGCTATAAACCAAGCCATTACCGCAGCGGTGTTGCAATGGAATACGCCATTGCCAGCCGCCGGCGTGAGCCATCGACATAGTATAGGGGGCAGTTGGGCCGCGATTTTCTGCGGCCACGGCGACAGCGCGGTTGGCGGGTAGTAGGTGGGTCCAGTCGTCGAATTTAACGCCTAGGTTTTTACCAATCAATAAACTGGCGAAACCGCTGCAATCAATAAAGAGGTCGCCTTCGATTTTCTCTCCCGATTCCATAACGACGTGGCTGATAAAACCATCACTGCCACGGTTGGCCACTTCGGTAATTTTACCCTCGTGCCGGTTTACGCCCAGGTTTTCGCTGTATTCGCGCAGCATTTTTGCGTACAGGCCAGCGTCAAAATGATAGGCGTAGCCCATGTTGGACAAAATCGAATTGGGGTCGCTATTGCCGGGGGCAAATTTCCCCATTGCGGCGGCCAGCGTGCATAGTGAAAATTCCGCTAAATCTGCACCCATGCCGAGGCTCTGTGCTCGCAACCAATATTGGTGGAAGGACACGGAATCTAACTCGCGTCCGTAGTCGCCAAAGGGATGGAAGTAGCGGCTGTTGGCCGTCCCCCAGCCCTGGAACTCGATACCTAGCTTAAAGGTTGCTTGGGTCTTGCGAACGAAATCGGCTTCATTGAGTCCGAGTGTTTTGTGGAAGGCTTGCATCGGTGGGATGCTAGCTTCGCCGACGCCTATAATACCAATGGCATCGGATTCAATTAATGTGATAGAGCTTTGCTCTGTGCCCAATACCCTGGCTAAACCTGCAGCGGTTGACCAGCCGGCGCTGCCGCCACCGACAATAACAATGCGATTTATTTTATGATTCATGTTTTCTGCCTTTGAGGTTTATGGGGCTGGAATCAGATTGTTTTGCTGATTATAGAATACCATTGTTTGCGGAGAGTGGTGTGGTTTTGATCCCCAATTATTGGTTAATTTATTTCGGTTTTTATTTTGTTACGATAAAAACTGCTTTTGCAAATGATGTTGTTCATTTGTATAAATGAAACGGGGGATTTAATTTTTTATTGCGTTATTGCGTTATTTCGGTTTGGTTGACGATGACTTAGTCTGATGCACGCCGCTCTTGCTTCTATGTATTTATGGTCTCTGTAATAGCTTTAAGCGCTTATCGCGTTTCTTCGGTTTGGTTGACGATGACTTGGTCTGATACACGCCGCTCTTGCGCATCCGGCGCCCGCGGCATACACCCCCATCCAGGGGGATAAAAAAACTCAAGCCTGTTAGGGCTTGAGTTAAAACTGGCTAAGCCAGTGGAGGTGGGACGAGTCTAAACATTAGAACTGGTAACCAATTCTAAATCCGGCTTCACGCGATGGCGCCCAGGTGTAGGAAGATGTTTCGCCGCCGACAAACAATTCCTGTTTGATTTCGGCGTCGGTCAAGTTGTTGACATACAACTCCATATTCCATTTGTCATCCGCGCTAGCGTAGCTGATGCTGGCATCGACTTTGGTATAAGCTTCTTGACGATCAAAATCAGATTCACCTGGATCGGTGGCGCTCAGAGTTCCGGCTGGACGATTACCGCGGTTCTCATACGTTAAGTAGGTATCATCCTGGTAAGATAGGCGAATTCTTGGCGTTAGTGTCGCGCCATCTGCCAAGGTGAAGTCATGCTTGTAAGATATGTTGAGGGCGACTTCAGGGGCGTTGGGTAACGTATTGCCTGAGAAATCCCAGAGACCGTTGACGCAGGTGTTACCAGCGGCTGGGTCTAGACCTTGAGCACAGTCGTTCCACAATAGTCCGCTATCATTGCCAAAGTTGCTTTCCTTGCCATCGTAGTCATCGTAGGTCGCGTCTAAAAATGAACCCGTTAGCGTTAGCAAACCGGCTTCACCTACCGCGTAGTTAACGGTGAATTCCAAGCCCTGAATAGTTGCGGAGCCGGCGTTGGTTTTGGTCAATGTCGAAGACTGCGTTACTGGATCGATCACTGCCGAAGTAACCTGCATGTCGGTGTAGTCCATCAAAAACAGGTTGGCGTTTAAGGTCATGGCGCCGTCGAGTAGGGTCGATTTAATGCCCAGCTCAAAACTGCTGTTTTCTTCCGGCTGCTGGATCTTGCTGCTGTTAAAGGCAATGTCTGGATTTTCGTTGGTATTGGTTAGGCTGGCAGGTTTGCCATCTTGCAACACGCCGGATTTCCAGCCAGTGGCATAGGATAAAAACAACATAATGTCTTCGTTAACATCCCATTCAACCCGCGCCAAATAAGTTTCGTCGCTCCAGCTGCCTTTCATATCGTTAATTTCACGATAGTAGCAGCCGCGCGCACCGGAATCGACGATGGCCTGCATATTGGCGTATTCAACATTAATAGCACCGGGGCCTTGGGCGAAGTTACAATCGATACTGCGACCACCCACATCTTTACGGGTATCTTCGGTGGTGCGAACACCGGCGGTAATGCGCCAATCGTCAGTGATGTCGAAGGTGCCTTGAACATAACCGCTCTGTGACTCTAATGAGCGATTGGGCTGCTGAAAGGAAGATAATACCGTGGTTTCATCTTGAGGCGTGAAGCCCCAGCTGCCGTGGAGCATATCAAAGCGGATGTCGTTTTCTTCTTCAAACCAAAATAAACCAGCGGTCCAGCGGAAGCGACTATCGTCGGAATTTTTCAACTGTAATTCGTGCGATGTTGAGGTATGTGATGAGGCTACGGTGTTGCGAGTATCGCCCTGGGCTGCGTTGCCATACAACTGGCTTTGTGACATATCAGTATAGCCACCAATATAGCTTAAGACCATATCGTTTTCGAAGGTATAGTCGAAGCGGGTACGATAGTTATCAGAAACCAGATCAATGGCACCGGCGGCGGTGGCATCGTTAATGCGATTGTTACCGTCAGTGCTGGCGACGTCGCCGGTACCTTGGTTAGAAAAAGTCTCGTAAGTTAGGTGCCAGTCGATAGCGTCAGTAGGTTGGAATAACGAGCTAACCCGGAACGAAGACAAATCCTTGGTGCCGTACTTTTCGTGGCTGGCAAACTCATTGCCGTCGGCAAATTTGGTCTCACCTTCTTGCTCATCGGTTACACCGGCAAAGCGTAATGCCCACTTTTCGGTAATGGGCGTATTCAGTGAGAAGCGCAGCTCCTGGCGCTCACGGCTACCAAAAGTCAGGCTTGCTTTGGCTTCAAAGTCCTGAGTTGGCTTAGCGGTAATCAGTGAAATAGCACCGGCGGTAGAGTTGCGACCGAAAAGAGTACCTTGCGGGCCACGTAGAATTTCTACCCGTTCCATATCGTACATCAAGGCAGTTGAACCCTGGGAGCGAGCAGCAAATACGCCGTCGGTGTAAAAGGCGACGGCTTGGTCTCCGGCTTCGGTTTGATCGATAGTGCCCTGGCCACGAATAAATATTAGCGGTACGCCGTGGTCGCCGTTGGAGCGAATTTGAAGACTTGGGGCCATGCCACGCAAATCGTAGATGTTGCTGACGTGATTCTCAGTTAAGGTCGATTGGTCAAAGGCGGAAATTGCCAGCGGCGTATCTTGTAAGCTGGTTGACCGCTTGCTGGCAGTTACGACAAGTTCTTCTAAGACGTTTTCTGCAAATACTTGGCCGTGTACGCTGGCGGCGATAACCGCTGATAATAAACTGATGCTATATTTTTTCTGCATTGTTTCTCCTCGCCTAATTAAGGCTGGTCTTTTTATAATTCGGATTGTGCGGCTATGAGACGTTGCAGATATATAAAAGCGACCCAGTAATAAAATATTTATTTAGCTTGAATGGAATTAACAATAATATTTTTTATTCTTAATCATCATTGCGATAAGATTTTATTTTAACGGGGTTTCATTTTTTCTAGGGCTAGGGCTAGGACGAGTCGAGGGGGCTTTTCAATATTTTAACGTCAGCGCTAAAAGGGGCGCTGAAATTTTAATGAGGGGGTACTTGGTCTGGTGTCCTGTAGCTAGCGACTGCAAGCATCGTTAGATGCGTGCAGTTAGGATTACTTTTCTAGCGTATCTGGTTTGGCCCCATGGCGGGGTAATATGAGCAGCCGCTTGGGGCCATCTTTACGTACGCTTACCGGTAGGGACTGCTCCAGCAATTCAACCACGGTATCCAGCTGGGTAATGGCAAATGAGCTGGTGATACGTAAATCACCTAATTTGTTATCGCTGAGGCTGATGCGCCCCTGGCGATAACGATTAACATCGGCCACTAATTCGGACAGGGGGGCATTGTTGTAGGCCAGCTGGCCGGTACGCCAGCTGCCGAGGTTGGCTGCGGGAATAACATTGATGGCACTCATGTTGGCGGCGCTGAGGCGAACTTGTTGACCCTTTACTAAGCGTTGAGTGCGCCCGGTGGTGGCTGCTTGGCTGCTTGGCTTGCCTAAATTTTTGCGTTGTTGGTGAGTAACTTCAACAACGCCTTCTTCGACCGATATTTTCACCTTGTCGAGTACCCGTCTAACATCAAAACGAGTTCCTACTACGCGTATGCTGGCGCTGCCGCTGTTAACAAAAAAAGGTCGTTGGGCGTCTTTGCTAACATTAAAAAATGCTTGGCCTTTAATGAGACTGATATCGCGGCGATGGTCCTTCAGTTGTACCTGTATTTGGGAGTCGGCGCCTAAAAATACTTGGCTGCCATCCGCCAGTGTGAGTTGTTGTTGCTCGCCGACGGCGGTAGTGAATAGTTGTCTGTCATCGCCTGGGCTTGGCATTAACCAGTTTGCCCCGCCCGCTAACAACACCAGGCACAGCATTGCCGTAGCCCAGGTTGGGGTTCCGCCTAAGCTTAGGCCACGGAAAAATTGCGCTAATAGTTTGTTCACACCTAGGCCAGTATTGGCTTCAGCTTTTAAGGCAGAGCCTTGTTGCTGGGCCAGAATTTCTAAGCCATTACAGATGTCGTGCAACTGCTGGTAGCTTTGTTGGTGCAACGGCTCATTATGCCAGCGCTCAAATTCTTCTTGTTCGGGGCGGCTAAGCGATCGTTCCTGGCGCAGTAAAAACCAGGCCTGGGCTTCGCTATCGATAGCCTTTTGTGTCTTCTTCATTCAGTCTTCTCTCGCACCGCTTGTTGGCAAGCGGCCAGTGCTTTGGCGACATGTTTTCTAACGACGGTTTCTGAGAGGTTCTCTCGTCTGGCTATCTCTGCATAAGAAAGGCCATCCACCCGGTTTAATACCAGTAATCTACGGCGTTTGCTGGGCATAGCAAACAGCGTAGTATTGATTAGGTCTAAAAACTGCCGACCGAGGGTTTGTCTTTCCGGCCCTAGGTTGTCCAGCTCTTGCTCATCACCGCGCAGGTTGGAGCGGATATGGTTTTCTCTAACCTGGTTGCGTCGAATTTGATCGATGCAGGCATTGCCGACGGTTTTATATAGAAAAGCGCGGACATTGCGAATTTTGTTAGCCTGGCTGGAATTGGCAAAGCGCTCAAATGTTTGCTGCACTACATCTTCAGCCTCGGCTGCGCACAGCCGATACTTGCTTATCGCGTAGGCGCATAGCTCCTGCTGATAGGCGTTATAGTGATGCGCCAGTAGTTCATTATCTACCTTGCTCATCGCGGTTATTTCTAAGCTAGCCGAAGGCGGGCTCAAGGCATGACCTTGTTCGCCGGCGGCGCAAATTTTCCAATATCCAAAATGGATTGCCCTGTATTTTAGTTATATATGGCATTGTTGTATGTTGCTTCACTGGTAAGACGGGGGGCGGATGTTTTTCCGCCCCCCCTGAATAGTTTTATTTTACTCTGGCCGGCTATTTGCTGGTCCGAGCAAAGGTATTTGCAACTAAAGGTATTTGCAACTGTTAAAATCCAACCTCCCATTTTAGACCTATCGTTCGCGGTGGCGCCAAATAAAATTCCGGGTTTTCGGCGTCAGGGCTGGCCGAGTCAAGCTTGATCACGGCATTGCTTATATTATTGACAAAAAACTGCAGCTGCCAAGAGCTGTCTATCGGGTTAATCGAAATGCTGGCATCCCAGCGCCAATAGGCCTTCTGTACATCGATATCATCGGCGCTCCCATTGGCGTCGCTGACCCATTGGCCTAATTCGTGGTCATACAAAGTACCGCTACGCTGTTCACGGTTGGTTTCATCAAAATATATTTTACTGGAATAATAGGCGCTGATGCTGGGGCGTAAATTATAGTGATCGCTCAGACTTATCTCAGTTTGGTAGTTGATGCTTAGGCTGAGCTTGGGCGCTTGTTTGAGGCGATTACCGCTAAGGTCGATTTGATTGCTACTAGCGCCATTATTACTACCGGGGTTCCAAGTTTGGCCGAATTCGGGAAAGGTATCATCAACACTGAGAAACTGATTGTAGCGGGCGTCTAATATTGATAATTGCCCGCTTATCTGCCCCCAGTTCCCGAGTAGGGCATCCCATTCGAGCTCGAAACCCTTGATCGCGGCGACGGCGGCATTGACGTTGCGAACCGATTCGACCCCATCCTCATCAACAATAATATTGGAAACCTGTAAATCTGAATAGTGGGTATAAAACAGGGCGCCGTTGATGGCAATGGTGTCTTGATTTAAGCTGAGTTTAAATCCTAGCTCAAGGTTGCGGCTGTGTTCCGGGTCAACATAGGCACTATTGTCGGCGACGCTGTTGTTAAGGGCGATGGTGTCACTTAGGGCGGCCTGGAATTCTGGGTCGTTGCTACCGCTATAGGCACCGCTGACGCTATTGCCATCTTGTACCACTCCCGGCTTAAAACCCTGGGCAAACATTAAGTAAAACAGCTTGTTGTCACTGGGGCGAAATTCCAGCCGCCCCATATAGGTAGTGCTGTTCCAGCTTTGGGCCACGTCATTGTAGTTGCTTACATAGCATTGACCGGCGGCGGCGGACTCTCGGTTGACGGCTATTTCACCCAGCTCGCCCTGCCTTTGAGAATGGATTAAATTGGGGCAGGCTATATTGCGCCCGCCGCGATCAAAGCGCTTGTCTTGACCACTGCGTGCGCCGGCGCTAAGGCTCCATTGAGGACTTAAGTTAAAACCGATTTGTGTATAGGCCGCATTAAATTGGGAGCCCCGGCTGGGTTGGATAAAGCTGTGGGCCGGGGCCCCGCCCCAGCCGCTGCCGTCGGCGGTTTGATGCTCGATATCAAAGCGAATAGCACTGTCTTCTTTGAAGTAAAAATACGCCAGCAACCAGCGTAGCCGGGCGTCGTCAGCGCTTTTAAATTGCAGCTCATGCTGCTGCGAGCTGTGTTTAGACCAAGCCGTATGGTTGCTTTGGTGGTATTGCAGGGGATCGGTTTCGCTACCCACAGCACTGTTGCGGTCGCCATCCCATAATTGCTGGCGGTTCATATTGCTGTAGCCGGAAATATAACTAATATTTAAATCTGGCCACAGTTGCCAATCAACCCGGCTGCGGTAAGAGTTAAGGTTAAGCTCTACCCGGCCAGGGGTATCGATTAATACCGGGGTTTTATAATCCGTTAACGGTATGTAGCCGCTGCCATGGTCTTCCAGTCGCTCATAGCTAATTAACCAGTTCAGTTCTGGCGTAGGTTGGTAGAGGGAGCTGATGCGGTAAGACAGCAGGTCACTATTGTTGTATTGGCGGCTGCGTTTACTCTGGGTCGAGTCGCTGCTGTACCTCAACGGGCTGTCGCGGTTCTCTTTGGCGGCTGCCAGGCGCAGGGACCAATCCTGCCGCAGCGGTGTATTCAGCATTAATTGAATATTGCGGCTTGAATTGTTACCCAGCTGTACCGAGACTCGGCTGTCGAACTGGGCCTCGGGCTTGGCGGTATGGTAGTTGATAACGCCGCCGGTCGAGTTACGGCCAAATAACGTGCCCTGGGGGCCGCGTAGTACTTCGATACGCTCTAAGTCATACAGTAAAACCGCAGCCCCTTGACTGCGGCTGGTATAAATACCGTCGATATGGGTAGCAATGCCGGCATCGCCGGCCTCGGTGTAGTTGTCTGAACCAATGCCGCGGATATACAGCATTGAAGCCGAGTGATCGCCATTTCTAACCGTACGTAAACTGGGAACATGGGCTTGCAAGGTAAAAACGCTGTTTACGGTTTGGTTGTACAAGGCGTTTGCATCAAAAGCCGAGATAGTCATCGCGGTATCTTGCAGGCGGCTGGGGCGCTTGCTGGCGGTGACAATAATCTCTTCCAGTATCGGCCTGTCTCTGCTGGCAATGGCTGCTGGCGGTTTGGCCTTTTGCGGGGTTGCAGTTTGCTTGGCCTCGATCACAATCCCTTGGGCGCCGACCTGGCGAAACAATAGATCGGTACCGCTGAGTAAGTGACGCAAGGCCTCGTAGGTGGGGTACTTGCCCTGCAGCGATACGTTTTTTTGCCGTGATTCAATGGTTGGCGACAACATGACCGCTAGCCCGGATTGGCGCGAGAACTCAATCAGAGCTTGGTCCAGAGGCTGGGCGGGAATATCAAACTGAATACTAGGTTCGGCCGCAATAGCGTGGCTTGCCAGCAGAGTGACAACGAAAATGACCAGTAATCGAATTGAACCTGCGATCATAATAAGGGATTAAATTGGCTGACTGACGATAAATTTTTATATTATTGCCAAATAATCTCATATTTTTGTATTAATCGGTAGCGGCCTGAATTTTTCTTAACAACGGCAGTTATTTAGGTTGAAGCAGCAAGGCGGTACTAGGCTATGCAGGAGTGTAAGACGAGGCACAGGAATAATGTGCCTCGTGGATGCTTAGTGGCTAGGGTGAGTATTTATAGCGAGTAGACTAATTGTAGCCAGATTTTTTGGGTGTCACTGGCATATTGGTCGGCTCTGTAGTCGGCGTATTTCAGTAAAGCCTTAAAGTTTTTATTTAGCGTGAAGGCGGCACTGGCATTCCATTCGGTACCGAGATCATTGTTGCCTTCGGCGCTGATAAAATCATGGTAGCTAAGTTTTAAGGCTAAACCTGAGATTTTTGTGCCGAAGCCAATATAGCGGTCTTCTATACCGTTGGCCGGAGTACCGAGGAATTTATCGCTAAAGCCCTGGAACTTATGCAAGGTGGCCAGTGGCGTGTTAAAGGCTTTTGCACCATCATCGCTGCCCAAGGTTTCCTGGCCAAGGCGCCAGCTGAATGAGCTGATTTTACCGCTTAGGTCCAGCAACCAGTAGTCGGCGTCATAATGGACCGGATTATCGCCGGCATCTGACTGGCGAGCATAGCTGGCGACAATTTTTAGTGGTTTATATTGACCGACATAACGCAGCCCCATGGTATTGCTGGAGGCCGCTGCCGCTGTATTGAAATCCAATAGATAGTTGAAGGCGCTAAGGCTGTGGCCCTCGGCCAGGTTCAAGCGGGCGTTAATCAAATGGCTGTCGCCTTTGAGGTTGGCCTTGCTGCCATTGGGGCCAAAGATGCGGTTTACATTATCAACATAGCTGTAATCGAGGCTATAAACACTGGTTTTGTAGTTGAACCGCAGGGCGTCATAAGTCTGTTCGTTTTGGCGCCAGCCAACCCCACCAACAAATCGCTGATCGTCTAAGTTGATGCGTTGACGGCCTAAGGTAGCGGTGAGGCCGCCGTTTTTATATTTAATAAACGCTTGGTTTAGTTCGGTGCCTTCGGGGTCGGCCACTACTGGATAGCGAGCATTGCCGTTGGCGGTGCTATTGAAATTGTCGTTGCCAATAGCGCGCACGTCATCAAATTCCAATTTAGCGCTAAAATTATTAACGCTGCCAGAAGTCCAGCTTAGTCGTGAACGCAGGGTATTAGCGTTGGCATCTTCGCCGAAACCGGTTTGGTCTACGCCTTCGTAGCGGTAGCGGAAATTTATCTGAGTTTTACTATCTTGCACCAATTTGGACAGGGCTGAAGCTTCAGTTCCTTTTTCTGTGGCAAAGCTGCTGCTGGCCAGCACTGAAAATAAGGTGCCTGCTGCGATGGCGCAGACTTTTTTGGCGCTATTAGGGATGTTACTGCTCATGGTGACGTCCTCTCTCATATTGTGTTTTCGACCTTGCTCCCGTGGGGGACTTCGCCCATTGTCCGTATCTCTTAGTGGATAGATCCAAGGTGAAATAAAACGTCCCAACCATATGTTGGTATAGAAAATATCTGAGTTATTGCAAGTTGAGGCCGCAATAACCCAAGCAAGTTATGTGAGAGGTAGCAAATACGGTGCCATGGCAGAGATTATTGCGGAAATGGTTTGATATAGGCAGCTAGGCTGCACTAATCAAATTCTAGGTGGGGGGTTAAAGTCTTGTTTTTTTTATTCGATCCAGCGATCAAACGGAATGATTTCTATCGCTTCACCGGCGCTGACATTGCCCCGTTGCTGCTCCAGTTTGATGTAGCAATTGGCTCGGCTCATGGAGCTGAGCATACCTGAACTTTGGTCTAGACTGCTGTCCAGGCTCACTTGGCCGTTTTCATCTTGCTGATAAAAACCACGCTGGAAGTCGGTACGGCCGGGGCGTTTTTTAATATCTTTATGGCTGTTAACCGTTAGCCTGGGTGTTTGTCGCTGTTGCTCGCCGGCCATTTTAAGCAGGGCGGGCACGGCCAGCTGATGAAAGGTAATAGCGGCGGAGCTAGGGTTGCCGGGCAGGCCAAAAAATGGTGTATCACCGAGTTTGCCAAACGCAAAAGGCTTGCCGGGTTTTATCGCCAGCCGCCAAAATTCTATGTCCCCTAATTCTTCTAATACGGTTTTGGTGTAGTCAGCCTCACCGACGGAAACGCCACCACTGGAAACAATGGCATCGCATTGTTGCTGGCAATTTAAGAAGGCTTGGCGCAGCGCTTCGGGCTCGTCGGTAATAATACCTAGGTTGACGACGCGCATATTGAGACGCTCTAACATGGCGGCGACGACAAAACGGTTGCTGTCATAAATACAGGCTGGGTCCAGTTTTTGCTGGGGCAGCCTAAGCTCATCACCGGTAGAAAACAGACCCACAACCAAGGGCTTATAAACTGTTACTGAGGCTTTACCAATTGAGGCTAGCAGGCCTATGTCGGTAGGTGATAGCCGCCGTCCTTGACTTAGGATGGCTTGCCCCTGGTGAATATCGTTACCCGCTAGGCGAACATTGTCACCGGCATTGGCGGCTTGTTGTAATTCGATGCGGTCACCGCTAAGCAAACAGTTTTCCTGCATAACCACGCAATCACACTCGGCTGGTATGGCGGCGCCGGTCATAATTCGTACACACTGGCCGGGCTCGACCTCACCTTGAAAAGGGCTGCCGGCAAAAGATTTACCAGCGATGCGTAGCTGCTCAAATTTCTGGCCGTCAGCGGCCCGCAATGCGTAACCATCCATGGCGGAGTTGTCGTAACCAGGGACATTGATGGTGGCGTGAACGGTTTCAGCAAGAATAGCATCTAGGGCTTGCTCCAGCGCTAGCTGTTCGGTTTTTTGGCTGCGCGGTACTGCGTTCAAAAGTTTTTTTATTGCCTGTTCTAAAGGTAATAAACCGGGGTTGTCGCAGCTGTGCATAATAAGACCTAATTGATTTGATCGCCTTGTTGGGAAGGCTGTAGAGCGGCTTGGTATTCTGATATTACCGGCGAAGATCGCCGCAATTGGCAGTGATTTTGAAGGCAGGCTCGCAGGTGGCGTATTGTAATACGATTGCCGGGCAAATACTAAGGAGGGGTCGAGACAGCGACGGGGTGTCGCTGCCTCGGGCAGTTAATTAACCAGTGATATTACCAGCCGCATTGACGACCTTTGTTTTGCTCATCTAGCCACACCTTGAGCGGTGCAAAATAATCAATAATAGCTGAGGCATCTAATTCACGCTGGCCGGTAGCGGCCTGCATGGCATCTTGCCAGGGCTGGCTAGAACCCATAGCCATCATATTTTTCAGTTTGGCCCCAGCTTCTTTGTTATTGTAAATCGAGCAGCGGTGCAAGGGACCTTGATAACCCGCGGTTTTACACAGGGCACGGTGGAATTGATACTGCTGAATATGCGCCAGGAAGTAACGGCTATAAGGTGTGTTGCCGGGTATATGGTACTTGGCACCTGGGTCAAAATCTTTTTCACTGCGTGCCACCGGGGCTTGAATGCCCTGATATTTCTCGCGTAAATCCCACCAGCCTTGGTTGTAGTTCTCTGGTTTTATTTCGCCGTTAAATACCTGCCAGCGCCATTTGTCGACCAATAGACCAAAGGGTAGAAAGGCGATTTTATCCAGTGCCTGCTTCATCAAAAATCCTAGGTCTTCACTGGCGGGTGGCTCTTTATCCAGCATGCCTATCTGGACTAAATAGGCCGGGGTAATCGAGAGCGCAACGGTATCGCCGAGAGCTTCATGGAAACCATCGTTGGCGCTGTTGCGAAATAGCACCGGCTGTTGATTGTAGGCGCGCTGATAAAAGTTGTGGCCCAGCTCGTGGTGGATGGTATTAAAATCTTCGCCGTTCTTTTTAATGCACATCTTGATGCGTAGGTCGTCAACATTGTCGATGTCCCAGGCGCTGGCATGGCAGACCACATCGCGGTCGCGGGGCTTGGTGAATTGCGAGCGCTGCCAAAATGTTTCGGGCAGCGGTGCAAAACCTAGCGAGGTAAAAAACTGCTCGCCGGTTTTAACCATGCCCTTTTCATCCATGCCACTATCCAACACCAGCTGGGTCAGGTCGTAGCTCTGTTTGGCGTCTTCAGGTTTTACCAAGTCGTAAACATTGCCCCATTGTTGGGCCCACATATTACCCAGCAAATGAGCGGGTATTTTTCCCGACTTGGGCGCGACTTCATCACCATAATGCTGGTTAAGTTTGGCGCGGACATGGCACTGTAGGGCGTCATACAAAGGCTTGACCTTGCCCCATTGAGCGTCAGCGTCGGCGGCAAACTGCTCGGCGCTCATGTCGTAGTTGGAACGCCACAATACCCCCAGGTCTTTATAGCCCAAGTCTTGGGCGCCTTGGTTGGCGATGCTGATTTGCTCCTGATACAGGGCGCGCATTGGTGGTGCGATGCTGCGCCAGCCACTCCACAGCTCTTGCATAAGCTCGGGGTTGTTACCGGCGGCAAGGATGTCGCTCATCTCACCTAGGTTGTAGCAGCGTTCGTCGTTGCAGTATTTACCGGAGCCATACATACCCTGCATTTTAGAGCCGATATCGGCCAGGCGCTGAGCTTGTTTTTCGTCTGCCGGGGAGGGAAAGCTCAGGGCTAGTTTTAACGAGTCCAGCTGCCGGCGGCTACTGGCATCCAGTTCGGTGTTGTTAAATTTGGCCGCTTCGCTGGCTAGCTGTACCGTTAGTAGGGTAAATTCTTTGGCCGCTTTGGCCTCGACATGCTGGCTGTCTGTATTGATGTAGGTCGCTGCCAGCCAGGAAGCGTGGGAGTAGTCGATAACCGACTGGTTGATTTTGTCGTTGGCCTCGGCAATAAACTGCTGGGCATCGGCCGCACTAACGGCGGGCTTGGCAGGGCTGCTGGCTTCGGTGCTGGACTGCTCTGGCTGGCAGGCCATTAAGGCGGCGGCCAGTGGTATTAGGGCAAAGCGACGCATCATCTTTTCCTTTTCTATTGTTGGAGTTTGTACCCAGTCTTAGACGAACTGGGGCGGCCTGGGCTCAGTTGTTTTTGCTGATGCATATTTATGAGATATAGGCGTGAGGCTGCTAGTTTAAAAGCCGCCTAAGCCCAGTGGTCTTATTTTACAGGCACGCCAGAGCTAAGCCTATTAGAATTACAATATCCAAAGCATCCTGTTATTAGGTCTGGTTGCTAAGGTCAGTGGCAGTAATCCGGGCCGCCAGGGTGGTTTATGTTGCTGCCGGTCGCACGCAGTTCAGTATTAGCGGCGGCCGGGTCACTCGCTACGTCGCTCAAACAGTCCTCGCCTAAAAACGCCGCCAACACTGAGCCGCTAAAACGCGCCCTGACTGGCTACAACACAAACCACCCTGCCGGCCCTGGCATCATGGGGCCTGTGAGGTTGAGATGTTAAACCTAAATGCTGGCACGATGTAGGCTTAGATCTGGGGTTTTGTTTTCCAGACTCTGTTGGTTCGTCAGGCTCACCATGAGCGGAAAACAGAGTTAATGAAAGCCCCAAAATCCGCTCCTCCTGAGCTTGTCGAAGGACGGGTCTGGAAAATAAAACCCCAGAGCTAAGCCGGATTAGAATCCCGACACTTAAATCTTCTGCGTTTTGCCTTTTCTTTTTGCCTACCCACAGTAGGCATATGTTTCTGGGCGGGCGCTAGCCAGTATGCAGCTCTTTCATCGCTTGGTTCCACTCACCGTTGGCGGCTAGCGGCAAGGCTTTAGTGGCCTGGTAGATAGCGTCTTCGGTTTGCTGCTGCTCGGCTTTGCTGGCTTTTTTAAGGACATAGTTGGCCACATCTTTGGCGTTACCTGGGTGGCCTATACCGATGCGCAGCCGGGCAAAATTCTTATTATTACCCAAGGACTTGATGATATCACGCAAGCCGTTGTGGCCTCCGTGGCCGCCACCGATCTTTAAGCGGGCGACGCCTGGGTCCATATCGAGTTCATCGTGGGCGACCAGGATTTCTTCCGGCTCGATTTTATAAAACTTAGCCATGGCGCTGACCGATTGGCCGCTGCGGTTCATAAAGGTATTGGGGCAGAGCAGGCGCACATCGCGGCCGTTAACGCTAATGCGGGCAGCGGCACCGTAAAATTTACTTTCTAAGCTCAGGCTGCCGCCATACTGTCGCAGCAGCTCATTAACAAAATCTTCACCGGCATTGTGGCGGGTACCAGCGTACTCGCTGCCGGGGTTGCATAGGCCGACAATTAATTTAATGGGGCTGTCCATGATCTTCCTTTAAACAAATAACCAGCGATAGCTGATTAGGGCAAATAATAAATAGGCCACTAAGGTGGCGGGGTAGGTCTTATGGCCGATATCGGTGCCGGTGGCTTTTTGTCGGCTGGCATACGCCAAGGCGACGCTGACCAAAACCATGATGATTAACATGAGCACGCAGCTGCTAATATTGGATTTGGCCCATCGGGCTAGGTCTTTGATAAAAACAAAGCCAGCGGCGGCGGCCGCTATATTGGCATAGCCAAAGGCTTCGACTAATTTATTCATGCTGCTGTTTTATCCGTTGAGTGAATTCGCCGGCCAGGGCATTGGGTATGGGAAAGGCTAGGTTGTATTGTTTAAATTTCCAGCCTTGCGAGCCCAATACCAATACTCCGGAACCGCGAACCAGGCCATATTTTTCATTGTAGAGCAGCTCATCAAACCAGGCGGTATTGCGGTCTTGGTTAAAATGAATTTGTCGTTGGCGCGATCGATAGCTCCAGCCTCGACCTTGTTTGAAATAAGGCATGGCATAACGTTTAAAATCTTCTTTGCTCCAGCGCTCGTTGGCATCGGTGCCGAGGTAAACCATATCGTCGGCCATCAGGGCAAAATATTCCCGGCCTTTGGCTTTGGCGGCATAATGATGGAATTGGTTGAGCGTGAACTCTACTTCGACCTGGGCATTGTCGGCATGACCGAAAGCGGAGGTGAGTAAGCAGAGCCCTAGCAGGCTGAGTTTTATCGGTGTGGTCATTTCACCCTCTTTAGCTTAGTTGGCGGGAGGGCTATTGTGGCAGGCATAAAAAAAGCCAGCAAGCAAAAATGCTGGCTGGCTTTTTAAGAGCTTGCGGGCGAGATTATTCTTCGCTGGCTGGCTCTTCGCTGGCGGCTTCGCCTCCACCTTCACCGTCTTCATCAGTGCCCTTAGGCTTGGTGATGTTGGCAACAGGCAAGTCGTGGTCGGCACCGTGGTTCAGTGCTATAGACTCAACGCCCTTAGGTAGCTTGATATCGGAAATGTGTACTACACCGCCTAGCTCTACGCCGGTGAGGTCGACTTCGATAAACTCAGGCAAGTTGGCGGGTAAACACATGATTTCCAGGTCGGTCATCAAGTGGGAAACCTTACCGCCTAACATCTTAACAGCTTCACAAGATTCTTCGTTGATGAAGTGTAGTGGTACGGTAGTTTTGAACTTCTTGGTCTTGCTGATGCGTAAGAAGTCAGCGTGGACAGCGATGTCCTTGGCTGGGTGACGCTGAAGATCTTTCAGGATCACGTTTTCAGTTTTACCGTCGATGTCCAACTCAATGATGTGTGAGTAGAACGCTTCGTTTTCAAGATGCTTGGTTAGCTCGTTCTGAGCAAGGGTGATCTGAACGGGCTTTTTCTTACCGCCATAAACGATGGCAGGTACATTGCCTTCTAAGCGACGCAGGCGGCGGCTCGCACCTTTCCCAGTAAGCTCACGGGCTTTGGCATTTACTTTAAAATCTTCAGACATGGTAAGTCCTCATTAATATTCCACTGCTCTCCGCGACCAGAATCGCAGCGGGGTTGTTAAAACCTGGCATAAGCGCCAGATGGTTTTACACAAGTGAATGTCTTTGGTGTTACAACGTTAAATGTAAGGTGTTAGGCGTATTATTCACCTAAGGATTAACATCTATCGTCTCTATTGCCCAGCGGGCAATTACCTAAACATTGCACTCAATGATTCTTCGTTAGATAACCGGCGTATGGCCTCTGCCAGCATGCCGGCCAAAGTTAATTGGCGTACATTGGGCAGCTGTTTGATTTCATCCCGCAGTGGGATCGAGTCGGCAACGACCATCTCGTCGAGCTGGGAGTTGGTTAGGTTGTTTAATGCCTTGCCCGATAATACCGGATGAGTACAGTAGGCGATGACTTTTACAGCGCCTTTTTCTTTTAACGCAACGGCGGCGTTGCATAAAGTTCCGGCGGTATCGACCATGTCGTCGACCAGCAAGCAGGTGCGGCCATCAACTTCGCCAATCAGGTTCATTACCTCGGCGACATTGGCGCTAGGGCGGCGCTTATCAATAATTGCCAAATCAACACCAAGCTGCTTGGCGACCGCGCGGGCGCGAACCACGCCGCCGATGTCGGGTGAAACCACGACTAGATTCTCGTACTTCTGGCGGTTGATGTCGTCGAGCAGAACCGGTGACGCGTAAACATTGTCAACTGGCACATCAAAGAAGCCTTGGATCTGCTCGGCGTGCAGGTCAACGGTAAGGACTCGGTCAACGCCGACCCCAACCATCATATCGGCAACTACTTTAGCACTGATAGGTACTCGCGATGAGCGCACGCGGCGGTCTTGGCGGGCATAGCCAAAATAGGGCACTACGGCGGTAATACGACCGGCCGAGGCGCGCCGCAGGGCGTCAACCATAACAATCAGTTCCATCAGATTATCATTGGTGGGAGCGCAAGTGGGTTGCACTACAAAGACTTCACGGCCGCGAACGTTCTCGTTGATTTCAACCGCGATCTCGCCGTCGGAGAACTGGCTTACTGTTGCATCACCCATGGGGATGCCAAGACGGTGAATAATCTTATTTGCGAGTTCCGGGTTTGCGTTACCGGTAAAGACCATTAAGTCAGCCACATTGCTACCTTTTGCCGTTTAATCGTTCAGAATATCAGCCTTACAGGCTAAATTCAGGGGCGCGCATTCTACCCTGTTTTTGAGCAGCATGAAACCATGAGTGCTGAATTTTTAAGCTTTTGGCTGGGAAGATTGGAAAAGGAAGAAAATGGCTGGGGTGGAAGGATTTGAACCTTCGCATGACGGGATCAAAACCCGCTGCCTTACCGCTTGGCTACACCCCAGTAGAGGTTATCCTGCAAGATACTGACGTAGTGGAGACTGGTTGATGCCCTTGGCGATAAAGCCGGTTAGGTCATCGGGACGCTGTTTGTAAACTTGCTCGGCTTCGGCTCGGTTAGCGAAGCTGGCAAAGATGCAAGCACCAGTTCCTGTCATCTTAGCGGTAGCAAATTGTTCTAACCAAATCAGTGCCTTAGACACCTTTGGATAGAGATTTTCTACCACTGCTTGGCAATCGTTTCGATTACCTTGCTCAAGAAAGGCCGCTACTTTAATGGCGGATGTGTCTCTTGTCAAACCTTTATTTGAAAATATTTCAGCGGTGGATATATGGCAATCTGGTTTCAAAACCAGATACCATTTCTCTTCTAATTCAATGGCTTGCAGCTGCTCACCGACACCTTCGGCCCAAGCGGTCTGAGCTCCAATGAAGACGGGTACGTCAGCGCCGAGTTGTACCCCCAGGGTTTGCAGCTCGGTTTGGTTGAGCCCGGTTTGCCATAAATGATTGAGGCCCACTAATGTGGTGGCGGCATCACTGCTGCCGCCACCAATGCCGCCACCCATAGGGAGTATTTTTTTGATGGAAATATCTGCGCCTAGCTGGCAGCCGCTAGTTTGTTGCAGCAATTTGGCGGCTTTGTAGATTAAATTATCCTTTAGGGCGACGCCTGGAATGTTGGGTTGGAGCTGAATCTGGCCGCGGCTATTGCTGTCAAAGCTGAGTTCGTCACCATAATCTAAAAGTTGAAATAGGGTTTGTAACAGATGGTAGCCATCACTGCGGCGGCCGGTAATGTGCAGAAATAGATTGAGTTTGGCCGGAGCCAGCAGGGTTAGTTGGCTCATTAGTTCCAGCGTTTGATAATCAGGGTTAGCTTGGTGTCTTGGCTTTGCAGGCTTGGATTGGCGCGGCGCAGCACTATTTTTTCTGGCAGCGGCAGACGGTGGCGGCTATAACGCGGGTAGCTGATGTTCCATTGATCTTGCTCTAGGCTGGATAGCAGACCGGTTTTGGGATTGTAATTTGCTTCGGCGAAGCTGTCTGGTGCGCTTAAACCCAGCACCCAATAACGCAACTGTTGGGTGGGCAGGTCCCAGCCTAATTGCTGCTTAATAAAGCCTTTTTGTTGGGCTAGGCCTTGTTGCTGCTGGCCATTTTGGCGCAGTGTAATAGCTTCGCCGTTACTTTCGATGGTGACCGCCCCTTGCCCTAGCGGGCCGCTTAGATGGATACGGAAGCTGTCTCCGGTTTGTTTCCAATCTATAAACGCGGTGCCACTTTGTTTGGGTACTTTAAAGCCTAGTTTACCGCGCAGGCGCCAGTCTTGCATGGACTCAAGGGCCTGTTGGCGCTCCGTGTCCTGTGGTGCTTGAGGTTTTTGTTTGATGCTGCTGCAAGCGCTCAGCCAGGCCACTATAAGTAGCATTAGGCTTATGTTTATACGGGAAGAGTTACGGCGCATCATGGTTAGCCTTTAGCCGCGACATAGTGGCTTTAATAATGTCGCTATTGGGCTTGAGCTTTAGCCCTCGCTGCCAAATATCCAGAGCTTCTTGATGGCGGCTCATGGCCCATAAGGCCTCGCCTAGGTGGGCGGCAATTTCGTGATCGGGTAGCAGGGTCATGGCTTGGCGCAGTAGTTTAACGGCCTTGGAGTAGTTGCCACGATGATACTCAACCCAGCCCATGCTATCGATAATGCCTGGGTCTTTGGGTTGCAGGGCAAAGGCTTTTTCAATTAATTTTCCGGCTTCAGCAATGCGCGGAGTACGAGTCATCAATGTATAACCCAAGTCATTTAGCACACCGGCGTTACCGGGCTCTAGCTCGATAATTTTGCGCAGATCCTGCTCCATGTCTGGCAGCTGGTCGAGGCGGTTGTAGCTCATGGCGCGCTGATAAAGAATGCGTGTGTTTTTTGGCTGGGAGCTTAAGATCTCACTCATTAAATCAATGGCGGTTTGGTAGTGGCCGTATTTATTGAAGGCGTCAACTTCCAGCAGTTGCAGCTTGCTCTTCAATTTTGGAAATCTTTGATATAGCTGCTGTAGTAATTTCTGGGCCTCGGCCGTTTTGCCTTTGGCCATCAATATGTCTAGTCGGTGGACTTGGGCCGCGAGAAAATCTGCCCCAGGTTTGACTGAGCTGAAGTGCTGGTAAGCTTGGCTGACGGCGTTTTCGCTGAGTTTTATTCGGCCCAAATAATAGTGCGATATGGACGCGGTGCCAGGGTTTTTAAGCAGTGATTCAAAGTGCAATGAGGCATTGCTCAAGTCTTCCAGCTCATACAGGACTAGAGCCAGGGCTAGAGTTAGCTCAGGGTCTTTGGGGCTCTGCTGTTGCAGCTGTTCAAACTGCTTGCGTGAGGCGGCCAGGTCGGTGTTCGCCAGTAAACGGGCGTACTGCAAGCGCAGGCGCTTATTGTCTGGGTATTGTTTTAGCAGCTGCTCCAGGCGCAGGCGCGCTTCTTTATGCCGCTTTAATTGTATCAGTGCCTTCACTTCCAGCATTAAGGCGGCGGACATTTCCGGCTCACGTGTTTGGATTGCTCGGGCTATGTCCAGGCTTTGTTGTGGCTGTTGCGGCTGCAGCAGTATGCCCTTGGCGACCAACAGTTGAATGTCGTCCGGTTGTTGTTGCAGTTTCTCCTCTAGTTTGGCCAGCACAATTTGCTGTTGCTTGGGCTGCCTGGCTGCCTTGGCGGCGATGGTAATATACAGCGGGTGGCTGCCCAGCCCCTTGAGTAAAAAGGATTTTTCCAGGGCTTCTAGGTAGCGGCCAGCATTGAGCAGCTCGGTGCTGGCAATCAGCTGGGCTTCATTGCTGTTAGGTGCCAGCTCAGCCCATAGCAAGGCACTGGAGAGGGCTGTTTTTTTTGCGTTTAATTGGCGGGCGATCAAGGTGCTGCGTTTGGCTAGGCCAAGGTCGCGGGTTTTGTAGGCTTGGTCGACGTAGTTGCTTAGGGCTATATCATAGCGGCCACGGGCGCCAGCCAGTTCGGCTACCAATAGAGCGTATAAGGTCTCGGCCGCGAAGGGCTGTGGTGGTAGTGGCTCTGCTTTGGTCTCGGTCGCGGGTTCGGTGGCCGGCGCAATTATTGGGTTATTGGAGCAGGCGACTAGACCGAGGCTACAAATTAAAATTAGGCGATTCATGGGCTGTTGTGCCAGTTGGCGCAGTGCGTTCATATATCAGATTTCTTTTATCTCAAGCGAGCTGTTCGCCTTCAGCTGGGCGGTGGTGTTGGCTCGCTAACAGCGAATTTTAGTGCCGATTTTGTCGACTATTAACGAGATACTACACTAGATTGTAGGTAACTATTCAGCTCGCGTCCGAATTACGTCATAACGGCGCTGGAAAATGATTATTTACACTTGTAAACGCACATTTCCCGCCTTGTTCTGACATGATTCGCACGCAATCTGAACAGCTACAGAGGGTGCCGAATGGTTGCGATTGTAGGCGAGGCTGTGTTTTTCAAGTCCGACGGAGGTGTGGCGCTGGAAATCCCAGTGGCGCCGCCTCATGGTTTAAGGGACAATAGCCGGCTTGCCTCACTGTATTTAGTGTGGGGATCTTATAGGGTAGCTGGATAAACGATGACATTGCTTGCCTTGGGCATTAATCACAATACTGCGCCGATCGAAATTCGGGAGAGGGTGGCTTTCTCGCCGGATCAAATGGCGGCTGCTTTAGGCGCTGCCTGCCAGCAGTTGAATATCGCTGAAATAGCTATTCTGTCCACCTGTAATCGTACCGAAATTTATGTCTGGGGTGATGTTGGTGAGGTGGCTATATTGCGCTGGCTGGCTGATTTCCATCAGCTGACTTTGGCCGAATTGGAGCCCTATCGTTATCTGCATCAAGATGAGGCGGCGATCCAGCATATGATGCAGGTTGCGGCCGGGCTCGATTCTCTGGTGCTGGGTGAGCCGCAGATTTTGGGCCAGATGAAGTCCGCTTATGCGGTAGCTAATGCGGCGAGCACGGTTGGTCGGGGCTTGCACTACGGTTTCCAGCAGGTGTTTAATATTGCTAAAAGGGTGCGCAGTGAAACTGCTATCGGTGAAAACCCGGTATCGGTGGCGTTTGCGGCAGTAAGCCTGGCGCAACAAATTTTCTCCGACCTAAAGCAAGATACGGCCTTATTGATAGGTGCTGGCGAAACAATTGAGCTGGTCGCTCGGCACTTGCTTAATAGCGGCATAAAAAAACTGATTCTGGCTAATCGCACCTTGGCGCGGGCCGAACGCTTAGCCGCGGAGTTTGCTTGTGAAGCCATCTTGTTGGCCGATATTCCCGAGCATTTACACCGGGCGGATATCGTTATTTCCTCCACTGCCAGCCAGTTGCCTTTGTTGGGCAAGGGCGCGGTGGAATCGGCGTTAAAGAAGCGCAAGCATAAGCCAATGTTTATGGTTGATATTGCGGTGCCGCGGGATATCGAAGCCGAAGTGGATGAGTTGGACGATGTCTACCTTTATACCGTTGATGATTTGCGTTCGGTCATTGATGAAAATAAAAAATCTCGCGAAGCCGAGGCCCGCAAAGCTGACCTGATCATTAGTGAGGGCGTGGCTCAGTATGAAAGTGAGTTGCGGGCATTGCAGGCGGTGTCGACCATTAAAGCTTACCGGCAAAAGGCGGAGTCCTTACGCGACGTGGAGCTGGCCAAGGCTGTGAAATCTTTGCAGGCAGGGGCAGAGGCCGAGCAGGTATTGGGCCAGTTGGCTCGTAGTTTGACCAATAAATTAATTCACGCGCCGACCCGAAAGCTCAAGCAGGCCAGTGCCGATGGGCGTAGCGAAGTGATCGATATTTCCAAGGAGTTGTTGGATATCGAGCCGCAGCACAAGCACAAATAATGATAGTAATAATAGGTTGCGCCGTAGGCGAACTTTATCCCGGATGAGTAAAACAGCAGCATTATGAAACAATCGATAGCAGATAAACTAGATTACCTTCAAGATCGTTATGATGAAGTCGCCGCTTTGATGAGTGACGGTGAAATCATTTCCGACCAAAATAAATTCCGCGAGTTATCTAAAGAGTACGCCGAGCTGGAGCCGGTAGTGAAGTGCTACAGCACCTATCGCACTGTGCAGGAAGATATCGAAGAGGCCACGGCTCTGTTGAAGGACGGCGATGCCGATATGCGCGAGATGGCCAGGGAGGAGTTGAAAGAGGCCCAGGCACAACAGGAGCCGCTTGAGCTTGAGTTGCAAAAATTGCTGCTGCCGAAAGATCCCAATGACGATAAAAACGTGTTTTTGGAAATTAGGGCGGGCACCGGCGGTGATGAGGCGGCGATTTTTTCTGGCGACTTGTTCCGTATGTACAGCAAATACACCGAGATCCGCGGCTGGAAAATTGAAGTCGTTAGTCAGAATGAGGGCGACCATGGTGGCTATAAAGAGATTATTGCTCGCATCGTTGGCCAGGGTGTCTTTTCGCAGCTTAAGTTCGAATCGGGTGCACACCGAGTTCAACGTGTCCCTGAGACTGAGTCCCAGGGGCGGGTACATACCTCGGCCTGTACTGTGGCGGTTATGCCTGAGGCGGATGAGGCTGAAGAGGTTAGTATTAACAAGGCCGACTTGCGGGTTGATACTTTTCGCGCCTCCGGGGCCGGAGGTCAGCATGTTAACAAGACTGACTCGGCCATCCGCCTTACCCACATTCCGACTGGCGTTGTAGTTGAATGCCAGGATGAGCGTTCCCAGCATAAAAACCGAGCCCGAGCTATGTCGCTGCTGGCGGCACGCTTAAACAGTGCGCAATCGGAAAAGGCGGCCCAGGAAATAGCCGACGAGCGGCGTAACCTAGTCGGCAGTGGTGATAGGTCGGAGCGTATTCGTACCTATAATTATCCCCAGGGTCGAGTAACGGACCACCGCATCAATTTAACTCTGTACAAGTTGGCCGAGGTACTTGAGGGTAAGCTGGATGAGATAGTTCAGCCTTTGGTTAATGAGCATCAGGCTGATCAGTTGGCGGCGTTGTCAGACTGATGTCGGCACCTGGGTCGCAAACCATTGCTCAGGTTTTGTCTTGGGCGAATCAACTCGACTCAGATACTGCGCGTTTGGATTTGGAACTTTTACTCTGCCATTGCCTGGGTAAAGAGCGTAGTTTTTTATTTACTTGGCCCGAACGGGCATTAACTCAAGTTCAGCAGCGTCAATTTCAGGCTCTATTTCGGCGTCGTAAAAGCGGCGAGCCGATAGCGCATATTCTAGGGCGGCGAGATTTCTGGGATCTAAGTCTGCGGGTTAATGCGTCCACCTTAATCCCCCGGCCGGATACCGAGTTGTTGGTGGAGCTGGGTTTGCGTTTGGTTGAGCGCGAAGATGCCAGGGTGCTGGATCTAGGCACCGGGACCGGGGCCATTGCTCTGTCGCTGGCGAATGAGCACCAACACTGGCAGCTGGAGGCGGTAGATTCGAGTGCGGCGGCGGTATTACTGGCCAAAGAAAATGCCGAGCATCACCGGCTTAACAATGTACGTATTTATCAGAGCGACTGGTTTGCCGATATTGCTCCAGCAAAGTTTGATTTGATCTTGAGTAACCCCCCTTATATCGATCCTGATGATCCACACCTGCAGCAGGGTGACGTTCGATTTGAGCCGCTGTCGGCGTTGGTGGCTGATGATAAGGGTCTCGCTGATATAGTAATTATAGCCACCCAGGCGCCAAAGTATTTATCCTCCGGCGGCTACCTGATGTTGGAGCACGGTTATGACCAGGCTGGGCAAGTTAGGGAAATTTTGAAGCGACAGAGTTTTACCTCAGTTGAAAGTTTTCAAGATCTGGCTGGTAATGATCGAGTCACGCTGGGTCGTTGGCATGATTAATCCTAGAGCTAAGTCTATAGTTGATCCGAGGATGGGTAAGTGAAGTGAATGATCAGCAGTTGTTGCGCTACAGCCGCCATATTTTATTAGCCGATGTGGATATCGACGGCCAGGAAAAAATTCTTGCCAGTAAAATACTTATTATTGGCCTTGGCGGTTTGGGCTCGCCGGTGGCAATGTATTTGGCCGCCGCCGGAGTGGGTGAGTTAATGTTGGCCGATTTTGATCGGGTCGACGAGTCGAATTTACAGCGACAAATTATTCATACTCAGGCCGCAATAGGGCAGGCGAAGGTGGCGTCGGCTAGGCGCAGCTTGCTGCAGATTAACCCTGGGTTGAATGTTGAAGCTATTGATCAGCGGTTGGATGCTGCGTCTATTGGTGTCTATGTGGCGAAAGCGGATGTGGTGATTGATTGCAGTGATCGCCTGGGTACACGGCTTATGGTGAATAAGGCGTGTGTCAAGGCCGGAACGCCCCTGGTTAGTGGTGCCGCCATTGGCTGGGAGGGGCAGTTGGCCGTATTTAATTTGGCTGAGCCGGCCGGCCCCTGTTACGCCTGTGTTTATCAAAATGCGGATGACAGTCTGCGCTGTGCCGAGGCGGGAGTATTGTCGCCCCTGGTGGGGGTGGTGGGTTCCATGCAAGCTTTGGAAGCGTTAAAAGTAGTGTTAGGTTTGGCTCAGGATACTCAATTGCTGCTCTATGACGCTAAGCGGTTGCAATGGCAGAGTTTGGCGGTCAAAAAAAATCCATCTTGTTTACATTGCGCTTAAAAATTTCTGCTGGTGACAGGGTTTTTATCTAAGCGCTCCTCTAGTCCATGTCGGCTTGTTAGTCTTAAAGTTATGGTTGTACTTATTGCTGCCTTTGATGCTTTATTTGCTTCAGATCGCGAATGATCAGGCGGCCATTTTTTTTAATCAACCAACCCTGTTCGCGCCAAATTTTAATTTCCCGCTGCACGCTTTGACGGCTAACGCCGAGCATTTTGCTCATGTCTGTTTGCGTTAATGGGATGCCGATGCTTATTTCTCCTTGCTGCTCGGTGCCATGGCAGGCGGCTGCGTTGATAATTAAATTGGCCAGCCGTTGGCGCAAATTATTATTAGACATGTCTTCGGCATGTTGCAGCAGGTACTGGATAATGCGGCACAGTTTAACAATCAGCTGTTGATATACTTGGGGGTGTTCGTAGGCTATGGCCTCAAAATCTTGCTTTGAAAGACAGGCAACTTCGGTATCGCCGACGGCGATGGCATTGTAGCCACGTAGGCTTTGTTCAGGTGTGAGTAGTGGTATTTCCCCAAAACAATTGCCACTGTGGCATAGGGTGACAATCGATTCGCCGCCATTGGCAGTGATGCGTTTAATGTGAATTAAACCGCCTACCACCTGATACAGTGCGGCCGCGGTTTCGCCTTGTTGATAAAGGGCTTCACCTTCCTTGAGCTTTACTATGGTCATTTTCTGACGAATTAAGGCTTGGCTCTCAATGTTCAGCTCTTGTAACCAGTCATCACCGTGATTAAAAAACAAAGTGGGCCCCTAGTCTTCAGGTGGGCGTATGCCAACAGTGATAGTGCTGTTGAGTTGTTGGCCGTTGCGAATTAAGCGCGCGGGTAATTGTGTGCCGGGCTTGGTGTTGGCAATTTGGCGCATACTGGAAATGGTGACCGCGACATTGTCTAGGTCGGTGATGACATCGCCCGGACGTAAGCCTGCTTGGTGAGCGGGGCCGTTGGCGGTGACGTGGCTGATGATGATGCCTGCGGCTGAGCTGAGTCCTAGAGACTTGGCTAGTGATGGTGTCAGCTGCTCGGCATCAAACCCTAGCCAGCCGCGCACCACCAAGCCATATTCAATAATGTCTTGCAGGGCTTTGTTGGCATAGTCGGCGGGAATGGCAAAGCCAATGCCAATAGAGGAGCCCGTTTTATTGAGGATGGCGGTATTAATGCCCATTAGGTTGCCGTAGGCATCGACCAGGGCGCCGCCGGAGTTGCCGGGGTTGACAGCGGCGTCGGTTTGAATGAAGTCTTCAAATAGGTTGAGGTTTAAAACATTGCGGCCGGTGGCGCTGATAATGCCCTGGGTGACGGTTTGGCCAACGCCATAGGGATTGCCGATGGCGAGAACTACGTCGCCTACTTGAGCGTCTTCGGGGTTGCCAAAGTTGATGGGTTTTAGTTGGTCGAGTTCAATTTTCAGAACGGCCAGGTCGCTTTCTTTATCAAGGCCTACTATTTTAGCTTCGATTTGGCGGCCGTCGAACAGCTGCACAAATATGGTGTAAGCGTTTTCAATAACGTGGTTATTGGTTAGTAAATAACCGTCTTCGCTGACGATAACCCCGGAGCCCAGTGAGTTTTGTACTCGTTGCGCGGGCAGGCGTCGCTCGTAATAGCGCTGCCAGAATTCATCGTAAACCAGTCTTTTGGGGCGAACCAGGCGATCGGTATGAATGTTAACCACACTGGGGGCGGCTCGATTAACAGCGGCGGCATAGCTCACTGGGCCCAGTTCTAGCTGCGGCCCGGATTGAAAGTCTTGCAGTAAGCTTTGATTTTTAAGCTGCGGGAATAGTGTTAAGGCGAGCAAGGCGAGCAAAATACCAAAAGTGATGGGCCAGCCTATATAGTCCAGCATTCTTTTAATCGCCAATGGTATTCCCCTTTGCCTGTGCGATGATTTTGATGGTGCTTAGCTTGATGTGCTTGGCTGTTCGTCTTCTTTGGCTGCTGGTTTTTCATTCAGGCCAAATTCTTCGCTAAGGGTGCCTTTGTCGCCAGGATTTTTGGGGGCCCAGTCGCGTGGTGGCTCGACTTCGGTCTCGCTGAGTTTAAGTTCGGTTTCCAATAGTGGGCCGTTATTCGCGGCTTCCAGTATCTGCCGGCTGATCTCGGGGTTGGTCAGTTTTAGGGCGCTGTCGGCCAGGTGTTCATGCACTTTTTTATAGCTTTGATTCATATTGTGCACAAGACTCGCGGTCTCAGCAAAATGGTCGGCAACTTGGCGTTGGTATTCATTCATTTGTGCTTGGGTTTTTTCTAGCCGCTCTTCCATTTCTTTTTTGGCGCGGGTGTTGGGGCTCTGGTATCGGCCTAGAGCCAAGCCGATGATGCCGCCGGCAATCAGCATGCTCAGGCCAACAATAATTAATTGGGTCGTTTCATTCATTTCTGGCACGGTCTCTCCTAGTAGCCTACAGCTATGGTCCAAAGTGTTCTTTTAATAATAGAAGGTAGATTATATACCAACCGAGTGGGCAGTAAATCAGACCTTGGCTTAGAAGTGTTAATGATCTCATAAATGGCGCTATTGTGTTGCTCTATGGCTGAAACGGCCACGGCGATGGGTTTTTTCTTGTTTAGTGCGGCGGCGGCGGCTAAAGTTGCGCTTTTCTTGAGGCGATGGTGGTGATTCAAAGTGGTTGGTAGTTATAGCTCAAATGGTGGTAGTCCAACAGAGAGATACCAGCGCGACCTGCAAAAGCCAGATTTCCGCCGCGATGCCGCGCAAGCGGCGGCGGTTGAGCACTTGCAGAATTTGTATGAAAAACTGCTGGAGCGCCAGCTTAAGTCGCCCGCCAAGCCTGGTCTCTGGGGGCGTTTGTTGGGTTCAAGAATGGAGCCTTTGGTTCCAGTAAAAGGCTTGTATTTCTGGGGTGGCGTGGGCCGCGGTAAAACTTATCTAATGGATAATTTTTACGAGTCCCTGCCGTTCGAGCGGAAGATGCGGGTGCATTTTCATCGTTTTATGCGCCGAGTGCATCAGGAGCTGACAACCCTGGATGGGCAAAAAAATCCCTTAGAGATAGTGGCGCAGCGCTTGGCAGACGAAACCAGCGTTATTTGTTTTGACGAGTTTTTTGTCTCTGATATTACCGATGCGATGATTTTGGCTAAGCTGATGCAGGGTTTGTTTGCTCGCGGGGTGAGCTTGGTTGCGACCTCGAATATTATTCCTGATGGCTTATATAAAGACGGCTTACAGCGAGCTCGCTTTCTGCCGGCCATTGATTTGCTCAATATTCATACCTTGGTGGTTAATGTCGATGGGGGTGAGGATTATCGTTTGCGCTCGCTGGAGCAGGCGGAGCTTTACCATTGGCCGCTGGACGCTGAGGCGGACGTTAGTCTAAAGAAAAGTTTTTATAGTCTGGTGCCGGATGCGGAGGAGATCACTGAAAATGAGGTGTTGGAGATCGAGGGGCGTAATTTAACGGCCCGATACGAGGCTGAGGATGTAGTCTGGTTTGATTTTCTCGAGGTGTGTGATGGTCCGCGTTCGCAAAACGACTATATTGAGCTGGCGCGCGAGTATCATGCGGTGCTGGTGTCTAATGTGCCTGAGCTGGGGCGCAGCAATGACGACCAGGCGCGACGCTTTATTAACCTAGTGGACGAATTTTACGACCGTAATGTGAAGTTGGTGATTTCGGCTGAAAAACCACTGGAGGCCATGTATTCCGGGGGGCGACTTAGTTTTGAGTTTGATCGTACTACCAGTCGCTTGCTGGAGATGCAGTCCCACGATTATCTGGCGTTGCCGCACAGGCCCTAGCTGTTCGCTGTTGGTGTTTATTCCCTTGCAAATTGTCTGCTGAGGCTATAGAATCCGCGCTCCTTTTTTATGGTATGTGTCGCTACCCTTTGTAGTGCAGCCATGAATAGATAGACGAACCTAAAGGCAAAAAACATGAAGACTTATAGTGCCAAAGCCGAATCAGTCCAGCGTGACTGGTACGTAATTGACGCAGAGGGCAAAACACTGGGCCGCATGGCTGTAGTGATTGCTGATCATCTGCGTGGCAAAAACAAACCCGAATTTACTCCACACGTGGATACTGGCGATTACATCGTGGTTATCAATGCTGAGAAGGTTCATGTAACCGGAAATAAAGCAAAGAACAAGATGTACCACAGTCACACTGGTTATCCTGGTGGTCTAAAATCAATTAGCTTTGAAAAGCTAGTTGAAAAAGCTCCTGAGCGAACCATTCAAAGCGCTGTTAAAGGCATGCTGCCAAAAGGCCCTTTGGGTAACGCAATGTTCAAAAAGCTGAAAGTTTATGCTGGTACTGAGCATCCTCATACCGCCCAACAGCCTAAAGAACTGACAATTTAAGGAGCCCATGATGGCAGCTACACAGTATTACGGCACAGGCCGACGCAAGACCTCTACTGCACGCGTATTCATCACCAAGGGTACCGGCGAAGTTAAAATCAATGGTCGTTCTTTGGACGATTACTTTGGTCGTGAAGTGGCGCGTATGATCGTACGTCAGCCTCTAGAGGCCACTGACAATGTTGATGGTTTCGACATTAATGCCACTGTTAAAGGTGGTGGTAGTTTTGGTCAGGCGGGCGCTATTCGTCATGGCTTGACTCGTGCCTTAATGGCATATGATGAGGCGCTTCGTCCTACGCTTCGTGAAGCCGGTTACGTAACTCGCGATTCACGTGAAGTTGAGCGTAAGAAAGTTGGCCTGCGTAAAGCACGTAAGAAGCCACAGTTCTCCAAGCGTTAATTTCTACGCTGCGGCGACAAGATACCCAGTTTGGCAGCAAACTGGGTATTTTTTTGTCTGTTATTTGGGGGGTTTTGGTCGGCGCTTCTTTGGTTTTGGGTGCTGCCGGTAAAGAAAATCCCCAGTTTTTTCCTAGTGTAAATCTAGGCTCGACCGCCGGGCTGGCGGTGAGCTGGTGCGCGTTTTAAGGCTAAAGCCCCAGTTATGCGGTGGTTATCCTTGTGTCTGTACAGCGTTTTCTATACCATGTGCTGATTTTAAAATCTCTATACTAAAAGCAAGAAATCAACCGTAAACCTTTGTAATTCAGGCAGTTTATCTGCACTGGTAATGGGAGAAGAGCGTCATGAGCAATGGCGGAGTAAACGAGGGGCGTCGCCGCTTTCTCACCGCAGCCACCTGTGTTGTGGGTGGTGCAGGTGCAGTAGGTGTGGCGGTCCCATTTGTTGGGTCCTGGAATCCGAGTGCGCGCGCGAAAGCAGCGGGCGCCCCGGTTAAATACAATATTAGCAAGCTTGAGCCTGGCCAAATGGTCACGGTAGAGTGGCGTGGCAAGCCAGTTTATGTGGTGCGTCGCGATAAAACAATTTTGGAAAACTTGCCTAAGCTAGATGATCGCCTGCGAGATCCTGGATCTGCAGAATCGGTTCAACCAGATTACGCCAACAACGCCTATCGATCTATAAAGCCTGAATACATGGTTATTCTTGGGCTTTGTACTCACCTAGGTTGTGCTCCAATGTTCCGCCCTGATGTAGGTGCGGCTGACCTTGGCGGCGCAGAATGGCTGGGTGGTTTCTTCTGCCCTTGTCACGGTTCTAAATTCGATTTAGCCGGGCGTGTATTTAAGGGTGTTCCTGCTCCCATTAACTTGGAAGTTCCCCCGTATCGCTATGAGAGTGATGCAGTTATCACTGTTGGCTTGAGTGAGGGAGAGGCTTAATCATGAATATGTTAGCAAATTTATGGGGCTGGATTGATGACCGCCTACCTGTGCAGCGTGCATGGGATACCCATATGGCGAAGTACTATGCGCCTAAAAACTTTAACTTTTGGTATTTCTTTGGCGTGCTATCGCTGCTGGTATTGGTTAACCAATTATTGACCGGTGTGTGGCTGTTGATGTTCTTCGAGGCCAGCCCAGAGGGTGCTTTTGCTTCGGTTGAGTACATCATGCGTGATGTCGATTGGGGTTGGTTGATTCGTTATCTGCATTCCACCGGAGCTTCGGCTTTTTTTGTGGTGATCTACCTGCATATGTTTCGCGGCTTGATGTACGGCTCTTATAAGGCTCCGCGCGAACTGGTGTGGATCTTTGGCATGGCGATTTATCTGATCCTGATGGCTGAAGCCTTTATGGGCTATGTTTTGCCCTGGGGGCAGATGTCCTACTGGGGGGCTCAGGTGATCGTGTCTTTGGCAGGTGCTATTCCAGTTATTGGTGATGATTTATTGCAGTGGGTTCGTGGTGATTTCTTGATCTCCGGTGCTACCTTAACGCGATTCTTCTCCTTGCACGTAGTGGCTTTGCCGATTGTTCTTTTATTGCTGGTGGTAATGCACTTGCTGGCATTACACGAGGTTGGCTCTAACAACCCTGATGGCGTTGAAATTAAAAAGGACAAGGACGAGGATGGTATTCCTAAAGACGGCATCCCCTTTCATCCGTTCTACACTGTTCACGATCTGATTGGCGTTACCGTATTTTTGTTTGTGTTCTGTTTTGTGGTGTTCTTTATGCCAGAGATGGGCGGGTTCTTCTTGGAGTATGCCAACTTCGAAGAAGCGAATAACTTAAAGACGCCAACCCATATCGCACCGGTTTGGTACTTCACGCCTTTCTATGCAATCTTGCGAGCGGTTACCATTGACATAGGCCCGTTGAGCTCTAAGTTCTTGGGTTTGATTGCCATGGGTGGAGCCATTGCTGTTCTGTTTGTCTTGCCCTGGTTGGATAAGAGCCCAGTTAAGTCGATGCGCTATAAGGGCTTTATGCCGCGCATTTCTATGCTGCTGTTTGCTGCTATGTTTGTAGTGCTGGGCTACCTAGGGGTTAAGTCTCCCACTGATGGCCGCACCGCTCTGGCGCAATTGGCGACGGTTTATTATTTCGCTTACTTTATCCAAATGCCGGTTTTTACCAATCCTATGCGCAAGCAAACCGGGGTTATAAACACCGTGGTGGCGTTGGCGTTGGCGGCAATCCTGATGAATATCGCTTGGACTAGCTTTGAGAAGACTGGCATTTTCATTGCTGCCTTCGGTTCTTTGTTGGCCTTGTTGGTTGCTGCGACTCCATGGTTGACGGGCCGTGATGGCGTTAGCGAAGAGCCTGCTCGGGTACAGATGAAGGGCTTGTCTTCAGGTTTAGTTTGGGGCGGCTTTATTCTATTCGCAATATTAGTTGTAGTGCCGATTAAAGCCGTTGGTTCTGCTGGTGCTAAGTCTTGTGGTGCGATTGAGTGCGATAAGATGGTACCCGCACTGGATGATAAAGAGTCTCTTCAGCGCGGCGCTAAATGGTTTATTAACTATTGCTCAGGCTGTCACGAGTCGCGCTTTATGCGTTACGGTCGCATTGCTGATGACTTGGGTATCACTCGAGCGGTAATGAGTGAGCAGCTGGTTTTTGACGGTCGCACAGTAGGTTCTTTGATGACCAACGCCATGAGCGAAAAGAAATCTAAAGCTTGGTTTGGTGCAACTCCGCCTGACCTAACTTTGGTGGCTAGGGCTCGTAACCCTGAGTGGTTGTACACCTATTTGCGTTCTTTTTACAAGGACGATAGTCGCCCTACAGGTGTTAACAATCGGGTGTTCGATAAAGTAGCCATGCCTCATGTCATGCTGGAAATGCAGGGCCTGCAGGAATGTGCGCCCGGCCCCAGCTATGATGATCACGGCAAAATTAAGCGCGATCCCGTTTCTGGCGCGACGCTTGATGATGACCCCTGCGGTTCTTTGCGGGTCGGTGATGCTAAGGGCAGTATGAGTATCGCCGAGTTTGATCAGGCGATTTACGACCTGGTCAATTTCATGGAGTATATGGCTGAGCCTATTGCTCTTGAGCGCAAACGCATTGGCATGTATGTGTTGATGTTTTTAGTGGTGCTGTTTATCTTTGTGTATTTGTTAAATCGCGAGTACTGGCGAGATATACACTAATAGCGAGTTAAGTATTTTGACGGGCGGCCCTCTACTAAAAAGAGCGCCGCCCTTTCCTGTTTTTTGATCTAAATAAATAGAGGTGTAAAGATGGCTGTTGGTGTTGGAGCCAAACGCTCTTCCATGACCTATTACTCTGACGCGAAGGACCATTACAGTCATCGCGTGCGCATAGTGCTAGCAGAGAAAGGTGTGTCGGTTGAAATCATAGATGTCGACCCAGAAAACAAGCCAGAGGAATTGGCAGATTTAAACCCCTATAACGCCTTGCCAACTTTGTTGGATCGCGATTTGTCTTTGTATGAATCAAAGGTGATGATGGAGTATTTGGATGAGCGTTTTCCGCATCCTCCTTTACTCCCGGTGTATCCGGTTGCTCGAGCGCAAAGCCGATTGTGGATGTATCGTATTGAGAAGGACTGGAGTCCTTTGGTAGATACTATTTTGCATGGTAGCAATAAGGAAGCGGCTGCTGTTGCGCGCAAAGACTTGAAAGATAGCTTGTTGTCGATAGCGGCTATTTTTTCGGAAATGCCGTTCTTTATGTCGGAAGAGTTCACCTTGGTTGATTGTTGTTTGGCGCCGATTTTGTGGCGTTTAGAGGTGTTGGATGTGAAAATCCCCATGAGCAAGCAAACTCAGCCGTTGTTGGATTATATGGATCGCCTTTTTGCCCGTGAGTCCTTTCAGGAAAGCTTAACTGAGTTAGAGCGGGAAATGCGCCTTTAATTGGGTGGCGAGGTGGCTATGACAATGACCAGCAGTCGGCCCTATATGTTAAGGGCCTTATATGAGTGGATTGTGGACAATAAAACCACACCCTACATTTTGGTTGATGCCTATTGTGACGGTGTGTCGGTACCGCAGCAGCATGTCGATAAAGATGGTCGCGTGGTGCTGAATATATCCCCAACTGCGATTAGTGGTTTGGTGATGGATAATGAGTCGCTAAGCTTTAGTGCTCGATTTGGCGGTGTGCCGACTGAAATCTATGTACCTAGCGCTGGAATTCTTGGGGTCTATGCCAAAGAAAATGGCCAGGGCATGATTTTTGAGCCGGAGGAAAGTCCGGAGCCCGAGCCTGAGCCGCCGGAACCACCAAAAAGCAACAAGTCTGAACGCCCTTCACTTAGGGTGATAAAATAATAAAAAGGCCTGCATTTGCAGGCCTTTTTATTATTTTGGGCTTTATTTTCCGATATTTAATTGCAGTTAATTTTAATCGCTTTTAACGCCTCATCTCGGCGCTTAAGTTTTTCCTGATGGCTTAGATAGCGCAATTCCCCGGATGCATCCTTAAGTCTGACTCGGTTGCTGCTATCAATGGTGGTGAGGTTTTTGCGAGCTTGGCGGCAATACTCTGGATTTTTTTGGTACTGGGGTGCGCCGCTATCGCTGGATTTGTCGGCATTTGCGACTTTGGTTTTATTGCTTTGGCTGGGAGTTGGGGTGGGGCGGCTTTTATCGCCATAGGTTTTTACTAAGGTAGCTTTTTGTCCTGGTGGCGGCGTTGTGGTGTAGTGAGTGACGCCATCCTGGTCGACCCATTTATAGAAGCTCCTCGCGGCTAGGCTATTGCTGCTGAGGGCGAGGCTGGCGAGAAAGCTGGCCAGGACTAGGGCAGTGGCAAGGGGATTGCGGGGCTTCATGATTAACCTTTTTGTGTTTGCGGCTCGCTAAATAGAAGACAGTGTACGTTAGATTGGCCTGGGCTAAAACTTTTGTCTAGGTCAGGCTTTAATCCGGCCATTATTCGCTCTCAGAGCTTGACTTTAATAGCCAGTCGTCCAGAATTGTGTGTACGCAAGATGGGTGTAGATATAAAGCCAGTAACCCAGGCTAAGCCACTAGGCATCTACCAGAGCAGATTAACCGTTCGCTTTACCATTCTCACCGCGGAGACGTGCAACCTAAGCGTCTTAACTGGGCCCCGCTAAGCTAACCTGCAGCGGCAGGCCGAGATAAACCACTACTGATTCCGCAATCCGGCTACTTTAATTAAGTAGGTCCGTTGTGTCGTTTGTGGTTTTTGAATTTGTATATTTTAGGCGGCTGCGTGGTGTGGCTGTCATAGTTAAATCGAAAGGGGATTTAAAGTGGAAATGCTATCTGGCGGCGACATGCTTATACGCTCATTGCAAGATGAGGGTGTTGAGTATGTCTTCGGTTATCCGGGCGGCGCGGCATTGCATATATATGACGCGATTTTTAGAAACAAAGCCGTTAAGCATATCCTTGTTCGTCATGAGCAAGCGGCTACTCACGCGGCCGATGGATATGCCAGATCGACGGGTAGGCCAGGTGTTGTCTTGGTTACCTCTGGCCCTGGCGCCACGAATGCGATTACCGGCATTGCCACGGCTTATATGGACTCCATTCCCATGGTGGTTATTTCTGGCCAGGTACCCTCGGATAAAATTGGCGAAGATGCCTTTCAGGAAACCGATATGGTCGGGGTATCGCGGCCAATTGTTAAGCACAGCTTTTTAGTTAAGAACGCGGCGGACATTCCAGGAATTGTAAAAAAAGCATTTTATATTGCCACCACTGGTCGACCTGGCCCAGTGGTTGTGGATGTGCCTAAGGATATCACCAGCCCGGCGGAAACTTTCCCCTATGAGTATCCGAGCAAGGTAAAAATCCGCTCCTATTTCCCGGCTGAAAAGGGACACTCCGGCCAGATCAAAAAGGCGGTGCAGTTGCTGCTGGATGCAAAACGTCCAGTGATCTATGCCGGTGGTGGTGTAGTGCAGGGCGAGGGTTCTAAGTTATTGACCGCGCTAGCGCGAGATCTGCAGTACCCAGTGACCAATACTCTGATGGGTTTGGGTTGCTTTCCTGGCGACGACGATCAGTTTATTGGCATGCTGGGCATGCACGGCTCGTTTGAAGCCAATACGGCAATGCATCATGCTGATGTTATTTTGGCTGTGGGCGCACGTTTTGATGATCGAGTTACTAATACGGTCGAGAAGTTCTGCCCCGGTGCCAAAATTATTCATATCGATATCGATCCGGCATCCATCTCTAAAACCATTCAGGCTGATGTGCCGATTGTTGGTTCGGTCCAGAGTGTTTTGGCTGAAATGCTAGAGTTGCTTAAAAACAACAAGCAGCGCCCGGATGAGTTGGCCCTAAAGGATTGGTGGCAGCAGATTGGTGATTGGCGCAAGCGCCATGGCATGTACACTCCGGGGCGCTTTGAAACTACCGGCCAAATAAAGCCGCAGGAAGTAATCCAGGCTTTGTATGAAGTTACTAATGGCAATGCAATAGTGTGTTCTGATGTGGGTCAGCACCAGATGTTTGCGGCCCAGTTTTATCCGTTTAAAAGTCCTCGTCAGTGGATCAACTCGGGTGGGTTAGGCACGATGGGCTTTGGCTTGCCGGCTGCTATGGGGGCGCAGTTTGCTGAAAAGGAGCGGCCGGTGGTGTGTGTAACTGGTGAGGGTTCCATTCAGATGTGTATTCAAGAGCTCTCTACTTGTACTCAGTACCACCTGCCGGTAAAAATAATTTGCCTAAATAATCAGGCTTTGGGTATGGTCAGGCAATGGCAGGATCTGCATTACGACGGACGTTATTCTGAGAGTTTGTACGAGGAGTCGCTGCCTGATTTCATTAAGCTGGCTGAGGCCTATGGTCACGTGGGCATAAAGGTAACTCGACGTGAAGAGCTTAAGGCGAAACTGGAAGAGTGTTTTGCAATGAAGGATCGTGTTGTGTTTATGGATATTTATGTCGATCAGTCTGAGCATGTATATCCAATGCAGGTGGCCCCAAGTGGCTCGATGCGCGATATGTGGTTAAGTAAGACGGAGCGCACCTAAGATGGCCGAAGTAAGCAGTAATAATAGCCGCCGCATAATATCTTTGTTAATGGAAAACTCTCCGGGTGCCTTGTCTCGAGTTGTAGGTCTGTTTTCTCAACGCGGCTACAATATCGAGACCTTAAACGTTGCGCCGACCGAAGATTCGACCCTGTCGCGCTTAACGTTAACGACGGTGGGTGATGAGCACAAAATTGAGCAGATCACCAAGAATCTCAATAAATTAATCGATGTGGTTAAGTTGGTTGATTTGACTGAGGGCTCGCATATTGAACGCGAAATTATGCTGGTGAAGCTTAAGGCGACCGGTGCAATGCGAGAGGAGATAAAGCGTTGCGTTGATATCTTCCGCGGCCAGATTGTCGATGTCACCAGTGCCGTGTATACGGTGCAGATTGTCGGCGCCTCCGATAAGCTGGATGCCTTTATGCAATCGGTTAATGAAGCGCAAATTTTGGAAGTGGTGCGCTCCGGTGTTTCCGGTATCGCCCGCGGCGAGAAAGTTTTAAGTTTGTAGTTCGGTTTGGCGTTGGGGTTGCTAGCGTGCTCCGAGCTGCAAGACAGATTGGTTGTTATGCTGATAGCCGTCCACTTGCTGGTGATCTATAGGGCCTCGAAGAAATTCGGGGCTTTGTTGTATCCGGTGGTTGCTATGTTGGCTATCTGTAGGGTGTTTAAGCGCTAATTCCTACACCATAGTATGTGGCCTTTGCTGCAATTGAACAGTATGATGCGCCATAAATCGATGATAGGTGCGCGTAGCCAATGACAGACCCAGAGCAAAAACAGCCACAGGACGGTGGTAGCGATTCCTCTTCCAGTAAAATCGAAGAGCTGCTGCCCATCGACGAGCATGTCGAGGAAGTAAAGGAAAACGGCAAGAAAGTGACTCGTCGCGGAGTTTATCTGCTGCCTAATTTGATTACCACTGGGGCCTTGTTTAGTGGCTTTTACGCCATTATCGCCGGCATGCATCAAAACTTTGAAGCGGCCGCCATCGCCATTTTTGTTGCCATGATTCTAGATGGCCTGGATGGCCGGGTGGCGCGTATGACCAATACTGCCAGTGAGTTTGGGGTTCAATACGACTCACTGTCCGATATGGTCTCCTTTGGCCTGGCGCCAGCGCTGGTAATGTTCTCCTGGGGGTTTCCAGAGTTGGGCAAGCTAGGTTGGACCGCCGCCTTCGCTTATGCGGCTTGCGCGGCCCTGCGCCTGGCGCGTTTTAACACCCAGGTCGATGTGGTTGATAAGCGCTATTTTATTGGCCTGGCGAGCCCGGCCGCGGCCGCTATTATTGCTGGTATTGTTTGGCAGTGGCACGATGTGGTCTTGTCGAAAGAGCTTGCCTTTTTACTTGCGGGGGTCACCATAATGGCGGGGCTATTGATGGTTTCGAATGTTAAATACAGCAGCTTTAAGGGCATTGATTTTAGAGGGCGGGTGCCGTTTGTGGTTATGTTGGCGGTAGTTATCGGCTTTGCGGTCGTTTCCAGTGCGCCATCGACCATGCTGTTGATCATCTTTGCTGTCTATGGGGCTTCAGGTCCGGCCCTGTGGATTTGGCATTTGATTCGGAAGCCTAAGGTGTAGGGCATTAGTTTTGATGATGTTATTAATAAGGGCCCGCGTTAGCGGGCTTTTTGTTTTCTGGTTGTCCTTGCGCGTCAGTGCCTGGCCTCCGGTAACGCCATCTTTTTAATTCAAATATTAATTAATCTAATTAGTGCTTGCCAAGCTCGGTGGTGTCTGTAGAATGCGCCCTCCTTCAACGAGAGGGGCAGCGGCAACGCTGTAGTGGTGAGGCAAAACACCGGTGTTTTAAGTTTGAAAAACAGCTTAAAAAACAATGAGAAAAAACAGTTGCCAAGCGTATTATGCTCCGTATAATGCGCGCCTCATCGAAGGGTGAGGGCTGAGTAAGTGGTGTTTTTTAAGGTGTGTGGATGTGGTTTAAAAGCGTCTAACTCCTTGAAAGAAAGATAAAAAATCACTTGCAACGCCAAC
>Ga0209395_1000065_pt1 | contig 166343 bp, 178 predicted proteins | sample GOMGulsemesocosm_3_FD_184635 | JGI IMG/M metagenome (GOLD analysis project Ga0209395, IMG submission 184635) | Methane-oxidizing microbial communities from mesocosms in the Gulf of Mexico - GOM9D Gulf of Mexico (SPAdes) (version 2) | ecosystem: Environmental > Aquatic > Marine > Cold seeps... | reverse complement strand
TTTGCTAAAACTTCTTCTAAAGCTTTTAAGTTGTCATACTCAATTTTAATAAACCCTTTTGTATAAGGACCAAAATTCTTTCTGGCAACAGGATCGTTAGAAAAAGAGATAATTGTAGTTGTTCTTCCGTGGAAGTTATTTTCACAAACAATTATTTCAGCTTCGTTTTCTGCTAAACCTTTTACTTCATAAGCCCATTTTCTACATAATTTTAATGCAGTTTCAACAGCTTCCGCTCCAGTGTTCATTGGTAATATTTTATCAAAACCAAAAAGCTCTGTAGCATATTTTTCATACTTCCCTAACACATCATTATAAAATGCTCTAGAAGTTAATGTTAATTGTTGTGCTTGAGCTACCATTGCTCCTACAATTTTCGGGTGACAGTGTCCTTGGTTTACTGCAGAATACGCCGATAAGAAATCATAGTATTTTTTTCCTTCTACATCCCACACATATACCCCTTCACCTTTAGTTAATACTACTGGTAATGGGTGGTAGTTGTGAGCACCATGCTTGTCCTCTAATTCAATTGCTTGTTGTGATGTTACTTGTTGTTCTAAAACAGCCATTTTTTAAATAATTTAAGATAAATAAAATAACCATTCCTTCTCTACCTTTATCCTTTCGAAGACTCGAAAATTCAGCGTGGGAGAGAAATCATCCCTGAAAGTTCTGCAAAATAATAAATCTTATTTGATTATAGTAAAATTATATACAAAACATACATATTCTGTGGTGTGGGTAGGAATCAATTAAATTTAATAGGCCTATTTTATAAAGTTCTTTATTAGTTCACAAATTATAGCTGGCTTCTCTTCCTGTATAAAATGTTTTGCCTCCAGTATATTTATATTATTTGGCGCTATTTTCAAATCGTTTATAACCGCTTTACTTTGTGGTTTCCAATGTAAAAAAGGGTCTTCTTTTCCCCAAATTACTAGCGTTGGAATATTCAATTCAGAAATCACATTTTTATAATTTGGTAGGTTATGACAGGTACGCGAAAAGAAATAATACATTCCTTTTACTTTCCCTTCTAACAACGGGACTTTATAGCCTTCTAAATCTTCCTTAGTTAACTTGTTCTCTAGTAATCCGCCATTAAATAACTGTTTTAACAAAAAACCATTTAGTATTTTATACGTATATAATTTCATTAGTATTCTAGTGACCAAATTATCCCCAAAGCGCATTGGCGGCTTAAAACCTTCTTCATAAATAATAGTATTCAATACTACTAAATTCTTAATTCTGTTAGCATGTTTTTTACACAACTCCCATGTCCATAAACCTGATGCATCATGAAAAACATGCGACCAATCATTTACCTTTAAATAATCCATTAAAGCTACAATACGTTCGGCTTGTTTCTCTTCAGTATACAATTCATATCCATCTGGAGAACTACTAGACCCAAACCCTAACATGTCAGGCACTACTACCCTATATCCTGCATCAACTAGCGGGTCAATCATTTTCCGATACAACCAACCAGAAGTTGGAATACCATGTAACAACAAAAGCACAGGCCCAGTTCCCTTATCAATAAAAGAAAGAGATCCTTCATTGATTAAAAATTGTTTTTGCTGTGCTCTGTATGCTGTATAATTATTCATATTTCATTGTACAAGTTGCACAAGTATAGGTATCCTTACTTAATTCAATCTTGTCTAATTTTCTTGCTACATCTTGAATAAATGTATTGTAGGTTTCATCAGATGGATTTCCGTTATTTCCTTTCATAAAAGTATAGTAATTCCCATCCCAGTCCTGTTTACCCCAACAATTAGGGCAAATACCTTGTGGTGCCTTTTCTGTGCTTTTACTCTTAAAATAGGTTTTTAAATTGTCTATAATACTCATATTCATTTTTTTTAAAGTTCGTTTAGTTTTTATATGAAACAGCACATTTAAAGCACCTCTGTTTCAATTATAATTTCACTTTGTAAGGTTTTATGAACAGGACATTTTGATGCTATTTCTTTTAACCTCAACCTTTGGGTATCATCCAAATCACCTATTAATTTTATTTTCTTAGACAAATGATCAAATCGCGTTGGTTTATCAACATCAAGATTTAAATCGTCACTATGTTTTTTAGAATATGTAATATACACAAATACTTCTTGTAAATCCCATTGCTTACGTTGTGCATACATTTTCAAGGTCATTACAGTACAGGCAGCTAAACCAGCACTTAAATAATCATACGGTGAAGGTCCAAAATCGTCTCCTCCAACTTCCGCAGGTTCATCTGCAATAAAAGAATGTTTTTTAGTTTGTATGGATGTTGTAAAATTATCCTCCAATAAATTTAAATGTGCCACTAACTGCTCTCCATTTACAGCAAGCATTTCATTTCCTTTGTTTGGAAAATAACCTTGTACCCAAGCGCCTATCATGTTACCTACATACAGACTATCTTTTTTGTTACTTAGTAAATGATCAGCATCATTTAAACTAACAAAACTTTTAGGATGCATTGCATCATGATACAATTGCTGCGCATTTTCTATCCCTACAATTTTATCAAAAGGCGCATGCATAATCAAAATTGGTTTTCGCAGGTTTTTAACGATCTCTGGTAAATTGACTTCATAAAAATCATCTATAAACTTCTGATTGATTTTAAAGGGCCTACCTCCTATGTTTACTTCTATTGCTTCATTATCTATAACTTCATTAGTTTGATGAGAAAACAGATGCGTTACATGAGCTACAGATGCCGGAGCGCCAATAGTTGCTACTGCTATAATGGATGGTAATTTAGATGCTGCAACTATTACGGCTGCACCACCAAGTGAATGACCAATTAGTAAACTTGGCGTTTTGTAATTGCTTTCCATAAAACTATGTACAGCTAACAAATCTTCTACATTGGCAGAAAAATAACTTTCAGAAAACTCTCCTTCACTTTTTCCCAAACCTGTAAAATCAAACCGAAGCACTCCAAAACCATAATTGGTTAATGACCTACTAATATTTTTTACAGCAGTTAACGTACTATTACACGAAAAACAATGTGCAAAAATAGCGTAGTAACTAGGTTTCTGATTGGCTGGTAATTCTAAATATGCTTGTAATTTCACTCCTTTGGAGTTAATTATTTCTAGTTTTTCTGTTTTCATAATCGTTAGTTTGATCCCACCAGTAGGTTTAATTACCCGAGGACATGTTTAAATGTGGTACTGCTTCTAAATCAATATTTTTCCTGAATTTAGTCAGCAATAATTTCAATTTAGGATCTATATAGGTTCTGCAAAATGGTTTAGTCGGATTTTTTTGATAATAATTTTTAAACATTTCGTCCGACTCTTTAAATTCAATAAAAGCAAGTGTTTTTGTAATAATTGATTTCTCAAATTGCTCTTGTAATTCTTTAATAATAGCTAATACCTCAGCGCTCTGTGATTTTGAAATGGTATATATTGCTGAGCGGTACTTCTCACGCATGCTATGCTGAGTTGTACTTTTATGAGTTCGCAAATGAATAGCAACAAGGGTTTTTAAATCAATTAGATTTGGATCATATGTAACAGCAATAGCTTCCGAAAAAGCTGTGTTTTCTCCATCAGAAGCTATCCAGCCTTGTTTTACATGATCAACTCCTATAAGCAATTGAAATACTGCTTCCGTACACCAATGACAACCACCACCAAATCCTATTTCAATTTTTGAATCATTCATTGTCTTAACACTTTAGCTTATCCAATAATTTTACTCCATTTTTCACTTCTCTTTGCAACTGCTTTAATATAAGAACACACCGCTATTGCTTTATGCTCTTCCGAAGTTAGCTTTTCAAAAGTTTGTAAAACCATTTCCTCTCCAATTCCCTTTCCTCTTAAATAATACGGAACTTCAGAATGTACTAATAACATTTCACCGCCTTTTAAAACATACTCTACCTTAGCTTCTTCACCGTTAATAGTAAACGTATATTTATTCGCTTCTTTGTTATGTACTATAGTAGTCATGCTTGGTATGAGCTTGTACAACCATTTGTATAATTCCTCTTTATAAGGGTTCCGTAGTTTTTTTGTTCCGATAGTTATCGTAGGAAAATTTAACTTCCCATTTTCATACAAACCACGCAATTCAGCTGCATGGTTTGTATTTTTTTCTACATCTAAAAACAAATACGGGAGCCCCGTTTCATTTAAGACAAGCTGATAATAACGTGTTTTATGACAACCATCTGTTCCGTACAACTTTATTTCAGGTATGTTTCTCATTTTATTTCTTTTAATCCCACCAGTGGGGTTACCTCGTCAAGAGAAGTCCCTAAACTAGGAATGTAACTGTTAATTTATACCTCGTGCACTTTTACCAAGGCCGTTGAGCACCTCTATTGCTCCTTCCACATTTAAATGAAAATCCGCAAAAACGATATGATCATTCTGGTCTATTAAAATAAACCAAGGAGTTCCTCCTGTTTTATAATTCGTCATGATATTAGATCTGGATTTACCGTCATCTCCAGCATCGTGACCAAAAGGTATTTTCAACTCATATTTTTTTTGAGTGGCTAATATCTTATCATAAGTATTTGCTTCATGTCCTTCAAAAACGGTTTGAATGGCTAAAAAAACCACCTTACTATTTCCTTCTAAAGCAGATACCATCTTCTTTAAATCTGGCAATCCTTTACTATGACATCCAGGACACCAATGCTGAAAACAATACACTACTTTAAACTTACCCTTATAATCGGATAATTTAATTTCATTAGTCTTTTTCCCTTCAGCGTCAATCCAGTTTTTTACATTAAATTCTGGTGCTTTTATAATTTGACTTTTTATATTACTTGTGCTCATTTTTCCCTCTTTTACAGTTGTTTGTGCCAAACCAATACTGGCTAGTGACACAAACAACATCATTAAAAAACTACTCTTACTCCACATTATTACTCCTTTAAAATCATGCTATCAGTTTATCAGCATGCAACCTGCGTAATTTTACTAACTTAGGAGTAATTACATAATTACAATACCCTTGATTACTGTTTTGATTATAATAATCCTGATGCCCCTTCTCTGCATCATAAAAATTAATTAACGGACTAATTTCCGTTACGATAGTATTTTCATAATGAGGCGTTATTTCTCTAACAACCAATTCAGCTATTTCCTTTTGCTTATCATTATGGTAAAAAATAACCGAACGATATTCAGTTCCTGCATCTGCTCCTTGCCTATTTAAAGATGTTGGATCATGACTCGTCATAAAAATCACTAATAAATCTTCATAACTGATAATACTTGGGTCATAACTTACTTGAATAACTTCGGCATGACCAGTAAGCCCTGAACAAACTTCTCTATAAGTAGGCCTCCCCGGAGCTTTTCCTCCAGAATATCCTGAAATTACTTTTTCTACTCCTTTAACTTGCTGAAATATTGCTTCTGTACACCAAAAGCAACCACCACCAACTGTTAATACTTCTAATTTATTCGTTTTCATTACTTGGTTCCTTCCTTTTTTGTTTGTAGAGTCATTGACTCTGAGTTAATACAATAACGTAAACCACTTGGTTCTGGGCCATCAGGGAATACATGTCCTAAATGCGCATCGCAAGTATTACACAATACTTCCACACGAATCATTCCGAATGATTCATCCTTATGATATTGTATAGCATTAGCTGTTTTGGGTTGCGTAAAACTTGGCCATCCACTTCCAGAATTAAACTTGATAGCCGAATCAAACAAGGGTGTATTGCAACATACACAATTGTATTCTCCCGCTTCATGACTACTACATAAAGCTCCTGAGTGAGGTGCCTCTGTACCTTTTAGCCGCGTAACTCTAAATTGTTCTGGCGTGAGTAAACTACTCCACTCTAAATTTGTTTTTTCAACTCTTTTAGTTGGTTTTGGGGTTCCATGAACACTAAACTGTAATACATCTTTCCAGGTAAGCATATCGTTTCCTTTCTTTTAAATTGTTGTACTACAAAATTACAACCAAAGCAAAGCTGCTACAATAACAATACTTCCCGTATTATGGTCAGTTTTTCCTTTGGGAGGAGCTACGAAAGGCAGCAGGAGTTTTTTGATAATGTTTCTTAAAAAATTTGGAAAAATGTGACACATCAGTAAATCCTAATTCAAAACCAATTTCTGAAACAGATTTAGTAGAAAACAACAATAATCGTTGTGCTTCTAAACAAATGCGCTCACTAATAACTTTTAAAGGGGTTTTAGCGTTGTATTTTGAAAATACATTCGATAATGTCTTTGGAGATTTATCTAATAAAACCGCATAATCAGTAACACTATGTTTTGTTCTGAAATGCATTTCTACCAATAAATTAAATTGTCGGATAAGATCAAGTTGATTGTTTTGAATTAAAGGTTGCATTAAATTCTGCTTAATTAATCTAGTCGATTTAATAAGCAAGCGTTTTAATAACACTAACAACATCTCCCCTTGTATCTGATCTTTTGTTTCAAATTCTTCTTTTAAAATTAGAAACAATAAGTTATAACTTTCTTGGTCTTTCTTATCTAGAGTTATTACTGGAGCATTGGACGAACCAAAAAACAATAAGCCGTTGCAAGATACTTCAGCATCATGATCGCGAATGCAATAAAATTCTCTATTGAAGATAAAAGAAACTACTCCTTTGGTAAAAGGCTTAATAACAATATTATTTACGGGAGTACAGAATATAATTTGATGCTGTTTGAGTATTTGTGTATACCCATCTATCTCTAAAGTAATATCCGATTCTTTAGCCCAAATGATCTTATAATAAATTCTTGTATCTAAACGTTCTTCAAGTGTAGCACAATTAAAATCTGTTAAAACAAATAAGCCATTTGTGTGAAAATTAGTAAAACGATAATTCATAAATTAAAGATAAAACATATTCAATAATTAACAACATAAAAACTTTTCTTAAGGCAACTTACTTGATAGTGCTGATATTTGCAACTCTAAACGCTTTATTTCACGCAATAATGCGTTTTTATCCATTTGCATCCAAGCAAACAATTTTAACATTGAAATCATCATTAAAAGGATAACTCCAAAGACTCCCCACTTAATTAATTCGTTAGTTATATCCGTATTAACAAATTGTACTGTACAGTAAACAAAAGCTACAAAAGCAATTATATTAACTACATTCATTAATATTAATATCCATTTTAACTTTCCTTTAAACAAGCCACCAACCATCCCCAATAGGCTCTGTTCTTCTAATTCATCATAAAACTTAGCCTCTTCCGTTGTAAGTGTATCTTTAATTAACTTGTCTATTTCTTCCATATTATCTTTCATAATAAAATCTATTTTATGGTTTCCGTGAAAACGGAAATCTGTTACTAATTATCTTTTCTTTCTTTAAGTATTGTTTTCAACTTTTCTCTTGCTGTGAACAACCTAGATTTTACAGTGCCCTTGGCAATGTTTAAAAACTCCGAAATTTGATTAATCTTATATCCTTCTACATAAAACAACTTTAATACTATTTGTTGCTCATTTGGTAATCCCTTAATTTCTTTTAAAAGAATATCATGAAGTGGTGAAGTATTATTTTGTTCTTCTTCAACCAAATTAGCTTCCGTGTAGGCATCCAATTTTCGATATTTATTTTGTTCCCGAAGACTATCAATCGCCTTTCTTGTCACTATGCTTAATCCCCAACTACCAAATTTATCGGCTTGCCGTAGTGTTTCTATTTTATTGATAATAACTGTCCAACTTTCTTGAACAACATCTTTCGACAATTCAATATTCTTAGTGTACCAATATGCATGTTTACAAAAATTTTTATGCCAACGAGTAACCAATATAATCAGTGCTTTTTTATCTCCTGATTGGTATTGTATCACCAATTCAGCATCTGATTTTTCTTTTGATTTGTTCATACTTGTTACTCTATAGACACAAAATTTACAGAAAGGTTCATTTTTATAGAAACTTTAATACCATTTTTAAGTGAATACATTAAAATACTGCTATTTTTGTTCACTTAGAATACAGTAAAGTATGAAAAAAATAATAACAATACTAGTCTTTTTACTACTCACTATTAGTTGTGAAAAAGATGATATTTGCACTACTCCCAATGCGGACACGGCACATTTAGTAATTCGATTTTACGACTATTTAAATCAAGATACCCCAAAAGAAGTAACCGACTTATTAGTTATAGGTATATTAGATAATGGAGACTTAATAAGCGATGGTATAGTAAGCACTAGAGATTCTATCGCTATTCCTTTACGAACTATACCAAACAATACATCCTTTATACTTAAAAAAGACTATGCTATAGATGACAACGGTACCCCTACTGATACTAGTGACGATATTGTTACAGGAAATGAAGATATAATTATACTTAATTACGAAAACGAAGAGTTATTTATATCCAAAGCTTGTGGGTTTAAAAACATTTTTAATGATGTTAATTTTGGTCTTGGACCAGATACGGACAGCTGGATTTTAGGCTCTAATGTTATAAATACTAAAATTGAAAACCAAGACAATGCGCACATACATATTTTTCATTAGTCTATTCATATCCTTGGCAAGCTTTGCACAGGAAGAAGTAGTAAAAGACAGCTCCAAAACGCATAAGTTTGGGTTGCGAGTGGGTACTGATATTTCAAAACTCGTAAAAGCAGCAGTTATAAAAGACTATACTGCTTTTGAAATAAATGCTGATTATAAATTTGCAAAAAAGTATTCCTTCGCTGGAGAATTTGGTAATGAAAAACGTACTATCGATGAAACTCAAGTAAACTTCACTACGGAAGGAAGTTATTTTAAAATTGGTATTGACTATAATGCTTATGAAAACTGGTTAGATATGGAAAATGCCATATTTGTTGGTTTGCGATACGGATTAAGTTCTTACAAACATACATTAAACAGTCATCGTGTTTTAAATACTGATTTCTATTGGAATGAAAACGAACCAATTAACACTCCTATAAATTACGACAATTCAACTACACATTGGGTAGAGTTAATTGTGGGTATAAAAGCTGAAATATTCAATAACCTATACTTAGGTATCAACGCACAACTTAAAAGTTATGTAGGAAATACAGCTCCTAATAATTTTGCTAATTTATATATACCGGGCTTTGGAAAAACGGTGGAAGACTCCAAATGGGGAGTTGGATTTGGGTATACTGTAAGTTATTTTATTCCTTTTTATAAGAAATAAAAAAAGCTTAAATTGTATAACAATTCTTTTTAACGAAGTGTGTTATGCAAAAACTATTCACCGCATCACAAATTAAAGCTTGGGATAAATATACTATAGCGAATGAACCTATTTCGTCGTTAAATTTAATGGAACGCGCGTCCAATGTTTTTGTGAATTGGTTTGTGAAACAGTATACTGCAACGCAACACATTTATATATTCTGTGGCCCTGGAAATAATGGTGGCGATGGATTCGCAATTTGTAGGCTACTTCAAACCAAAGCTTATCAGGTTACTCCGTATTTAATTAACCCCAAAAACAAGCTTTCTCTGGATTGTACTAAAAACCTCAATAGACTTACGGAAGTTATTCAGTGTACGGACATCACAGAAATTAAGCTTCCTGAAATCAACAAAAACGATATTATTATTGATGCATTATTCGGATCAGGCTTATCACGCCCCTTGACAGGTATATACGCTACACTTGTACAACAACTAAACGTATATGATTGTATTAAAATAGCTATTGATATCCCATCCGGAATGTATAGTGATATTATTAATCACAGTGATGATATTATATTTAAGGCCAATACAATTGCCTCATTTCAAATCCCAAAGCGTTCTTTTTTCTTAACAGAAAACAAGCCCTATTTGAATTCAGTAACAGTTTTAGATATTGGTTTATCTTCTACTTATATTTTAAATACTGATTGTAGTTGGTATAGTATTAATTCTACAACTGAAATCCCCAATTTTGATAACTACCCTATTGAGTATTATACTCCGGAAAAATTCTCACAACATTTCAATATAAAATTCAATTCTATTAAAGCGATAGCAATACTGCTAAAAATAGCTAAAAAACAACAGAAAGTTATTGGTATCAAATCTGATTATAATTGTATCGCAACACCGAAAAACAATATTTATTTTATTTTAGATTAAAAAAGTAAGTCAGATAGGGCTTACTTTTAAAACAAATTCTATTTTTGTTCTTGTGAAGAAGCAAAAAACAATCAATATAAAAAATAAGAAGGCCAAATTTGAATATGAAATTTTGGATACTTACGATGCTGGAATAATGTTAGTAGGTACTGAAATTAAATCTATCCGAGAAGGAAAGGCTACCATTTCAGAAAGCTTTTGCGAATTTAATGATCGAGCTGAGTTGTTTGTCGTAAACATGTATGTTGATGAATATACTCATGCTTCCTATTACAATCATCAAACGAGAAGAGAGCGTAAGCTATTGTTAAACAAAAAAGAGCTGAAAAAGCTTAACAAAGAAGTTAAAAATACTGGTTTAACAATTATTCCGTTACGCTTGTATTTAAACGACAAAGGCTTAGCTAAACTTAAAATAGCTTTGTGTAAAGGAAAGAAAGTACACGACAAAAGAAACACCTTAAAAGATCGTGACAACAAACGAGAACTAGATAGAATTAAAAAGAATTTTTAGATTTTAGCATTAAAAACCACCCTGCTTTATTAATAATAAATTAAGGCAAAGCCAATTCCTTATTTATAAAATATAAAACAAGACTGGATACATTTTACATATAACACATAGCAAATTCACCTCAATATGTAATATATATTAAGCTGTTTGAATTTACATACTCCTACATCATTGGAACTTCATTCCATTTTTCGGCAATTTTCGTCAAGTTTGCCTTCATTAAATCATCAGGAGTCATTGCAATTTTAAACTCACAATTAGCTTCAAAATTTAAAAACCAAGGTTCTACAATTGATGGTATAGCTGAAGCATCTGGAACTTCTACTACCATAATTGCCCCACGGTTACCATCTTGTTCTGTAAAATAAATACTTTCAGGTTTAATATCATCTATTACTAAACCAATAATTTCACCTGCTGTACCTCTTCTAACCATTGAATTAAAAGGTTCAATAGGGAGAATAACATTAACTAACATTTTCATAACAATCTTATTTAATTAAAAACACCCTTAAAGATACAAAATAAAAAGAGCTTTACGAAAATTCAATTCTCTTACAATCAGTTGTTTATGTGAGTTTTATTTATATAAACATCAACCATTTGAGAAAAATATTGATTAACTTTGTATTCCTAATTCATATACTATTATTACACGAAATAATTGTTTCGTATTTCTTACTTTCATAATACTATATCCACCTAAAAAAACATTATTTACTGATAATTAATGTTAAGAAGACTATTACATAAAGACCTTTATCAATTATTCACTAAAAAAAAGAAAACTATGAAAAAAACTAATGTAATTAATTACTGAAAGATAATATCCTCTCTTTTTGAAGTTAGAAATTAAGTAGGATGAACTTGAAAATTAATACACAATGGTTATTACAAGAAGAAAAAGTGAAATAGAGGCTGAAATTACAGAAACATTAGGTTTGGTACCTAGTTTCTTCAAATCTATCCCTGAACAATATCTTGATGCTGAATGGCAATTATTTAGCACACTTGAATTAGGTGAAACACTAATACCTAACAAGTACAAAGAATTAATGGGTATAGCATTACATTCAGAAACAAAATGTCATTATTGTACATTATTTCACACAGAAACAGCCAAACTTTTTGGTGCTACAAATGAGGAAATTCAAGAAGCAGTACACTATGCTAAAATGAGTCTTGGATGGAGTGCATATCTAAACGGAATGCAAACAGATTACAATCAGTTTGCTAATGAACTAGGGCAAATTGGTGAATACATTAACTCCAAACAACTAGCTCATGAAAGTTGAAAAGGGACATGCTAATATTTATAGGCTTACGTTAAGTAGTTATGAATTAGCTACCCTTATTTCTTCAGCCCGTTGGATTACCGAGGGAGCAAAAGGTGGGTTACCCCCAGAAGCTATAAATAATTTAAAAAAAATACTGAATAATTACGATAAGGCAACTAACAATTTGCTAGAAAAATCACACGAAGCATAAAATCAATTTGGTTTTTTATATTTAAAAAATAATTGACACTAGCTCCCAAATAATAAAAGATTTATTAGTTGCACTTTGTATAAATCACTTAAAAAAAAGGAATGCTTAGGCATTCCCTTTTTTATAATCTGCTAGAAACTTAGCTAAACCAATATCTGTTAAAGGATGTTTTAACAAACCTTCAATAACACTTAAAGGCCCAGTCATTACATCAGCACCTATTTTAGCACAATCTACAATATGCATAGTGTGACGCACAGATGCTGCTAAAATTTGAGTTTCATATCCATAATTATCAAAAATGGTTCTTATTTCATCAATTAAATTTATTCCATCGGTAGATATATCGTCCAAACGCCCTATAAATGGTGATACATAAGTAGCACCTGCTTTAGCGGCTAATAATGCCTGACCTGCAGAAAAAACTAAGGTTACATTTGTTTTTATTCCTCTATCACTAAAATATTTTGCTGCACGAACACCATCCTTAATCATTGGTAATTTTACTACAATTTGATCATGCAATTCTGCTAGAGCTTCCCCTTCTCTAATCATTCCTTCATAATCAGTTGAAATAACTTCTGCACTCACATCACCATCAACCAAATTACAAATATTCACATAGTGTTTTAAAATGTTGTTTGTCCCAGTAATTCCTTCTTTCGCCATTAATGACGGATTAGTAGTTACCCCATCAAGCACTCCCAAAGATTGTGCTTCTCTAATTTGATCTAAATTTGCTGTATCAATAAAAAATTTCATTGGTTTAGTTTTAGTGGTTTATATACCCAGAAGTCAAACTTCTTGATATATTAAAATTCAGTAAAGCTGTTATAGTTTATAATGATTTAGTAATAGTTTTTCGTAGGTTTTATCTGGTAATATTCGTTTTAATACAATAGAAAATTTCTGCATAAAAGCTCCTACTTTATAATGTATTTTAGGATTATCACTCATCATAATCTTATATATTACTTTTGCCATTTCTATAGGGTCATTCCCTTCATCAACATGCTCATTCATTAATTGTAACGTATTCCCATAGGGGACTTTGTATGGAGAATTGTCAAGTACTGGCGAATGATATCGACCTGAAGCAATATTTGTAGCAAAGTCACCTGGAGCAACGTTTGTCATTTGAATATTAAAATCCTTAATTTCCATTCTAAGTGCTTCTGTCAACAACTCCAAAGTTCCTTTAGTTGCTGAATACACCCCTCTATATGGCAGTCCCATATACCCCGCAATTGAAGTGATATTTATTATCAATCCGCTGTTTTGAGTTCGCATTTGAGGTAGCACTGCTTTAATAACATCTATTGGTCCAAAAACATTTGTTTGAAATGCTTTTTTAATTTCCAAATCGGGAGTTTCTTCAATAGGTCCGGTAATACCTACACCTGCATTGTTTATCAACACATCTAACTTTCCCTCTTTTGCAATAACAGTAGATACCGCAGAAATAATCGTTTCTGCATTCGTTACATCCAAAGCTATTAGTTTGAATGGAAGTTTTTCTGTTATTCTATCAGGATTTCTACTCGTTCCGTACACCGTAAATCCTTTTTCAGCAAGAAAAATAGCTACAGATTTTCCTATTCCTGAAGAACCACCAGTAATTAATACAACTTTAGACATTAGTAAGTTAAATAGATTAAAATTTATTGAATATTCAATGCATCTAAGCCTTGTAAAAATACATTAATTCACATTAAAAATTAACAATTGAAGGATTAAATTAAAGAGGAGATTATTTTAGGAGAAATTATTTCGAAGCTAACAATTTATAGAAATAAAGTCCTTGACTTTTGCGCACAAAAAATGGCAAGCTCCCTACATCACACCGCTCAACCATTTACCTTTGCTGCGTTCCCGCCCTGGAGGATTCAACAGGAGCTAGTTGTGTAGGACTTGCCGATGCAAAGGTACGACCTTTTTCACTAAAAACAATCATTTTTTTGTCTGATTTAATTCATTTACCTTGCTTAAAAAATTAAGCAATCACATGAAATTATTTAACTTATTAGCAATCATAATTTTAAGTACCATTTATAGTTCTTGTACTGAAGAAGAAAAAGATGTAAATAAACTATTTTCTCTTGAAACAAGTGATAATAAAGCCAAATACACCTTTGGTGAAACTGTTCATTTTTCAGTTTTAAACAAAAAAAACATTGAAATTGGTGCTATTAGCTATCATGTAAACGATGAAAAAATAGATATAAATGAATTCACCTTTAATACTGGTAAATTAGGAACCAAAACAATTAAAGCTACTTTTAGTTATAATGATGATTTGGTTATACTTAAAAAGAAAATAGAAATTTTATCAAAAAACAAACCTAAGGTTCTTAATTTTGAAATTGTAAATGAATATCCACATGATATTAATGCCTATACTCAAGGACTTGAATTTTATAATGGAGAATTATACGAAAGTACTGGACAACGTGGAAAATCTACTTTAAGAAAAGTAGACTATAAAACTGGAGAAGTTACTCGAAAAATTAACTTAGCTCCTACACATTTTGGTGAAGGTCTTACTTTTTTAAATGATGAGTTATACCAGTTAACCTGGCAATCAAAAGTTGGTTTTGTGTATAATCCTGAAGATTTTTCAAAAATCAAAACATTTAATTACATTAAAAGTAATGAAGGATGGGGAATTTGTAATGATGGTAAAACCTTGTACAAATCGGACGGTACTGAAAAAATATGGACCTTAAACGGTACTACTCTTGAAGAAGAAGATTATATTCAAATTTACACCAATACGAGTAAAATTAAGAGTGTAAATGAATTAGAATGGATTAATGGAAAAATATATGCTAACATATATCAACGTAACGGAATTGCCATTATTAATCCTGTAAACGGTGAGGTTGAAGCTGTTATTAATTGTAATTCATTGAAAGAAAAAGTAACACAACATCAAGAGTTAGACGTGCTAAATGGTATTGCTTATAATCATGCTTCCAATACTATTTTTGTTACGGGTAAAAACTGGGATAAGCTTTTTGAAATAAAACTAATAGATTAAGTATGGAATACATCAATTTAGGAAGCAAAAATTCTATTTTTAATACATTTATTTCAGAAATTAGGGATGTGAAAATTCAAAGAGACTCTATGCGTTTCAGAAAAAATTGTGAACGTATGGGGGAAATTTTTGCTTATGAAATAAGTAAACAATTAAACTATCAAAATACTGAGATAACTACTCCATTAGGGAAAGCAAACATTGGCTTACCAACTAACAACATTGTTTTAACAACAATTATGAGAGCTGGCTTACCCTTTCACCAAGGTTTTTTAAACTATTTTGATGGTGCTGAAAATGGGTTTATTGGTGCGTTTAGAAAAACTAATGCGGATCATAGCTTTAGTATTGAATCTGATTATTTGGCTTGCCCTAGTATTGAAGGGAAAACCGTTATTTTATCTGACCCCATGCTAGCCTCAGGTGAATCTATCCTCACTGCTTTAGCCGTTTTAAAATCTAGAGGAAATGCAGAACATATTCATGTCGTTTCACTTATAGGAAGTCAAACTGGTGTAGACAATGTAACAAACAACTTACCAGAAAACGCAACACTTTGGATTGGAGCAGTAGATAACGTTTTAAACGACCACTCTTATATAGTCCCTGGTTTAGGTGATGCTGGTGATTTGGCTTTTGGAGAAAAACTCTAAACTAATTAAACGATATAAGTTTAGGAAACAGCTTTACTAGTCATATTAACAAATCACTGGATTGGTAAAAAGGTTATTTACGAGCTTACTACACCTTCAGGAAGAATGATAAACCCCTGATTAGGTAGCATAACAATAATCCAATATTCGGTACGTTCTTTATAAAAAAAACTTATTTTTACAATTACTAACAGATAAAAGAACAATGCGTAATTTCATCATCACAACTCTAGTAGTATTAACATTAGTCGCTTTTGGTTCATGCCGTAAAGATTTTGAGACTACTGCAAGCACAGGAAATCTAACTTTTTCAAAACAAACAGTGTATTTGGATACTGTTTTTACCAATATAGGTTCTAGTACGTATAATTTAAAAGTATATAATACTGGTAGTGATGATATTCATATCCCAACAATTACCTTGGAAAACGGAGCAACTTCGCAATTTAGACTAATGGTTGATGGAATTGCTGGACAATCCTTTGAAAACATAGAAATAAAAGCAAAAGATAGTATTTTCATATTCGTAGAAACAACCATTGATATATTGGATTATACCACTACTGCTACAGAATTTTTATACACTGATAACATACTTTTTGACGCCAGCAATTTTACCCAAAAAGTGGAATTAGTCACTTTAGTAAAAGACGCTACTATGATATTTCCATCTACCTTGAATGATGGAGAATTAAATGAATTTGATTTAACACTTTCACAATTAAACTGGACAAATACAGTTCCTTATATCATTCATGGATACCCAACTGTTCCAGCATGCGAGACTTTAACTATTGAAGAAGGATCTCGAATACACTTCCACAGAGATGCTGGTTTAATCATACCAAATTGCGCTACAATAATTGCTGATGGTAATGTAAGTACAGACCCTGATTTGTTAGAAAATGAAATTATTTTTGAAGGAGATAGATTAGAACCTGAATTTAGTGAAATCCCTGGTCAATGGGGGACTATTTGGCTCCAAGAAGGAAGTACTAACAACCTTTTTGATCATGTAACCATTAAAAATGGAACTATTGGAATACGAAGTGACGGTAATGATGGTGACTTAACAACAACAATAACCAACACTCAATTATACAACCATTCTGTAAACGGGTTATTAGCCATACAAGGAAATATTGAAGGAAAAAACATAGTTGTTGGTAATTGTGGACAAGCAAGTGTAAACCTTACTTTAGGAGGCACTTATAATTTTGAACACTGTACTTTTACTAACTATTGGAATAACGGATTCCGCTCCTTCCCTACACTAGTAATAAGTAATTGGCTGGAAGGATTTGCTTCTCATTTAAATGCAAATTTCACCAATTGTATTATCTACGGAAATGAAGATTTGGAATTTTTATTTGATACAGTTGTTGAAGCTGATTTTAACTACAAGTTTACCAATTGTCTCTTACGTTTCAATGATTATTCAAATCAGTTTAACACCAACCCACTATACGATTTTAGTAATTTAACTCTGTTTGAAGGAAATGTTTTTAATCAAGACCCTGCTTTTTTAGATAAATTCAATAACCAATTTCAAATTGAAGAAGGCGTTTCACCTGCTGAAAACAATGGTTTTGAAATCATTCCGAGTTTTAATGATCTTTTAAATACTCCTAGAACTACAGGTAATTATGACATAGGTGCTTATCAAGCAAGTACTTTTCCAACTGATGGATAACTATGGGGATAATAATTATACCTATATGGATTATTGCTTTTATCATCTTCTTGGTTTCAATAGTAAACCTATATAAAGAAGTTTTAGGCACAAAAATTATTTTAAAAATTATTTTTATTGGTTTTTCACTTTCCATAATTTTTATAGGCTTACATCTTATTTATTGGAAAATAAATGGAAAAGTATATGGACTTGCCCCAGCACTTATATTTCCAATTACATGTATAATATTCCCCACTGCAATTTACCCCATAGCAAAAAACATATCCCAGAAAATCAGCTCCATTTTATTAATAAGTATATTTATACCAGGTATCCTATTAATACTTTTTAATGATTATTTATTTAATGTATCCGATTTATTAAATATTAAAAAACACTACTAACAAGCTCATTTACAATAATATTCACATAAATCGAATCAAATGATTTGTTTTATTTATATCTTATTTACACTTTTTTGTCACACTCTAAATTTTTACTCGTCTTTAAAGAGTACTAACTAAAAACTAAAGGACAACAAGCATGTTTCAAGTTGATATCATTGAAAAATGCAAGCGTAACGATCGCAAGGCACAACTACAACTCTACAATCAATATTGTAATGGTATGTACATTGTAGCACACCGATTTGTGAAAAATGATGCAGAGGCTGAGGACATTGTACAAGAATCTTTTATAAAGGCCTTTTCAAAATTAGAACAATATAACGCAGAAGTTACTTTTGGTGCTTGGTTAAAACGTATCGTCATTAATAAAAGTATTGATGCTTTAAAAGCAAAAAAAGCACGATTGGTAGAACTCGATGAGGTGCACCTCAAAATAGTAGATGCCAATTTTGATGACGAATGGTTGGTAGATGATGCTATTACTTTTAGCGAAGTAACAAATGCAATTAACAGCTTAACGGACAAATATAAATATGTACTAATGCTCTATTTAATTGAAGGCTATGACCATCAAGAAATATCAGAAATATTAAAAGTTTCAGAAGCAGCATCACGAACACAATTATCCCGAGGAAAACAGAAATTACAGCAACTATTAATACCTAAACACTATGGCGCAAGATATTAAAAAGCTATTAAAGCAAGAGGTTATAAAAAAAGAGATGCCCAAAGGGCATGAGCTACGGTTTGTTGAAAAGTTAGATGCTAATTTTCCAAAAAATCAGAAATCAAAACCCTCATGGTTAAATATTGCTGCCAGCATTATATTATTATTAGGAGTTAGTTATGGAAGTTACAATCTCTTTACAACTTCAAGTTCTAGTAACAATATTGAAAACACAGATATAGTTGACACAAAAACCCTTAGTGATGTTTCACCAAACTTAAAAAAAGTGGAGGAGTATTATTTAGCGAGTATCAATTTAGAGCTCTCAAAATTGAAGTATACATCTGAAACTAAAGCTCTTTTTGAAGACTATTTAAAACGTTTAGACGACCTGAACAAGGAATATGAACGTTTGGGTATTGAGTTAACAGAATCGGGGCCTAATGAGTTTACTATTAATGCATTAATTGATAATTTAAAATTTCGCTTAAATCTATTGTATCGTTTAAAAGATCAACTGAAAAATTTAAACATTTCTGAAACTAATCAATCAGAAAAGCAACAATCCATTTAAACATAAATCAAAAAACGAAACAGATGAAAACACTACAAATTAAATTATTCGTACTTATTTTTTTAAGTATGTGTACGTTAAACGCACAAACAAAGCTTGAAAAGACAAATCAATCTATAAAAGTCGCAAAGGATGTAACGTTAAATTTAAACACCAACTATTGTAATATTGAACTAGATACTTGGAATAAGGATGTTATTGAAATTGAAGCTTATATTGAAGGTGAAAAAATATCTAAAGAAGATCTTAAAAATTGGGGGTTAACTATTGATGCTACAACCAACAATGTAACAATAACTACTCAAGAAGGGAGACATAATTCATGGAATTACAATTACGTTTATGGTGATAATGAAGCTGCAACTGCAATTATTGAAGAACTAAAGTTTGAATTGGCAGACATCCCTGAAATCCATATTGAGCATATAGAAAATATTGAATTTCCAGAGATGCCTGAAATGCCAGAGCTTCCTGAATTACCAGCAGGAATTCATGAACTACATTTTGATTATAAAGCCTATAAAAAGAATGGTGATAAATACTTGGACAAATGGACTGAAAAGATTGAGAAAAAATTCGGGAAAGGATACGAGAAAAAAATGGAGGCTTGGGCTGAGAAGTTTGAAAAAGTATGGACTAAAAAGCATGAAGAAAAAATTAAAATCTGGGAAGAAAGGATTGAAGATAGAAACGAATTGCTAGAAGAAAGGTTAGAAAAGAAAAGTGAACTACTTGAAAAGAGATTAGAAGAGAGAGAAAAAAACCGTGAAAGAAAAATAATACTACTTGAAAAAAGGGAACATCAACAAGAAGACCGTAGGGAACTTGCAGAAAAAAGACGTTTAAAAATTGAGCACTTAATGGATAATAAATCTAATGTTAAGAAGACAATTAAAATTAAAATTCCTAAAAAAGCTAAAGTAAAGTTAAACGTTAGACATGGAGAATTAAAATTAGCGTCAAATATCAATAATTTAAATGCTGATTTATCACACACAAAATTAGTAGCAAACAGCATTAATGGAAGACACACTTCCATTAATGCTTCCTACTCTCCTCTTTTTATAAAAAACTGGAGGTATGGTAAGCTTAACTTAAACTATGTTGAAGAGGCTACGTTGGAAAATGTTGAAAGTTTAATTTTAATAAGTAATTCATCTAATATAAAAATCAATAAATTAACAGACAATGCTACTATTGAATCCAGTTTTGGTGATATGAATATTTTAAAAGTGGAGGATACTTTTACCAACTTGAATATTATTGTCAAAAATGGTAATGCCATTATTGTCTTGCCAAAAACGGAGCATAATGTACATTACAAAGGAAATCATTCTCGTTTAAAGCATCCCAAAAATAACTCCAAAGAGAATGCTTCAAATTTTAATACAGGAGATGCAAATAATCCTAAAAAGATAATTCTTAATGCAAAATATAGCACCATTAAAATGCAATAAAAAAGCGACTAAAATTAATTAGCCGCTTTTTTTAAATACTTATTATTTGGTGTTATGCAAACAATGGCAAATCGCTCATTAATGCATTTACTTTTACAGATACAGCTTCTAAAGTAGCCTCATCTTCCCAATTTACAATTACTTCATCAATTAAAGAAATGATTGTTTCCATATCACCTTCTTTCATTCCACGAGTAGTAACTGCTGCGGATCCGATACGAATACCACTAGTTACAAATGGTGATTTATCATCAAAAGGAACCATGTTTTTATTTACAGTAATATCAGCTTTTACTAATGCGTTTTCAGCCTCTTTACCTGTAATATTTTTGTTACGTAAATCAATTAACATCATGTGATTATCAGTACCCCCAGATATTACTTTATATCCTCTAGCTACTAATGCTTCAGCCATAGCCTTTGCATTTTTTTGTACTTGTAACATATAGTGCATATACTCATCAGTCAATGCTTCACCAAAAGCAATAGCTTTTGCTCCAATAATATGTTCTAGTGGTCCACCTTGATTACCAGGGAAAACTGCAGAATTTAGTAAAGAAGACATCATACGTAATTTACCTGATTTCAAGGTAAGTCCGAATGGGTTTTCAAAATCTTGTCCCATCATAATCATCCCTCCTCTTGGACCTCTTAAGGTTTTATGAGTAGTTGTTGTAACAACATGACAATGAGGTAAAGGATCATTTAAGATACCTTTAGCTATTAATCCTGCTGGGTGAGAAATATCAGCCAACAGTAAAGCACCTACTTTATCAGCAATTGCTCTAAAACGTTTAAAGTCGATATCTCTTGAATATGCTGAAGCTCCAGCAATAATCATTTTTGGTTGTTCTTTTACCGCAATAGCTTCAATATTGTCGTAATCTAACATTCCAGTTACTTCCTCTACTCCGTAAAATACAGGGTTATATAATCTTCCAGAAAAGTTTACCGGAGAACCATGTGTTAAATGTCCACCGTGTGATAAATCAAATCCTAATATTTTATCTCCAGGTTGTAAACATGCGAAAAATGCAGCTGTGTTAGCTTGTGAACCAGAGTGAGGTTGCACATTTACATATGCCGCTCCAAACAAAGCTTTTGCTCTATCAATTGCCAACTGCTCTACCACATCCACTACTTCACATCCTCCGTAATAACGTTTCCCAGGATATCCTTCAGCGTATTTATTGGTAAGCACAGATCCTGCAGCTTCCATTACTTGTTCACTTACAAAATTTTCTGAAGCAATCAATTCTAAGCCTTCAATTTGCCTAACTTTTTCTTCTTCTATTAACTCAAATATTTGTTCGTCGCGTTGCATTGTTTGTTGTTGTTGTTTATAAATAATGTTCAAAAATAAGAAATCCTATAATTCTAAAGTCAAAAAAAAGGTTTTTTAAGCTAAAAAATACCTAAAAACCAAATTGCTTTTATCCGAAGGTAAGATTAAGCTAGTATAAGCTAAAATCAGACTAACAAAATATTCCTTGTTTTTGATAATTTTTCACATGATTTTAAATTCTAGTATTAAAAAATTATGTAGCTTTGAATATATTCTTATTAATAAAAATTATACCACATATATAATGAAAATTACTGCAAATGACCCAAAGAGGATAAGTTGGTTGAACGTAGCCAAAGATTCTCATTTCCCAATCCAAAACCTACCTTTTGGAGTATTTATCACTAAAGACGATATTATTACAATTGGTACACGAATTGGTGATTATGCTATTGACCTTGGTGCTGTACATCAATTAGGATATTTTGAAGATATCCCTTTAACAGAGGATATATTTTTGCAAGACACTTTAAACGACTTTATTGCTGATGGTAGAAAAACATGGCGATTGGTACGTAACAAAATTGCAGATATATTTGATACTAAAAATGGTACATTAAGAGATAACCCTGTCCATAAAGACAAAATTATTTTCCGTATGGATGATGTTGAAATGCAACTTCCTGTACAAATTGGAGATTATACTGATTTTTATTCAAGTATTGAGCATGCAACTAATGTGGGGACAATGTTTAGAGACCCTGATAATGCATTATTACCAAACTGGTTACACATACCTGTAGGATATCACGGTAGAAGTTCTTCTATTATTCCTTCTGGAGTACCTGTACACAGACCAAAAGGACAAACAATTCCTGCTGATAGTGATACTCCTGTTTTTGGACCATCAAGATTAGTTGACTTTGAATTAGAAACTGCTTTTATTACTACTGCTGCAAATCACTTAGGAGAAACTATTCCTGTTGATGAAGCGGAAGAATATATTTTCGGAATGGTCGTATTTAATGACTGGAGTGCTAGAGATATTCAAAAATGGGAATACGTTCCTTTAGGGCCGTTCTTAGCTAAGAATTTTGCCTCTTCTATATCTCCTTGGATTGTTACTTTGGATGCTTTAGAGCCTTACCGTTGTGCAGGACCTAAGCCATTAAAAAAACAATTAGAGTACTTACAGTACAAAGGTGACAAGAGTTATGATATCAATTTAGAAGTTGCTATTCAACCAGAAAACGGTACTCCTTCTACTGTTGCTAAATCAAACTTTAAATACATGTACTGGAACATGTCACAACAATTAGCACATCACACTGTTAATGGTTGTCCGGTAAACTCTGGTGATATGATGGGATCTGGAACAATTTCTGGTAAAACAGCCGATTCTTATGGTTCTATGTTAGAATTGTCATGGAAAGGTACAAAGCCTGTAAAATTAAATGATGGTACTGAACGTAAATTCATTAATGATAACGATACCGTTATCATGACTGGATACTGCGATAATGGTACTACTAAAATTGGTTTCGGAGAAGTATCTACTAAGCTATTACCAATTTGGGAAAAATAAAATTATTACCAAACTAAAACAAAAGCGATACTAGTACTAGTATCGCTTTTGTTTTTTTTATACATTGGCATTGTTCTTGAGAATAGGAAAAGTGAATTAATACTTAAACTTATGAAAAAAACTACGCTACTAACATTTATAGCCATTGTATTCTTTACACACAACTCATTTGGACAAAATACTGTTAATAAAAAATATATATTTGATTATTTAACTTACCCCTCAACAGCAATAAATGACGCATATTCTTTTAATGTTACTATACACTCTGGGAATTTAGATTTTACAGAAGCAAGCTTAAAAGGAAATAAAGCAAGAAAAATTTTAGAAAAACATACTAAAGACATTTCTTATTTCTCATTTAACAACTTTAAACTTACAAAAGAGAGACCAAATATCAATGTAGAAATTGCTTTTGGTGAGTTTAAAGTAATCAGCCAAGTCGAAAAAACGTATCAAATTGCTTGTACATACAAAGGTGCTAAATTAAATTCGAAAGAAAACATAAAGAAAAACCTTAAAACTTGTCCTGCACTATATTATAGTTTAGAATATAAACTCCCTTATATTTTAAAAATCTCAAATCAAACAGGTACTATTTTATTTATCAAAGAATATAACCAATCAGGCTGGAGCTCTTTTGGTTATGATAAAACTGGGTTAACAGGATTCTTAAAAAAAGAAGAGCTAGATGCTTCCTACAATAAATCTGGTTTAACAAAAATTAAACGAGAAGCTGGTTTAGAAAAAATTGCAGAAAGTAATAAAACTATTTACAAACATCTTTTCTTTACTCAAGTCACAGATAAATTTAAATTCGGTACAGGAAAAAGTAAAAGCTATGACTATTTAGAATTAACCACTACACTTGAAAAAGTACTAGATGCTTTTAAAAACGAAACAAATATCAAAGAAACTTTAAAAGAAGCTAACCAATTATGGGAGAAAGAAATTGCTACCTTAAATATTGGAGATAAAAAATCAAGAATAAACAGAAAAATTGGAACTAGCATATATGGTAACTTGACTTTGGCCAATATGTATCTTAATAATTTTGAAAAAGCTAAAAGCTATAATAAAGAATATCTGAGATTAGCAAATATGGCAGGTAACTTGTCTATACCAGAAAGAGCAAAAGTAATATATCATTTGGTAAACCAACGAGCTGATAAGTACGAAATAAATAAAGAATTACTTATTAATACTCAAAAGACTACCCCTGCTCCATTATTAAGTAATTTAATGAGTTCTAAGAAAAACACTAATCATAAATTTATTTCTGCTCAAAATAAATTCACATTATTCTCTAAAGAAATAGTAGAGATGAAAGAAAGGATTACTAAAGAAAATGTAACTTCTGAAGTTGTTGAGAATTCTGTCCCTAAGTATAATAATCTGGTAGATAAGTATAAAGCCCGTATTCAATATACAGAAATGCAAGGAAACGTATTGTTCTTAAACAATTGGTATGATAAAGACATTGAAGGAAAAGAATTACCAAAAGAAATATGTGAGCTTACAGAACTTAATGAATTAAGACCATATGGGTTAAGCTTAACTGCTATTCCTAATGAAATTGGAAATCTTGTAAACTTAAAAAAATTGGATTTATCAGGAAATACTTTAACAACAATTCCCACAACTATCGGTAAACTTACTAATTTAAAAGTGCTAGACTTAGCAAATAATAAATTGGAAACATTGCCCGAAGAAATTAAAAACCTTAAAAATTTACAAAAATTAAAACTGAAAGGGAATAACTTTAGTAAAGTAGAATTACAAAAATTGAAATCTTTATTGCCAAAAAAATGTAAAATTAAAAGCTAATTACTTCCCCTAATGGTAAACTAGTAGCTCAACGTCTTAAACAAAAAATATAGTATATTTGAGCCGCTTAAATAGTGACTCATTTAGTTTGGTGCAGATATTGATTTCTACTACCTAAACGCAAAACTTAAACTTATGAAAAAAATATTACTTTTAACATTCAGCTTCCTTTTAATTATTGCCTGTAGCTCTGTTAAACAAACAGAACAAGCTTTAAACACTGGTAACTATAATCAAGCAATCAATATTGCATTAAAAAATCTTAGAACTAATAAAAATAAAAAAGGAAAGCAGTCTTATATTATAATGCTGGAAAGCGCTTATGCAAAAGCAAATCAACGTGATTTAGAACGAATTCAATTCTTAACAGCAGGTAATAATGATGCACAACTTGAAGAGGTTTATAATATCTATCAACAATTAGATAAACGACAAGAAAAAGTAAAACCTATTTTACCTTTATATATTATTGACCAAAATAGGAATGCACAGTTTAATTTCACCAATTATTCTTTTAAAATAATAGAAACAAAAAATAACCTATCAGCTTATTTATATAAAAATGCAAATAAACTGATGAATTCGACAAGTAAATTAGGATTCAGACAAGCGTATGATGATTTTAATTATTTAGAAAAAATAAATCCCAATTATAAAAATACTAGAGTGTTAATTAATGAAGCACATATAAATGGAACTGACTTTGTTATTGTTAATATGAAAAACGAAACTAGAAAAGTAATTCCAAAGCGTTTAGAAGAAGACTTATTAAACATGAGTACTTATGACATGAATAATCTATGGACGGTATATCATAATAACAAACTTAAGAGTACCCAATATGATTTTAGTATGAATATCAATTTAAGAGATATTAATATTTCTCCTGAACAGATCCGTGAGAAACAAATCATTAGAGAAAAACAAATCCTTGATGGTAAAAAAGATTTATTAGATAATAATGGAAATGTTGTAAAAGATAGTTTAGGTAATGTTATTAAAGTTGACAAATACAAAACTATCGTTTGTGATGTACACACATTTACACAATTCAAATCAGTACAAGTAAAAGGACAAGTATATTATAAGGATCTTGTTACTAAACAACTAATGGATACATTCCCGTTGGAAAGTGAATTTATTTTTGAACATGGATATGCAACCTATAATGGTGATAGAAATGCTTTAGATGACACATACTTAGGACTAATCGGTAAAAGAGCAGTTCCTTTCCCTTCTAATGAACAAATGATATTTGACTCTGGAGAAGATTTAAAGGCAAAACTTAAGGGGATTATTAACAATCAACACTTTAGGTAGTTTATAATAAAAAAAAACTCTAATTGACGTGTTTTGAACGTAATTTACTTTCATATAAATAACAAAAGCGACCCAATGGGTCGCTTTTTAAATTCTAGAACTATTCTTTAGTACTTTGGGGAAATTAAATTAACTCTAAAATCTTATCCGTTTGTATGGCATAATGTGATGCATCATATATTGCTTCTCCGTTTTTAATCACTAAAACTTGTGGAGATTGATGCATAACTTGGAACTTGTACCCTATTTCATCAGAAACTGATCTATAATTCAATAGATCTAAATAGTACAAATCTGCATCTTCTACTGGTACCGTATAATTTCTCACAAATTTATTCATCGAAATACTACTAATACTACAGCGTGTAGAATGTTTGAAAATCACTTGTGTTTTTTCAAAAGACTTTTTGGTGATTTCTTCTAATTGATTTTCTGATGTTAAAAAAATCCAAGGCAATACCTTTTCCTCTTTTTTTGAATTTGAACTCCCGAATATTTTATTAAGTACCCCCATTATATGATTCAATTTTGTTTAGTAGTCCAAAAATATATCTATTACTTACATAACAGCCAAAATGTCTTATAATTTAACAAAATATTAAGTCAAAATGACTGCTTTATCTTTTGGACTAATCCTTGATAACTTTAAACCGTACACTTAAACACCAATTATTATGAATTTTAATAATTTTACTATAAAATCACAAGAGGTTATTCAACAAGCCCAATTGATAACCCAAGAAAATGAACATCAAGAAATACAAAACGAACATATTTTTAAAGCAATCTTAGATGCTGATGAAAATGTTACTCCCTATTTATTAAAGAAACTGAATGTAAACCTTCAATTATTTGAACAATTATTAGATAGCCAACTAAAAAGTTTCTCAAAAGTAACTGGAGGAAATATTCAGTTATCAAGAGAAGGTAGTAAAACACTAAATGAAGCTTCCATTATCGCTAAAAAAATGGACGACGAATTTGTATCTATTGAACATATCATTTTAGCTATTTTTAAATCCAAAAGCAAAGTAGCTCAAGTGTTAAAAGATCAAGGAGTTACTCTAAAAGATTTAGAAAGTGCCATTTTAGAATTACGAAAAGGAGAACGTGTTACCTCAAAATCTGCTGAGGACACCTATAATTCCTTAAATAAATATGCCATCAATCTTAATGAAATGGCTGAAACTGGTAAATTAGACCCTGTTATTGGTCGTGATGAAGAAATACGCCGAATACTTCAAATATTATCTCGTAGAACAAAAAATAATCCTATGTTGGTAGGAGAGCCTGGAGTAGGTAAAACTGCCATTGCAGAAGGTTTAGCACACCGTATTATTCAAGGTGATATTCCTGAAAACTTAAAAGGTAAAGTTATTTACTCTTTAGATATGGGAGCCCTTATAGCTGGTGCCAAATTTAAGGGAGAATTTGAAGAACGTTTAAAAGCCGTAATCAAAGAAGTAACCACATCGGATGGTGATATTGTACTCTTTATTGACGAAATACATACACTTGTTGGCGCTGGTGGTGGTCAAGGTGCTATGGATGCCGCAAATATACTAAAACCCGCTCTAGCAAGAGGAGAACTTAGAGCCATAGGAGCAACTACTTTAGATGAGTATCAAAAGTATTTTGAAAAAGACAAAGCTTTAGAGCGACGTTTTCAAAAAATTGTTGTTGATGAGCCAGATACGGAAAGTGCTATTTCAATTTTAAGAGGAATCAAAGAAAAATATGAAGCTCATCATAAAGTTCAAATTAAAGACGAAGCAATTATAGCTGCAGTAAAATTATCACAACGATATATTACTAATCGCTTCTTACCCGATAAAGCTATTGACTTAATAGACGAAGCAGCAGCAAAATTACGAATGGAAATGAACTCTAAACCAGAAGAGTTGGATGCATTCGATCGTAAAATAATGCAACTAGAAATTGAAGTTGAGGCCATTAAACGTGAAAATGATCAAGTAAAACTAAAAGCATTACATCATGAATTAGCTAATTTGAAAGATGACCGAAATGTTATTAATGCAAAATGGGAAAATGAAAAAGCCATTGTTAATGATGTACAAGAAGCTAAAGAAGCTATTGAAAACTATAAATTAGAAGCAGAAAGAGCGGAAAGAGATGGTGATTATGGTACAGTTGCAGAACTACGTTATGGAAAAATTAAAGAAACCCAAGAAAAGTTAGATGCTTTAAAAATAATTTTAGAGCAACAACAGGAAAATGCTTTGATTAAAGAAGAAGTTACGACTGATGATATAGCAGAAATTGTAGCTAAATGGACCGGAATTCCAGTCACAAAAATGCTCCAGTCTGAACGAGAAAAATTGTTAGAATTAGAAACTGAACTACACAAACGTGTTGTAGGTCAAAACGAAGCTATTGAAGCAGTTTCTGATGCTATTCGTCGTTCACGAGCTGGATTACAAGATCCTAAAAAACCGATTGGATCCTTCTTGTTTTTAGGAACAACGGGGGTTGGAAAAACGGAACTTGCTAAAGCACTTGCTCAATATTTGTTTGATGATGACAATGCAATGACCAGAATTGACATGAGTGAATATCAGGAAAAGCATTCCGTAAGTAGATTGGTTGGTGCTCCTCCTGGATATGTTGGTTATGACGAAGGTGGACAATTAACTGAAGCTGTAAGACAACGTCCGTATTCTGTTGTGTTATTAGATGAAATTGAAAAAGCACACCCTGACACCTTTAATATTCTATTACAAGTATTGGATGAAGGTAGGCTAACAGATAATAAAGGGAGAGTTGCAGATTTTAAAAACACCATCATCATTATGACTTCAAATATGGGAAGTACTATTATTGAAGATAAGTTTACGGCTATTCCAGATATTGATACCGCTATTGAGGTTGCTAAAATTGAAGTTCTTGGCCTTTTAAAACAAACTGTTCGTCCAGAATTTATCAACCGTATTGATGATATTGTGTTGTTTACTCCATTGACAAAATCAAATATTGAAAAAATTGTGCATTTACAATTAAACTGGATTAAAAAACTAGTTGGTGAACAACAAATAACTTTAGACGCTACTGAAGATGCAATTAAACTTTTAGCAGAAAAAGGATATGACCCACAATTCGGTGCACGTCCAGTAAAACGAGTAATACAGAAACTAGTCCTTAATCAATTATCAAAAGATATACTTTCTGGAAAAGTAACAACTAATAGTGCTATACTTTTAGATGCTTTTGATGATGAATTGGTATTTCGGAATTAAATAAAGAACTAATCATTTATTCAAAAAGCTTCATATGCAACTATGAAGCTTTTTTGGTTATACTTAATACCCGAATTAATAATACAACCCATGAAAAATCGTAATGTATTAGACCTCCTTAATCTAAGATAGTCATATAACTTGTGTAGTTTGTTTTATCAATAGTAAAACCACTTTGATGATTATTACCACCATCTCTTCCTCTCAGTTTAATGGCTACTGAAACTCCTGGAGTTACAGATATAGGATAATTAGCCGCATTAATAGTGGCTGCTCCTGTTGCTCCAAGTGTATCATCAGCCGAAGCAGTCATACTTAAAAAGTTAGCAACATTAGAACCTCCATTGGTAACCCCAACTGAAAACCATGATTGTTGATCTGCACCTGATCCCCCGCTTAACGGGTTATATCCAGAAATTGAAAATGATAAGTAAACTGTAGAATGTCTTGGGGTAAACGTTATCGTAGCCCCATTAATATCTTTCAAACTGGTATTATTTATGTTTTGATCTGCTCCAGATAATGTTACACTTTGAATATTATCCCCATAAACATATCTCACCCGTACATCACCATTAACATCACTATATAAAGCCTTATTCGAAGTTGAATTAGTAGTCACTAATTCTCCAGGATTAGTTCCTGCTACGGTAACGGCACAATCATCTATTCTAATTGTCTGAAGTCCTCCCTCACTCCCATCTATATGTAACAATTGCTGAGGACTAGTAGTTCCTATTCCAACATTATTAGTACTCGCATCTGCAAATAACATACCAGTTAACGTTTGAGAATTCACAGAAAAATCGGTATCAACACTTGTACCTGCTTCTATAGAAACTGTATTTCCAGTACCACTTTCCACCAAACGAACCAAACCAGTATCTCCAGCCATTAAAGACATATCATCTGATCCATTTCTTCGCATTCCAGTATCAACATCACCTTGCCAAGAATAACTAGGAGTGTTTCCTCCCACGGTTATTGTTGCTCTTATATGTCCATCAGTATCAATACGTACTCGTTCTACATTATCTGTTTTAATTATAAGATCTTGAGCATCTGTAGTACCTATAAAGTTTACTCCAGCAGTTGTGCCTGCATTACCTGTTAATGACCAACTTGTAGTTGACGCGTCATCAAGACGAACCCAATCTGTACCGTTATTATAGTAAAAACCTGGAGTAACATCGCCTGCTGTAACCGTATTATAAACAACCATACCAGCTACATCTGAGCTTAATGGACTTGGACTTGTGGTGTTGGTAAGTGCCAAACGAGGTAATAATAATCCACTTGAAGTGCTAGTGATATCTATAGCAGCATCTGAATTAGGACTTGTAGTACCTATACCTACTTGTCCTATCGTTAAATAAGTTATTAATAAAATGGGAAATACTAATAATTTTTTCATAATTTCGGGTATATAAAAATTTCTGAGGCAATAGTACAATCCTATTCATTTTTGCAACATAAAGTTTAAGGATTAGGTGTTTGGATTAAAAAACAGGTGTATGGATTCACGGAAAAGCTACGGAATTAAAGGGTTTCTACTACGTCTTATATAATATTCAATAAAGTTAATGAACAAAACAATTTTAATTTTACCCATATTTATTGCTTTATTTTTTAGCATAGCGCTATACTTAAAATCAAGTAAAAAAGAGTATCACTTCAAAATACTGGGAAACTACTTTATTTTATACGTCATATTATTTGGTAGTATGACAGTTGTTGGTATGTTTAAGAATGATTCAAGTATCGCTAATTTTGTAGATATTTCATCACTATTGTTTTTTACGGTATCCATAACTATCCCTCCTACATTTTATTTATACGTAGTGTATTTGTCTGATTTGAAAGATGAAAAAATAAAACATCATTATTACTTACCTCTATTATTACTCATCATAAATTGTATTTCATTTACCTCTTTTTTGATCAATACTGATGAAAGCTCATACACTCATGAATTAGTCAGTAACTTTGCTACTGGCGCAAATTTAATCGCCATATTATTCATTTTTCCGATTCAAAATGTGTATTATATTTTTAAAACGATTAAAATATATCAGCATCATAAAATTGAGCTGAATAAAGTGTTTTCTTACAAAAAAGGAGTTGATTTAAGGTGGATGCTGCACTACATTTTAGGGTATGCAATTTTCATAATTGGTTTATATTTAACGCAACTTATTCCAAAAATCAGCTTACATATTCCAATTAGAATTTTTTTATCAGGTTATTTTTTATATATCGGAATAAAAGGATTAAAACAATATAAAGTTACTTTCAAAGAAGACATAAACACCACCTCTAATAACAAGGGGGAAAAGGCAATTTCCAGTGACGAATTGAAACAAAAAATAGTAAACGCTATGACTAATGACGAATTGTTTTTAGATTCCGAATTGACTGTGCATAAATTAGCGAAAACAATAAATTCTAATAGTAAATATATCTCAAACGCCATAAATACTGAATTAAATCAGAATTTTGCGGCTTTTATAAACACCTATAGAATTGAGAAAGCAAAATGTTTGCTAACAGACCCTGATTACGATAATTATACTATTGAAGCTATAAGTAACGAAGTAGGATTTAATTCAAAATCAGCTTTCAATATAGCTTTTAAGAAAATTACTAATCAAACTCCTTCAGAATATAGAAAGGCATAATTTTAATATTAAAAAAACCTATGAAAAACATCCAATTTAGCATCATTAATATATTGAATATAGTGACTTTGTGCGTTACGTTGCTTTTTGTTTTTCAAATTTATTTTTTGAAGAAGAAAAGTAAAGCGAATACTTTCTTTTCGATGTATTTGTTTAATATGGCAATTATTTTGGTGTTTTTTTTGGTGTTAGATTTAACGTTTGAGCTGACAGCATATGCATTAATCCCATTTCTATTATTAGCCGTTTTATCAATAGGGCCAATGTTATGGATATACGTAAAACTTGTTATTGGAGAAGAATTAAAGCAATTAAAAAAACATCTCTACCTGCCTATTGGATTTGGGCTAATTTCTTTAATCTTGATAAGTGTTGATTTTCTTATTGCAGATATAAAAACTTCTTTTGTCATTAGACAAATAATCACCTATATAGTATTAACTGGTCTTACAGCCATTTTTTTAGCACAAAGTGGGTATTACATTTTTTTGTCTCTAAAACTATACAAAAAACACATAAAGAATGTAGGAGAAACTTTTTCTTACACGGAAAAAGTAAACCTAAGTTGGTTTAAATTACTTATTTATGGCTATATTTTTTTTATTGTAGGATTAATTGCCTCCCACGTAGTAGATGATTCTATATCGTATATTATGTTTTATTTAATTTTACTGATCTATGTAATATACTCAGGTTATAACGCATTAAATCAGGATCCAGTTTTTGAAGAATTCAAAGGAGATAACACAAAAAAACATAGTGTACAAGAAGATGTTAACACTGAGTTTTACAAGGACCTTAAAATAAAATTATTAACTATAATGGAAGAGGATAAGTTATTTTTAGATTCATCATTAACCATTCACTCCCTAGCAAATCAATTAAATTCTAACAACAAATACCTGTCCCAATTAATTAATAATGATTTAAAAATGAATTTCGTACTGTTTGTAAATGAATATAGAATTCGTGAGGCTAAAAAATTACTACTTGATAAATCTAACAATAACTTAACCATTGAAAGCATAGGATACGATGCTGGTTTTAAATCAAAATCTGCATTTAATGCTACCTTTAAAAAAATCACCAATCAAACCCCTTCTGAATATAGGAAGAAATAAGAATAAAAAAGCCTCATGTTTTCACATGAGGCTTTAATGTTATAATTTAATACCCGAATTAATATTATAACACCCGAATTTAAAGATTACCCATAACCTTTAATCCTACTTTTCTTTAATCAATCTATTCACTAATTTTTTTAATTCTGAAACTTCCGATTTTAATTCTTCCATTTGTTCTTGTTGTTCCTGAATTGCTTTTACCGTAACTGGTATAATTTGAGTAAATTTAATTCCACTCGGTTCATCATATAGCACTCTTGTCTTTTTTCCTGACTCATCTAGACTAACCCAATCCGATTTTTTAACAGCCTCAGGTAAAACTCGTAATAATTCTTCAGTATAAAAACCTAGCTTATCTTCTCTTAAATTATCCGGAATTCTTTTGCCATTAACATAATCCATGTTGTCCTTATAGACAATTGGCTTTAGTTTCAAAATTTCATCTAACCCTTTTACTAAATCTCTATTAGTTGAAGACCTGCTAGATGTCCTGGAATATGTATTAGTTGGAGTTATAAAATCATCTGCATTTACATCATCCCATCTTCTAGTAACTCCTGTAAAAGGGTCAGCACCTAAATCCGCTCCAAAATCAGTCATAGGACTAAATGCTCCTCCTTCATAAAACAGTTCATTTGTACCATCAACTATATACTCAATAGATCCTAATGCTATTGCAGTTCCTCCTAAGTTACCATTATGTGCTCCTAAAACAAAATCTTTAGTATATGGTCCTCCATTAAATGTATCAGAAAATGTTTGCCCATCATCGCTATCAACTAAAGCACTTCCTCCAAAATTGATATAATCTTCATCAACTTCTGTTTCAAAAATAATTCTGTTGTTTCCATTTAAAATCATTTCACCAGTATACCCTGTGGTACTGTTTCCATTTATTATAAAATCATTGTCACCAATTGTAATGGTTGTATCAGTAATTAATGATCCACCAAGTTGAACATTAGAACCTGTTAAAGTTAAGCCATTATCAAATGTATAACTTCCCCCTCCTCCACCTGCAGGAAGTGTTACAGTATTCCCATTAGAAATGGTTAAATCATTACCAGAAATACTCAATGTTTGGCTATCTGTACCACCACCTCCACCTGAAGCTGCTTCCCAGGTAGCATTTCCATTGACATCAGAAGTTAATACATAGCCTGCTTGTTGCTGTCCATCCTCTAACCTAAATACATATGAACCTGCAGATGCTACAGATGTTTCTGTAACCAATACATTATCTACAGTTGCACCGTAATCATAAATACCCGTATACTCAAAACGCAAAGAATATGAATTTCCTGCAATAACAGTTTCCGTACTAGAATATGAAGTATTTGCATCAGTAGTTGTATTAATTAAATCAGCTCCTACTTGACCAGCTGGTGCGGTTTCTTGATATAAGTATACTCTAAAAGCATCATCAGTTCCAGTATAATCATTATAACGATAATCAAAACTTATATCAATTGAAGTAGATGTTGGGTTTGTAGTTATGCTTACTATGGATGTTGCATTTTGAGAACATCCACTTTCATCAGAGTCAATATATAAATAGCTACCAGTGCATGATGTACAATTAGTATTAGCATCACCAATTGTAGTAACATCCCATCCGTCAGAAGTAGTGCAACCAGTACTAGAGTTATTTTCTGTTAATGAGTAGCCTGTAAAATTTTCATTTAATAAATTAACACTACCACCGGGACTACTTGGGGTTGTAGCACCAGTGATGTGAAATTTAGCACTTGGAGTAGTGTTACCAACACCTACATTTCCTGTATTGGCATTATGCATGTCATTTCCAACAACTGTCCAGTCGTTATCTGAACCACCAAATGTGGTCCAGATAGTTCCATTATAGTAGTAAAATCCAGGGGCAATATTTGTTTGATAAATTAATAATCCCGTTGCAGGAGAAGCAATTGCATCTCTTTGAGTTTGATCCATTCTAGGGATTAACATTCCTTGTGTTGTAGATTCTAATTCTAATATTGAACTAGCATCAGGCGTAGTTGTTCCTATTCCTACTTGTGCAGTAGAAAAAAAAGAAATTAATAATACTAAGGGTAATAACAAATTTTTCATTTTCGGGTATATTTTAAATTCGAAGCAAAACTAGCTTCAATACCTGATTATGATGTACTGATTCCCACCCGTCATGTGCTAATTAAAGAAAAAAGAGTCCTAATTCGCTGTATTAATACACATAAATCCATCCTAAACACAAAGTATGATGTTACTAATATTTGCATTGATAAAAAGTTTGCTGATGATTATTTACAAATTACACTGTTGAAGCCATATGCTATGAAGTTGGTTTTAATTCAAAATCAGCGTTCAATAGAGCTTTTAAAAAATTTACTCATCAAACTCCTTCAGAGTTTAGAAATAAATAATTTTTTAATTATAAAGCCTCATGAGTACATGAGGCTTTTTTGTTATAACATATAATTATCCAAAAGATAATTTTCTTTACTTATACCATTAATTGTCTAGTTTTTTCCATGCTGAACCATTCCAACCATAAAATGAATTGTCCGAAGCTTGGAAAACTATAGTTCCCGCCCCTCCAGTTGGAGCATTGGTAGAGTCATGTGATATTGCTCCCGTAACAGTTGGAGAAGCTCCAATTTTTATACTACCTAGTACTTCTAATACTTCTTTAACCGCTGATCCATCAACAGTATCTACATCCATCTTCCCTATTCTCACATGCCCTTCATTATCATTCTCTGCATCAATAAACATGAGCATATGTTCACCAAATTGACCAGACGCTAAAAACTGCCAAGCATTAGGGTCAGTATTGAATTGCAATGTACCATTCCAATCTGGGTCGTTCTCTTCTATAATTAATGCACCTGCTGGGGTGACGCTTGATCCTGTACTACGCATACGTATAATAGAGGAAGCTAGTCCCTCTATAGTAATTACATCAGTGGGGCATCAGTACCTAAACCTAAACGTCCTGTATCTGTAATAATTACTTTATTACCTGCTGTTTTTGCTTGTGAAGCAATAATTCCATCTACAGGAGCTACAGTATCTTCCCATTCACTATTTTTAGAAAATGGCACCCATTTAGTCAAAGAATTATCCCAATAATGAAACCCTTTGGTAAATACACCTACATCTGTAGTAAGGTAAACTAACATTGAGTTTTGTGCAGCTGTAGGATTTACAGCTGGGAAAGTATCAATTCTAGGGATTAACACGCCATCGTTATTTGCTGGGCTGGATACATCTGAAGCGGTTATGTCTAAAATACTATTTGGTGTGGTAGTTCCAATTCCTACTTGTGCTGATACATTTAAATAAACACAAAAGATTAAAAAAAAGAATATCTCATCTGGTTAAATTGTTAATTATTTACCAAAATAAAGACAACTAACTCATTTTTATAAATACATATCTAACAGTTTATGATACAATTATACCCTCTTTTTAAGAGGTCAAATAAAAATGTAAAAACCCGGAGTTTACAATCATTTATAAAACCAATAAAAAACCGCTTTAGACAGACTAAAACGGTTTAATACGTATATATAAAAAGTAATATCTTTTAAGCTTTCACTTTACTAGCACTACAAGCTTTTTTTGCTTTTGAACAAGAAGCTTTTGACTTAGAACAAGACTTTGTTGCTTTTCCAGGGTTTCCTTCAATTGATTTCTCAGCCCCAGAAACAGCTTTTGCTTTTGCAGCAGAACATTCTTTTTTAGTTTTAGCACAAGAAGCTTTTGACTTTGCACAAGATTTAGCTGATTTCCCTGCGTTTCCTTCAATTAATTTTTCTCCTCCAGCAACCGCTTTTGACTTACTAGCACAACATGCTTTTTTTGCAGTACACGCCTTTTTTGCAGAAGTAGTTTTAGTTTCTACAACTGTTACTGCTTGTTTCATTTCAGTTGTAGCTTTTTTTGCTACTTGTTTAGTAGATTTTGCAGTTTCTTGTGCACTTGAAAATGCAACAAAAAACAAACCAAAAGCTAATGATAAAATTAATTTTTTCATGATATTAAATTTTGAGTTTGAATGATTTTTAGTAAATATATCAATAATAAACAGTTATATTATATAATGAAATGTTAATTTTCCTCTAAAGGCTTTTGTTTATGTGTTTTTTTACTCCCTGCATACATTTCATATTTAACCAAACGAGACTCTAATTTACCGTTAAATAATTTAATTTTTCTAGAAGGTCTTAACCCTACAGATTTCAATCCTTCTAAATTTGAAGTAATAAACCAAGCATTCGTATTAGTATATCCTTGTTTTAAGGTATCCCCTATTTGGCCATAGAATTCTTCTACATCAACAGGTAAACGTTCCCCATAGGGTGGGTTAAATAATATATGTAATTTTCTATCAGAATTTTTAGACGATTTAAAAAAGTCCTCTTGTTCTACACTGATGTATTCTGATAAATTTGCATTCTCAATATTATCCTCTGCTTTTCGCATTGCAGAGGGCGCTTTATCATAACAAATAATATTATGATGAAATTCTCGGATCTTATTTAAACAAGACTCTTCTATTTTATTATACAACTCTTCGTCAAAATCTAACCAAGATTCAAAACCGAATTGTTTTCTATTAATGTTTGCAGGTATATTACATGCAATCATAGCAGCTTCAATTGCTAAAGTTCCACTACCACACATAGGGTCTAACAAATCACATTGTCCGTCCCAACCAGAAAGCATTACTAATCCTGCAGCCAATACTTCATTTATCGGAGCAATATTCGTTGCAGTTCTATATCCACGTTTATGTAATGATTCTCCAGAACTATCTAATGATATTGTACATTCATTTCTTTGAATATGTACATTAATACGCAAATGAGGATTATCCAAATCAACATCTGGACGAGTTCCTTCTGTATCTCTAAATTTATCTACGATAGCATCTTTTGTTTTATAGGCAATAAATTGTGAATGCGTAAACTGTTCAGAAAATACAGTAGCGTTAATAGCTAAAGTATCCGTTACGTTTAAATATTTATTCCAAGGCATTTTATATACCTCGTCATATAAATCTTGTTCATTTTTTACTTTAAATGTTTTTATAGGTTTTAAAACTTTAATTGCAGTACGTAAACATAAATTAGCCTTATACATAAATCCTGTGTCTCCTTCAAAACTAACATTACGTACTCCTACTTTAACATGTGCTCCACCAAGATTACGCAATTCACTTGCTAAAAGTTCTTCAAAGCCAAACAATGTCTTGGCAACCATTTTAAAATTATCTCCCATAGCTTGCAAAAATACAGTATTTTTGCTTTCAGATTTATAAAAAATGCTTCAAAGTATTTTTTTACTAAAGAATCTAACTATTAAGAAGAGTATACTAATGACTACAGACAATAAAACAGCAAATTGGTTTGCTTCATGGTTTGATACCAAATACTATCATCTCCTTTATAAAGATAGAGATGAAAGCGACGCTCAGTTATTCATGAAACACCTTACTAACTATTTAAATCTACCTGAAAACGGAACAATATTAGATTTAGCTTGTGGAAAAGGTCGACATGCAACCTACTTGAATTCATTAGAATACAGCGTTACTGGTGTTGATTTATCAAAGAATAGTATTGATTATGCAAAACAATTTGAAAACGACACGTTGAAATTTCACGTTCATGATATGAGAACATCCTATCCTGAACAATTTGATGCCGTTTTTAATCTTTTTACTAGTTTTGGTTATTTTGATAATGACAATGACAATATAAATACACTTAAAGCGATACAAAATAGTTTAAATGAAACCGGCTTTGGTGTAATCGATTTTATGAATGCAGATTTTATTATTGACAACTTAGTGGCTGAAGAAACTAAAACTGTTGAACATATTGATTTTCACATCAAACGTTATGTGAAAAATAATTTTATTCACAAAGAAATTCGATTTACCGACAATAACGAAGATTTCTTCTTTACTGAAAAAGTTCAGGCGATAACTTTAAATGATTTCAAACAATATCTTTTACAAGCTAATATTACTTTATTAGAAATTTTTGGCGATTATAAACTGAATAAATTCTATTCTAAAACTTCTAAACGTTTAATTTTACTTTTTAAATGATAACTTATTTACTACCTATACTTTCTGTTTTAGTAGGATTTTTATTTGTGGTTATATTTAAACCTCAGAAAAAAAATAATTTAAAACTATTATTAGCTTTTAGTGGTGCATTCTTATTAGGGATTACCATTTTTGAAATGCTTCCTGAAATATTTCAACAACATAACAATTCTAAAACTATAAGCTTATTCATCGTTTTTGGTATATTATTACAAATATGTTTAGAGTTCTTTTCAGAAGGAGCTGAACACGGACATGTACATCTACATGAAAATGACACTAAATTTCCTTGGATGCTTTTCATTAGTTTATGCTTACATTCATTAATTGAAGGAACTCCACTAGGTCATCATCATAATATATTATATGGTATTGTTATCCATAAAATACCCGTAGTTATAATATTATCTACATTTTTTATGCAATCTGCCTTAAAAAAATCATCTATTGCATTCTTTTTAATACTGTTTGCATTAATGACTCCTTTAGGAACTTATCTAATGAGTGAATTTCCAATTTTATCAAGTTATTCATCACATATCATGGCTATAGCTGTAGGTATCTTTTTGCATATATCTACAACCATATTATTTGAAAGTAGCGAAGGACATAAATTTAACTTAGTAAAACTTATAGTAATTACCTTAGGTTTAGTTTCTACTTATTTTATTTGATCAATTAGTAGAAATTAGATTTAAACTCAAATAGTATTTTAAGTATGTTTAATAGAGAAGAATCAAGACTATTACGTGAATTATTTTGGACTAGCTACGGGAAATCATTCCCTAGAAGATGGTTGCTATACAACACAAAAATAAAAGATGTTTCACTAAAATTTCAAGCGGACAGAAAAGTAGCTATGGTTTGTATTGATATTGAACTAGAAGATGAATACGAACGTTTGGAACAATATGAAAAGTTTGAATCCTTAAAAACAATACTTGAAACAGAATACCTTCCTGAAGTTATTTTTAATGATGACTATTACTTAGAAAAGTCACAGAAATCTATTTGTAGAATTTATGTGCTTCATGAAAAAAAATTCAGTATCCACAACAAGGATACTTGGAGAGATGCTTATGAGTTTTTTAACAAACATATGGACTTATTAGAATCCTTCTTTTTAGAGTATAAAGACTTTATTGAGATTAAAGAATAACTCAAATAATATGTCTCAAAAAAGCATTACTTCTATTTGGCTGATTTACTATAGTTTGACTAAATAACTAGTTAAATCACATCAATCGACAGCTACTAAAAAGAATTTGATATTTACTCCTTTTATCATTTTTGTTATTGTGTTAATTCACAAAAATAGATTCCAATGCATAAAAAAAGCTTCACATTGTGAAGCTTTTTTTATGCAATATTTTGAATTAATCTACTTATTTAGTTTAGCAGTTAACTCTAAAGACAAAGAAGAACGCTCAAATTTAATTTTACCTGCACTGGTTTCTACTATACAAGTATTATCAGCATCATTAAGCTCAGCAATTTTACCATGCATTCCGCTTTTGGTTATTACTTTATCTCCTTTTTTTATTTCCTTAGCAAAATTTAACTCTTGCTTTTGTTTTTTCATTTGCGGTCTTAAAAAGAAAAAATATATCACCACAAACATTAAAATGTATGGTGAAAACTGCACCATGTTTTGTAAAAAGTCTGTCATTTCTAAAATTTTAATTATTTAGTAGGTACTACAACAGGTTGTTTCACTTCTCTTGGCTTAGCAGTAGCTGCTCCTGCAGGAACCTCAACCATTGCCTTAATTTTAACCGTTTCCTTACCCTTTTCAGTATTTGCAGTAACTGTAACCGTTTGTTGCGTTAAGTTTTTCTTCCCTCTTGAATTAAACTTTACAGAGAACTTTCCTGACGCACCTGGAGCAATAGCTTCTTTTGGCCAGTCATTAGGAACTGTACATCCACAACTTCCTTTAATACCAACAATTACCAATGGTTTTTCTCCTGTGTTCTTAAAACTAAAAATTGTTTCAGCAACATCTCCTTGTTTTAAATCTCCAAAATCATGTTCTGTTTTATCAAAGGTCATTACAGGAAATTTGTTTGAATTCGCATCTCTTTCAGCTGCTACTGCAATGTTTTCTGTATTAATCTTATCTGCTGCATTCTCTTTTTTACAAGAAACAAATGCTAATCCACATAATGCTGTAAACGCTATAACTCTTAACTTTTTCATAATCTATTTTTATTAATTCGTGTTATTTATTTTTTTAAGCTGTGCTAAAATAAAGAAAAATCTTAAACTACATTAATCCTCTTCCTATTTTTTGCAATTTCTCCTCTTTCTTAAAATCCTTTACCAAGCTATCCAATATCCCATTAATAAAAGTACTACTCTTATCTGTAGAATATTCTTTCGCTATTTCCAAATACTCATTTATAGTTACTTTTACTGGTATTGAAGAGAATTTTAAGAACTCACAAATTGCCATTTTCATTAAAATCGAATCCATAGAAGCGATTCTATCAGCATCCCATTTAGGTGTTTTTACATCTATGTATTTACTTAACTCTTCGTTATTTAAAGTTACCTTAGTAAGTAATTCCTTTCCGAATTTTTTATCGTCCTCATCTTTAAACAACTTTGTCAACTTTAATTGCTGACTCACATTAGTTTTCTTTAATTCCTTAAGAATCATTGTATTTACTAATGGCAAATCATCTACCCAACTGATACAAGTATCCTCATAATACGAATACAGTTTTTCATTTGGCGCAATGATTCTTTTAAAAATATTTAAAACCAATTCTTTATCTTTCTCAAAAGAACTTTCTTCCTTTAAGTAAGCTACATAAAAATTAGAGCTTAATATTTCTTTTAAAAACAAACTAGCATACTCATCATCTAACTCCCAGTTCTCCAATTCTTTTTCATCAACCAATAAGGCCAACTCCTGACTTGAAGCTATGTGATTTAAATACACATTATCAACCAACCTATGAATTGTATCGGTTTTATTTACATCTAAAAAACTACCTTGAGAAGCTCTATTTAATTTTCTTGCTTTCTGAAGAATCACAACAAAAAGTTGATATTGCAGCAAGTATAAATCATACATGTTAGAAGCACTATCATTCAATTTTTTATACGCTAGATTTAAATCTTCATTTTTAGTATGCTGCATTTCAAAAATGCATTGCATTACTTTTGTACGAATATGTCTTCTGTTTAACATGAATAAGAACTTTTAATTAGCAATTTATATCCTCAAGAAAATTTCCTGAGAAAGGAATTAATTCTAAAACTTTACCAATGAGGAAATCTCAATGAATTATTCCCCCTAGTTGGAATAAAGAAGCGAAAGGAATATCCTTTCGCTTCGCAAAAATAAACTATTATTTTATTAAAAACTATTTAGCGTTTTCTTTTTTTCTTGCATCAATTCTAGCTTGTGCAATCGCTAATGAAGCACTGTGAGTTGTAACATCGTTACTAGCAGCGTTTTTGATAATTTCCAATGTAGTGTTGTAAATATTTTCGGTTTTACGCATTATTTCAGCCTTACCATATCCTTCCAACTCTGCATATACATTAATAATTCCACCTGCATTAATTACAAAATCAGGAGCGTAAATTATTCCTCTCTCAGAAAGAATTCTACCGTGTACTGTTTCGTTTTCCAATTGATTATTCGCAGCACCAGCTATAATATCAACATTTAACATGTTAATTGTCGCATCATTTATTGTTGCTCCTAAAGCACATGGTGCATATATATCAGCATCAATACCATATAAATTATCCCCAGTGTAAATTTCAGCACCATATTTAGCTTTTACCTCTTCCAATCTTGCTTGGTTGATATCAGATATAATAACCTTAGCACCTTCATTAGTTAAATGCTCTACTAACGATTCACCAACATGACCAATACCTTGAACAACTACTCTTTTATCTTCTAAAACATCTGAACCATATTTATACATAGCAGCAGCTTTCATACCCATGAAAACACCGTAAGCAGTAATAGGAGATGGATTTCCTGCTCCACCTCTACTTTCTGAAATACCAGTTACGTAAGGAGTTACATCACGTACCAAATCCATATCAGCAGTTTCCATTCCAACATCTTCAGCCGTAATATACTTACCACTTAAAGAATGTACAAATTCACCAAACTTTTTCATTAAAGCAGGTGTTTTTTGAGTTTTAGCATCACCAATAATAACAGCTTTACCTCCTCCTAAATTTAAACCTGCAACCGCTGATTTAAAAGTCATTCCTCTTGACAAACGCAATGCATCATTTAATGCTTCCCATTCATTAGCATATTGCCACATTCTAGTCCCTCCTAAAGCAGGCCCTAAAACAGTATTATGTATTCCAATTATTGCTTTTAATCCAGTATCTTTGTCATTACAAAAAACAATTTGCTCGTGATTATCGAATGATAATTGCCCAAAAACAGGGTTTATTTTTGATAAATCTTTAACGTCTATTACTTCTGAAGTCATCTTGTATGTTGTTTTTATTATAAATTAAGAGTTACTAATCTCTCAATTTTGGAGAGCAAAAGTAACTGATTATTCATTTTTGTGCAAAAAATAACACTTAAAATGATTATTATTTAATTGCTACCCTCTCAATTTAAATTATGTAATGAAAGAACTCAAACACTTAACTAAATATTTTTTAAAATATAAACATCGTTTATTCATCGGAATATTGATTACCATTATTGCCCGAATATTTATTGTTTTTACTCCTAGGTTTACTGGTAATGCTATTCAACTTATTGAGAACTATATTATCAACAAACAACAAACAACAGATATCTTTAAACAAGAACTCTTAGATTATATCTTACTGATATTAGGAGTTAGTATTATCGCTGCTTTTTTTACTTTTTTAATGCGACAAACTCTTATAGTCATGTCAAGATTAATAGAGTTTGATTTAAAAAACAATGTTTTTAAGCAATACGAATTACTTTCACAAAATTTCTACAAACAAAACAGAACCGGTGATTTAATGAACCGAATAAGTGAAGATGTTAGTAAAGTACGTATGTATTTTGGACCTGCGTTAATGTATAGCATTAATACCTTTACATTATTTATTATCCTTATCCCATTAATGGTGAGCACAGCACCTAAACTTGCTCTATACACCTTATTACCTTTACCTATACTTTCAATTGCCATTTATAAGCTAAGTAAAGAAATTCACAAAAGAAGCACTACGGTACAAGAATACTTATCAAAACTTACCATATTTACTCAAGAAGCTTTTTCAGGAATATCAGTCATTAAAGCATATGGTATAACTAATAATGTTATTGAAAAATTTGAAGTTTTATCTGAAGATAGCAAGGAAAAGAATATGGAACTCGTAAAGGTTCAAGCATGGTTTTTTCCTTTTATGCTTTTACTTATCGGACTTAGTAATGTATTGGTAATTTATATAGGCGGACTACAATACATTAACGGAAGCATTAAAAGTATCGGAACTCTTGTTGAATTTCTACTTTACGTTAATATGCTTACCTGGCCCGTAGCAACAGTTGGATGGGTGACATCTATAGTACAGCAAGCCGAAGCATCACAAAAAAGAATTAATGAGTTCTTAAATGTTACTCCCGAAATTATAAATGAAAATGAGGAGCAGTACGAACTAAATACTGATATTGAATTTAAAAACGTTAGCTTCACCTATCCCGACACCAATATCACAGCATTAAACAACATCTCATTTAAAATAAACACCGGAGAATCAATTGCTATTATCGGAAAAACAGGTTCAGGAAAATCAACCATATTAAACCTTATTTCAAGATTACATGATACCACTGAAGGAGAATTATTAATTGGAGGTAAAAACATCAAAACACATAACCTCTCTTTGTTAAGAGAAAATATTGGCGTTGTTCCTCAAGATCCATTTTTGTTTTCTGATACCATATCAAACAATATAAAATTTGGAAAATCAAATGCCTGTGAAGACGACATAATTCAAGCCGCAAAAGACGCCGATGTACATAACAACATCATTCAATTTAAAAACAAATATCAAACCGTATTAGGCGAACGAGGTATTACACTTTCTGGAGGTCAAAAACAACGTGTTTCCATTGCGAGAGCGATTATTAAATCACCTAAAATTTTATTATTTGACGACTGTCTTTCAGCAGTAGATACCGAAACAGAAGAGACCATATTGACTAATTTAAAGTCAATAACAGAAAACAGGACTACAATAATTGTAAGCCATCGAATTTCATCAGTAAAAAACGCCAACACAATTTTTGTGCTTGACAATGGCTCTATTATTCAAAAAGGTACTCATAAGGAGTTAATAAATCAAGATGGATACTACAGAGAATTACATAAAAAACAATTATCTGAAAAAGAACAGTAGAAAAAATTGGTTCTAAACTTTTTTTTTATGATTTTTGGAAAGCAATAAAACTACTAATATTACGAAAGAATTATGAGCGATAAAGAATATTTAGAGAAAGAAGAGATTTTTTCTAAGGTATTAAGAGCAGGAAGAAGAACTTATTTTTTTGATGTAAGATCTACAAAAGCAGGTGACTATTACCTTACTATCACTGAAAGCAAGAAATTTACTAATGACGACGGATCTTTCCATTACAAAAAGCATAAAATATATTTATACAAAGAAGATTTTGTAGCTTTTACTGAGATTATGAATGAAATGACATCATACGTAATAGATGAAAAGGGTGAAGAAGTAATTTCTGAACGCCACCAAAAAGACTTTAAAAAAGAATACGAAACTCAGGAAGTCGTTGCTGAAACTGCAACCTTAGAAAGTTTCACTGATATCAGTTTTGACGATATCTAACCGTATACACCAACCACAAACCAAATTAAAGCTCAATTATTTCAATTGAGCTTTTTTTATGCCAAACGCATACCGTTTTTAACTTTTCTATCAGGGTTAATCAACACAACATCATTCTCCCCTACTAACCCCAACACCAAACACTCGCTCATCATATTAGCAATTTGTTTTTTCGGAAAGTTAACAACCGCCATAATTTGCTTCTCAATCAACTCATTAACAGAATACAAGCTTGTAATTTGAGCTGAACTTTTTAATACACCCAATTCACCAAAATCAATTTCTAATTTATAAGATGGATTTCTTGCCATTTCAAACACCTCAGCATTTAGAATTGTCCCTACTCTAATATCAACTTTCTTAAAATCATTCCAAGTTATTTCCATATTTTAACATACCTTTATTTTATAAAGATACTTAATCATGGCAAGAACACCTTCAAACATGTTGGCTTTAAAAACCAAAGCTCCTAATTTTTCACTCATCAATACCGTTAACAACACAACAGTATCGCTAAATGATTTAAAAGGAAGTCATGCAACTGTAATTATGTTTATATGTAATCATTGTCCTTTTGTAATTCATGTGAACCCTGAATTAGTAGAAATTGCAAACGAATACAACAATAAAGGAGTTAGTTTTATTGCCATTAGTAGTAATGATGCAATCAATTACCCTCAGGACAGACCTGATTTAATGCATACACACGCCAAGGAAAACAACTACCCTTTCCCTTACCTATATGACGAAACACAAGAAGTAGCAAAAGCATATGATGCTGCATGTACTCCGGATTTTTACGTGTTTGACAATAATCTTGAGCTTGCATATCGCGGACAATTAGACAACTCACGACCAGGAAACGATATTCCGCTAACTGGCGAAGATTTAAGAAAGGCTATTGACAGCATATTAAACAATACGGAAGTTAATTCAAATCAAAAACCGAGTATTGGCTGTAATATTAAGTGGAAGAATTAATATTGGAACTTACTTTTAAGACATAAAAAAAGCGTTGTAAATTAATTTACAACGCTTTTTAAAACTATATTATTTCCCCGTTTATTTTTTAAACTTTAAGACTTCAGACCTTCCTTTCTTAAAGATCTTATTACTGTTATGCGTTCCTTTTCGCAACTCTTTTTGCTCCTCAAAAGGCAATGCTGCAACAGTTTTACATTCCTCAGAACAACATGTTTGCATTTTCTCGGTACATGACGGACATTGAATAAATAATAAATGACAGGCTTGATTTTCACAATTCACATGAATATCCGCAGGTTCACCACATTGATGGCAATTAGAAACTACATCATCGGTAATACGCTCAGCTCTTCTGTGATCAAACACAAAATTCTTACCTATAAACTTATTCTCTACACCTTCTGCTTTAACTTGACGCGTATATTCAATAATACCACCTTCAAGTTGATATACATTCTTAAACCCTTTATGCTTATAATACGCACTGGCCTTCTCACAACGGATCCCACCAGTACAATACATCAATAAGTTTTTATCTTCCTTATGACCCTTTAAATCTTCCTCAATAATATCTAATGAATCTCTAAACGTATCCACATCCGGAGTTACAGCCCCTTCAAAGTGACCAATTTCACTTTCATAATGATTACGCATATCCACACATACCGTATTCGGATCTGCCAGCATATCATTAAAATCTCCTGCATTTAAATGCACTCCTTTATTAGTTACATCAAAGGTTTCGTCATTTAATCCATCTGCAACAATCTTTTCTCTAACTTTTACTTTAAGCTTTAAGAAAGATTTATTGTCTTGTTCCACCGCTACATTCAAACGAATATCTTTTAAAAAGGATATAGCATCTAACTGCTCTTTTAGTTTTAGAAAGTTTTCTGCGGGGACAGACATTTGAGCGTTTATTCCTTCATAAGAAACATACGTTCTTCCCAATACCTCTAAGGCATCCCATTCAGCAAAAAGCTTATCTCTAAATAATTTTGGGTTTTCTATCTTGAAGTATTGATAGAATGATATTGTCAAGCGGTCTTTACCGGCTTCATCAATTAATTGCGCGCGTTCAGCAGCGCTTAACTTATTGTACAGTTGCATGCTATACTAATTTTTAAGGTTACTATTATTTTTTGCAAATATACAGTTTTTCTCTAGAAACTATATATTCTAACAAATTCAATCCATAAAAAAAGCCTTAACTAATTATAGTTAAGGCTTTAGTACTGAAGGCGGGACTTGAACCCGCACGCTCCAAGGAGCATTGGATTTTAAGTCCAATTTTTTGCAGTCTTTAAAAAACCCAAAAACACCGAAATCCCCATAAACACCGAAAACAAAGGCTGTTTAATTGTATTTATGTTTTCTGTAATTACAATTAAACCCATAATTGTTTAACCTATGTTTAATCTATTTTTGTACATTTGTTACAAATCTATTATAAAAAATGGCATCAGTAAAATCATTATTATATAAAAGTAAAAAAAAAGCAGACGGGAAATACCCTATTGCAATCAGAATTATTAAAGATAGAAAACCTAGTTATTTATACTTAGAATGGATTGATGAAAAATACTGGGATCTAAAAAATAATAAAGTAAAAAAAGCACACCCAAATGCTACAAGGTTAAATAACCTCATATTAAAAAAGTTGACTGAAATTGACGATCTCATTTTAGAACTGGAATCCTTAAACAAAAATTATAGTTCTTCTCAAGTTTCAGAAATAATCAAAAAAAATAGAAAAGGAATTTCTTTTTTTGAATTTACTGATGATTATGTCAAAAATCTTGAAAAATTAGGAAAACATAAAAGGGCAAATCCTGTAAAAAGTAGAATAAATCAATTTAAAAAATTTACCAAAAACAGTAATCTTACTTTTCAAGAAATAGACGTTTCTTTACTCAAAAAATTCAAAATCTATTATAAAGAAGTCAATAAAGCAAGTGAAAGATCTCTTATGAATGTTTATGTAGCCATAAGAACTCTTTATAACCTTGGCATTGAAGAGGGTATTATTGATGCAAAATATTATCCGTTCGGAAAAAACAAAATTAAAATTAAATATCCTGAAACTGTTAAAATTGGTTTAACTGAGGAAGAGTTAAAAGCTATTGAAAACCTGAATCTGAAAGAAGGTTCTGCTACTTGGCATTCCAGAAATATATTTTTGTTTTCATTTAATTTAGCTGGCATTCGAATTTCAGATACACTGATGATGAAGTGGTCTGATATTATTGATGGTCGCTTACACTACAAAATGGGAAAAAACAGTAAAGCAGACTCTTTAAGATTAAATGATAAAATTTTAAATATTATTTCTCATTATGAAAAGGACAAAAAAAAGAATAATGATTTTATTTTTCCTGAACTCAAAAAAGCAAATTTTAAAAACCCAAAAGATGTTTATAACAAAATAAACACTGCAACCTCAAAATTAAATGATGGTTTAGCTAAAATTGGAAAACTTGCTAAAATCGATAAAAAAATAACTAACCACATTTCAAGACACACCTTTGGTAATATTGCTGGAGAAAAAATATCCCCACAAATGTTACAAAAACTTTATAGACATTCTAGTATTACTACAACAATGGGATATCAAGGTAATTTCACACATAAAAATGCAGATGATGCTCTTGATAATGTTGTAAATTTTTAAGAAACACTTTACTTTGTTAATCATAAAGTAATGAAGTACATAGCTAAAACCAGAATTTTAAATTATGAATTTCGGGGTTGTTTCTTGGGAAAAGCATCCCATAATTTCCCAAATTGATAGAATCAATTCTGTGTCTATAGTATTTTCGAATATTAAATTATTGTCGGTTTTTAATATAAATGAATCGTTATTTTCTGATTTATATACTCGTCTTAAGTATCTTTTTTTATCAGTTTCTACTAAATAAATATTACCTTCCTCTATATCACTATAATTCTCTACCCTATCAATGATAATATGATCCCCCTTTCCTATTGTTGGTAACATTGAATTATCTTCAACATCTATCATATATAATTTTGAACCCTTAAATAACGGTATATTACAAATAATTGTTGTTTCTATATTCTGATGTCTATTCAATAATGTTATAAGGTCGGTATCATAGTTTTTAATTGAAACATACGCTACATTTCCTCTATAATCTTCAATTTCTAAATGTTTATCTAATAAATCTGAAATCATTATACCTAATGCATCCGAAATACGTTCCAGCTTCTCTAAAGTCATCACCATTGCCCCTCGTTCTATCTTACCATAAGTTTCATATTTTACCTCAAGAGCTTTAGCCATTTCTTCTCTTGTAATTTTTTTTGATTCCCTTACCGTTTTTATGGTCAAATGAATTGTATCGTATTTAGACATACTTATATTATTAATGATAAATAATGTTTTATTTAGCCTATTAAAGACTTTTAAGGTACAATATAGCACTATTTAACTATTAATTAGAACTCTTAAATACTATTTTAAGTATATTTAAGTTCTTATATCAGAACATAAATAGTGTAAATTATGAAAGTAATCATTTTTGAAGAAAAGGCTTTTTATAAGCTTTTAGAAAAAATTTATCAAAGAATTGATAACGCCAGATCTAAATCTAATAAATCTGAATGGGTATCAACACTCGAAGCAAAAAAAATATTAAACGTAAAAAGCAAATCTAAAATGCAACAGCTTCGAGATGATAACGAGATTGTATTTAGCCAACATGGTAGAAGTATTCAATACTCAAGAAAAAGTTTAATAGCATTCTTAGAACAAAACAGTAACCGTTAATTCCATTTCAAAAAAAGGATATCAAAATCTACAAATCCTTTTTTTTATTTATACTCATTTATACTCTTATTATTTTTAATACTATTATTTTTGGTAACAAGGTAACAGATATAGTCTAAGACTATATAAATAAAGAGATACACCTGTTACCATTCTGTTACCATTTTTATTTTGTTTCCAAAAAAATGGTAACAAATATGGAACATTACCCATATTATTTTATAAGTGTTGTTTTGAGATGTGCTATTTCCATTTTATTCCTAGAGAATTATTCATTTTTTTCTGATAGTTTAGTTACCCCACCTCCCCAAGTCCCTATCCATTTATTATTATGTTTATCAATGAAAATAGTCATTACTTTATTACTTAGTAAGTTTGTGTTTTTGGTGTTAAAATTAAGAAAATTATCTTTTTTTAAAATGGAAATACCATTATCGGTACCTATCCAAATATTTTTTTGAGAATCTTTAGTAATGCAATTAATCTTATTACTTGCAATGTTGGAGTTTGATAAATTATATTTTTTCCATTTTTGGTTATATGATACTAGTCCACTATCTGTTGCAAACCATTTTGTGTTATCTTTATCAATATAAATATAATTTACTTCATTAGTTTTCAACTCTGAATTTAGACCTTCATATTTTTTTATTATACTGTTTCCATCATGAACATAAACATAATTTTTTTTTGTTTTATATGTTTTTAAACTAAGCCATATATTACCTTGTATATCGCTCGCCATTGAGTTTATGTTATACCTATTACCAATTTGCAAATCTAAAGTATCTAGAGAAGTACCATTTAAAGGAATGCGATATAATGCATTATGACCTCCCATATATACTAAATTATCTTTTATTTCGGTTATTGCATTTATCTCTGGATACTTGAAATGATATATCCAATCTTTTCCGTTATATTTCATAACTCCAGATTCTCTATATGACGAAAACATATTTCCTTGTATACCTAGCCAAATATTATTTTCTGAATCACTAAAAGCAGTACGAGCCCAAATTTTACTCAAAATTCTATGTCCTGTTTCAATTTCTTTAAAATTAACTTCTTCTTTTGCTGTTGAACTTATTGCTAGACCTTCTTGAGCAACAATCCAAAGATTTTCATTTCCAGAATTTATACTGTATATATTATTTGATGTAATTTCAGAATTACCTAAATCATATGACTCCCATTTATCATTTTTGTATTGAGCAATACCTCCATCTTGAGAGCCTACCCAAATACTACCATTATCACTTGCAAAAACAGTAGTTATGCGATTTGAATTTGGCAGATTCATCTCTTTTGCTGTATAGGATTTCCAACTTTTTCCATCAAATTTCACGATTCTATTGGTTGAAAAATCGGATTCAAGAATCCATAAATTCTCATTTTTATCAAAAACCATATTTTCTATTCCATCGTCAGTAAGGATAGTTTCTTGTTGTTTAAATTTATAATATGAGGTGTCATTATACATCATTAGTCCTGACAATGTTTTATCAGTAGCACTCATATATGTTTTACTACTTGTTGCAATCCATTTGTTATTCTGTTTATCAATCTGTAGAGCAGAAATCCTTCCATAATTTCTCTGAAAACTGTCAAGATAGAATGTTTGTTTATCTTGAAAACGATAACTATTTTTACTACTATACTTTTCTAATCCACCTTCAATCCAAGAAGAGCATGCTAATGTCCATATGGTATTGTTATTATCAAATGCTATTGCTTTAGAGTCTATTACTTTTCTTATTGAATTATCTTTTGGGATATACTGTACAATTTTCTCTGGACTTAACACATCTTCTTTATCAACTATTGATAAAAAAACATTTCCTTCATTATCAATATTAATATCAACTATTCTTCTGGGGCCCAAATTTAATTTCTCAACATCGATATTTGAAAATTTATTGTCAGAATAAAGAGATATAGTATTTGAACCACCCAATACCCACAAATTCTTATTATTATCAACTACAAGTTTTGTAATGCTTAAGCTTTGGACTTTACTGTTGTAGGGGTTAAAATAATCTAGCTCTTTTGTTTTAGTATTAAGACGAATTAAGCCTTTCTTTGAAGTACCTATCCAAATATAACCGTCAATCTCAGTAATTGATGTGCAATTGACTAATTTACTTGTATAGGTTTTTGATTTAAGATTTAAATCAGATGAAGTTTTTGGTTTTTTATTCTGGCACCCTAATAAAACAAAAAGCAATACTGATAAAAAAAGTACTATAGTCCTGTTAACTATTATCATAATTATCTAATTTAAACTCCATTCATTTTTTTATTTCGCATAACCTTTATCTATGAATAGTGAGGGACAAAAAATCTACGGATTTTAGTGTCGACACAAGTCATTAGTTTTTGTTTTGATTTTAATTTGTCGATTTATAAAAGCCAAACTAAAAGCTTCCCGACTATGTAAACATACACAAACCTTTGATATAAGCGCCAAAACCCGTGTTGTTTATAGGTTTTGCTAGGCACAGTTTTTATTTTTCGTCCATCATTTTTTGATATTGAATTAGCTTTTGAGACATATCAAAATAAATAACATTTGGCTCATAGATTTTACTTGAAACAATCGTAAATTTATCACATAAGCCTTCTAATTTTCTGTTTAAGACTTTTGAAATTTTAAAAAAGTCGTAAATCATATCATATTGATCTGAAATGTAAATAACTTTAAATGCTTTCTCTGCGCTATAGCCTCTTCCGCTTTCTAAGATAACTTTTCTTAACGAGTCTAAACGGTTTTTATATTTACTCCATTCAGCTTTCGGCTTATTTAATTTGTACATTGAATAACTTATCCAATCGTTAGCTTTTATACTTACTGGATTGGTAACTAAAATTTTTTTACATTCAATAATAATTTTTTCATACTCCTTGTCTTTTATTAATTCTTTAAGGAGTTTTTCACTTGGTCTATTTCTAATATAATTTTCGCTAAAAGTATGCCCATAGTAGACTAAAGAATATTCTTCAAGGGTTAATGATTTATCAAATTTATTGTATCTTTTTAGTAATTTTGGATAAAAATTTACACTCTCTTTATTCTCAATTTTTTCCTTAATATCATCAAAATTTATATCTAATTTGTTTTGACTATAATTGATTAGAAAAGAGAAAAGTAATACTATTAAAATGTTATGTTTTTTCATATTGTTTTATTGTGGCAAACGTTTAGCTCGAATGTTTGTTTTTGATAAAATTACGGGTTATTTATAGGTGTTAGCACCTGTTTTTTATTTTATCTCGTAAATATGTCCCTTTTTTGGTTCTCCTTTTTCTTTATTCACAACGGTTGGCATTATCCAAACTAATTTTGATTCCGACAGGTTTTTTCTAATTTTTTGATTTCGCCAATGTCCTTTTCTCCAATGAGTTGAGACTTCTCCGTTTGAGTTTTTTGATATATAACTAGATTTTATCCTTCTCCCTACGTGCTTGATTTTGGTAAACCCATTTCTTAAGATTTCCATTTCAGCAATTTCTTTTTTCCTTTTAGTCTTTGCTTTATTTAATTTGTCTTTTAAATATAAGGGTAAGTTTATAGGATATTCTTCCTCAAGATCAACTTCTCTTGTCGTTAAGTATAAAAGACAGTTAATAATGAAATTAATTGTTCGATCAACAAACTGATTATGAATTTTCTGTAATTCATTTTTCCTACTTTCAGTTAGGTCATCATAGCCATTATTTATAAATGCCTTTTTGTTGTATTCTACTGCATCTTTAATCGTGTTTAAATTACCTTTTCTATCAAGAAATAATAATATAGAATGAAATCCTCTGTCAGAATCCCAACATAAATCCTTATTAATTTCCCAATAATTATTTATGTACTCACTACTTACAAAATTTATACTTATTGTCCTTTCCCAATCTTCCTCTTCTTCTATATCATCTCTAATAAATGCTCCTTCTACATAAACATTTCCATTTTCTTCAAAAGGAATTTTAGCTGTCGAGAGGTCAATATAAAATGTAGAATAAGGTGATTTTATTAAAGAAATATCTAAATCGAGAATATCAGTTTCTTTTAGTAAATCAGAGATATTGCTAGTAAAGTCAAAAATATTTCTTCCTTTTTCAATCCAATCTTTCCAAAGATGGAATTCTTGAAGAGCAAATGCTCTATTTACTCCAATCTTTTCATCTTCATAATATTGTTCTCGACAAAACTGGTGAAATCTTTTCGGGTTCTTTAAGTGCTTTTCAAACTTATGTTCTTTAGCAATTCTATTTGGATAGTATTCTAAAAACTCATCTTTCATTTATATTACTATGAAATTTTATCAAATTGGTGCTAATGTACATATAAACTGAACAGTTCCTTTTATATACCAAATATAAGGAATAAACGGAATTATTTAGACAAATAAAAATAACTATACTTTAGTTAAGAAGTTAAAGTTGAATATTTATTCCAGTTTTATGGAAGTAAGTTTTTGGTTTTATGATCTAATCTATTGCTCACAATTTTTCCTTAATGACTATAATATTTTATAAGTTTTTAACGTTATTTAATAATTCACTGTATTTACTGTCATAAATGCAAGTATTATGAACGCTTAATCCCAAAGCTACATGAGTCCAAATTATATAGACTACACTAAAGAACAGTTGAAAAAATTAAGGAATTCAAAACAATCATGTACCCAATCCGAATACATTTTGGAAATTCTTAAAACACGAACAAAAATCATGAATTATTATGCCAAGGCAGTGGCTAAAGGTTTACTTAAAAGTAGGAAGTAATACTATGTATTAGTTTTATTGCTTTTCATAAAAGCTTTAATTTCTCTGATTAACTCTCCATCTATTTCTTCTAATACAAAATTTTTAAACTCTAATTGTTTCTTCAGGTCTTCAATTTCAGCTACAAAACCTTTTAATGTAGCTCCGTATTTCTTTTCTATGAAATCTTCAATAAAATCCTGGAAAAAATTAGTTGGACTATTTAGTTTATTCATCACTCCTCTACCTGTTACAAACCAATCTGCATCTAAATTTGGATGACCAATTAGTATTTTATTTATAGTTTCGGATTTTAACTCAGCCTTTTTACTAATCGCTTTCCGTAAAGTTCCATTAGCAATTCCGCATTTGGCCTCACTAGCTGTAATGGATATTCCTTCCGATTTTATATAGATCTCATATCGCTCAATTGGCTTCATGATCTTGTAATTAGATTAGTCTTTATTCAAAATTATGAAAAAATATGGTGTAAATGTTAAATATTCATAATAAACTATTAAAATTATACTAATCCACAATAATGTGTATTTAGAGCCGTTATTATTTTTACGTTTATAAAAATCATGAGTGAAATGTCGTATTACTATAAAACATATACTTTAATTCAATTAAATAAATTACTGAACATTGCAAATGTTCAGTATATGAAAATAGATTCTTTGACTTTTAATAGTGACTACGATAAACAACTACTAAAAGAAAGTTGGAGCTTCATGATTCATAAACTTACTTATTTAATAACCCCAAAAAATAAAATATAAGACAATGAAAAACAATTGATATAATAACAACAAACTGTAACCGTGACCTATACCTATGATAAAAATGAAATTTTAAAACATACTAAAAATGGACTGACAATTCTTTGTGATTTTTTTGATATATCTGAACAAGATATACTTAAAAAAAAGAAGATTCAATTAAGAACAGATGATAATACTGCATCTACTTCATTCAAAGAGCACAATGGCATTTGGTATGTCAATGATTTTGGGGACAAACAAAAAGCACAAAATTGCTTTGAGTTGTACCAAAACGAGAAAGGGTGGAGTTTTTTAGAGACTTGTAAATACCTATATACTAAATACGTAAATGGTACTCCAACAGCTATTAGTCATAAACCATTACTTAAATTCTCTTCTCCTACTCCTGAAGAACTAAAACTACAATACCAATTTTCTTTTCATGCTAATATTTCTGAAGAAAACCTAAAAGTAATTGGGAGATTTGTTACACAAGAACATTGTAATATCTACAACTTAAAATCTGTTAGTTCTTATTGGTTTATCAGTAAGGATCAATCTAAAAAAGTAGAAATTACCGCTACTAAATCCTATCCAGTTTTTGCTTATGATCAGAATGATTGGTTAAAAGTTTACGAACCTTTTGCTGAAAAAGGCTATCGATTTAAATCATTTGGAGAAAAACCAAAAGACTTCATTTTTGGACTGGATTACTTAAAAAATAAATTAAAAAAAGAACAATCCAAAAAAAACCATAAATCCAATAAAGTAAAATCTCTATTTATTGCTACTGGTGGTAGTGATGGTTTAAACTTGGTTAGTTTAGGATATTCTGTTGTTTGGCTCAATTCTGAAACAGAACATTTATCCAGTACTAATTTTAGTGAATTAAAACATCTAACTGAACTCATCTTTAATATTCCAGATATTGATGGAACAGGTATTGAACAAGCTAAAGTTTTAGGCTTCGAATATCTAAGTATTAGAACTGTTTGGTTGCCAAATAAAATGAAGCAATTCAATCCCAAAAACAAAGATGTTAGGGACTATTTTAAATACGAATCAAAACTAACCAAAGAAGAATTGACCAAGAAAATTGAAGACTTGCGTATGAGCGCAAAACCTTTTCAATTTTGGAGTTCCTATATCAATAAATTTAAACAGCTTAAATATGAGATTAATAATATGTATTTGTATCATTTTTTGGAGCATAATGGCTTTTACAGGTATAATAACAGCATTACACATAAAGCGTTCATTTTCATTCATATTGTTGGGCATATTGTAGAAGAGGTTAATATTGAAGACATTCATAACTATTGCTTAAGTTTTTTAGTTGAAAAAAAAACAGCTATAAATCTTCAAAACATGGTAGCAAGAACGACACAGTTTTCAGAACGTTCTTTATCACATTTACCTATCAAAAACATTAACTTCTTATCTGCTACGGCACAAAAACAATACTTCTTTTTTGAAAATGGAACATGGGAAGTCACTAAAAATAAAATACAGCCCATTACTAGTAAAAAGAATTTTGCCTATTCCTGGAAACAAAACATTTTACCTGAGATAAAAAATAAACCGCAAGAAAAACACTTTGAAATCTTTATTGATACTTCAGGAAATAGAGATATTAAAATACTACATACCAACAATTGGTTTTTAAATTTTCTAATTAACGCCAGTAGAATTTACTGGAGAGATGAATTAGAATACGCCTTTAAAAACAAGAAGAAAACGGAGCAAGACATTTATATCAAAAAACATCAATTTTCTCTTGAAGGAAGCAACTTAAATGAATTACAAATATTTCAGCAAAAACAGCATTTAATTAACAAATTGTATGTCTATGGCTATTTACTACATTCCTATAAAAACAGAAGTCGAGCTTGGTGTCCTATTGTAATGGATCATAGAATATCTATGGTAAATGATAGTAATGGTGGCACAGGAAAATCAGTATTTATTGGCTCTTTAAATCATATAAAAAACTGTAAAACTATTGATGGTAGACAGCATGCTAATAAGGATAATAAGTTTTTATTAGACGGTATTAAAAAAGCACATGATATTGTTATTTTCGATGATGTACCACCTTTTTTCGACTTGAATCTCATTTATACGCTAACTACCGATTTTATGGTCGTTAATAACAAAAGAGGGAGTATTGATACAATTACCTTTTTAGAAAGCCCTAAACCCGTAATAACTACCAATTATGGTATTAAAAATGCAAATGGCTCAACGCTTAGAAGATCAATCCTAAGCTCCTTTTCTGATTATTACCATCCAAAAATTGATGATTATAAAGAAGAACGGAGCATAGCTAATGATTTTGATGGAAAACTATTATTTGATGATTTTAATGAAACACAATGGGAAATCTATTATAATTTTTGTGCGCAGTGTGTTCAGTTTTATTTATCCACAACAGATAAAATTGATCCACCAATGGACAATATCAATAAGCGAAATCTACTTACGGTAATGGGGCAAGATTTTTTTGATTGGTTTAGCGAAATAGCTATTAATTTTAAAGACTCCTTTTTTGTAAAAAAAGAAATCCTTGCGCTTTATAAAAAAGAATCAGGTAGAAATATTTCCAGTAATTTATTTAAAAAAAGAGTAAAAGCTTTTTGCGAATATCATAACTACGTTTTTAATCCAGAAACGCTTGTAAATAAAAGACAGGACGTCATTGTTAAAAGATTAAATCCACAAGAAACTAAAGAAGTCTTTTATATTCAAACAGATCTGCACAAAAAAATTAATGAAGAAGAAGTCTATCGATTAAACATACCTCATTAGAAATTATATGAAGAAAAATTAATTTTAAGAAAATTTACCCAAAATTGTAACGGTTTAATTAATGGGGGGGATAAATTGGAAGCCCTATAAACATTGGTTTTTCTTTAAAAATCAATAAAATGGAGCAAAAAAATTGTAACGGTGTACAATCACGTACCAAGTTATTTCGAGCTTTTCACCCTACATTTATAATGCTTTCGAATTTGAAAAGCGGAATTTAACATACAGAGTCAAAAAATTAGCGCAAAAGCTAATAACACAAATAAACTACACTAACTGCTTTAAGTTAATTAAACTATCAAAAAGTATCACGCCAAAGCCTATAGGGATCGGTATCACTCATTCGAAACCCTATAGAGATTGATACCGTTCAGGTTTGCCTCTATAGAGAACAGTATCACTCGTTAGAAACCCTATAGGGATTGGTGTCATTCAAAACAAACGCTATAGCGATTGACCTTGTTCATGATAATCCCTATAGGGATGGAAATGAGTTAGTACAACCGATATAGACTTAAAAATGTAAACTATTATGAAAGTAATTATAAAACACAACTTGGCACATAAAGGAATTGAAATTCATTTTAGTGAAGCTATTTCTAAAGAAATGAGAAAGTTTTTAGGAGCTTATTTATTTCGATATTCTAAACCTCAAAAGATGTGGTATCTAAGAAGTATTTCTAATAGAATTATTCGTTTTGCTAAGAGTGTGAAAAATGTTTTAGAAAATGATTTTCCGTTATCAAAACTTGAAATTGAACCGAAACATGAACAAACTATTGAGAACTTAGAAAAGAAAGATTTTAGCCATATTGTTATTTATTTTAACAATGATAAAGGCATAGAAGATATTGATAATTGGGTAGTATTTGAAAAAAACATCTTACTCGCACAATTTTTAGCAGAGCAATTTGCCGATAGCATGTATGAAGGGAAGGCTAAACAAGTTCGAGTACATTCTGGAACATTTATCAGAGAAGCTAGAGAATCCTTTTATAGTAACCGATTAATAGAATCTATTTACCATGATACTCCAAGCTTAGAAGGATTTGTAGAAGTTGGAACTTCTGAAGAAGAAAAAAAAACAACTACACAAGTCACTCAACAAGATAAACTTGAAGAAAAGGAGCAAAAGGTTAAGATAAAGAAGAAGTCTAAAAGTGATGCTAAAAAAGAGGTAGTCGTAAACTTACGTGAAAATCTAAAAGAACAAAGCTTAGAATTAACCCTTAAAAACATACTCATCCCTAAAGGTGTTGAAGCACCTTTTGATACTGGAAAGGTCTACGTTTCTGACGCAAAAAGTATTAATGAACAGTACACAGTATTAAACAATATTACAGCTCAAAACATCCATTTAGCAAGTGCTAAAGAACTCTTTATACTATCTCAAATGCCACACCCTAACGATTATGGTTTTAGTGTGCATCGTTCTGAACTCTTGAATATTTGGGAGAAAAAAGGAGAACAACTATTTAAAGAATTGAACTACCCTACAGCTGTTAACTACCCTTTTGTCAATATTCATACTGGATATTCTAGTGTAAATACTTTAGAAGGAATTATTGGTCGGCATTCTAATGAACGTAAACAATGGTGGTCAGCAGTTGAACACGCAAGGCCTATAAAAAATCTTAATCAAGCTAAAAAGGATTTAAATAAAATTTTAGAACAACTAGATTCAGAAATGCTAACGCTTGTCAATCCAAAAACAGGGAAACCAAAAGGTAAAAATATAAAAGCATACCACGGACTTGAATATGATAAAGGTAGTTATCAATCAAGCTTATCAGTCATTACAGATTATTTAGAAAATCAACCCAACACAAACGACATGGAGCAAACAACATTTGTAATCGGTAAAAACGTGCAACACTTTTTACCAAAACAACAATTACAGTATCTAAGAACATTAGGTCAAGAAGGACAGGAAGAAATGGCAGAAACAATTGCCAAATTAGAACAGCAACTTGCTACTATTCCACGAAAACCTCAAGGTACAGACGCTCAAGAATCAATTGTTTATGCACACTATTTTTTAGGAGATAGCCATTGGTGGATTTTAGATTATAGCAAACAAGACGATATGTTTTTTTGTTATGCGGTGCTAAATGGAGATTTTCAAATGGCAGAAGTAGGATATACTACATTATTCGAATTAAAAACCAATGCAATATCTATTGCTGGTACTCGTATTAAAAAAGGTGTTGAACTTGATTTTTACTGGAATCCAAAAACCTTAAAAGAAGTGTTACAAAAATACGATTCAGATAATGATGACAACGACCCTAATGAAATAGAAGTCATTCAAGCTGAAATTGTAAGTCCTGAAATAGCTGAAGCAATAGAAAATGAAGCTCTTGAAGGGAAAGTTCTGATACCAAAAAAAGATCATAAAAAAAGTAAACATTCGTTAAATGACGAAATCACTGCTTTTATTCAGAAAAAAGACGATAATAAAGAAACATATACAGAAGAAGATAAAGCTTTTATCAGTGGCTATGTTGGCTCTGGGGGTTTAGCTAAACAAGGTGCTACTGGTAAAGGGCTTCTTCATGAATATTATACGGATGATACTATTGTAAGTCATATGTGGGGCTTAGTAGAGCATTATGCAGATCACGAGGAAATGAGTGTCTTAGAGCCTGCCTGCGGAACAGGGAATTTTATCAAATACGCTAATCCCGAAGCAGAAGTTATTGGCTATGAGATCAACCCTACTGCTAGACGTATTGCAGAAATTTTATACCCGAATGCCGTTATTATTGGGCAACCTTTTGAATCACGTTTTTTTGCTGGAAACATTCATACCAAAGACAATTTTAGTCCTCAACGTTTTGATGTGGTTATTGGTAATCCTCCCTATGGAGAGTTTAGTGGCAAATATGCAGGAATGGGCGAGAAAAAGTACACCAAAGCACTAAACTATGAACATTATTTTATCACTCGTGGATTAGACCTCTTAAAATCAAGAGGGATATTATGCTATATCATTCCAAGTTCTTTTCTACAAAATGGAAACAAATACAACACCATCAAAGAACAAATTAGTAAAAAAGCAATCCTTTTAGATGCTTATCGATTACCTGAAAATATGTTTCCTACTACAAGTATTGGAACAGATATAATTGTATTTAAAAAACACTCATAGAGTGATTAAATAAAAGAATTCTTAAAAATAAACCCCACTGGTGGGTTAAAAATAAAGATTATGAAAACTGAAAATATAGAAGCATTAAAAACATTCATTAAAGAGGAACTAGCCGATTGTAATCAAAAGTTATTCCCTAAAGTATGCGGATTACAAAGTACCGAAAATGGTTATGATCGTGTCGAGCAAATGATAATCAAATTAGTAGCTAAAGAAGCTATGCCTATAGGAGCTGCTATTGCACATATAGAACAAGAATTAGCACATTCTACTTCTGAATAATGAAAAGACGTAGAGGATACGGCTATAGGGCTATGGATAGAATAGCACAAGAAGCCGATAGAAATATTCGAACAAGAGAACAAGAGATTGAAAACACTATGAAAACGAATAATAACATATCATCCAATTACACCATACTTTTAGAAGATGCTTGGTTTACCAAATATCCTTCTAAAATATTAGGCGAAGAAAAAGATAGTACCAATGCTTTTGGGAAACCAATCAAGGTTGTTAAAAGGATTGAAAATAGGCATCCATTAACAAAAATAGAGATTAACCCTAAAGCACTACCTGAACAATCAGAAAATCCATTAACCTCCATTTTTAATGACCCTGTTTTTAAATTATTGGACGATCCAATACATGAAGAAAACATTACAAAAGTTGTCAAAGAAAAGAAACTACAAAAGGCTGAAAAAGCTTATCAATCAGCACTTGGAAAGCCTCAAAGAGGCATTAACACCATGTATAATTTCAAGGAGATTATAACTAAATACAATGACAAAATCTCAGAAGAAGAACTTAAAGCTTGGGTGTGGTATCAGTATCAAAAAAGCGGTAATTCACTTCCTAAATCAAGTGGATGGAATACCTATATAACACCAAAAAATGAAATCAATGATTCCCTTAAAAAATGGTTGTCAGACGGTATTATTTGTATAGAGAATAACGATTATATACCTAGTGTATTGTACTATGCTGAAAATGTGTATAAGAAACAACAGCGTTTACAAAAAACGAAAAAAGAATTTATTGAATCCTACGGAGATAAACAATTTTTAAAACAATGGGAAGGTTTAGAAAATGCTAAACCTCCAGTATTAACTTTAGCAGATCCAAGTAGGGAAAAACGGTTATTTATTAAGCCTACATCATCATTTGCTAAAGAAAGTGGTGTTACAGGATTAGCGGATGGTTCTTTATTCACTACAACCAATAAAGTAACGTTGAAACAAATTCCAGCCCCTAAATCAATAGTCGATGCTTTTGCCTATTGGTTGGATAAATTGCCAAAAACAGAATTTAAAAAATCATCTCCCTTTAATATCAAACGCTACTACCTAGAAGAGAAAACACCTCCAAGATCATATGATAAAGATGAAAAGCTTAGAATCAAACAAAATGCAAAACTGGAAGGAGATCAGTTTTTCATTGATTTTCTCGCTGAAGGTTTATTACGAGAAGATCAATTAAAAATTGAATTTCTATGGAATAGTAAATACAATGGTTATGTAGAAATCAATTATTTTAAAATACCCGTTGGTTTTTCCTGTTCAGCTACTTTTAAAAACAAACCCTTATTCATCCGACCTGCACAACGGGAAGGAATTGGATTTATTTCTGCTCATGGTTCAGGTTGTGTAGCCTATGATGTAGGTGTTGGTAAAACAATGACGGCTATTTTAAGTATTGCTCAAGCTTTTGAATCAGGAAAATGTAAACGTCCACTTATTGTTGTTCCAAATCAAACCTATAAAAATTGGATTAGTGAATTAGGTGGTAAACAAGAAAAAGGCAAGATTATCTTGACTGGAATATTGCCACAATACCAAATAAATGATCTGTATAATTTAGGTACTGATTATTTAGATGAATTACGAGATGACCAGGGGAATATCAAATCTGTAGCTCCATATTCTATTACGGTAATGACTTATGAGGGCTTTAACCGATTAGCTTTTAAAGAAAAAACATGGAACGAGATTGGTTCGGAACTTTTTAAAATTCTTAATCAAGGTAGCGAAGAAGAACGTGAAAAAGCAAAGCTTTGGGAACGTATCGAGGGAATGATGGGGAAAGGAATTAAAGGAGCGACTGCCGAAATTGAAGATTTAGGTTTTGATTTTCTAGCTATCGATGAAGCTCATGCTATGAAAAAATCCTTTACTCAAGTTAAAGGAGAACAAAAAGGCGCTACTTCTAAAAGAGGGCGTTCTCCTTATCAAATTAGATCAGGACAACCCTCTATGACGGCATTACGTGGTTTTATGATTAGTCAGTATATCCAACGTCAAAACAACATGCAAAATGTAGTTTTATTAACTGCTACCCCATTTACCAATAGTCCTTTAGAAATCTATTCGATACTAGCCTTAATTGGTTATCAGGAATTAGAAAAACTAGGCATAAAAAATATTAAAGAATTCTTTGATACGTTTATCAAAACTTCATTGCAGTTGGTTATTAATGCAAAAATGAAGCCCGAACGTAGGGAAATTGTAATGGGGTTTTCTAATTTAATTGCACTACAATCACTCATATTCAAGTTCATCAGTTACAAGTCTGGAGAAGATGCCAATATAGAGCGTCCTAATAAAATTGTGCTTCCAATGACCCATAAAAAAATAGGCAACAAAACTATTGTCTTACCAACTGAAGAACAGATAAGTACTAGTATTCCAATGACTCCAATGCAACAGATGTACATGAAAGATATTGAAATGTATGTTAGAGGGCGTATTAGTTTATTAAATTTTTGTGTCAACCCAAGGGGTTTTGAAGACAGCTCGGATGATTCAGAATACGAAGTTGAAGAAAACTCCATGTCAGATGATGAAAAAGAAGGAGCTAGAATTTTACGAGGATTATCTTTTGGACGTCAATTGGCACTTAGTCCTTATCTCTATGCTTGTAACCCTGAAAAAGAACCCACCTATTTACAGTACATAGAAAGTTCTCCAAAATTGCAGTATGTAATGAGTTGTATTAAATCCGTAAAAGAATTTCACGAAAATCGTAATGAAATGGTTTCAGGACAAATCATTTACATGAATGCTGGAGTAGATTATTTCCCATTGATCAAAGATTATCTAGTCAAAGTAATTGGTTATGACACTAAAGAAGTTGGGATTATCAAAAGTGGTTTGTCAATGGCTAAAAAAGAGGGCATTAAAGAGCGTTTTTTAGCGGGTGGAGTGAAAATCATTATTGGATCTGCTTCTATCAAAGAAGGGATTAATCTGCAAACTAGAACTACGGTACTGTATAATTGCTGGCTCGATTGGAATCCTACGGACATCAAACAACTAGAGGGGCGTTTATGGCGTTTTGGGAATATTTTTGCCAATGTTAGAATTGTAAATCCACTTATGGAGAATAGTATCGATTCTTTTATTTTTCAAAAGCTAGAGGAAAAGACCTCCCGTATCAATGAAATTTGGTTTAGACAAGGAAAAACCAATGCTCTAAATTTAGAAGAGTTCAATCCATCAGAGCTTAAAATGGGATTGATTACCGATCCTCACGCTTTAGCTGAATTGATCTTATTGGAAATCAAAGAAAATATCTTGGATGAGATTACTTCTCTTAAAAATCAAAAACAACAACTTGAAAACATTGTAAATGCACGAAATGATTATGATGCGAACCATAATGAATTAAAAACTACGGTTGATAGATACAGACCACAACGAAAAATTGATAAAGATGGTAATCCTATTACTGTAAAACCAAGAGCCATTAGTACCATTTTTAAAATTTATATGGACTATTTATCAGATGAAGAAACTGATACTAATTATCATGAACAAATGCTTTTTGATAAAGTACGTAAAGCTCATGTAGTCATACAAAAAGGGATTACAGAAATCTTAGAACCTAGAGGGTATGGGATTGATTTTGATTCTCCGATGGTTATTGGTGCTTTAGATGAAGAAATTGAACAAAAAGAAATTGAATTACACGAAAAAACAGGGATAGAAGCCAAAGAAAACAAGGCAAACGAAATCATACAAGAACGTATTAATACAGGATATAAGCCTAAATCCGTAAAAGAACGTGTTCAGGAATTTGCCAAATTAAACCCGAAGTTATTGACCGATAAAATGGCTTACTCGGTTGATGAGCGCTTTAAAACTACGCAAGCAAAGAAACTACAAAAGGGAGAAATATTAGAAAACAACATCGATACCCTAGCCTATATCACGAAAAAAGTTGAAGCAATGAAAGGTTTGCGTAAAATTTTAGAGCAGGCAAACAAAGTAAAACAGCAATTTGATAAGAATACTGCTGCATAAGAAATGCTTTTACAGTAAAACCATAAAAGCATTTCTTGGCTGATTAACAAATTTTAATAATAGAATGTATTAAAAATAGAAAAAAACAATGAAACTACAAAGCCCACATGATAAAATTAAAAGCTCAGAAATAGCAAAAAAGCTATTTACTAAAGAAACATTAGAGATGTTAAAACTCTATGATGAAGCTGTAGATCAGACAAAAGGATTTGAAGATGTTCCTGCTATGCAAGACATGCTACAAGATATTGCAGTTAAAACTAATGAAATGATTGATAAAGAGATTCCGAAAATTAAAGAATCCTTAAAAAGTGATGCCGATAAAAAAACGGAGAAGAAAATTAAAAAAGAGCAATCTGCTAAAATAATGGAAGAAGTATCAAATACCTCCGATTACTTAGCTGCCTGTAGAGCTAAATTGAAAGAACATAATCGCATTAAAAGAGAATCTGAAGGAAAAACCAAGCCTATAAAACGAAAGTTAACTACTCGCTTAAAAGAAAGTGTGAAAAAAATTGTCAATATGATGCCCAAAGCGGTTAAATCAGATAAAGACAAAATTTACCAAACGGAGTGTATTATTAAGCGTATGGTTAGTGAATTAAAAAAAGTATGGGGAATGAATAAAATTGAAGGTATTGAGCAAAGCTTAAAAGAACAATTTGAAGGATTACGTGATAAAACAGAACCTAAAAAGAAATAAATACAGCTGAATTATGAATAAACGAACATTGATTATTACAGGAGTTGGATTAGCTATTGGGTTTGCCGAAGCGCTAATCTATTACAACATTGGAAAAAATAGAAAACAAGGAGAATCTCTTGTCCAACTTCCAAAAGGAAAACAATTAGCGCAAACCCTAAGTGCTGTTTTAATTACTGCGGTACTTACAGGAATACTGTCAAATCAAATAGAAAAAATGTTACCCGAAGCACCTACGGTGCAGGTAGCTTAAAATTATAGCATTATGAAAACAGATTTTAAATACTTAGCATTTATCCAAACCAATACAATTGATATTGATTCTTTACCTAATGATTTACAAAACAGAATCAGAGGAATTGAAGATTGGGTTACGCAATTAGAGCATACCATTGAGGAAGATCGTAGACAATTGGAAATAAAAATTGAAAAATTGGATTTAGAATTGGAAGAAGATTTATATGAATATTACGATGACAAGCTTTGTAATAATGATGTATGTGAGATTCCTGAGAAAAAGAAAAAAGAGAAAAAGCAGAAACCAATCATTGAATTGAAACCAGAGCCTATTGTTTCAAAACTTTCTAAAAATGAACAAATCCTAAAAACACTACATGATACTGGAAAGACTAGTAGCTTAAATAGATCCTATTTAATGAAGCTTGGAATGTCTGGAACATTAGATCAAAAAATAATGGTATTTGGAGATTATCGTCTGGCTAGGAGTTCCTTTTTCACCTACAGCTATAGGTTAGAAAAAATTTAAGCTTTTTACAAAATGGAACAAGAAAATCAACATAAACGTGAAACAACTTTTGCAGATTTAGACGAAGCTGTAATCCTATTACTTACCAAATATGGACTTCCTAAGACCATAGAAAAACTGCATGTATTAGGTAAATCTGCTATTCAAGATCAAACCTCAGTAAAAAGTAATGATGTACTGATTAATTACACTACTGCACTTGCCATAACTACCTTTAATTTAGAAGCAGATCAATTCTACATTTCTAAAGAGATTGATTATCGAATCGCTCGTATGACTTGCTTCCATTTGATTAAAAAAATTACTGAATATAGTTTTACTCAAATTTCTAAACGATTAAAACAATCTCGAAGAACCGTACAATACCAATATGTAAGATGCTGTAAAATTTTAAAAACACCATTAAGTGCTAGGGAAAAAATGATTAAAAAAAATTATGAACATATGGAAAGGAAAGTAACCCTATTCCTTTCTGAAAAAGATTAAATATGAAAACAACAGAGCCAAATACAGACAAAGAAATTCAGGATGCTTTGGCAGGTGAACTAAAACTTCCAATGGAAGAAATACAAGAAGGTATTGAAAGTCCTTTAAATGATCCTGTTATTGATCGAAGCCAAGAACATCAAACTAATGCCACCACTCAATCCCAAGAAACAGAACCTTTGGATGCACCTACACAACAATTTCAAGGACATGAACAAGAAGTAGAAACTCCTACAATTGAAGCTGAACCAGAAATTGATCCGAAAATTGCTAAAGAAAGTGCCAAACTCTTAGCAGATTCGGTATTAGGAAGTGTCAATATGGTTATTGGTGTGGGTGGTGGCTATTTTGTTAAAATAAAAAAAGACGAAGATTTTTATCAGTTTGAAGAAGTTGTTGAACTTATTGATGAGCAGAACGATAAAAATGTGGAGCGTATTAAACTTGATAAGGAAGATATCGCTTTACTAAAACCCTTATTGGTTGAAGTATTAAAATCAAAAGTGCAACACATTACTCCTGAGAAACAATTATTAGGAGCTGTATTTGCTATCCTAATTAAAAAGTATCAGGCTGTTCAAGAGATAAAGGCAGACAACGATTTACTGTATTCAAAAATTGTAAACATAGTCAGGTTTGAAAACAATAGCATTCAAGCAACTGAAACTACTTCTGTTGAAACAGAGGAAAAACCTCCCGAAGAAGATTTTATTAATGATGTAGTTCAAGAAGTAGAAAACGAAACTAATGCTGAAGAAGTTGAAAATAATGATGAAACAGTAATTGACGAGGAAGAAATAACGGAATAAAATTGAAACTATGGCAAAAGGGAGAAAAAAAATCAGTTATAATAATGATGATTTAGAGCGTGAACCTATGATTATGCTTGTTTGTGGGGAAACTGGTGTAGGTAAAACCTATCGTAGTCGACAAGAAATATTGCATTATTTAAAAGATGATCCCACTACGGGTAAAAAAGGACGTAAAGTGTTGGCTTTTGACACCAACAGCCACGATTACCCTTTATTTAAAACAGTAGAGCCACAATACATCAAAGCCTTAACAAAAGTATCTGCTCGGAGAATTCTCCCCTACAATAAAGATGGTTCGCCAATGAGTGACGATGAAAAAAAAGAGGTGGTAGAAAATATACTACGTCATTTTAAAAATGGTTTAATCGTTTTAGATGATATCGATCATTATATGATGGGCGCTAAAGGACAATCCATGATCGGAACTTTGTGTACGGTTCGTCATAAAGGAATTGATATATTATTTACCCATCAATCCATTGCTAAAATTACAACCTCACAATGGCAAGGTTGTTCTTGGTTACGTCTGCATCATCAAGTTGATGATGTAACCCGATACAAGAACAGAATCCCAAGCTATGAATTGGTTAGAATAGCTCAACTTATTGTCAATGAGCAATACGATATTGCCGTAGATGCTTTTAAGAAACAGCAACTAGACAAATCACAATATGTCAAACAAAAGAGCTTTTTTGTGTATGTAGATATGCGTGGAAAACGTATTAAAGGCTGTAGTAAACAAGCCTTTATTCGAGCTACTAAAAAATTCATTGACCAGGAGCAACATGCAGAGCTTAAGAAAATGATGCACGAACGCCATTTTAAAACTGGGACACCTATCTACAAAAACAGAAATGAAGCCTTAATAAAACTCATTAAAAATTATCTGAATTTCTTCCAACCTTAATCCTTTATATCATATGAGAATCTTAGTGCAATATAGCGGTGGAAAAGACAGCCAAGCAAGTTTGCTTTGGGCTATTAATAAATATGGTGCTGATAAAATTGAAGCTGTATTTTGTGATACAGGCTGGGAAAATCCAATTACCTATTCTCATATTCAAGAAACGCTCAATGAGCTTGGCATTAAATTACACACCCTCAAATCCAAAAAGTATGGTGGATTTAAAAATTTAGTAAAAACTAAAGGGCGCTTCCCTACTACCAAAAGACGATTTTGTACTGAAGAACTGAAAGTAAAACCCTTTATTGATTTTATTTTAGATGAAGTTAAGGATCATATAATCGTAATTCAAGGGATAAGAGCTTTAGAAAGCGCTTCCAGAGCTAAAATGAGCGCTGAATGTAGATTGTTTAAGTATTATACTACTCCATATGGAGTTAATGCAAAAGGGAAGCCTAAATATCATCGGTATCGTATTAAAGATGTGAAAAAGTATTGCAAATCGTTTGCAGATGATATTATTCGCCCTGTTTTTAATTGGAGTGGACAAGAAGTTATTGAGTATATTTTAAAACAAGGTCAAAAACCAAATCCGTTATACAGTCAAGGTTTTTCCCGTGTGGGTTGTTTTCCTTGTATTATGGCAAGACACAACGAAATAAAACAAATAATGAATCGCTATCCTGAACGAATTGAAGAAATAAAAGGTTTAGAACAAAAATACCAGTCTAGTTTTTTTGTGCCGAATTATATTCCAAAACGCTGTTGTTCTAAATCATCTATTAAAAATGGTAAAGAAACCAAATACCCTTCTACTGAAGATGTGATAAACTACCTTGATGATAAAAATCAAACCTTAGACTTATTTGAAACTGATACACAAAGCTGTATGAGTTTTTATAATTTGTGTGAGTGATTATTATATATTTAGAAAAATAAATCCAAACCACTTTAACTTATTACTCCTTATTTTTAAAATCAATTACTATTAAACTTTGAAAAGTTATATGTTAAACTTAAAAACCATCCAAACTTAGGGAAAACTTTAATGGTTGGTGGTGACTCTGGTAACTCACTTTTATTGTATTCAACATCAAAATCATAGTTTTTATCTAAAATTTTCACTTCCCTCATTGTTACACCACTTGTAATGACTAATCTATTTTTTCTTCCAAAAATTGCTGATGCACCAAGATGAAAATTTAAGCCATCCAATTCCGATGTTGTACTTAAACCAGGACTTAGTGCCCAATTTATTTTTCCTCCATTTCTATAATAAATATGCATTAAAGCTCCTACAGATAATAACATTCGATCTCCTCCGTCTTTTGATTGAATAGTACTTATGGAATCATTTATTGCTTTATATTGTAATTCCCTTCCAAGAAAATCATCATTACCACCGTTAAAAAAAATTCCTGTACTAAAATCTACTTTCCAGCCTCCTTTAGTTTTTAAAGTTTTTAAAATTACTACTTCATTATCTTTATCACATTTTAGACGATTCTCTGAAGTGATTTTTAGATCAAACTTAACCTCGTCTGACTTGACTTTTATAGGATTACTAACATATGTGAAATTTGACTTATTAATTAGGTTATAATTATCTAAAAGAGTTTGTATATTATTATCATCTCTATATTTACGTAATTCAGCCACAAGTTTATTTGCTTCGGTTTTCAATGATTTTAAAGATTCTATATAGCTTTTTGATTTACTTACATCATCATTTAGTAGCTTATAAGTTATATATCCATTCTTATAGTCAGGATCAGTTTTGGGCATTTGAATTGCATCCCATTCATAAATACGATATTTTTTTTCAATGATTTTTTTATTTATAGCTGTTATCGTTTTGGGTAACAATTCTTCTATCTTTTGTGAAGAGTTTATGACAGTATTTATAAGGGTGTTAATTTTTTGTTTTAATTTATCCTCTTGATATTTTTTTTCATTATTTGAGTTGTCTCCAGTAAACCCTTGAGCTAATTTTATTAATTCATTATTAATTTCAATATAGGGCATACTACACGAAGCATATAAATTTTTAAATTCATTATTCAAATTAGCTAACTTTTGAAACTCAATGTAACTATTTTTGATATTATCTACTTCACTTTTATAGGAGTCCTCATTTTCATTACTTGGTAATGCTGCTAAACCATCTTTTACAGAACCTACATCCGGACTATCTGGAAGAGCTAAACTTAAATATGATGGTAGTTTAATTCCTTTAAATATTTCAGGTAATTTTATATTATTATCTTCTTGAGTAATTGTACTACTAATTTTATACAAACTCCTATTGATATTATTAATTTTAAGTATATATTTTTTACCATACTTTACCTCGTTAAGTTTATCCCCGATTTTTTCTGATTTTAAAAAATCTAATTCAATTACTTCTGTTTCAGAATTGTTTTGAGAATATGATTTATTTAAGAAAAACAAAGCAATAACAGTCAATAAAATTTTAAATAGGTTTCTCATAATGTTGCTTTTAAAATGGATAAAATATATTTATTGTTTTCTTGTCAAATTTTGACAACCCACTTGGCCACGGAATTGCCTTATGGTTTTTAGTTAAAGAATCTGGTACTGCATATATCATAATAGATTTTGAATCAAACTTTGAATAATCTTCAGTATCTATTTTAGTGAAAATATTTTTACTAACTTTTATTGAGTCCCACTTATAAACTTCGTTATAATATTTATAAACCTTTGTCGAATCCCATTCGATATTTGACCCTGGACTTTGTAGTTCATGTTCCAACCCTATAGCATGACCAAATTCATGAAGAACAACCCTTTTAAATTCCGAACTAGATCTTTCATGTAAATTTTGAAGCCAAAGTGTAGAATTGCCCATAAACACTCCCTCTTTAGCTTGAATTCCAAGGGCAGAAGCATACCCATATTTTTCAAAAAATGAAACTCTTATATCTGATCTATAAATTGATGACGATAATTCAAACTGAATGTTAGAGTATTTAGACCAAGTGTTTGCTATTTGAATAGTGTTCGTTTTTAACTCTTCATCCTTAGTGTCCATGAAAAAAACTCTTAAAATATCTTTATTCCATTTATATGGTGTATTTAATACTAATTGCACACCTAAAGAGTCTTCTTGAATATCGTTTATTAAGGTTGGAGATACACCACAAGTGAATTGATAATCATAGTTTCTTTTACCTTCTATTATTTTCCAAATTAAAAAAGAAATAACTATCAATATTATAATCAAATATTTATATTTTGAGTTCATAACTTTAATTGGTTAGTTAATTTACAGCTGGCAATCACAATTGCCACAATTGTATTTACATAATGAACCATATCGTTTTGTAAATCCTATAGCTTAATTAATTCAATTAATCACCTTTTTTTGGGGAGGGATCTTTAACCCTTTGGAGTTGTATAAATATAAAAAAAACTTTTTTATATTTATTGGGTAACAAAAAGCCATTTTTAGGAACTTTAGAAAAGGGGTTTCAATTTTTTATACGTGAGTATCTATTTGAATCATAAATTTCAATTACTGGAGTTTTTTTTAAAATTATTATATTTTGCAATCAGTAAAATCCTAAAAACATTACTATGAAGTTTGATATTGAAAGTGCATTAGTAGAAAAAGGATATGTCTATGATTTTGAGAACGGGGAATCTAGAACGTATAAAAACGGACAAATCTATTTCAAAGTAAGTATAAATGGTTTGGATTCCATTTCCAAAATGGAAATAAATGCTATTAGCACATCTGATTCCAAACAACTATATAAAGGGAAAACTCCTCAAACCCAAAAGGGTTTCATTCTGCTTTTTGAAAAATTAAACCTCTCTTAAGCCCTTTGATTTTTCTTAACATCAAAAGAGTTAAGCAATAATAGTATCGAAAAAAAAGTTAAATAATCAGAATTAAATTCCTCTTCATAGAATTGTTCTAAGGATTCTTCATCTTCTTTGAAAAAATATTTTGCAAATTGTTTGGCATCAGCTGGTTTTATATAATCATGACCGTTATAATAATTAAAATCAATAATTGTATTAGTCATCTCTAATTCTAAATTATCGTAACTTTTATTCGTAAAACGTTCTGCAAGCTCGATTTTAGTAAAAGCTTCCATTCTTCCCCATTTATCTTCGCCTTGCCAAAATTGTAATATTTTAAAAGTTTCTAATAATGAAAAACTTCTACTCATAGATAGTCCTAGGTTATCAATATGCTTATCAAAATATTTATTGAAGGTAGGTTTACTAAATCTAGTTAGCATTCTTAAATCTTTCTTCTTGACAAGCTTTTTATCCCTAGTGATATCGAAAATTTTTTGTAAAAGAAATTCGTATGTTAATTCATCTTTATCGATTTTTCTTAAATCTAAAATTCTACCCACATGAAATAAGTAAATAACCTTACGATCTATCTCTTCTATTTTTGAACAAAATAGTACGGATAAAACAAATCCTAATGTTAATCCATTTTCTCTATTATAAGTAGTACTTAATATTGTATTTTCTAATTCCATAGGCTAAATAAAACCACCGTACAACTCTTTAAAATTGTGCGATGGGAAAATAATTTTTTACTTTCTTTTAATACCCATTAACGATTGTATTCTTCGTGATTAGGATTTAATTGGTTTGAATGATTATCTAAATCTTCTTGAGTGTACTCATAGTCTTTATCTAAAGCCATAATTGATGTTTTTAAATGATTAATAAATTATTTAAAGCAAAAATATAGCATATTATCTAAGGGCTAAAGGAAATATTTTACGATAGGAAAATAAAAGAGAATTTTTCATTTAATTAAATAATATAAATGAATAGCTATCCTTAATCGAGTTTGAGTAATTAAAGAACAACTGGTTTTACAATGGTTATTAAGATTAAAGTACTTATAATTTAATATTTGTATGCTTGTAATACGCTTCATAACCAATTGAAACACTCATTCTATTTGATGCTTCATTATTTTTATCAGTCATTAAATATGCCATATTATTTTCCAATAATAATTTAGACGTACAATAATTAACTAATTTTTTAGCAATACCATATCTCCTGTACCTTAGATCTACAAAAACAATCCCAATATCAGAATTCTGAATACTACAAAAGCCTTTTATGACTTCATTTTCTTTATAGATAAATAATTTGTTTTCTGAAATTAGATACTGGACTTGACCTATTAATTCTTCACGTTTTTTATTCCTTTTATTATTGTATTCTTCTTTGTAATATTCTCCGAATAGAATAATTAACTCATTTATGTTTCTATTTTTAGCAATAGATATTTTACTCCCATTTTCAATTGCATCAACACGTTTTGTCTTATAGAATATCCGATCCTTTATGACTACATAATTCCTAATGTTGTTTTTTCCTAAAAGATCATAAACTAAATCATAATCCCCCATAATTTCAAAATCAGAATATTTTTTTAAATCTATGATGTCTAAAAACTGGTTTACCAATTCATCATTCATTTTATTACCGTAAATAAACAAATGTTTTCCAATTGAATCAATTGATTTATTTAAATCAGACTTCTTATTAACTTCTATAAAAAGCAACCAACTTTCATTCTCTAATAAAAAATGAGAATTTCTATCTACATCAATAACTCTATTATAAATTAAATTTAAAACATTAATTAAGTATGTGTATCTATAATCCTCTTGTTGAATCTTTCTATTTAGGTGTGATGAAAATAATTTATGATTTTCAATATTAATTTTCATTTTTCTTTTTTTAGCAGTTATTATTAAGTAGACAAATGGAAATCATTTTTCTATATTTTTAGGCGACAAGAGGTAGAATAATTTTGTAAATAAACTATGAACTAAATCCCTTTCAGATTCATACGGTTCTCCTGAATTATGCTTATAATTGTTAAATTCAAAACTAGATGATTTAGATTTAATTTTTTTAATAAATTTAAAAAAATTAGTTGTTAACCTTTCTTCATAACAATTTAATAATGTGTTTTTTGATAAGCATAGTAGTTCCTTTGAATGCTTTTTTTCAAACGCTAAAAACTCAGCTTTAGTCAGATCATTTATAGTATATGGGTCAATTTTAAACCCAATTGATTCAGTAGTTCCACATACAGCTACTTGACGCCAACTATTATCCATTTTGGGCAAGAAAAGTAAGTGTTTTAAACTGGATGTATATGTTGAAGAAGTCAAAATTGGAATAGCATAACCTTTATCATTAATTACATTTTTATCATAAATCCAATTTAAATAATAATTATATTTATCATCTGGAACTATCAAAAATGCGATATCACTATAACTAAACTTAAGATCGCCTTTTATCCTCCACTCATTTTCCCATCTCATATCATAAGCTTTACCGTAACCTTCTACTAAATGAGGGGCATTAAATATTAATCGCTCATTAGTCTCTATACTATTACCATTTAAGTAAGTTACTAGTCTAATTCCCTTATTTTGCAAAAAATCATGGAAAAAGCATATTCCATATTCCGACCCTCTTGCTTTAAAGTGCTTTGGTAATTCTTCTAAATTAGCAAGTGTAAAGCTTACTGAACAAATTTCATTAATATCTTTGCTATTGATACCTGAATCATTTTTATTTACAAAAAAACTTTTGGGATTACTATGCATTATAGATTTCTTAAGAATATTCTCAAAACGATCTTGTGCATTCATTTCTCTATATTCTTCCCGAATCCTCCCCTTACCATATCCTCTTTCATAATTACAGTCAGGCGAACTAATTATATTATAAAACAACTGAGTATTTACATTTTCTAACCTTTCTATAACTTTATCATAAGTAGTTATCTCTTCTACTCTAAGATGGGATGTAGTGTATTCTATATTTCCATTTGTAATTTCTAACATTCAATAAAATTTAATAATTATAATATATAGAGTTTTATTCTTGAGCTACCCAGTATTCATTTAGTAACACTTTACTTATCCGATCAAACGAAATTTTATTGGTATTAAAATAATATCTTGAATGAAATATTCTGTCATTTGGATTTTTATACTCAAATGATATCATTAAATCTTGAAATGCCTTAGGAGTGTTAGAAAAGTGCTCCTCTCTATCTTTACCTTGAATTTCTACTACTGTATTTGCTCTAAATGGCAACGTAATTTCTTGATGTGCTAATAATGCTTTATCAAAATTTATTTGTTCTTTAAAATCCATTGTCGGTTGATTCTTGTGTTGCAATAGTTTAATATCGTATGCATTAACTTCAGAATTATTCCGTAATATTAAATTAAAACGCCATTCAAATTCATATAAATACCAAATCTCATTGGGAAAAACGGGAACACCATCTGTTCTATTTTTAGTTGTAGCTCCTAAATTTGTTTGACTACTTGTTATCCCTTCATTTGGTTTTATTTCAAGAATCAATTTAGGTCGCTTAAAATATTTTTCCTCAATTCTAGGGTATAAAAAATAAATTAAACCTAAAAAACCAACAGTTAAAACAGCTATTATTTGTCCAGTCATATATTCTATTATTAGTTAATAAACATTTAAGTAAATTTATAACATTTTAATTTTTATCTTTTAAAAAAATAAAAAAAAACATGGGAATAACACTACCTGACTCAATTGGAAAAACGCTATTAATAATAGGTATTATAATTATAGCATACGCATATCCTAAACAAGTTGAAATCAAAAACAAACATTATAATTTCATTAATACAACCAAAAAAGAATATGATAAAATCTCATCCGATTTGATAAAAGATACTCTTGATTTAAAAATTATAACTTTAAAGATTAAGGAATTTTCAAAAACGCATAATATTGAAAATGTTATTCAATACTCCACGGATTCTATAGCTACAGTAAATCCTATTTTATACAAGGAGGACTACAACACTACTAGTTTAATATCAAATATTTGCGAAAAATTAAACAACCTTAAAAGTAAAATAAAGGTGTCAAAATTTCAACATAGTGTCCTCGAAAAAAATATTGAATTAAGAACCAAACAACATAAAAGTAGTCATGCTGACTTTGGGTTTATAATGGGTATTATAGGAGCAATATTTATAGGTTTAGGGGTATTACGGTGGGGGTATGAACACCATGTATTAAACAAACAAAAAATAAAAGAATACGATAAGTTTTATTCCTTTTGCCAAAGTTGTGCTAAAAACTTTTCGCCAATAAGAAAATATGGCACAAATGAAGATTTGAGCTTAAGTAATTCATTTTGTATAGAGTGTTATCAGAAAGGTGAATTTACTAAAGACATTACTTTCGAAGAATTTTTTGAAAGCACTAAAAAATATCTCAATAATAAAAACAGTTTTGATAAACGTAATCTTAAAATCCGTTTTGATAATTTAAAACGCTGGAAAAAAGATGAATATTTATAAACTACACTTACTTGTGTAAAGAAGAATCAATTTTTAATTAAAAAATCAAACCTAGTACTTTAAATGAAAATAATTACTGATTCAAAAAAATTAGAAAAAGAATTTCTTCGTCTTTTAGAAAAATATTCAACGTATTATTGGTCTACTGCTTGGGCAAGTTCAAAATCAAAAGCATTTGAAAAACTCAAAGAAAACATCGGTAAAATTGGAAAAATAGTAGTTGGGATTCATTTTTACCAAACTCACCCAGAATTCATTGAAACATTTCTTGATTCAAAAAATGTAAAATATATAAAACAACCACAAGGCACTTTTCATCCTAAAATATTTCTCTTTTACAATAATGATTTTGACTGGGAAATATTATTAGGTAGCGCAAACTTTACGAAAGCTGCTTTTACAATTAATACAGAAGTTACTACGCTTATAGGCCCTAATGATTTAAATGCAGATGAAGTATTAAGTCAAACCTTAACTTTTATTAATAAAACTTGGAATCAGTCCGATTATTTTGATTCTCAAGAATTAGAAAACTACAAAACTATATGGAGAAACCTAAAGCCTAAAAGAGATAGCTTGTCAGGAAATTACGGTAAAAATGAAAAAAATAAAAGAAAAAACAAGCCAATACATCTTTCTTCTATTATACATATGAATTGGGAAGCATTCGTTAAGAATGTGAAAGAAGAACAATATCACTCTTTAAATTCAAGAATAAACGTTCTTGATATTTCAAAAAACTTATTTCAACAAAAAAAATCATTTTCTGAATTAAAGGAAGATGAACGCAAATTTATTGCAGGAATACCAAATAAACTTGAAATAAATAAAGAAGCAGATTGGGCTTATTTTGGCAGCATGAAAGGCGCTGGTTATTTTAAAAATAGGGTAAAAGAAAATGACTTAAATATTTCTAACGCATTGGATGAGATACCTTTAATTGGTCAAATAACCGAAAGGCATTACCAAAGGTTCATAAATCATTACAAAAAAACTTTTAGTGGAATTTATTTAGCAACTGCAACAAGATTACTTGCTATGAAAAGACCTGATGTATTTATCTGCCTTGACAGTAAAAATAAGTCTGCATTATGTAAAGATTTTGGCATAGTACAATCTGGTCTTGATTATGTACGCTATTGGGATGATATTATATTAAGAATATATGATTCTGAATGGTGGAAAAACCCAAATCCTAAAAATGATGAGGAAGGAAGTATTAGTAATGCCCGTGCTGCTTTTTTAGACTCTTTATATTATGAAGAATAATAACAAAAAACAAAATTTTAAGCACTAGAACATATCTTATATTAATTTAGACTTTAATCCTATGCAAAAGAAACATAAAAAACCAGTTTACAAATACCCCGATTTCATTAAAAATATAACTCTTAAAAAAGCCACAAAAAAAAGATATTGGTTGAATTTAGAAATTAATAATACTAAAGATGAAAATATAATAGTCATACTTAAAAATCCAAGTAGAGCAGATCTCAAAATTTCAGATAAAACTGTTTATAATGTTAGTAATTATATTTATCGAAATAGAGAAAAATATACTGAATTAAAAAACATAGGAAGTATTACCATTCTTAATTTAATGCCAAATTATGAAACTTATTCAGACCAATTAAAATCCTTAAAAAGTAACATAATTGACCAAGAAAATTTAAAAACAATAAATGAATTTTGCAAAGCTCATAAAAAAGTAATCATTGCTTGGGGAAATCATCCGAGTGGGCTTTTTAATGAATATGAAATTCTAAAATCTTTAACAATGAATATTTTAGATAAAAACCAAAACGAAGTATACTACGTTGACAAAATGTCTAAAGCTGAAAACCCAAAACACGGTCAGGTTTGGGGTTATGAAAATGAATTAGTAAAACATCCCTAAATAATAAAACAAATCTTACATTATTCTAGGTTAAAATTAATATTTTTAAGAAAATCATTAATCTTAATTTATATCTAACAATAATGAACAAAATAACTACTGAAATAATTGAGCTTTTTGAAAAGGCTAAAGCTTCAAGCGAATTTGACTTTATCCAAGTTCTAATGAACTATAAAACGATAGGTAATTTAGAAACTACCTCTAACCTATATGAGTGGTTTGACGCTATGGAGTTTTATAAATCATTATACGGAAAACTTAGTGGAAAAGAAAAACATAGAATAGGTTGTTTACTTTATTCTACCTTTTTTGAGAGTAGCGATTTTTATAATATCTTAGGTAGTTTAAGCAGAATAGAACTCGGGTTTAGAGGATCTACTTACTTATTTTTCAAAACAAAAAAGTTTGAACGTTTATTAGGTACTGGAGAAAAAATAGGCATGATTACAGAACTTTTAGACGATTCTGGAAACCATGAAATTTTAGATTTTTTTAATAACAATCACCACAAGGAAATAAGAAATACTTTTTTCCATTCTGCTTATTCATTACATGACGACCAATATATATTATTCGATTCTGAAGCTATAGTTATAGAAGGTGTTGGAAGATACAATTTTGATATTAATAACTTTCTTTTGCCTAAAATTTCAAAGATTTTAGAATTCTTTAGCCAATTTAAAGAATGTTTTTTAACTCATTTTCAAAGTTATACTGCCAATAAAATAGTTAAAGGAAATTTTCCAAATCCTGTAACTGCAACAATTATGGGTTCAGCAGATGGGTTAAAAGGTTTTAAAATGAAAAATACAGTACAATTCTTTGGAAAATGGCATGATTCAGGGATTTATTATGATGACAATATGAAGATGTGGACTGGAATGAATATCCGATTCGATTTTCCCCAAAAAGAAACTGTAGAAATAGATGAAACTTTACAACGATATGAAAATAAAGCTGATATCAGGAATCAAACTGAGTTTTGGAATTTGACCGACAAAATAATAGAAAGAAACAACCAAAATGAGTTATTAAGAGTATTAAACCTATTGGCAAAATATGGAGAAGTTAGGGACAATAATATGAAGACTGAAACAAACCCACATAAAAAAGAAAGTTTAAAAAGATATATTTTACCATTCTATAAAAAAGCAATCGAAATTAATTTGCCTGTAGACTTTACTGATCTCAAAAAAAGATTAAGTGAGCTGGAAAATGATTAGGTTATATTTCTATCAAAAACTATTTATTCAAAACTAATAATAACGATTATAAGCAATCATGGAAGAAACTAAACTAATGACTGATTTAGAAAATTACTCAAACTTAATAAATAATATATTTGGAGCTGAAACTACAACTTTTGATGTATCAAAAAAATATACTAATAGAGTTATTGGAGCTTTAAATCATTCACAATTTTCAAGCTTTAAAAAAAACTTTATAGCAAGACTTAAACGACTAAAAAGAATATACTCATCGCACCCTGATTTTTTACAAGAAATTATTGTCCAGATTAACGAAATACAAAGCGAAAAAAATTGGGAAGGAGCTTTTGCTGAACTGGTAACTTATGACCATTTAAACTCTACAAAAGAATTATTTGAGCCAATTAAACCAAATGTAACCCTACCAAGTAACGTATCATTTGCTGAGGAATCAGGCAAAAAAGAAACCAATCTTGATGGACTAATACAAGATCTATCTATTTATTTTGATGTAAAGTGTTTAAAAGACAATAATGATGAAATATTACAGGGTATTTACAATGATTTGAAAAAGCATTTAAAGTATCAGAATGTTCATTTTTTAGCAGAATACGCAATGGATATTTCTTATAGTGACCTTCAAAGAAAAAGAAGTGCATTACTAAAAGAATTAAAGGAAAAAATTACAGTGGAAGATAAAATTACATCTTTAAAAAGTAGCGTTATTACAAACTTAAATTTTAGGATAACATGGGATGGTGGCGTTTCAACTGGAGTACTAACTTATGATCCATACTTACATGCCAAAAACTTTCATAAATCTATCTTTAATTACACAAATAAATTTATGAAAAATAAACCAACTCTAATTATTTTAGTTGTTTTCCCTTGGTATAATTTAGTGGTTAATAACCACTGGGGTTCAAATATTGAATTTTATAGATCAATGAGCCGTAGGTTTTTTTGCCAATATAAACATAGTAATGTGAAAATGAATACTTTTAAATCCAAATTCAAAGGTAATCAAACACTCGATAAGATATCTAACTATTTATCAGGCATAATTATCTTAGAGGACAATACTATTTTAAGTGATGATTCTGATAATACAAATGTAAAAGCTTTTTCTTTTTTTAATCCAAATGCAAAAAATCCAATTAGTCATAGCATGGCTAAATATTATATTCATCAATTTACAAATGAAAGGTTTGATGATTTTAAGAATGATAATTACTAAAAAAAGCAACGGACAATATTAAATAAGTGATTTTTCAAATAAAACCTTACTTTTGTAAGTAACAATTACATGATAATATAAGAATAGAAAAAGATTTTAAATAACATATAATGTAGCGTAAAGCTATAATTCTTACAGAAAAACGACCAATTTTTATGCAATCGAGAATTATAAGCAGAATGTTCACCTTTCTTTTGGGGTGGACTTCTCTTGTTCGATTGCGGGTGCTTGGTCGTACCTTCTGTAAACAAGTTGAAGTTTCACCCTTTTGCTTTTAAAAGGGCTCATTAAATTAAAAAATATGGAGCCAATACAAATTATTATAATCAGTAATGATGAGCTGTACAAAAAAAACTTAAAAAACAATTTAAAAAAGTACAATTCAAATGTAGATATTATTCTTCTACAATACATTGGAGATATATTACCCTTTTTAGATGAAACCCCTCCGTTTAAACTGTTAGTATTAAAACCTGACAAACCTATAACCAAAGAAAAAATAGTTAGCTATAGAACAATCAAAAAACGTAAATTTCATCTTAGGCTACTGATTTTTCAGCAAGAGCATAAAAGTTTAGTTGCAATTGCCAACGTCTCTACAATTTATTATTTAAAAAATCACATCAGTTTTTTTGCTAATATGAATACCGAAGAGATTTTAAATATTTTTGAACCAAAAAAATAACGTATCACTAAATATAGTGAGTAAAAAACATACCCATTTTTGGGTATTGCATATTAAAACCAAGTAATTTACTTTTGACCATTAATTATTTTCCTACTTTTGTAGTAAATAACTAAACATATATAAGGAAAGAAAAACTTTAAAATAACATAATATAATGTAGCGTATGCTATAATTCTAAATCAAGAAAACTGTCAATTTTAGTGTAACCAGAATTATAAGTAGAACGCTCACCGTTTGGGTGAGCTTCTCTTATTTGGTTACAGGTATGACAGTACCTCTTGATTGATGAGTTGAAGTTTCACCCTCTTTTTTTACAAAAGGGTAATCTTCAAAATTTTATAAATTTTTACTTACAAGGTTTGTAATAGTAATTATTAAATTTGAGAACCAATGAAAACCTACTTATCACATAAAGTATTATCTATAAGCTGTTTATTATTCAGCTTAACTGCTATTTCTCAAAACTTACCGAATTTAACACCACAAATTCCACAGACAAATCATTTAAAACCTGTTACTCCTAGTAATAGTCCAGCTTATTCTTCTCCAATTATACCACATAACCCAAATCTTAGTAAAACCCAACAACAGATATCGCAATATGAAAGGGATAGACAAGAAGTAGTATTAAGAGAACAATCTTTAAAACAATTTGAAAAAGATACTGAATTATCTAACATAAGGTATACTCTCCCCTCTTTTACAGACCCAGCAACTCAGCATTTTTATAAAGCTTTTGCAGAACTCAAAAAAATGGATGCTGATAGTTTCTCGATTAAGCGTGCAACATTTATAATTGAAAACGCATACTATAATAACACCAAGAGTTATGATGAATTTAGCCAGCTAATAACCAACGCAGGTGAGTTTATTAAAGAATCAATTCGAGCACAAAAATTAGATCAAAATAATAACTTAGCTAAAAATTTAAGCATCTACCAGTTTATAACTGATACAGTAACAGTCAACGGAAAAATGCATAAACCCTATACCTACGATTTTAACGACTATATGGGACGTAAGGATTGGCAAAATATGTTTGTTCATAAGCTGATTTTTAACGGTGATGGGCAATGTAATTCAATGCCCCGATTATATCAGATTTTAGCCGAACAACTCAATACTGAAAGTTATTTAGCTTTTGCACCTAATCACTCATTTATTAAGTTCAAAGATTACAAAGGCGATTGGTATAATGCAGAGCTTACCAGTGGGGCATTAATGGCTGATGCTCTAATGTTAAGTAATGGATATATCAAAGCTGAAACGGTAATAAATGGCAACTACTTAACCGCTCAAACCGATAGACAAGTAATGGCGCAATTGTTAAACGATTTAGCTTCAGGATATATAAATAAATTCGGTTATGATAACTATGTTATTGATGTAATTAATAAAGCGCTGGAACTTAACCCAGACGGTATCAATTCAAACATTCATCGTTTAAATTTCCTGATGCAAAACATGGGATATGTTGCACAGCAATTGCAAATAAAAAAAAGTAGCGAATTAGACCGATACCCTATTGCAAAAGCTATGTATCAAGACCTAAAACAGCAAAACAAAAAATTAACGTCGTTAGGCTTTGAACCAATACCTCAGAAACATTATAAAGCGTGGTTAAAGTCATTAGAAAAACACAAAGCAGTACAAGACGAAAAGGAACTATTAAACAGCTTTAAAGTTAAAACGAATATCAAAAAATAAATGAGAAAATTAATATTAACGCTGGTAATATTAGCGACAACTTACACCGCACATTCGCAAGATGATTTATACAATGAAGCTTACAACACCATTAACGAAATGTTGCAAGACTCAACAAAGTACAGCTTTAAAAAGGCAGTATTTGAAGTTGAAAAGGCATATCATTATGGAATATTAGATACACTGTTTTTAAACTCAGAAATTAACAAAATAACTAAAATATGTAAACAAATAATAAAACAAAGGAATTTAAAAGATTACCAGTATAAAGATAAATCAAAAGTTGAAAAATACGCTTCATTATATACTGTTATGACTGATACAATACCCATGAAAATGGGTAATGATGATTATATTTATGTTCCATTTTCTTATGATTTCAACGATATTTGGGGAGTTACTGATTGGCAAAATATGTTTGTATCAAAATTACTAATGACTGGCTCTGGTAATTGTCACAGTTTACCGTACCTATATAAAATATTAGCGGAAGAAATTGAAGTAGACGCACATTTAACACTTGCACCGAATCATATTTATATCAAACACCAAAGCATAAAAAACGGATGGTACAATACCGAATTAACCAGCGGGATATTTCCTAATGATAGTTGGATTATGGCAAGTGGTTACGTTCATCTTGATGGAATACGAAACGGATTATATATGAAACCATTAACTAACCGTGAAAGTATAGCTTTAATACTTGTAGACTTAGCACAAGGCTATGAAAAACGAATACCACTAAATGATGGGGTATTTATATTAAAGTGCCTTAAAACTGCTTTAAATGAATCACCTAATTTAATAACAGCTTTGTTAATGAAACTGGAGACAAACAAAAAAGAACTAGAGCGGTTCGCGTTATCAAAGAATAAAGAAATTAACCAGGTTATGGAGTTCCCAAAAGGACGCGCTATGTGGCAAGATCTCAACCAGCAAGTTAGACACATAACCGAGTTAGGTTACAGGCAAATGCCAAAAGATATGTATATTGATTGGCTGGTCAGCTTGAAAACAGAAAAAGACAAATATACTAATGAGAATATTAATACGTTTAAAACTAAACAATAACTAAATGAAACAAATATTAACGCTTTTATTTGTTGCTGGAATGATAACAGCAAACGCACAAACCGAAACACCTACAGAAACTAAAGAGCAACGCAAAGAGCGTTATATCAATGAGGGTAATCCCTTTGAAAAGTTGGGGTACAAACCTAAAATTGCGACTTTATCAAAAGGTAAATATAAAGAGTTTTTGAACGATGTTATTGTACAGGTCGGGAGCTTTACGTATGATAGGGTTTCAAAGAAAATAACAGGAGTTTTAACCATAGATAAAACCAATTTAAGCGAATCGGATTTGCGACCTGAATTAGTTTCGAGGTGGTTTAGCCCTGATCCTTTAAGTAGTGAGTTCCCCGCATGGAGTCCGTACAATTTCGTCAATAATAATCCTTTACGTTTTACCGACCCGACAGGATTAGCACCTGAAGATTTTATTATTAATTACACAGACAAAAACGGAGATAATCAAACATTTAAATTTAATGGTTCTAATGGTGGGGATGCCCCCGACAATGCTTTTGTTCAAGATTTTGTAAAGTCATATGATTATAATGTAGGTAATGGTGGTGGTGAAAATATGGTTGCAATTGCAACCAATAGTGATATTGAATTAAATGTTGAACAAACTAATGGTAATTCAAGGTTTAGTACCGCAGGTATAGGATTTGGTGAAGACCCAAAAATACTTTGGAACTCGAAAATGGGGGTTGATACAGATAATGGGCATGGTACAATTTTATCACCTGCTACAGTAGCCGACCATGAATCAGGACACGCAAACGATTTATTTACTTTAGGTACTGAAAAATATTTATCTAATGCAGGCAAAGGTAAAGGAGAGGAAAGGGTAATAAGTGGTTCGGAACAACGCACCGCAAGGGCTAACGGTGAAATTTCAGGCAATCAAGTAACCCGAACAAGTCACATAGGATATCCCGTAATTACAAATAGCTCTACAAGTAACAGGGTTAACCGTCATGCTACACGTAATAACCTAATAAAAATCAATAAAGCTTTGAGCAAAAAAGGGGGAGTCCCAAAGAAAATATTAAACCGATATAGATAGAACTAAAAATTAACGTTATGATTAAAATAAAAATATACTTTATAATAATGTTTTCCTTTTCTTGTTTCAGTCAAGAAAACACCTTTTTAAAAGAGGTTATTAATTCAAGGGGTTCTAACGGGGCGTTTATTTCATATACAATAAAATCAAGCTCGTTTACTGGTACATTAGTAACCACAACAAATAAATTACGTGAACACTACTATTATAATAATATTGAAAAATTAAAAGATTATCAAAATAAAGCTTATGACATATTAAGTCAAAAAAAAGAAATTGAAATAAATAGTGAATATTTTTTGAAAGAAACTATTCAAAACAGGGTTGTAGCAGTAAAAGAAATTGATTCTTTGTCTAAGCGCGGGAAAGATGTTTTAATGAATTTTTATTTCAATAATAAGGGTGAAATTAAAGAATGTATAATCAATCGTAAAAACCACTCAAAAACCACTGAAATTGCTTTAATCAATAAATTATTTCAATGGAAGATAGCAACAAGAAAAGATTATCATACTGGACGGCTTTATATAGATAATAACATAAACGCTAAAGTATTACTTCAAAGAAAAATCGCAGTTTTAGGAATGTTAATTGATGATTATAAAAAAGGGCTATCTTATTACAAAAAAGAATCACAGGAAATACTTAATTTATCAGGTAACGAACTATCTGATTACATTAATATAAATGGTATCAATACCATTTATAAACCCGAATGGATGCAAGAGGTTAGACAATGGTATGATAGAATTAAAAATAAAATTTTCATTGACCCTCATAGCCAGTATTTAAATGGTTTAGGGCTAAGTTATTGGGAAAAAGAAGACGTTGTTTTTATGAAAGATTATAAGGGTCGTATTCAAGCTACAATTGACGACGTATATTTTAATGACAATAATATCTATTCTAATGAAAAAGAACTTATAAATACACATGAAAAACTATTTAATCTTTCACTAAACAAGGCTTACGGTGTTGTTGTAGAAAACATAAAACATTATAAACCTTTATTGGATTTAATGCGAATATGTAAAAATGAAAAATTAATGATTACAAATGATAAAATGAATTTTAAATTAGATAGTTTAAAGCTTAGTATTATTGATTGTAAAAAGATAAAAGACAAAGAATATTACATAACTAAATTTGATAGCATTAAATTGGGTAACACTAAAGCTAAGGTTTTTTTAACTGATGGTGACGGGCGAAAGCTAACGTACATATATCAAAAAATTAATAACCGCTGGCTAAACATAGATAGGGGTTCACATTATTAATAAATGAATAATAGTTTTATTATAAAATACATTGTGATTGCTTTAGTTTTTATTTCTTGTGCAGATAGAAATAAGACCGAACCAACAAATAAAGAGATTACCAGAATATTAAACTTTGCGGTAAACCATACTTTTGGTGATATCCTTGTAGATTCGGAAAAGTTACGGAATATGACGGTTTTTTGTGAAAATAAAAACTTAAATATAGATGCTAAAAATATTACATTAAAAATTAAAAAATATTCTTTTAATCTAGGTAAAAATTGCGACGAATTAGACAAAAAAGAAAACTATATAATTAAATTTACTCAGTTGAATTTTAATAAAAATATGGCTACACTTAATTTAACTGATGGGGATAACCAAAAATACTTTTTTGAGTTTAAAAAAGAGAATGGTGTATGGAAAAAATCAAGCCCAACTATACATTGAAACATAATATAAATGAATAAATTAAGTTACACATTATTAATATTATTAGCTGGTTTATGTTCATGTAAAAAGACAAATAATATTGATTTTATTGATATAAATTATACGCATGGTGGTAATCATACTGGTATGGTTAAACCTGATTGTAATACGATGAATATTAACAGGGATGGTAACGGGTCATACTGGAAAAGAATTACCCGAAATGAGTTTAAAAATAGTTTAAAATCACATATCGATAATATCAATAATTTTAATCAAAGTGAGAATTTTAAAGATAAAAAAATGATTCTTTATGTTCATTATAAAAATAGCAAAATAGACACACTTTGTATTAGTGAAGATATGGTAAGTTTTAACGGTATTCAAAAAGGAGAAAACAAAGCAATGTTTGATTTAATTTCAAAAGAAATAAAGTTAAACCAGCTACCTAACACATTTCGTTATTTTGATAGAACGTGTACCAAAGTTATTGATTTATCTTTTAAGTCTGTTTATACTGATTCATTCAAGAAAGAAGATAAAGAGCCAGTTATAATTATTGGTAATGATAATATTGATTTGGCTCGTTTATTAAGGGGGAGTTTTTATGAGAATTACGCAATTGCCGATAAAAAAACGCTGGTTATTAATGATCCTGAGCATTCGTTAAATGAGATAAATAGAACCCATAAAATTTATATCAATATTACAGATGTAAAAATAGCGCAAGATTCTGCAATAGTAAAATTTTCGGATAGCTGGAGTAAGACACAACACACCGTTAATTTAAAACGTGTTTACAATAAATGGAATATCACGAATGAATAAACTAATCCTGAAATTTTAAACTTACACACTTAGCGGAAAAGTGTCTAAAAAACCTTAAATCCACTAACAAAAACATTAGCTGTAGCAGGAGCCGCCCAATACGGCATTAAAATAGCATCTGTTGCTGGGTTGTTAGATATAAATTGATGTAATAAGCTAATATTAGTCTCAAAGTTTCCTACTGATACCTCATGAATGCTAATTTGAGTACCATTAGTTCCTGAGTTTATAAAAGTTACTTTATAAAATTTACCAACATCAACCCCAACTATTGAGCCTATATTCTGATTCCAATTGGCTTGTTGACCACCTCCATAAAAATTAGTTACCTGAGTACCACCATGATACATCTCTATTTCTCCTTTATAATAAGATTGATTTCCTAAGTTTTCTAAATCGATAGTACTCCCTCCAATTCCAAACATCATTGATCCATTTCCTGATCTCGTAAACACAAAACTAAAACTAACATTATCTATCCTGTTCCATTGATAATTAGTGAATAATATACCTCTATCCCAAAACCCTCCTGAACCTCCTGCAAATAGCCCTCTTAATGGATCTTGAGAAACGATTACACCTGTAGTCATTGTTAATCCAAGGCTTGCAATAGAAGCTGTTCTTAAATCGATAAATGGATTAGCAGTAACTTGAAGTAGAGTTTCTCCAGACGTACCTGAATCTAAAGTGTCATTTTTAACTAAAATATCATGTAACCCTTCATCTCCTCCAGTACTTATTGTAATGCTTAGTTGTGTAGGATTTACATAAGTTGTACTATTTACTGTACCTGTACTAATTTCTACTACTGAGTTTGGATGAAAATTAAAACCGTTTATTATAACTGTATGCCCAATTACAAATGTCCCTACATTTCCACCAATAACTCCTGAAATTAAAGGAACAGGGATAAGTCCTGCTATCGTTTTAGCAGTTCCTTTTGTAAATGTATTTCCGTTTATATATCGCATAATTTCTTAAACTTGTTTTGCTGATTTATAATATTGAACTCTTAACATAGATGTAATACCTGTTTCTATTCCAATAACTCTAAAAGCTTGTAAATTTGTAGCTCCTTTTAACTCATAAATATCATTATCTCCCAAAGCTATTCCTGAAGTTATTGTAGGTAATGACCCATTAATTTTAAAGCGTATCAAACGAGTTAGGTTTTGTACTGTAACTTCATCTGTTTCAATAGCTATGGTAGCAGCTATTGCATCTGTAGGAACGGTTAACGATAAGGCTTCTGTTTCATCTACACTTAAATCTTGATACCCATTATCAGATTCAGAAATAGGTACTTGTCCCGTTTCTCCTGATAGGATTATAATTAATTGCTCTAAAAAGTCTTCCGTAACCGAATAATTACCATTGGGGTACGGATTTTTTTGAAATAAAGGTGGTAGTCCCATAATTATACAAATGGATTAATTGGTGGCTTAGTTCCACTTGGGTAGCCCCAAGCCACATATTGTTTCTTATTTTCATCATTATCTAAGTGTACAAAAGTGCGCCCAACTCCTATACGCTTAAAACCTACTTGTCTTGCTCCATACACAATCATATCTCTTATTCTTTTATTGGGGGCTTTGATATCCGCTGCTTTACAAACTGGAATTTTGTGGGAGCTGTTCGCTACCCCTCCTACTTTAGTATTCCAATATGATGACCTCGCTCCTGAATTAATCATCTTAAAAATCGGCAAGCGAGTCGCTTGAGACAACTTAATAAGTTTATTCAGAAAATCTTTATCCATACATTTACCTGAGCCTTTTTGGTCTGGGCTATCAAAAGCATCAATATTGATTTCAACTGTTTTCTTTTTTAGCTTTTTGACTATTAAAATCATAGTAATGGATAAGACTATGGCTATACCAATTCCTATGTACAATTCGTTATTTATGCTTTTGACATTCACACTCACTTTTTTCTTTTGCTTCTTCCTTTTCTTTTTTAGAAAGCTGATACAACATATATGTGATATTTAATAGCAACGAAATACCAAATAGTACTTGCAACACTTTGGGTTGTTTATTCATCTTTATTGTTTAAATCTCTATTCACTTTTTCAAGTTGATCTACATGCTTCTCTAAGTCGGTAATTCGGGTTCGTTGCTTCCCGATAATACTTCTAAGTTCTGTATTTTTACTTTTTAATTCTCCAATTTCCTTTTCAAGCTCATTCGTTTTACTACTTTGTTTATTAATAACACCTGATAACTTAGTATTTTTATCTTCTAATTGCGCTACTCTTTTTTCCATTTTAGTAGACCACATTATCCAATTTTTTGTGATTTTTGTTGTCGCTTCTGCAACTATATTTTTCTCTTGAGCTCGTTCTAATCGCTTTTTAGATTTATACGTAATTAATACTTCTATTAATTTCCAAAAACCTGTAGTCGCTAATATTATTCCTATTAATTTCATTGCATCCATACTATTTCAGTTTTCAGATAGGCTTATATAGGTTAATATTCCAATGCCTATCGCTATTCCTAGTAACAGCGTTACTTTAATCCAATTCTTGTTCTTTTTACTGTTTTCTTCTAGCTTATGTTTTTTAATAATCTGCTCTACCTGTTGCATAATTCCAGTTACTTTACTCAAGTAATTCGGATCTGTAGCATATCCACCTCTGATAACCTCTTTGGCAAATTGATAGGGTTGTTTTTTATATCCTAATGCTTTTCTATATCTAACATTTCCAGTAAGTAGTCCTGCCCAATCTAAAAATGAGCCTAACGGACTAGCATAAGCTCTAAAAAAATCTTTAACCCTATATTTCCATTTCCCTGAAGAAGATTGAGTCGGATAACCAGGAAGTATCACTGGAAAATTTCTAGTTGGGCTATTAGAATATTCGGTTGTCGTTATCAATTGTGATTCCCCTGACCAACCGCCATAATTTCTACCTGCTCCTTTCTTAATTCCAAATAACATATTATTAGGAGCGTGTTTACCCCAACCTGATTCTAAAGCGCTTTGTGCTAATGCAAATAAAACGGGAACACCCTTTATCTGTTCCGCTTTTTTTGCAAAAGGATAATATGATATCACAAACTGCTCTTTATTCATGCTTAAGTCATTTAGCAATTGCTAATATTGAAACTACCACTATCCCTACAGTTAAGAGTATGTTTTGGCGTTTCTTCTTCTTGAGTTGTTTCGTTATCTGTTTGCTTCTTTGTTCTGCCAATAAGAACTGTTCTTGTGTATTATTTAAAATACTATCATGTACTTGAAGCATCTGAAATTGGGTATTGATAATAGTATCTTTGATACTTACCAAGCTCTTTAATTCTGTATTCTGACTTGTGGTTGCTTTTAACCCTAAACGATCATATTTACCTTGTTCTAACAGTTTTGCCAATAGTTTAGATTGTTCTATAGTAAAACAGAATAAAGTATCCGTTTCATTTCTCTGTACCTGTGGTGTCAAACTTTGAGAAATACTCATAAAGGGCATCCACATCATAATTAGTAATACGATTAAGCTTTTCATTTTTCTTTCTTTTAATTCCGGCTATTTCTTTTTCCTTTGATTCAATACTTTGTTTTAAAGTATCGGCTACTTTCCGATAAGTAACTATTGCTATTGATAGTGTTGCTATCTTTTTAGTCAATTGTTCATTGTCCTTTTGTAGTTGTTCTATTTGGGCTTCATAAGGATTTTCTATTTCTTCAGTAGTATTACTTAGAACATAACTCAATACAACTACAAGGAGTACCAACACAACTATACCTATAATAATCTTATTCTTTTTCATATATGTTTTGTGTTAAATGCCCATTATGGGCTCAATACTTTTTTTATGAGTAAATCAATAATGAGCTTGTGAAAAACTATCGCAAACACAAAGGATTGAAATAGCGTATTTGTTTCTTCAAAACTTGAACCTTTTAAATAATACAGTACAATCCCATATAAAATTCCAACAAATGCTACTCGGTATCGAGTTCTGCATTTTATTTTCAACCACCCAAAAATGGTAGCAGTTACTTTACTATGATTGATGATATAGGCTATCAAAATAAATGTGATGATAAAGCCCCAATCCAAGCTTTCAATGTAGTTCGTTAACTGTCTTATAATACTACTTAATACTTCCATTGTTTTTAATTTAATTGTTCATTTTTAAACACATCTATTCCCATAATTACATTTGAATTGTTTTTAGGACGTATTTTCTTGTGTAACTTTTTTTGCTTTTGATAATATTGAAAGCTCTTTTTACTATGCCACTCGCGTATCATATCCAAACTTTGATAATGTGCAAGATCAAAAACTTGTCTTGGCTTTTTATTCTCAAGAGCTAACCTTATAAGTCCCTTATCGAAATCATCTCCTATTTCTTTCGCTTCTTTTTCCCACCGTTTTAATAACCATTTAATCAATAGTTTTTTACCAAACTTTGTATAAGCTAAAACCAGATAACCTACTGCTAAAGAAATCGATATGGTGCATAATATTAAAAATGTCTTTTTCATCGTGATGCTGTTTAAAAAATTATTTTGCTTGTCGTTTTAACTCATTTAAAATCGCTTGTAACTGTTTGCTTCTTATCGTATTTTTAAATACATGAGCTACAAAGGCTATAGTTACTCCAGCTGTTACTAATGCAACTGCTATTTTGATTAATGAAACAGTAGAAAGTTCTACCATAACTTTTGTTTTCAATCCTCCTTGCTTATCGATAATAGCATTCAGATAATCTAACGCTCCTGCTTGTGTTCTTTGTCTTTCTTCCATTGCCAAGTTGTTTTTTGTTTACTTAATGGCGCTCCGATTTTTAAAGATTGATACGTAGCTTCATCCAGTTCTTTTACATCAAAACAACGCATTACCAGTTCTTCCGTTTGCCCATCAAATACTTTTGTTACCTTAGCCATAGCTCCAAATTTTCGCAATAACCAAATTTGTAAACGTTCCACTTCTTCAGTTTTCATTCCTAACTTTAAAGGAAACCGAGGTGACATTGTCACTTTTTGTATTAATGGATATTCTTTATTTACAACTTTGACTATTTCATTAGGAGTTGATACCGCTACCTTAGATATTGATTCTTCTTGTTCAATAACAGGAACTTCCTCTATTACAATTTCTTTTGGTTTTTCTTGAACTAATGTAACTATTGGAGACTCTAATTTTTCTTCTGTTTCAACCTCTGCTGTTTGTATCTCCGTTGCTGACTCCTGAAAATCTTCAAAATATTCAGGGAGTTCAGACTCGTAGTTATCATGCTCATCGAAATTAAACAACGCTTCTTCGCTTTGATCCTCAGAAAAAACAGCAACTTGTTCAGTAATTAAATCTTGCTCTTTTTCTTCGACTATGGGGTGTAAATCAATTACTTTAGTATCAATTACCTTTTCTTCAATAGGTGTTTCTATTGTTTCTTTATTTATTGGAATAACTGCTACATCTTTTGGAGTTGGCTCGTGCTTTTTCTTTTTAGCTTTAGAAGTATCTTCATCTAGTAATACATAAATTAAAACTCCAATACCCAACACTATTCCTGTTAATCCTGCAATGATTTTTATTTGTCTATTTACCATAACTTATGCTTTTAATTGTTGCTTATAATCATTGATATCACTTTCACTAAAAGAGCTTTTCTTTAAATATTTTAAAGCTCCTGCTTTAGTCTTACTTCCAAACTTCCCATCAATTGCAGGACTTCCTAAATCAGCTCCTTTTTTCTGTAATAATCGTTGTAATATTTTCACATCATCCATACACGTACCATAGGATAATGGATAACTCGTACTTTTACATAATCTACCTGATGTACTATTTGATGTAGTGGAACTTCCACCTGTCCCTATACTGCTGACAAAAGAGATTTCTTCTTTTTTCTTCTTGTGTTTACTATACAAGTAATAGGCAATACCTGCTGAAATTAGCAGGATTGTGATTCCTGATGCTATCAATATTTTTTTCTTTGATGTACTTACGCTTTTTGTTTCCATTGTCTTTTATGTTTAAATCCTATAATTAGGTAGGTTTCTAATCGGTTTTCTGATATATTGGGTTAATTCGCTATTACTTAAGAAACTTGTGAGATACTTCCATAAATCTTTTTTGTACCGCTTCCAAAAGGCTTTAGATAATTGAGATATTTGAACTTTGTCTTTTAATAATTTTCCAAATATTTCTTGTATTACTTTTTCATCATCATTGAAGCTACCTTTGGCTTCTTTAATCTTTTTCGCATAGCGTAAAGCAGTCATTGCATCCAAGACTTTTACTTGCTTTTTCAAATAGGTTTCTACTTCTTGTTTGTAATTTTGGTCAAAAGGTTGCTTCCAATTCGGTTCAGTAATAGTATTACCAATTGGTGTTGTTGATACTCCTCCCGAACTATTACCTAAATCAAAAGAAGAAGTGATTTTCGTTTTTTTTCTCTTGAAATAAATAATCGCTCCAATACTTAAAGCAAGGATACTACCTCCAATAATCAAATATGTTTTCGATATTTTCATAGCGTTCTATATTTGGGTAAACGATTAATGATACTAACTACTTTAGCAAGCTCATTTTTATCCAATCGCTCTTTCAATTTTTCAATAAATCCAGTTCCATAATTCACTTTATAAGCTTCTGCTACTTGGGCAAGTTGCACACGATCTTTTAAACTTCTAAGCACACTATATACCTTATCTTCATCATCCCCACCTTGAAACCATGACTTCCAAGCACTATCTATCATCTTTGCATAATTCTTAGCCACTTTAGGTTTTAAGGTGATTATTGAACCCGTAACCTCGCTCAATAACTTTTCTAAATAATGACTACTAAGCGCATCTATATCTTCTATGGTATCACTACTACTTTTCAATTGTTTTTGTAAAACAGTTATAAATACTCCTGCTTTCTTATTTCTTGAACTTTTACGCGCCCAAAAAAACAATACACTCATTAAAGCGATTGTTGTTCCTACTGCTGATATTTGCAAACCCACTTTCATATTATCCTTTTAATTGTTTAGCGATGTTTAAGGTTCTACCTATTGGAGTAATATTCAATAGGTCAGTAGCTTCTATCGTTTGGGAACTCTTATACAGTGAAAAAATAATTGCTAATAATACCACCACCAATGTTACTGGAATACCTACTACTAATACTTTAGTGAGTGTTTTTCCTAATCCAAATAGGTTAGAGCGCATCTCATTAAAGTCTGATAATGTTTTGGTAGCTGCATTAGAAACATCAATATCAATTCCGCGTAACCATTTGTTAAAAGCTGGATTAGTAGTACATGAAATAGCTCCTCGTCTTGACCATGTCATAAGCCATATTCCTTTAGCATTAGATGTACCAAAGAGTTTTCTGAGTTGATCATAATAACTTTTCCAAGTATCACAAGGGCTATCCTTTTCAGGAATCAATACCGTGATATTATTTACTTTGATGCTGTTCATCTGCGTGTTTCTTCTTCTTTTTTAAAGTTTTTAATTCGTGATTGATATAAAATTGTCTGCCCAACCAAAAACCAACTAATAATGTGACAATCGTTTTCATACTATTTATTGTTTGTAATGATTCTTCTCGGGTATTCCTATAGATGTCAACCATCCATTTACATCAAACGTTGGGTTGAATACATCACCGCTATTGGGTAAATCTCCAATTCCTACCACTATGATATTAGGGAAGCGAGCTACATAATAATTTACTATTGTTTCTAATGTTTTGCTTTGCTCTTGTGTACGGGTGTCCTTTCTACTTTTGTTAGATTTAGTTTTACCTCCTACATAAGCGATGTTTCTAAATAGTCCATGTACCCCTTGTTTCCCTGCACTAATTCCCCATACATCAACTGATGATGGATTATTTTCATTGATAAGAGTATGTAATGTTCCATCCAAACCTATGAGTACATCAAACCCTGGTCTTCCAAAACCAAAGGGGTTACTAACTCCTTTAGTAATTTTATCTCGAATACTTTTTTTGGAAGTATGCAATGTGATTATGTCCTCTGATGTTATTGGCACTCCTTCAGGTGTTTCTGTATTGTGTAATACTAAATGCGTTATTGCTTTCATAATTCTATATTTTTTAACCTTTAATGGGTTGATTCGTAAATATTATGTTCTAAGACTCCAATCTGTCGAAGCCATATAGGAACATCAAAACTTGGGCAAGATTTATGAGATACTTGATTGTGCCCTAATACTTTAATTTTAGGATGACGAAGCACCATATATTTTACATAGGCTTCTAATGTTAGTTTTTGATGTAAGGTTCTTGTATCATACGCTGTCGGTCGCACCGACCCACCTACGTAGACCACATGTCTTGATATTCCGTTAATTCCTCTTGCTCCATTAGAGATTTCCCAAGGATCTACATACTCATCTTGATTAAATGGAATAATATTTTCTAAACCTCCATCCAAATGAATCATATCAGAATAGCCTGCTTTTCTCCAACCTCGGCCTCCTTTGCTTTTAGGAGCTGTATGCCAATGTAAAATATCGGCTTTTGAAACAGCTCGTCCAGCTGGTGTCGCTGTACAATGGATTACTAAATATTTGATCTTCTTTTTCATTTCTTCTCTTTGTTTATAGTACTTTTGCACCTGATAGGTTGGGCGATTAGTTTTAAATATTTATTCTTGGGGAAGAATTACCCGTGTTTTAATCAAATCGCCTTCCTCTAATTAATTGCCTATAATGCACTAATATGGTTATGGATTGTAAAGGAGCTATTTTAAATTCCCAACTGTTTTCCCCATCAATAATTAACCCTTCTAAATCATAGATATCTATTATAGATTGCCAATGTTGTGGGCTTATATAATTCCCCGTTGATACGATCCTTTGTTGTACTGAACCTGTACTATGTTTGGTTATTAAAGCCATTGTTTTAAACATATCATTGTCCGTAAAGGAAAATCGAATATGACCTACATAAATTGGGTTGTATTTAGTACTTTCAGCCTTTTCTAAATAATCATCATCAATCACTACATCATTACATTCAGGATAACCCACTTTGAAAATTTGCCCAGTAATAGGATTAGTAGCCCAAAGCACATTATCCGAAAGATTAATAGCTAAGCCCAAACCAAATGGATGAATATTTATCGTACTCACAATCGTTTCATTTGAATCTAATCCTATATATCTATCATTTAAAGTTGCTATAATCAGTAAGCTATTATTAGGATTGAATACCATTGCTTCTAAACCTCCACGAATTACTCTTGAAGATATTAATGAGTAGGTTTGTGCATCAATTGAGTGTAATCGAGATGTACCAGCAGTACACACATACATTCGCTGATTAATAGGATTATAGGTTATTTCCCTAATTTTTTGATCATTTAATACTATCGCAACTTGAAAATTTAAGTTCGCTTTATAAATACTAACCCTATTTAATTTTGTTGTTACATATACATCGCCATTAGACGAGTTTACTGCGATGTAAGCAGGTGACGGAGATAGAAAAACACCAATACTGGTATTATTAAGAATGCTTATTACACTCACTGAACTACTTGATCCATTGGCTACATACAATAACTCTGTAGCCTCATTTAAGGCGATTGCTCCTGGAGAAACTCCAACTCCTATTGTGGTTAAAATAGTCAAGTTTGTTTCTAAAACAGTTACAGTATTTACAGTTCTACTACTTATATATACCCTACCATAATTAGTGCTAGCTATATTTTTCTGAATAACAATATCTGTAGGAGAAGCGCCTACTGCCAATGGAATAGTTCCTACCAATATTCCATCTGAAGTATATAACACTACTTCATTTGAATTTTGAAGTACATAAACTAAATCATTATAAGGATTGTGTACTAATTTTCGTAATCCTGTAAATGGTGTATTAATTGTTTCCTGTATCTCTAATTCATCTAAAGTATCGGTATTTATAGAACAAAAATTCGTCAAATCATATCCTCCCCATAAGTGGATAGTTCTGTAAAAATTACTCTTGTTAACTATTTTTACTTGAGTTTTTCTATTTGGTAAATGTTCTATTATCTTTTTAGGGTTTTTCATACTCATCAGCGATAAAAGTGTCATTAACACTATTACAAAAACTTTTAGCTGTTGTATTTTGCTACTGTTCTTCATAATTTTAATCCTTTGCTTTTTTTAAATTGTTGGATATAATTAATAACATCTTGAGTCCTTTTTAAATGTGCATTACCAATCGTTTCAGGGTGCATTCCAAATACTTTTGTAGCTGCATAAACTGCTTCAATTTTCGGAAACCCATAAGACAAGTAATAATTCATTCCGCATAAATCAGCTTCTTTTTCACTTCTCGTATTGAGTAAGTAATGACAGCCCTCATGAGCGAGTATCGCCACACGAACTGGAATAGAAAATTGTCTAAATAATTTTCTTGAAATCTGTACTCTTGGCATTTTTCGATGGGTTCTTGCTGGAGTAATTAATTCCGAACCATCACTGCCTACAATTTTAGGTAAGTATTGAAATAAAAACTCGTGACTTTTACTATCATAAAACCCTGCGGGTAAATGCCCTGCCTTTTGTGCAAATTTGATGGCAAAATCCATAAATCGATGTTGCATCGGATCAGCCCAAAAAGATGGTTGTGGCATTTCTTTAATATCAAATCGTTCTACTTTAAAGCCTTTATAATCCCTTGTTTGCTTATTTAAAAGCTCCAATTCTAATTGGTCTGGAGTTACAGGAAGCATAATACTGATACTTCGTAATACTCCTTTTGGTATAAAGGCTTTTCTTTTAAAATAGTTTGAATAATACCGAACAGGGTCATACACATGAATTCCTAACCATACATCTTCTAAAGCACGAATACTTAAATGAATGGTAAATCGTTTGCGATATGATGGAATGGGTATTAACATAGTTTATACTGGTATTAATGCTTCTTGATCCATTGCTCTCTTCTGCATATATAATGAGCCACCAATGACCATTATTAGTAGTAATACACCTCCAATAGCGATGAACATTCCCTTGTTACTTTTATTTATTTTCTTATCTGCGACATTGTCGCTGGTATTGCCACCACCAACTTGAAAACTGATACCACTTGTATCGGTAGTACTTATTGGTGGAGTAGCTATACCCATTGGTGGTTTTTGATTCATTCCTGTAACGGAATCCAGTGTACTACCAACTCCTTGAAATCCGCCAATACCTTTGATCGTATTTCCCACACCTTGCCAAAACTTTCTACGCTTAGCTTTTCGTTCAGCTTTAGTACGCCTTTTTTTTCTACGCTTTCTTCTTCGCCTAAAAAATGCATCATAATCGTTTTGATCTTCTAAAATCGATATGGTTTCTCCTGCTATCATTTTTTCACCATTTTATAAACTGTAAAGCCAATTCCTACTGTGGTAACTACTGCTACCACTGCTATAATCACTTTCTTTTTAGTTGACCATCCCGTTTTTGGTTTTGGCGTTTCTACAGGTTTAGTTGTAGCATTCTTATCTTCAGTTGTAGCTAATCCACTTTCTTTTTTAAGGTTATATAATGCCTTGGCTTGCATTTTAGATAACATTCCTTTTTTAGTTCCAACATTTGTTGTAATTATTGGCAATTGAGGTGGTCTTTTTCGTACTAATCTTGGATTGATAGTACTTCCTATAGGAACTCCTCGCATTGGTCGCACCTTTATTTTAGGTCTTGTAGATGGATGCCTTTTTATATACAATGCAGGATCTAATCCACCCATTATAGGTTTAAAAGGTCTCTTTGGACGAACTAAAATTTTAGGTACTGCCTTTCTTATTCTAATTAAAGTCTTTATTGGGTTCAATGCATTTAATGGATTCATCGGACGAATCAACATCTTTGGCACTGATTTTCTTACTCGAATTAAAGTTCGAATTGGATTAAAACGTCTACGGATTTTTCTAAATTTCTTAAAAAAATCATCATGCATTTCTTCACTCTCATCTAAATATTCACCTGTAAATTGATCTTCTTGTCTACACATAATTATGTTGTGTTAAATTCTCTGCTATGCTGGAACTACAGGAACAGGTTTAGGTTTTAAAAGCATTACTGCTGCACCTAATACTACAACACCACCAACAACCATCATAATCATTTTGGTTTGCTTTGCTGAAGCTGCTTCCTTTGCCTTTTGTTCTTCTTTTCGCTCTCTTCTTTCTCGTTCCTCTTTTTCTTCTTTACGTATTCTACGTTCTTCCTCTTTACGCTCACGTTCAGCACGCCTTTTTGCTTCTCTACGTTGTTCTTCTGCACGAATACGAGCCATTTGTTGTGCCATATCGTTTTTAACATTTGAGACTACTGGTCTAGGGGCATGATGACGTGGTCGACGTTTCTTTTTGAAGATACTTCCTATCCCTCCGATTAGTCCTTTAGCTAACCCTCCTACAATTCCTCCAAAAAAACTATCCTCATCATATGACATTAGTTCATCCGAATTATTCTTAATATGAAGCGTTACTAATTCTCCAAAATCACTTTCAAACCCTTTGTCTTGTTGACTTAATAATTCTACTGTTGCACTAATCAATTCTTTATAAGTAGGCTCGCCGTCAATACCTACGCCATATTCATTTAATAGCGCTTTAACGGCTAGCGGTTTAGTATATATTAAATGAGAAAGAATGCCTATAAATTTGGTATAGGTGGCACTTTTCTTATTTCCATTATATCGTTTCATAATTTTTATTTTAATGAACTACCTATGAGTATCCCTGCGGTAAAGGTTAATGCTAAAACCACTAAATGCTTCTTGGTAATTGTTCCGTCTTTTTCTTGTTCTTTTGGTTCTTTTTCTTTTACTTCTTCTTTTACTTCTTCTTGGATTTTCTTTCTGAGTACATTCCATGTTTCTTGCGCTTGTAAAGCCAATGAAACATTTGTTGGAACTTGATTCGATTGAATCATAATACTCTTGTAATGCTCTTGTAGTGTTTTTAAGGGCATTGTATTTAATTCTACTACTGTGTATTGTTTTTCCTGTTTATTACAGCTACTACAAGCTCCAATAGATGGTATAAAACTATGTTCTCCACACGATCCGCAAAATGAATCTTCATTAGTAGTATTGTTAATTGAAATTTCGCCATCTTTCTTTGCAATACGGATGATTACATTTTTATCAGGATGAATACGAATTAAATCTTTTATGATTGTTCTACCTTGAGTGCGGATAAGCACTTTAATCTGTGAGAGTACTTCTTGTAAATTCCTAGAGGGCTGAACCCCATGTTTCCTTAAGAGTTTTCTAGCCTTCTGAGGTCTACTAAAAACGATATAATCTATACGTTTTTGAGCAAACTTTGAACGCTTGTGCTTGTTATTATCCATTTCCTTGAATTTTAAATAACAACCAAATCGTCCTCCTTGTACGATTTGGTTGTTTACATTCTAATTAAATTGGCGTTTAATAACGTCTTCCTTTATAATATCTCTTTGGAGCAAATTGTGGCGGTCTACCTGATGGTCTAGCAAAACGTCTTCTTGGATGAGCATATCTAACTCTTGGTCTAAATCGACGTACTGGACGTCTGCGTATTCTTTTTCTTGGAATACCAAAAGTATTTCCGCCACGAGTACGCTTTAAATCTAATTGAGGTAATCCAGTTGTTCTTGGCGCACGAGATAGTTCAGCTACATTATTCCCTTTTAACAAGTTACCCATGTTGGTTCTTGCTCTAATGGTCATTGTAAATACAATTGTAACCCCTGGATTAATTGCTAATCGCAATGAATCTTGTCCTGTAACACTCATTTCAAAAGCAGCATCATCAATTAAATTTTGTGTGAAATTTTGTGGTGATGTGGCATTTCTTGGTTGGTATACTTTCTCCTCATTAGTTCCTGTTGCGGTTCTTTTGATAATCTTTAAAATATTATCGAACTGTAACGGATTACTAACGGAATACTTCATACCAATAATTTTGAACGGATTGGCTTTTGATTCTTCTCTAACTTCTCCATGAGAACTCTCTTGTACATCTACTGTTACACCTGCTGGTTGAGCAGCTCCTTCATTAGCTCCGAAAATAATCGCTTCGGCAGCTGCTCCTGAAGTATTCGTAACTACAATGGTTAAGGTTCTATCATTGGCATCTATTTTTCCGATTGAAGTTTTTTTATAACTATCGAAATCATTATCTTCTTCTACTTCTACAAAAGAATCATATTGGTCACCAAAATCTTCGTATTCATCTGAACCAAAATGTGGCTCTACAAAATCATCGTAACCTTCGTATTCTTCAAATTCTTCCTCGTAAGCATCTTCATTGCCCTCAAATCCTGAATCAAAATTATCTTCGTAATCTTCTTCGTAAAAATCATCAAACTGATCCTCGGCTTCATTTTGATAAGCCATTAAATCATCTGCAAATTCATCTCTCATAATATCTGTTTTATGAAATTCTATTCGTTGTTGATTTAAACTGTTATGCCATATAGATGCTTTTAAAGGCATTAATAGGATAACAGTCTAAATACATTCAACAAACTGTTCTTTTTAATTGGAAACCATTCTCTATGCGTATAGCATCGTTGTTTTCAGTTCGCCAAACTGCTATGCCACTTTCTTTACGATGGGCTTTTCGGCTTTTTTGGCGTCAGCTAATTTTTTAGCTTTTCTTTTTGCACGTATCGGAGCAACAACTAAGGTTCCAATCAACACTCCTACGACTAATGCACCTGCTATCATAAGTACAGGCTTCATCGCCAAATCTTTTGTTATACTCATTGTTCAATTATTTTTTAATTCTTCAATGTTGACTGCTAAATTGCGAAGGAATAACCGAATAAAGAAGGTACGTGATTGTACACCGTTACAATTTTTAAAGGCTGCTTTTGAGTGATTTTTGGACAATCCAAGTCATACTGTGTCCTCCAATTTATACCCCCCATTAATTAGAAGCTCATTTTCATGAACAAAAATGGGCGTATTTTTTTAAAGTTTTTTTAACCCCAAGTATAGCAAGGGATTCGAGAGATTTTGATTTTGATTGAATGAATAGGGGAAAGAGAGATAAACGTGTAGTTAATCGATAAATCCAATAACCATATGGCTTCCAATTTATACCCCCCATTAATTAGAATTAGGGAATTGGCTTAATAATTTTTAGTTTAATGCAGATCTATAATTCTAAAAATGTCTTTTAAGAATAGATTTTAAGTAGCTCCTAATATAATCTGTTACCATTTTTTTGAATCTGTTACCATTTTGATTTAAAAATGGTAACAGATGAATCCCCTTATTTTACTGGTGGTTTTAGAGCAAAAAACGTGAAATGTTACCATGTTACCATTTTTTTGAAACTTGGGACACTTTGAGAAGAAGAAAACGGAAATTAGATCACAATTTAATTTTATTTCTAAATATTCAGTCTTTATATTATTCTGAATTAATTCCTAAGTTTTTAAATAATTCGCTACTATTTTTCAGTAAAATATCTAAACATTTCAAAATATTCTTTAATTTATTTAAACCGTATTGATATATAATTATTTATCAAAATAGATTTTTGATAAGAATTGAAATAGATCTACCCCCAAAACTTATTATATGTAAAATGAGAAAATTTAGAAATGGTTTTAAAATAAAAAAAGCTAAACAATTATGTTTAGCTTTTTTGTACTCGAGGCGGGACTTGAACCCGCACGCTCCAAGGAGCATCGGATTTTAAGTCCGACGTGTCTACCAATTCCACCACTCGAGCAAGTGATGTTATTTAAATAATGCAAAATTCGTCTGTAAAATAATTAAAAGGGCTAAACTAAGTTTAACCCCTTTGTACTCGAGGCGGGACTTGAACCCGCACGTCCCAGAGGACATCGGATTTTAAGTCCGACGTGTCTACCAATTCCACCACTCGAGCAAGTGATATTTCTTAAAAGTTTAACCTATGTTTAACCCAAGAAATTAAAAAAGGGTTGAACAAAATAGCTCAACCCGTGGTACTGAAGGCGGGACTTGAACCCGCACGCTCCAAGGAGCATTGGATTTTAAGTCCAACGTGTCTACCAATTCCACCACTTCAGCGTGGAATATTTTACAGAGCGAAAAACGAGGCTCGAACTCGCGACCTCCACCTTGGCAAGGTGGCGCTCTACCAGCTGAGCTATTTTCGCATTATTTTAAAGAACTCAAAATACTTTCGTATTGCGGGTGCAAATATAACACCTTTTTTAAAACACCAAAGGCTTTTTAAAAAAAATAGCAGGCTTTTTTTTTAAGGTACTGAAAACCAATGCACATAAAAAAAGCACTGTGATTTAAACAGTGCTTTTTTCAAATATCTTTAGTGATAATTACTTCACGTCCATCAACTCTACATCGAAAATTAAGGTTGCTCCTGGAGGAATTACTCCACCTGCACCTTGTTCACCATATGCTAAGTTTGAAGGAATCACAAAACGAGCTTTATCACCTACATTTAATAAAGTAATACCTTCGTCCCATCCAGAAATAACTTGCCCTACTCCTAATTGAAAATCGATTGGCTCTTTTCTTTTGTATGAAGAATCAAACACTGTTCCATCAGAAAGTTGCCCTTTATAATGTACTGATACATTTTTTCCTTTTGCAGCTTTAGTTCCTGAACCTTTTTGTAAAATTTGGTAACGTAATCCGCTATCAGTTTTATCAAATCCTGAAGCTAATTTATCTAATTCAGCTTCGCCTTCAGCTTTTATTTCAGCTAATCTTCTTTCTCTTGAACCTTCAAAAGTTCTGAAAGACTCTATTGCTTTAAATGCTTCAGCATCTGCACCAACTGCAATAACTTCTAATTTAGTTAATTTATCTCCTTGAGCAACAGCATCAACTACCGCCTGACCTTCAACTACATTTCCGAAAACAGTATGCTTTCCATCTAACCAAGATGTTTCTATATGAGTTATATAAAACTGACTTCCGTTTGATCCTGGTCCTGAATTAGCCATTGCCAATACTCCTGGACCTGAATGCTTCAAGTCTGGATGAAATTCATCATCAAATTTATATCCTGGATCACCAGTTCCTGTTCCTAATGGACAGCCACCTTGAATCATGAAATCAGGAATTACTCTATGAAAGTTTAATCCATCATAATAAGGTGTTCCTTGAGGCTTTACATTGTTTTCTAAGTTACCCTCAGCTAAAGCTACAAAGTTCCCAACTGTTCCTGGAGTTTTTTGATATTCTAAGTTTACTAAAATTTCTCCTTTAGAGGTGTGAAACTTAGCATATAAACCATCTTGCATAATTCTATTTTTAAATTTTGAAAGTGCAAATTTACGGAATTTCTTTCAAAAAGCTATCTACTAGTATTCAGTTTGTTAGCAAACAATAAATTATTCAGTTTTTATTTAGCTGATTTTTAGTAGCTTTGCAAAAAAAACAATCTTATTTCAACTCAAAAAAAAAATACCCGCTTAGTCTATATTGACGCTTTACGCTCCTTTGCCATATTAATGATGTTGCAAGGGCACTTTATTAGCTCATTACTAGCGGAAAAATTTAAAGTACAATCCAATACCACTTATCAGGTTTGGGAATACTTTAGAGGAATTACTGCTCCTACATTTTTTACTATTACTGGTTTTGTTTTTATGTTTTTATTGTTAAAACAAGAGCAAGTAGGCTGGAAAAACCCTCGGTTAAAAAAAGGAATAGAACGTGGCATAAAACTACTAATTTGGGGTTACGTACTCCGATTTAGCTTTGGTTTATTTTTTGGATACTTTCACGAATCATATTTTTATACTGATGTCCTCCACATTATAGGGGCATCTATACTTTTACTATGCTTACTATACATTTCGCTATACAAATACAGTAAAAAAACATTTAAGTACACACTACTGTGCATTACCATACTTAGTTTTTTATTTGAACGCTACTACAATGCTGTTACTATACCATACTTACCTGAAGTAATTTCGCATTACCTTACGAAAGCTAATGGCGCTGTTTTTTCGTTATTCCCTTGGTTTGGCTATGTTAGTATTGGAGCATACCTATCTTCTTTATTCCTAAAATATAAAGACGGAAAATATTTTTATGATAAATTACCTGTTACTTTAGCGGTAACTGGTTTAATACTTTTATTTTTATCTAGTCCGCTATTACTTACATTAGGAGGAATTACTAAAATAAAAATATTCACAGTATCTGGAGACTATAATTATTTATTCACCCGACTAGGAGATGTATTCCTCTTGTTTTCAATTTTTGTATATGGTCGTAAATTCTTGAATCACCCAGCTTTTATCAGAATCGGAAAAGTAACCTTATCCATATATATTGTTCATCATATTATTCTATATGGTAGCTGGTTTCACACCGGATTAACACGTTGGTTTTATCATTCTCTAAACTTTACACAATCTATTTTAGGCGCTCTGGTTTTTATATGTATAGTTTGTTTTCTTGTATTAAAATACAGAGATTTAGCAAATAAAATTGCTGATCAATTAACACAAAAAGGATTCAAAGGAATCCCTGTATTAAAAAGTACATTTTCTAAGCTCTATGTTAATAAAAAATAATTCTTTAGTACCCTACATACGATAACTACTTACTTTTTCGTTATAAAACAAAAACACTATTCAAATGTTTAAAAAGATAATTACATTCTTTTTAAGATTCTTATTACTTACTGCTGTTATCATCTTATTATTTATAACCGCAGTTAATTATGATGTTTTTGGACACATAAATACAAAAGAAGAACTAAAAAATTTCAACAACGAAACTGCCTCATTAGTATTATCGGACAACAATACAATTCTTGGAAAATACTTTAACGAAAATAGAACTAATACAAAATACGATCAACTTCCAAATCATCTTGTAAATGCATTAGTAGCCACAGAAGATTCTCGCTATTTTGAACACAGTGGAATTGACACTAGAAGTCTTTTTAGAGTTTTATTCAAAACAATACTACTTAGCAACAAACGATCTGGAGGAGGGAGCACTATAACACAACAGTTAGCCAAAAACATGTATGGAAGGTCTAATTTTGGACCGATAACCATTCTCGTTAATAAAACCAAAGAAGGTATACAGGCCTACAGAATTGAAAAAACCTTCAATAAGGAAGAAATACTAACATTATACCTCAACACCGTTTCTTTTGGCGAAAATGTTTATGGTATTGAAGCTGCTGCATTACGATACTTTAATAAAAATGTAATTAACTTAAATATTGAAGAAAGCGCTGTACTTGTAGGAATTCTCAAGGCGAATACATTTTACAATCCACGTTTACACCCTGACAATGCATTACGAAGAAGAAATACCGTTTTGCAACAAATGAAAAAACACGACTATTTAAACACTACTCAGTACGACTCTATTAGTAAACTTCCTTTACAAATTAACTACACAAATTTAGCTTCAACCAATAAAGCAGGATATTTTTTAGCTATGGTTAAAAAGGAAACAAATGCTATTCTTGAAAGCATTAATAAAGAAACTAGCAAAAAATGGGATATAGAAAAAGATGGCTTACGCATTGAGACTACTCTAGATATCACTTTGCAAGAATATGCGCTAAATTCATTTGAAGTACACATGTCAAGCATGCAAAAAAAATTACGCAAGCACTATAAAAGCGCCGCACAAAAAAGAGCTTTACAAAACTTGGTCAACAAACAGTTAAAACAATTAGGGTTTTACAGTCAAAAACTAGAAAGAAGTAAGCAGGTAATATTCGATTGGAAAGGACACTACACTGACTCTATCAGTATTGCCGACAGCCTTTCCTTAGAAGCAACATTACTGCATGCAGGTATGATAGCACTGAATCCAAAAACTGGCGCTATAAAAACTTGGGTTGGAGGTATTAACTACAACTCTCATCCTTACGATCAAATATTCGCACAACGACAGTTAGCATCAACATTTAAACCTATTCTCTATGCCGCCGCTTTAGAAGAAGGAAGGAAACCTTGTGATTATTTAGACAACGAACGGTTAACTATTTCAGACTACAACAATTGGAGTCCAGAAAACGCGAATAAAAGTACCGGCGGAAAATATTCTATGACAGGCGCCTTGATGAACTCCATGAACATTCCAACAGTAAATCTATTTTTAGAAACAGGACTCAAACCCATTGATACATTATGGAAAAAGATGGGATTTAGCTCTAAATTGGAAAATAACCCATCATTGGCACTAGGAACAGCAAACGCAAGTATTTATGAGGTTTCTAAAGCTTATGCAGCATTTGCAAATGGCGGTTCATTAATCCAACCAAAATGTATTGCAAAAATCACAACTTCAAATGGTAAAATATTATACCAAGACCATAATATAAAAGGAGAACAAATAGTAACAGAACGAACACCACAACTTATTAACGCAATTCTTCAAAAAGCCGTTAACGAAGGTACAGGAACTAGCTTAAGAAACAAATACAAAGTTACTATACCACTTGCTGGAAAAACAGGTACATCACAAAATTATGCTGATGCTTGGTTTGTGGGTTACAACCCCAACTTAATAATGGTAAGTCGAGTTGGTGCTACATCTCCTAAAATACATTTTTATAACGGAACTGGTTCTGGCGGACGACTAGCTTTGCCATTAGTTGCAAAAACACTTTATAAAGTTCAAAACAACACTGTGTTAAGAAAAAAATATGCTAAAAAATTCCCTTCATTACACGAAGAGTTAATTGCAGAATTAGATTGCGAAGAATTTAAAGAAAAAACCGGATTTGAAAACTTCTTTGACCTTTTTAAAAGGAAAAACAAAAACTTTGACAAAGAACAGGAGAAAAACGAAAGAAAGAACAATAAGGAATCATTCTTCAAAAAAGTATTCAAACGTAAAAAGAAAAAATCCGAGTAATACACGGAATTCTTCTTTTTATAAAATATTTAAAAAATACACGCAACCTTTTAATGTTTATTGCATCTATTAAGTAATGCTAATAATTAATAAACATAAATTATGAAAAAACTAATCACTACTATTTTATCTTTAAGTATCACACTCATCCTATTCAATAGTTGCTCAAGTGACATAGACGATTTATCTAATATAAATAACATAGAGAACATCGCTCCTATTGAAAACGAAATAGAAGACGAATTAAAAGAATTAATAGAAGAAGTTTCAAGAGGTGAACTAGACTGTATTGAGTTCATATATCCTATAAACCTTATTCTTTATAATGATTTAAATGAAGAAATCGGAACCGAAAACGTTGTGTCAAATGATGAATTTATTGAGCTATTAACAACTTTAGACATCAATAACTCCTTAAGTATAAGCTACCCTATTACCGGAATAAATGGAGACAATGAACAATTTACAGTAAATGACAATGACGAATTAGCTGAAGCAATAAAATTATGCAAACAATTTATAATTATTGGACAATGTAATAATATAATTGAAAACATAGAATGCGTTTGGGAAGTGTCCCATGTAAACAATGACGGTTTAGACACATATCAAAACTCAATTTTTAGAATTAGTGATGATGATTTACTACAATACTATCACAATGGTGAAACATTTAGAGGCGCATGGTTTTTTTACTTTATTAATGACATTTTACACCTTAACATCAATATGAATGATGAAAGCCTTGGTTTGGATTGGAATCTTGACTGGGAAGTAATTTACTTTGATGATGACTTTTTTGAAATAAAAATAGATGACAAACAATTTATCTTAGATAAAATATGTCCTCCTTGTGAAGTATTAGCTTTTGAAGAATGTCAAATAGAAAACACTGTAAACACTGCTATATTTAACTTGAATTCTTATACAAGCTGTATCTATAATTCTGAAAATATTGTTAATTCTCAAGATTACGATATCAGTTTTTACGAATTACTAGATGACGCAGAAAATGACATTAATTCAATTACAAGTAATCTATACACCAGTATCGTCCAAACACAAACCATATATGTGCGCATTGATGATACGATAACAAACACTTATACAACATCAGAAATTAATTTATCTATTATTGAGTGTAATTAATCTAAAACATAATAAAAAAACTCCGAGTAATACTCGGAGTTTTTTTATTATCATAATTATTCTGACACCACATTACTTACAAAGCACAAAAAAAGCGACTAATAGTCGCTTTTTTTATATCTGAACACCAAATTAACGTTACATATGTAATGCTTTATCATCAACAGCTAAACAAGCCTCTTTAATTGCTTCAGTAAATGTTGGATGTGCATGTGACATACGAGAAACATCTTCAGCTGACGCTTTATATTCCATAGCAACTACAGCCTCAGCAATCATATCTGCTGCACGAGCACCAACCATATGAACTCCTAAGATTTCATCAGTAGTTGCATCAGCCAATACTTTTACAAATCCATCTAAATCCATTGACGCCCTACTTCTACCTAAAGCACGCATTGGAAAAGATCCAGCTTTATATGCTACACCAGCTTCCTTTAATTGCTCTTCTGTTTTACCAACAGCAGCAACTTCTGGCCAAGTATAAACTACACCAGGAATTAAATTATAGTTGATATGAGGTTTTTGACCTGCTAAAGTTTCAGCAACAAAAACTCCTTCTTCCTCTGCTTTATGAGCTAACATTGCTCCTTTTACAACATCTCCAATTGCATAGATGTTAGAAATGTTAGTTTGTAAATGAACATCCGTTTCCACCATTCCTCTTTCATCAACTTTTACTCCAGCATTTTCCAATCCTAATCCATCAGTAAATGGACGACGACCAACAGACACTAAACAGTAATCAGTTTTGATTTCTTGGGGTTGTCCTTTTTTATCTTCATAATTAATAACTACCTCGTCACCTACTGTTTCCACATTAGTAACTTTATGAGATGTTAAAATTTTCATTTTTTGTTTCTTCAGTACTTTTTGCAATTCCTTAGAAACAGCTTTGTCCATTGTTGGTACAATTCTGTCCATATATTCTATTACAGTTACATCAGAACCTAATCGTTTATATACCTGCCCAAGTTCCAAACCGATAACTCCACCACCAATAACAACTAAATGCTTAGGGATTTCTTTTAATTTTAAAGCCTCCGTAGAAGTAATTACTCTTTTCTTATCTAACTTAATAAAAGGAAAAGATGAAGGCTTAGATCCTGTAGCAATAATTGTATTTTTAGCTTCAATTTCTACCGTTTTTTCTCCTTTGATTGTAATATGAGTAGCGTCATTAAACGAACCAACACCTTGATATACATCAATTTTGTTTTTGTCCATTAAAAAAGTAATTCCGTCACAAGTCTGTTTTACGACAGAATCCTTACGAGCTATCATTTTTTCTAGGTTCATTTTAATATCTCCAGAAACTTCAATACCGTGTGCCTCAAAATGCTTTACAGCATCGTCATAATGATGAGAGGAATCTAATAATGCTTTAGAAGGAATACACCCAACATTTAAACAAGTTCCACCAAGTGTGTTATATTTTTCAATTATTGCAGTTTTCATTCCTAACTGTGCGCAACGTATTGCTGCTACATATCCTCCAGGACCAGAACCGATAATGGCTACATCATACTTACTCATATAATACTTTTTTATTTTTTAAAGATATACAAAAATACACTTTTTGATAAACCTGCATTAACAAATTAGTTTTCTTTTTCTTTTTCAATTTCATTTAAAATCCAATTCAATTCTGGATCCTTACCTGACAATCTATCTTCTAACGTAGGTATAATTTTAATATCCGGAATTACACCATATCCATTTGGAGCTATTTTATGAGGAGTCTCAACCTGCATTAAACCAATGCGCACATTTATTTTAGATGTTGGTAACTGATAATTTTTAAACACTCCAGCAACAGTACCATTATAAGCTCCACCTGTCTCTTCTCCAATAAAAACAGCTCTTCCTTTAGCTTTTAATTTGGTAGAAAATATTGAAGATGCCGAAAATGAATTTCCATTAATCAAAACATATACCTTTCCTTTATACCCTAAAGCATCTGGCTCTCTTACTTTTGATTGTTTGAGTTTATAAAATAACTTACCATCTACTTTTTTTACATTTATAAGACTCTGTACTAACAAGTACGGTGAAAGAACTCCAATAAACGCCTTCGTCCCCACAGAAGTTGTATTGGACATTAACATTTTAAAATATGGTATTCTACTATTCACTTCACTAAGGTTTACCATTACATAATCTTCCGTTGTGAGATATGAATACAAATCATCAATCTCTCGTAAACGCCCACCTCCATTATCTCTTAAGTCTATAATTAATTCCTTAGTTTTTAGAGAGTCTATCATAGTAAAACACTCTTTATAGAACCCATCATAACGACCTGAAGTAAAACCCCTTATTTTCATATAAGCAACACCACTATCTTTTCCAATGTATTTGAAATTTCTAGTAAATTCTTTTCTTGATTTTATATACCCATATTTATCATTGAACATAAACTTTTCTTTTAGCTTCTTTTTATGTTCTTTTCGTTCAACTTTAGTTATATTTTTTACTTGGGTTGTATCTATTTTAACTGATGATTTTGCAACTCTTTTAAAATTCCTTAAAAAAATACTATCCTCTTTTTTGAAAGTTATATTTAAACTATCTACTATTCCATTACCTATATAATAGAATTTTTTAAATCTATTTTTTACAAAACGTTTTTTTAAGGTTTTATTATAGCCATCAGAAGTAAAATACGTTTTAAATTTACTCACTAAATCAAACACAGGTACATCATCTATTTTTACAACCTCTGCACCTACCAACAATGAATCTTTTTTATCAATAACATTTGAAACATAAACTCTATCATTAAACTCTTCAAAATCTAAATTATTAAATTCAGATTTTTGTTTAACTCTTTCTTTACGGGCTGCTTTTGAAAACCTTTTAAATGGAGGTATTACAGAAATATGCCCTTGACGTACACTTGCAATAATTGGCGCTATTTTTTCAAAAAACTGTTGACTATTAATCGGCTGAGTAATTGTTTGCTTTATGCTATCAAACTTATGATCAAATTCCTTTTTTGGAATATATTGATATATTTTAGGATGATGTTTAACAAGTTGCTTATGAATTTTATCCACATCGTTTTTCAAATCAGACACCTCATGTAATTGAACTATACTTTCATTGTGTTTTTTTACTGACACACATGATACAACGCTTATAACTATCAGAGATAGAACTATATTTTTTATCATAATAATTAGTTTATGTAAGCAAATAAAAGAATGATCCGTAAATAATCAAACATTACAAACACTAAAATTTTCTTAATTTTTAACTTTCAGGAAACGCCAATTCTTTTCCTATCCCTACAGTAAACAGCCAGAAAGCATATAAAGCATGCTCTACACAAACCAACAGAGTTGATCTCGTTTTAAAATAAGTTAATGCAAACAAAACACCTCCAATAAAGGTAAAAATAAGTATTAACCAATTCTTTAAAAAACTGTGAGCCAAAGAAAAAACTAACGCATTTACAATTATAAAACTTGTCTTATTTTTAAATATTTTCTCAAAACGGTGGAAGTAAAATACTCTATAGATACATTCTTGAAGGGTTACCGAAAAAAAAAACTATATACTATCAAAATGAATAACCATAATATAGGGTTATTCAAAGGCATTTCAAAAAGACTAGCCTTTTTAAAACAATAAATATATGTAGTACTTAATATTGCTATGACTAAAAAAAGAGGTGCTACAACTTTGAAAAACATTTTCCAATTTATACTTGTTTTAACTAAATAGATAAGTTTATTTTTTATTAAATATATAAAAACATACCCCCCTCCTAAAAGCACAAAAAATAATTTCAAAACTGTACTATATTCAAAAGCAAAACTAATTGGTATCAAAACAAACAATAACAAAAACCCTATATATAACCTTAGTTTTACATCCATCACTAAAGAGCTATTGAAGTCGTGTTTTTTATATCACTAATTACAAAAGTACTTTGCGTACTCCCAATATGTTTAATTGTAGTTAATTTCGTTAACATAAAATCACGATATTCATCCATGTCTTTTACACGTAATTTTAAGATATAATCGTAATCACCTGACACATGATGACACTCTAATACTTCATTTAATTTAATAACCTCTTTTTCAAAAGTAGTAACAAATTCTTTTACATGCTGACCTAATTTTATATGACAAAACACAAGAAAAGATTTAGCTACTTTATTGGGATTTACCAATGCAACATACCTTGTAATTATCTCATCACGTTCTAGCTTCTTTATACGTTCATACACTGCTGTTACAGATAATCCCGTTTTATTAGAAATCTCTTTTGTAGTCTGCTTTGCATCTTCTTGTAGGAACTTTACTATCTGTTTATCAATTTTATCTAAATTCATTGCTGAATAATTTTCAGTTTATCTTTGTAAATTTAATTCTTTTTAATAAATAAAACTAAAAACACTAAATAAAATAGTTTTATTTTCTATTTTATTCAATAAAACAAAACTACAACTCTTACATATAGTAACTTTGCAATTATAACATCATATTTTATGAAGGATTACATTATTATTGGAGCTGGTCAAGCTGGACTTGCAATGGCATATTATTTAAACAAACAAAAAGCAAACTACTTAGTTATTGATGCCAATAGCGAAATTGGCGCTCCATGGTTAAAAAGATGGGACTCTTTAAAACTCTTCACCCCTTCAGAATTTAATAACCTTCCTGGAATGAAATTCCCCCATAAAAAAGGGCATTACGCTGACAAATATGAAGTTGCCAAATATTTAAAATCATATGTTAAGAAATTTGACATCCCCGTTGCATTCAATCAAAAAGTAAATTCTTTAAAAAAGGAAAGCGATTACTTTATTGTAAAAGGAGAATCACAAATTTATAAAACGAAAAATGTGATCGTTGCCACTGGGCCGTTTCATACTCCATTTACACCTCCTTGCCATGCTAATATTTCAAAGGATGTTTTTCAAATACATAGTGAGCACTATAAAAGCCCTAATCAATTACAAGATGGAGCAACATTGGTTGTTGGAGCTGGAGATTCTGGAGTCCAGATTTTAGACGAAATATCAAATACAGATAGAGAAGTTTACTTTTCCGGAAACACAAATATCACTTCAATTCCTCAAGAAATTTTAGGTAAAACATTATGGTGGTGGTTTAGTAAAATAGGCTTTTTAACTGTTAGCAAACATTCTTGGATTGGAAAAAAATTAAGCACAGGAGGTCAACCAATTATTGGTACAGATGTAAAATCATTATTCAAAAAATCTAATGTAACTTGTGTCGGAAGAACTCTAGATGCAAACCAAGACAGCATTACTTTCGAAAAAGGAAAAAAAGATAACATTAAGAATATAATTTGGGCCACAGGGTTTAAACCAAATTTTAATTGGATTGAAAATATCAAATTAGACGATAGTCAATACCCAACAAACTTCAGAGGAGTTAGTGATATAAAAGGATTATACTACTTAGGATTACCTTGGTTACACACTAGGGGTTCAGCTACCTTAGGAGGAGTAAAAAAAGATGCTAAATATTTGAGTAAGTATTTTAAAGAAACTGTGAAAACAATTACAAACACAAGTACATCAAAGGTAAATAAACAAGTTGCTTAGTTAAAGTAAATGAAAAAGATTTATCAAAACATAGAATTTAAAAGAGATAATGGTGAAATCTGGTTTAACGATTTAAAACGCAAACGAGATAACGGCCCTTCTCTTATTAGTAATCGCTATCAGGAATATAGTGAATCTACTAAATCAGTTCATGCGGGACAATATGATGATCCAAAAACAGGTGCACTAGGAACACCTATTTTTCAGTGTTCAACATTTCATCTTTCAAAAGCTTCTTATGAGGCTATAGAAGAAGGACGTGGAAGAGATGAAATGATTTACTCTCGCTATGGAAACCCTTCACAATGGAGTGTTCAAGAGAAGTTGTCTTCATTAGAAAACGCAGAAAGCTCTATTGTTTTTTCTTCGGGTATGGCAGCTATTTCATCAACATTACTTTCAATACTAGATAAAGGTAGTCATGTGGTATCTTCAAGAGATATCTACGGAGGAACATATAACTTTTTATATGAAGATTTAGATAAATTTGGAATGTCGGTTACTTTTACCTCTCCTACTGATTTAAAAGAAATTGAGGCAGCTATTCAAGAGAACACCAAAATATTATATTTTGAAGCACTTACAAATCCATTATTAAAAATAACACCTATTAAAGAGTTAGTTGCTCTGGGTAAAAAGTATAATTTGAGAGTTGTTATTGACAACACTTTTCTTACTCCCTATAATGTAAAAATGCTTGATTTAGGTGTAGATATAGTTGTAAACTCTGCTACAAAATATCTAAACGGACATTCTGACCTAATAGGAGGAACTGTTTCAGGACCACGTAAACTAGTAGATCGTATTTGGCCGCAAATGTTAAAAAATGGTGGTTCTATGGACCCTCATGCTTGTTTTTTGTTAGAGAGAAGCTTAAAAACATTTGCTTTACGAATGAGAACTCATAATTCAAATGGATTAACCTTAGCTATCTATTTAGAGAATCATCCAAAGATAAAGAAGGTTTATTACCCAGGATTAGCATCTCATAGCCAACATGAGCTTGCAAAAGAACAATTAAATGGGAAAAACTCTGGAATGATAAGTTTTGAAATTGAAGGCGGCGATACTAAAGCACATGATTTACTTTATTATTTAAAACTTCCAAAAGAAGCAACAAGTTTAGGTGGTGTAGAAAGTTTAATTTCTTTGCCGTACAACACCTCACAAGCGTCCCTTACTAAAGACCAACAAAAAGCAATAGGAATTAATGACGGTTTAATCAGGTTATCCACTGGAATAGAGGATATCGAAGATTTAATTTCAGATTTTGAGCAAGCAATACATAAAACTTTTAAAAACTAATTGGATATGCTAAACAATATAAACATAGCAGGGTTAAGCGAATACGCTAACGAAGTAAAAGAAAAAAACATTGAAGGCAAAGCTGTATTCGGTGTAGAATTAAATTGGGAAAGCGGTACAAAAACAATCGTTAAAACAAAAAACATGACTTTAGGAAGTCATAAAATAGTTAGAGATTTCAATTTTATTATTGACGAGCCTACACAATTATTAGGCGTTAATTGTGCGCCAAACCCATCAGAATATTTATTGGGTGGTCTAGCTGGATGTATGGCAGTTACTTTTATGGCAGGTGCTACAGCAATGAATATAAATATTGATCAATTGAAATTAGAAATTGATGGTGAATATAATTACAAAGCCTTTTTAGGTCTTGAACCAGGTGCTAACCCAGGTTTTCCAGAATTAAAATTTATATTTCATGTAAAAGGTAATGGAACACAAGAGCAATACAATAAACTAATTGAACGTGTTACAATACATTCACCAAACTTCAATACTATTAAAAACGAAGTACGAATGATTGGAGAATTAAAATAAGTTCTATTCTATATATTATATTAAAAAGCCTGATTACTACAATCAGGCTTTTTTTTTGCACAAGGTTTAATAAAATCGTAACATTACGCCTCTTAAAGAACACGAAATGCTAGAAAAAGACAACATCTCAGAGATTAAAATAGACGAGCAACAAATAATTGAAAACAAAGAATTAAATATTTGGGAAGCAATGATTCCCGTAATATTATTAATGTTCATGTTAGCTTATAATATTTTCTACGCTGATGGCGCATTATTAGGTGATTATTCAAATCAGTTTATCCTATTAATTGCTGGAGGGTTTACTGCTATTGTGGGCTTTAAAAACAAAGTATCTTTAAAAACAATGATAACTGAAATAGGTGAAAACTTAAAAAGTGTTTTTGTCCCTATCATGATCTTATTTTTAGTAGGTGCGTTAGCAGGTACTTGGTTAATTAGTGGTATTATACCTGCAATGGTTTATTATGGATTACAAGTATTGAGCCCTAGTATATTTTTACCGGCATCTGTAGTTATAGCTGCTATCATTTCAATAGCAACCGGTAGTTCATGGACAACTTCGGCAACAGTTGGTATCGCTTTAATCGGTATTGGCTCTGCTTTAGGAATCCCTACTGGGATGATTGCCGGAGCAGTTATATCAGGCGCTTATTTTGGTGATAAAATGTCACCTCTGAGTGATACAACCAACCTTGCTCCTGCTATGGCTGGTACAGATTTATTTACCCATATAAAGTATATGGCATACACTACCATTCCTACAATTATTATTACTTTAATTGCTTTTAGCATTATGAGTATGACAATTACAACAACTGGAAGTACTGATGTAAGCAACCTTTTAAAAACTATAGACACTACCTTTGATATCAATCCTTACTTATTTATAGTTCCTTTAACTGTAATTGCTATGATTTTAGCAAAAACGAAACCTTTGATTGCCTTAGGGACCGGAGTGGCATTAGCTGCAGTTTTTGCTATTATTTTTCAAGGAGATATATTATCAGGACTTGGTGACTCAAACTTCGGAGCTATAATCAACTCAATATTATCTGACACTTCCATTGTTACTGATAATGAAAAATTAAATGAATTATTCTCTTCTGGAGGAATGAACGGTATGCTTTGGACTATCTACTTAATTATATGCGCCATGGTATTTGGTGGAATTATGGATGGTATTGGTGCCTTGGCACGTATTACTAAGTCATTGTTAAAATTAGCTGATTCAGTATTCGGATTATTTGCAACTACTGTTATTAGCTGTTTAGGATTAAATACTATCGCTTCTGATCAATACTTGGCTTTAGTAATCCCTGGAAAAATGTTTAAACAAGCTTATGAAGACAAAGGATTAGCTCCTGAAAACTTAAGTAGAACCCTTGAAGATTCCGGAACCGTAACCTCTGTATTAATTCCTTGGAATACTTGTGGCGCATACCAATCAGGAGTGCTTGGGGTATCTGTAGCTGATTATTTCATTTATGCAATCTTCAACTGGTTAAGTCCGTTTATGACTTTATTATTCGCCGCTTTAGGTTTAAAAATAAGAGAGTTAAAAGGTTCTTTAGCTAAAGTAAAAGCATAGTTTTCAACAAATAACAGACTCATTATATTGGTTCATAAACAAGTATTTGTTCATTAACCAAACTATGAAATGGTTATTCCCTTTTACCAGATTCCCCTGGAATTAGAATAGCTTATTGTATCATAGAAAAATTAAATAACACTTCATGCTATAGCGATAAATTGATACGTATATTTGCATGAAGAAAATTAATATTCAATTTTAAAAAATATAACATGGCTGTATTAGTAGGAAAAAAAGCACCACAATTCAATGCACAAGCGGTAATTAATGGAAATCAGTTTGCTGAGAACTTTTCATTAGACCAATACATAGGAAAGAAAGATGTAATCTTATTCTTTTACCCAAAAGATTTTACTTTTGTTTGTCCAACTGAATTACATGCTTTTCAAGAAAAATTAGCTGAATTTGAATCAAGAAACGTTGCTGTTGTTGGAGTATCTACAGATACTGAGCAATCTCACTACGGATGGTTACAAGTTGAGAAAGGTCAAGGAGGAATTAAAGGTGTTACATACCCATTAGTTGCTGATACTAACAAGACTATTGCTGCAAACTACGATGTTTTAGCCGGTGACATGTATTACAATGAAGAAGGATTAATGGTTGCTGAAGGTGAATTAATTGCTTACAGAGGATTGTTCTTAATTGACAAAGAAGGAATGGTACGCCACCAATTGGTAAACGATTTACCATTAGGAAGAAATGTTGATGAAGCTTTACGTATGGTAGATGCTTTACAATTTTTTGAAGAAAACGGAGAAGTTTGTCCTGCAAACTGGAGCAAAGGAAAAGACGGAATGCAAGCTAATCACGCAGCAACTGCTGAGTACTTAGCACAACAAAAATAACCCGCTAGCGGTATTTATTTCCAGAAGAGGCTTACCTCTTTTAAAATATAGTGTTAATTAAATTCTTATATGTTCGCATTAAAGGAGTTGATTTTAACTTAAAAATCAAAGCGCTCTTAGGAGCGCTTTTTTTATGTTAATTTTATCCATAATCTTTTCGGTAATTAATAGATTTTAACGTAATTTGATACACTTATAAAACATACTACTATGGCAACTGTAACATTAAAAGGAAACAAGATAAACACCTCAGGTTTTTTACCAAAAACCGGAAGTCAAGCTCCTGATTTTAAGCTCGTAAAAACTGACTTATCTATAGCTAAATTAAGTGATTACAAAGGAAAAGCAGTTGTCCTAAACATATTCCCTAGTATTGACACGGGTACTTGTGCTCAATCTGTAAGACAATTTAATAAAGAATTAAATGAGATTGATGATATAGCTGTTTTATGCATCTCTAGAGATTTGCCTTTTGCTCAAGCACGCTTTTGTGGAGCTGAAGGACTGGATAATGTTATTAATTTATCAGATTTTAGAGACAATAGTTTTGGAAAGGCTTATGGTTTAGATTTCATTGACGGACCATTAGAAGGATTACACTCAAGAGCAATAGTTGTAATTGATGAGAATGGAATAATAACTCATACAGAGCAAGTCTCAGAAATTGTTGACGAACCAAATTATAAAGCAGCTTTCGAAGCACTTTAAACAATTTTAAATGACTAAACAAAAAGACAGTTTTATTCAAGGGAGAATGAAAGGAGCAAAATATGCTTGTAAAGGGACGTTAATTTTACTTCGTACTGAAGCTAGCATACAAGTGCAATTTACAATTGCTATACTATTAACTATCGCAGGTTTCTATTTTGAAATCTCTTCCACAGAATGGATGTTTCAAATATTATCTATAGGTCTTATTATAAGTATTGAAGGTCTAAACACAGCTGTAGAAGAGGTTGCAGATTTTATTCATCCAGAATTTCATAACAAAATAGGACTTATAAAAGATATTGCAGCTGGAGCCGTTTTTATTTCAGCAATAGCATCAACCATTGTAGGTTTAATTATCTACATTCCTAAAATTATTGCTTTATAAATAATTTATTATAAAATGGCAAAAAAGAAAAAAACAAGCCCTAAAAAAAGTAAACTTCCAAAGTTTAGTTTATCAAATACAACACTTAACAAGCAGCAAAAAACTATCCTAGGTAGTTTCTTGTTCCTTCTTGGGTTATTTATGTGTATTGCTTTTGTTTCATATCTTTTTTCATGGAAAGCAGATCAAAGTGAAATCGGGCACTTATCCCGTTCATCTGACACTGAAAATGTTACAAATATTTTTGGCGCAACAATTTCACATTTTTTCATCTATAAAGGGTTTGGAATAGCTTCTATCCTTTTCGCAATTTTAATTAGTTTATCAGGTATTACTGTTTTATTAAACACTAGCACTGAAGCTTTAAAAAAACGATGGTTTTGGGGTGTATTAGTAGCTATATGGATTTCGATATTTTTAGGTTTTTTCAACACCTCTATTTTAAGTGGAACTATTGGTTTTGAAACTAATGACTTTTTACAAGATTACTTAGGTAAGATAGGTACAGCTATTTTATTGTTATTTTTCTTTTTAACATATTTAATTACTCGATTTAAAATTACAACTGATGTAATTGGGCGATTTTTAAATAAAAACAAAGAGCAAAAACACACAGAAACTGTAGAACCAATTATTAAAGATGATACTCTAATTGCTGACGATTCTGATGAATCTATTATTTTGGACTTTGTAAATGAAAACTCAGAAACTTCAACAACAGAAGACATCCCTACTGAAATTGAATTGGATACCTCACTAAATGAAACACTACTTGATATAGAGGCTCCAAAAGAAGAAATCGTCATTAATAGTTCTGAAGGTGATGATCTATCTATGAAAGTAGAAGTAATGGAAGAAGAAAAAACTGTTACCGATAACTTATCGGATAAATTAATAGCTGATTTTGGTGAATTTGACCCTACTCTTGAACTAAGCCACTTCAAATTTCCAACAATTGATTTATTAAAAGATTACACTGGAGGAAAAGGAATTACAATAAACCAAGAAGAGTTAGAAAATAACAAAAACCAAATTGTTACTACACTACGAAATTATAAAATTGAAATCTCTACTATAAAAGCTACAGTAGGTCCTACAGTAACCTTATATGAAATTGTTCCAGAAGCAGGAGTTCGTATATCTAAAATAAAAAACCTAGAAGATGACATTGCTCTATCATTGGCAGCGCTAGGAATTAGAATTATTGCACCAATGCCTGGTAAAGGTACAGTAGGTATTGAAGTTCCTAATAAAAACCCTCAAATGGTTTCAATGCGTTCTGCAATTGCATCTAAGAATTTTCAAGAAGCAGAAATGCAATTGCCTATTGCATTTGGTAAAACTATTAGTAATGAAACACTCGTTGTTGATTTGGCTAAAATGCCTCACTTATTAATGGCAGGAGCTACCGGACAAGGTAAATCTGTAGGGTTAAATTGTATTTTAACTTCATTATTATACAAAAAACATCCTGCTGAGGTAAAATTTGTTTTAGTTGACCCTAAAAAGGTAGAACTAACTTTATTCAACAAAATTGAACGTCACTATTTAGCAAAATTACCCGATAGTGAAGAAGCAATCATTACCGACAACTCAAAAGTAATCAACACATTAAACTCATTATGTATTGAAATGGATAATAGGTATGAAATGCTTAAAAACGCCTATTGTAGAAATATTGTCGAGTATAATAAAAAATTTAAAGAACGTAAATTAAATCCTAATGATGGGCATAAATTTCTACCTTATATTGTTTTAGTAGTAGATGAATTTGCTGATTTAATTATGACTGCTGGTAAGGAAGTAGAAACCCCTATTGCACGTTTAGCACAATTGGCTAGAGCAATTGGTATTCACTTAATAATTGCCACACAGAGACCTTCGGTAAATGTAATTACTGGTATGATAAAAGCCAATTTCCCTGCACGTGTTGCTTTTAGAGTAATGACAGGTATTGATTCTAAAACTATTTTAGACACAGGAGGTGCAAATCAATTAATTGGTCGTGGTGATATGCTATATACACAAGGAAATGAATTAATACGTATTCAATGTGCATTTGTTGACACACCAGAAGTTGAAAAAATAACAGAATTTATTGGCTCTCAAAAAGCATATCCTGATGCTTATTTATTACCTGAATACGTTGGAGAAGACGGTGGCACGAATCTTGATAATAATATTTCAGAGCGTGATAAGTTATTTAGAGAAGCCGCTGAAGTACTAGTTACAGCACAACAGGGTTCTGCTTCTTTATTACAGCGAAAATTAAAATTAGGATACAACAGAGCCGGTAGGTTGATCGATCAATTAGAGGCCGCAGGAATAGTTGGACCTTTTGAAGGAAGTAAAGCTAGACAAGTATTAGTAACCGATTTAGTTGCTCTAGATCAATTATTAGCAAATGAATAAGAAAAAAATTATGAAAAAATATTTAGTATTTGGTTTAATAGCATTCATTAGTATTTCTGGGTTTTCTCAAAACGCAGAAAAAGCAAAAAAATACTTAGAAGAGGTGTCTACCAAAGTAAAAAGCTATGAAAACATTAGTATCGATTTTAAATACAGCTTGAACAATGAAACTGAAAATATTGAGCAAAGCTATAAAGGAACTGTATCTTTAAAAAAAGAACAATACTTATTAAACTTGTTAGGTGTTACCAGCTTATATGACGGTAAAAAACTATACACTATAAACAGTGAGGATGAAGAGATTACTATAACTTCAGCTTCTGATGAAGAAAATAATGATGACATTAATACCCCTTCAAAAATGCTTACTTTTTTTCAAGATGGTTACACATATATTTGGGATAAAAAATTACCTATTAAAGGACGTTCTATACAATACATAAAATTAATTCCTATTGATAGTAAAGCTGAAGTAAAATATATTTTATTGGGTATAGATGCTAATACAAAAAACATTTACAATTCTATTGCAACAGGAAAGAACGGAACAGTAACAACATTAACTGTTAATAGTTTTAAAACAAACCAGCCTATATCAGAAAGTTTATTTATTTTTGACAGAAATAAATACAACGATTACTATTTTAACGAATAAGGCATCTTGAAAATACTAGACAGATACATTTTAACTACGTTTTTAAAAACCTTTTTTAGCGTTTTTACCATACTTATTTTCATTTTTATACTACAATCGGTTTGGCTTTTTGTAAAAGAATTAGCGGGTAAGGATTTGGATTTAATCATTGTTATTAAATTCTTAGTCTACCTACTCCCTACTCTAGTTCCTTTAATATTACCCTTAACAATTCTACTAACCGCTATCATGATTTTCGGTAATTTTGCTGAAAACTATGAGTTTGCCGCAATGAAATCTGCCGGTATCTCATTACAACGTGCAATGAGAGGCGTATCGGTTTTTATCCTATTACTAAGTATTACTACATTTTTCTTTGCAAACAATGTGGTGCCTTGGGGTGAATATAAATCCCGTAATTTACGGCGAAATATTGCCATGCAATCCCCCGCAATGGCCATTGTCGCAGGACAATTCAACCCTATTGGCGACAAAATAACCATTAAGGTTGATAAAAAATTTGGGGAAAACGGAAATCAACTTGAAAATGTCACTGTATTTTTAAAAGAAAATAATAAAAACACCACTGTAATAAAAGCAAAAACTGGAGAGCTAATTTCAAGTAAAAAATCTAACATTCTACAGCTAGTCCTTTATAATGGTAATTATTATAACGACGTTCACACTCGTGCTCCTAAAAAAAGAAAGAAAAGCCCACATGTTAAGAGCTATTTTAAGAAATACACTAAAAACTTCGACTTATCAAAACTAGTCAATCCTGGTCCTGAACCAGATGCTGTAGTTACTCATCGTATGTTAAAAATGAATGAGCTTATTCCTACAATTGACTCCTTAGAACAACGCATAACAACTAGTAATAATAAGGATATCGAAAACTATTATAACGGACTAGGCTTACATATTACCAAAAAGAAAAAACCAGAAAAATATTTTACTAAGGATACTCTTGCCAAGAAGACACTTTTAGCTGTTAAAAACGATTTGAAAAAGATTTCAGTTGCTAAAAAAGCAACTAAGGACAGTATTCCTGTGTTTAATGGAGATTTAATAGATCTTTTTAATGACGAAGAAAAGAAAGCAATATATAAACTGGCAGCTAGTAATAGTTCAAATTCGTACACACAAATAGAGAATAGGGAAAAGTTGTTACAATTTAGCACATCAAACTTAAACCAACATAAAATATCATTACACAAAAAACTTGCTTTAGCTATTTCCTGTTTTTTATTATTCTTTGTAGGAGCCCCTTTAGGAGCCATTATACGCAAAGGTGGAATGGGATTACCAATGGTTATTGCCATACTACTGTTTTTATCTTATTATTTCATAGGTATATTTGCAGAAAATAGTGCAGAAAAAGGAGCTATGCCAACTTTTTTAGGGGCTTGGTTATCTACAATAATTATCCTTCCTTTGGGTATTGTTCTCACTAGAAACGCAACATCAGATAAAGATGTTTTTAATACCGATGGAATTACTACTTTTTTCATGAGCATTTATGATCGGTTTTCAATTGAAGGCAAAATTGTCGAAACTGAGGAAAAAATAAAAGAAATTAAGAGGCTTGAAGATAATTATGATCATCGAGGCGGTAGCTATAACCATATTTTCAAACAATATATAATTATAGATAATATTCAATATAAAGATATTGAATACCCTATTATAGACTTAATTAATAAATATTCTATTAAGACATGTGGTGTGTTTAAACAGCCCACTATAGAATCTTCTTTTTTAATTGGTTTCTATGAGGACGTTCCTCTTCTTAGCCTTGGAGGTTTTAAATTGGAATTGAAAAATAAACTTGAAAAAGTAGTTGACCTAAAGTATACTACCAATTCAGATAAAAATGATGAAATAATTTCTTCTATAAATTATCAACATATAACAGATGTTATTTCGAATGAAGAATTAGAAAACCGAGAACTATAAATCAACGATGACAACAACAAACAACAACTCAACAATACAGCTTGATAGCATACATGATGCTATAGAAGACATCAGAAAAGGTAAAGTAATCATTGTTGTAGATGATGAAGACAGAGAAAATGAAGGAGATTTTGTTGCGGCAGCAGAAAAAATAACTCCCGAGATGGTCAATTTTATGGCTACTCACGGTAGAGGTCTTATTTGTGCTCCACTTACAGAACATAGATGTGATGAGCTAAAATTGAACATGATGACTAGCAATAGCTCAGACCCTATGGAAACCGCCTTCACCATTTCTGTAGATTTAAATGGCAAAGGAGTGACTACAGGTATTTCTGCAGCGGACAGAGCTAAAACCATCCAAGCATTAACTGAAAGCGACACCAAACCACATGATTTAAACAGACCGGGACATATTTTTCCATTAAAAGCGAAAGAAGGTGGCGTGTTGCGTAGAACTGGACACACAGAAGCTGCAATTGATTTTGCACGCTTAGCTGGCTTGAAACCTGCTGGAGTGATTGTAGAAATCATGAACGAAGATGGTTCAATGGCTAGATTACCTCAATTAATAGAAGTAGCAAAAAAATTCGACTTAAAAATTGTATCTATTGAAGCTTTAGTAGCCTACAGAATGGAACACGATTCCTTAATAGAGAAGAAAGAGGATTTTGAAATTCAAACTCGTTTTGGGGATTATCGCTTAAGAGCATATAAGCAAACTACCAATAACCAAGTGCATTTAGCATTAACAAAAGGTACTTGGACAGAAGATGAAGCAGTAACTGTTCGTGTAACTTCTACCCTTGTGAACAATGATATATTAGACACCCTTACTTTTGACACCGATAAAAAATTAGAAGGTATTTTTCAACTGATTAATAAATCTGAAAAAGGAGCTTACGTATTTATAAATCAAGAAAGCCCTTCTCTAAATTTATTAAGTAGACTAGGAAAATTAAAATCAAACCAATCAGAAGGCAATATAAGAGCTCCACGAATAAAAATGGATATTAAAGATTTTGGTATAGGTGCTCAAATTTTACATGATTTAGACATACATAAATTAAACCTTATTTCCAACACCAACCAACATGAAAAACGTGTTGGAATAATTGGTTACGGCTTGGAAATTGTTGATTATACTAGTTACGAATAACAATCGTCATATATACATAAAAAAAGGAACGCTTTTGCGTTCCTTTTTTTATGTATGCAAGCCTTAGTTTTAATCATAATAATGAGCAATAATTTGTAAATCATCCTTACCCGGACCTAAGTATAATTTTACTGCACCAGTACCAACAGTACTACCTACTGATAGTTGACAAGCGAACATTGCAGAATATGTTCCTGGAGGCAACTTTACATAATCAGAAGCTGTATTATGAAAGTTTTTATATTCACCTCTTCTTGCATTTGAATTATTATAAAACTGACCATTAATTCCTAATAATCCAGCTTCTTCTAAACAGTTAATTCCACCTGAATCCATATCTATACACCATGGCCCTGCGTTTATTGGATTCCCTTCATAATCAATTATTACTGTTGGGCCTAAATAATTACCTTCCCTAAAGTAAATCCCAGTTTGCACCACTCTTGCATGCTCATCAGCAATCCTTCCACTAGCACTAGCTGTTTTATAAATATTCCATGAAACCGTATAATTAACTTCAATAATAGCCGGCTTAGTTAATGTAAATGTTGCTGCTAAACCATCCATTGGTATTCCTGCTGGGTTATAACCAAAACCCCATCCCGTTTGTACTATAAGACTAGTAGGGTCTTCAACATCCAATAAATAATTTTCTGAATCGAATAATATTTCTACATTCCTAGTTGACGCCCCCAATGTTAAATCTCCATCAGCATCAACATACACTTCAGTAGTATTGATCATTCCCAAATTATCAACATTATTTGTTGTATTCAAACCTTCAACTTTCACATTTGAAGCGGCTCCAGCAACATGCAATTCTTGTTGAGGCGCATTGGTATTAACTCCTACTTGAGCAAAACTTACACTACAAGCTATTAAACTAAATATATAATAGTATCTATTTTTCATAAACCAATTTTTATTAATTATACACTCTCATTTTTAAATAATCTGTCGCACCACCAAATCCTATACTGGTAAAACTGGTTGCAGAATCCTCCACCATACCAAAAAAATGTATTGAATGTGTCCCAGGTGGTAAGGTTGCATATCCCTGACTATTCATATATGGATATCCTGCAGCTCCACCAAAATTAGAAGCATAAAACTGTCCTTTTTGCCCATATTTCCTCGACTTTTCTGTAACATCTAAGCCATCATCATTTATATCAAAACAAAAAAATGTTTGAATAGACCTTGCTTCATTATCTGTAATATATGACATTGACGGTATTGTTAAATCAGATCCTGAAACAACTAGACTAATACCATACTTTACTTCAACTACAGCTGTTTGTGGCACAGTAAAAGTGATACTTTGCAGAAATCCTTCAACAAGAGTATCTCCTGTATTATTATTATTAATAACCACTCCAGTACTTACTTGATTTCCCGCAAAAACCAATCTCACCATATTATCTGGTATGAAATTTGGAATATCAATTAAAAAATTTAAAGGTATTCCTGCCGTACCATTTGGAGGGGTTATGGTCAAATCACCATTTCCATCCACATAAACTCTAGCTAACTTTGCACCATCATTATTTATATTATTTACGGAGTTTAAAGACTCAATTCTAATTGTAGAGTTTGCTCCTCCAATGTGCAATTCTTCTGTCGGTGTTGTTGTACCTATACCTACTTGACAAAACAATGCTGTAGGTAGCAATAAAACAACTAATAGTTTAATTTTTTTCATAAGTAAATAAGTTTTAATGTAATCTAAATAAAAGAGTATCGTTTCCTACTGCAAACTTTACATGAGCAGGCTCTGAATTAGATCCTGGCCCTCCAGCTTTTACACCTGAAGACACTTCACCATAAAAACTAATATCAAAAGTACCCGCAGAAGGAATAAACATATAGGCTGTACAAACATTATACATAGTACCAACTGTACCGTTATTAGATTTATTAGCATAACACTTTGATGCTGGTCCATACTTTCGATTGGTTGGCAACCCATCTATTTTAAAATAAGTAGATATACGTTTTGATAAATAATCTGTAATTTTAGTCCCTGAAGCATCTTTATAAACTTCAAAGCTTAAATTATATTTTACTTCCAATATTGCAGCTCTGTTTACACTTACAGTATACGTGAATAATTTTTCAGTTGCAACACCATCTCCATCATTGGCCAGAAGTGTAACATCACTTGTTGGTAATAAAGTATGATCTAAAGCATCAGAATACTCACTATTATACAAAGGAACGAATTTCAAAGTCATTACTCCATTTCCATCTACATACAGCGGAAAGGTATCGTTTGTCTTGTCTAAGTCACCATTAACATCTCCACCATTATATGTGTTATTTACATCATTTAAACTTTCAACACGCATAGTACCTGTTGATGAAGCTATATGTAATTTTTGTTGTGGATTAGTGGTTCCTATTCCAACTCCTTGTTGGGAAAAAACTATTGATGTGAAAAATAAAGATAAGTAGTAAGATTTCATAAGCTGTAAATTTAATGGGAGTTAAACTTATTCTAAATATATAATAAAATTACTCTCTACCAAAATCAAAAGTGACGATTTCACAACAAAAACATCTTTTTATTGAGTATTTTAGACAAAACGAGTTAATTATCCGGTATAAAGCTCAGTAAAACAGGGTAACGTTTACCGATTCGACAACTCAACGCATCAAATACCCTTTTAATATTTTGTATAATTAATCATAACACATTAGATCATTAATAAAAATAAAATTTAACTATTGTATTTAAAACTCCATTTTTGAAAGATTTAGATAGATACAAACTGAACATTAGTCTACATAAAAATGCTAGTAATGATTGGTTACTGCATATAAATTCAGACATAAAAAAAGGAGCGTTTTTAAAAACGCTCCTTTTTTTATGTCTGAATTTCAAAAAATCACTTCAAAATTTTCTCTATAAACTCAAAATGGTATCGAGTATCCCTTCCTGAATTATAACTTTTAATTTTATCAATAATTTCTCCCTTATAATTTACCCCTATAAGTGTTGGTAAGGAACGTACGCCATATTTAGCGTTTAAAGTTTTATTAGCAATTTCCTGTGATGTTGAAATCAATTCTTTATCTCTTGGAAAATCAACCAGCAACAACACATAATTTTTAGATTTTGCTATAAAAGCATCAGAATAGAAAAAATCCTTTTTTAACATTTTACATGGCGGACACCAATCACTACCAGTAAATAACATTAAAATAGGCTTATTCTCTGCTTTAGACTGATTTTTGGCCACTTCAAAATCTGTTTCCCAAATTAATCTTGTATCATGCTCTTGTGCATAAAAATAACTACTAATAAATAACAATACTAACATTAAAACATTCTTCATTTCTCAAATTATTAATTTATTTCAATTCCTTTTACTACTTAAATCACAATAACCTTACCAAACATTACAATGTAATAATATTAGCTTCTAAAGGTCTTCTTACTTTTTTAAAGCCAGAAAACATATCGTCATCTGATCGATACCCTATTGGCAAGACCAGTACTGAAGAAAGCCCTTTAGTATTCAAATTCAATAACTCATCATATTTTTCAGGTAAAAAACCTTCCATAGGGCATGAATCAATTTGTTCTGTAGCGCAAACGGTTAACAAATTACCTAATGCAATATATGCTTGCTTGGTAGCCCACTCCTTTATTTCTACAGTTTTTTTGCTCGAAAAACTTTCTATTAAATACGAACGAAAAGAATCTAAAACAGCATCTGCAGTTCCCCTAATGTTTTTCTCATTCTCAAAATGAGCCCTAATATAGGCTTCATCGACAATGTTTTCAACACAAAGTACTAATACGTGTGACGCCTGAGCAACCTGCTCTTGATTATAGGAATGTGGCACTAACTCCTTTTGTAATTCTTTATCACTAATCACAACCATTTTAACGGGTTGTAATCCGTATGATGATGCTGTAAGTGTAAACGCTTCTTTTATTATTGCTAATTTTTCATCTGACACGTATTTAGTGGCTTCAAATTTTTTAGTAGCATATCGCCATTTAAGGCTATCTATTATATCCATATCAACTATCTTTACCACAAAAGTAAGTAATGTATATACGTCTGCATACTCATTAGTATAATTTTAACCCACGAGTGAACTTTGACTCCTTTATGTTTACATAAAAATGATTCAAAATCTTACTAGAAATAGTAATTATGGCAGATAAACTAAAATGAAAAAAAAATGACTATTGATGAACGCATAGAACTATCAGAAACAAGGATCTTTAAAGCTGTATTTCCTAATACTACTAATCATTACGGAACCCTTTTTGGAGGAACTGCCTTACAATTAATGGATGAAGCTTCTTTTATTTGTGCTACACGATTTAGTAGAAAAAGAATGGTAACCATTTCTTCTGATAGAATTGATTTTGATAAATCAATTCCAGAAGGAAGCATTATTGAATTGGTAGCAAAAGTTGTCAAAGTAGGAAATACCAGCTGTAAAATTCAAGTAAATATTTTTACTGAAAGAATGTATTCCGACGAAAGAGAATTAGCCGTTACAGGTCACTTTACTTTTGTAGCCATTAACGAGTATAAAAACCCTGTCCCTGTTATATAATGAAAAGCTATAACATTTATGTAATAGGTAAAGTTCAAGGAGTATGGTTTAGAAAGTATTCCCAAGAAAAAGCAACTGAACTAGGGCTTTCGGGCTTTGTAATGAATAAAAATGACGGATCGGTTTATATAGAGACTACAGGAAAAGAAGAAATTTTAAACGATTTTGTAAACTGGTTAAAAACCAAAGGTTCCCCCCTTTCAAAAGTTGACCAAGTCATCATTGAAATAACCGAAGCAGTACATCAAATTACAAGTTTTGAAATCAGACAATAAAAAAAGGAGCTATTTTTAATAGCTCCTTTTTTTATGATTGAATTTATTGTTTAATCAAACATAACTTCTTTGTCCAATACAAAATTCTGTATAAAAGCAATTGAGTTCTGAATATCATCATGTAACAAACGATCCTTCTCAACAAAAGGAACTTCATTACGGTATGCACTTACCATTGTTTCAATAAATGCTGATGACTTTAAAGGCTTTCTAAATGCAATAGCTTGTGTAGCATTAAGTAATTCTATTGCTAAAATTCGCTCAACATTATCAATAACTGTTTTACATTTTACAGCACCATTAGCCCCCATACTTACATGATCTTCTTGCCCATTACTAGACACAATAGAATCAATACTTGACGGGGTACATAATTGTTTATTTGCACTTGCTATACTTGCAGCAGTATACTGAGGAATCATAAATCCTGAATTTAACCCAGGTTCATTTACTAAAAACGCAGGCAAACCTCTTAATCCTGAAATTAATTGATAAGTTCTTCGTTCTGATATACTTCCCAATTCAGCCATTGCAATAGCTAAGAAGTCAGCACCTAAAGCCAATGGTTGTCCGTGGAAATTCCCCGCAGAAATTATCATATCTTCCTCTATAAAGATATTTGGGTTATCCGTTACAGAATTAATTTCTGTTTCAAATGTTTTCTTTACAAATGCCAACGTATCTTTTGACGCTCCATGTACTTGAGGCATGCATCTAAAAGAATACGGGTCTTGAACCGCTTTATTCCCTTCCTCTATCAATTCACTATCTTCTAAAAAAGATAATATTCTTTCTGCGGTTTTTAACTGTCCATTATGAGGACGTATAATATGTGAATGTGCTAAAAAAGGTGATTTATTACCGTCAAACCCCTCTAAAGATATTGCTCCAATTGCATCTGCAAAATAAGACAATTTATAAGCTTTCAATAAATTATACACTCCATAAGCACTCATGAATTGCGTACCATTTAATAAAGCCAACCCTTCTTTAGACTGTAATATAATTTTAGTCCAACCAAATTTTTCAAACAGTACTGTAGACGAAATTTCTTCACCATTATATACTACCTTCCCCTCACCTATCAACGGTAATGCTAAATGTGCTAAAGGTGCTAAATCACCAGAAGCCCCAAGAGATCCTTGAGTGTATATTACCGGATAAATATCCTCATTAAACATCGTTACCAATCGTTCAGCAGTAACTAATTGCACACCTGAATGTCCATAACTTAAACTTTGTATTTTAAGCAACAACATTAGCTTTACAATCTCTTGAGGCACTCTATCTCCAGTACCACATGAATGAGATCGCACAAGGTTTTCTTGTAACAATGTTAAATTTTCTTTTTCAATCTTTACATCACACAAAGATCCAAAACCTGTATTGATACCATAAATCGGAGCAGATTCACGCTCCATTTTATCATCTAAATAAGCTCTACATTTTTGAATATTTTCAATAGCTTCTTCTGACAACGCTATTTTTTTATTCTCTAAAACAATCGTCTGTATGTCTGATAAGCTCAAATGGCTTATACCAATATAATGTGTCATAATTATTTATTTAGATTCGGACTTCAAAAATCGACTTTGCTTAACTGATTTCCAAACAATATGATACGTAATTAGTAAAACTTAATATTTTTCTTGTATTTTTAACTTCCAAATTAAAAATGTGTGGATTTTGTAACTTCTATTTATTTTTAACGTCAAACAAATTACTAATAACCAAAATAAATTTAAAAATGAAAAAAATTGTTTTTGCACTAGCAACTTTAGCAATCATTTCTTGTAAAAAAGAAGAAGTAAAACCAGTTGATTACACATTAATTACTGGTAAAATAACAAATAAAAACAGTGATAAATTAACTATCGTAAAAGGTAGAGAAATGATTAAGAAACTTACTTTAGATGATCAGGGAGTTTTTTCTGATACTTTAAGAATTGATGATGGACAATATGTTATTCATGATGGTAATGAATCTGCATTAATATATATTAAAAAAGCGCAGCATTTTAATATGACTCTTGATACGAAAGAATTTGATGAAACAATCAAATTTACAGGAGATGGTGCAAAAGCTAATGAATTGTTTTCTAAACTTACTCTAATAAAAGAAAATTTAGATTACGAATCATTAATATCTGATAACCAAACTACTTTTGACACAGGTATTGAAGTTTTCAAAAAAGAATTTATGACTGCGTTAAATGCTGAAAGCAAATTATTAGATAGTGTTACTATTGCAAATCAAACTAATTCTTTAGAAGGGATGTCCAAGCAATTAACTCAAATGTTTACTGCTAAGAAAGAAAATGAAAAATTAGTAGGAACTCCATCTCCTGTTTTTGAAAACTATGAAAATTATGCTGGAGGAACTACCTCACTAGCTGATTTAAAAGGAAAATTTGTTTATATAGATATGTGGGCTACTTGGTGTGGACCTTGTAAAAAAGAAATTCCATCTTTAAAAGAAGTTGAAGCAAAATATCATGGGAAAAACATTGAATTTGTAAGTATCTCTGTTGATAAACCTAATGCTCACGAAACATGGGCAAACATGATTAAAGAAAAAGAAATGACAGGTATTCAATTATTTGCAGACAATAACTTTAAATCTAAATTTGCTGTTGATTATGCAGTAAACAGTATTCCAAGATTTATTTTATTAGATCCTAATGGAAATATTGTTTCTGCTGATGCGCCAAGACCTTCAAATCCGAAACTAATTGAAGTACTTACTGCACAAGGACTTTAATAATAGAGAAAACATACTATGAAAAAAGCGACTCCTTACGGAATCGCTTTTTTTGTTCACAACTTAGTTGATAACTAGCTAATTACAGTTCACATATCAATTATAATAATTTGTAATTTAGAGTAAACCAATACTTTGTAAATTATGGATAACAGAACAAATGATTTATTAAAGATTAGATTAGGTGTAAAAACTACAACACTTAATAACAATATGTCGGCAGATGAGTATTTTCAAAATGCAACTTTAAGACCGGCTATTCAATTTCAAAAGGAATTACTTCTTGAAGCATTTAAAAATTATGCGAAAAAACATAAAAGTGTTTTTTACAGTTTGTCTACTGACAAAAAGCTACATTACATTGAAAATGCAATTCAACGAGATGTTAAATTCCGGAACTCATTAAAAGGAATGATAATTGGTGTTTTTTCAATAGAAGAGTACAGACATTACACCACGAATTCTTCTTCTTTAAATAAACGTATGATGCACTTAGTTATTGAGCGTTTAAAGGACAATGTTATACTATTAGAATATGCTGAAGATTTACCTAAAGCTGGTTAATCTTCAAAAAGAGATTCCCCATTTAAATTTGTAGTTAATACTTCGCTCATATAGTTAAAAAATGGGCGAAGTGTTACAAATACTTCAACTACTTCATCAACAAATTTTTCTGAAGTCATTTCAGCATCAGTAAATGATTTCATTACATAAAATTGTTTCTTTTTAATCAACTCAATAGCTTCATTACTTTTATCAAACCCTCTTGGCGAGGTTTTTACTCCTTCACCTTGAATACCATTAGGGAATACTTTTATAAACTTTTTGTCTGCTAAAATTTCATTTATCTCAGAAGCATCCAATTCAAACTCTTTTCGGATTCTCAATAAATCTGCTGGGTTTGGTCCGTAAAACCCTCCTCCAACAGCGCAGTTACCTGGTTCTAAATTTAAAAAATAACCACCTCTCAACCGTTCGGATGATCTTTTAAAACTTCCTGCAAAACGTGCTTTATAAGGTGTTTTATCTTTTGAAAAACGAACGTCCCTGTAAATACGCATCATTTTATATGCTTCAATATCATCAGTGCTATTCAATTTAGCACACACAGCTTCAAAAAAAAGTTTCGCCTCTTTTTCATGCTCCTTAAACGTTACTTTATGCTCAGCAAACCATTCTCTATTATTGTTTTTTGAAAGTTCTTTTAAATAGGAAATTGTTTCTTTTGATATCAAAGTCATCAGTATTTATTTTTCATAAAATTAAACAAAAAAGGCCGGATTTTAAACAAACCGACCTTTTTATCAAAAAATAAAAAAATTACTTCTTAACTAACTGTTTTACAGAAACCGTTTTGTTTCCAGAAAGAATCTTTACAAAATAAACTCCTTTCGCAATTTCAATATTTGGAATTGTGATTGTTTTATTAAAACCTAAATAATTATTACTAAAAACCTTTTGACCTAAACTATTAAATATTTCGATAGTAAGATTATCGTAACCAACTCCATTACTCACTATTTTAAATTCATTATTAAATGGGTTTGGATAAACAGTGAATTCATTAGAATTATAAACATCATCCCCTACTGATAAATTTGAAGGTGTAAAAATTGTAGCGCTTGGCTCAGTATTGTACGCATAATCCAATAAGGTATATGCACTACCATCAATACTTACAGTAATATGAAACCATCCATAACATGTCCTTCCATTTATAGTATATTCAAAACCAACATACCCTTCCTGACCATCCCAAATTGTATAGGATGCATCTCTTAAATTATGCAAGTCAGGATATGACGATCCAGCAACGAAATTTCTTGTTCCATCAACAGGTTCATTAGTTCCTAAATAAGTGATATTACGAGTTCCTCCTTCTGAAATTATTGCTTTAGTATATGTTTCTAATTTCAGATCACCACCATCAACAAACACCCCGAAAGATGAATCATCAGCATCAGGATCGATAGCAAACCACTGCCATGTATTAACCCCATCAACTGTCATATCAGTATTATCCACATAAAAAATACCATATGCATCGTAATACTTAATGTCAAAAGGAATAGTAGCTGAACTTAGTGTTGCAATCCCCCCAGTTATTGCATTATCTAGGAAAATAATATTTCCAGTAGTATTATGAACTACTTCATGAGCAACTGCAGTTCCTGTTAAGGATAATTGAGCCTCTGAATTACTTATTAATGTTACAACAGCAACTAAACCTGTAGGAACAGACATTGTATAATCAATACCACTAGTTAAAACACCTGAAGAAGCTGAAAAAGTTGTCCCTAACAACGAAATTGCAGAAACTGTTGTAAAGCTACCATCATTAATATCTGTTTCATAAAACTCTGTAACGTCACTAAAAGCACTACCTGTATTAATAACTGGTGTATATATTGTTGCGTTTGGTTCAGTATTATATGCATAATCAGTTATAGTATATTCACTTCCATCTGCTGTTACAGCTACATGAAACCATCCATAACATGTTCTACTGTTTATTGAATACTCAAAACCAATATACCCCGTTTGACCATCCCAAGTAGTATAAGTTGCATCTCTTAAATTATGTAAATTTGGATATGAACCACCTGAAACGAAATTTCTTGTTCCATCAACAGGTTCATTTGCACCTAAATATGTAATATTTCGAGTTGCTCCTTCTGAAATAATTGCTTTAGTATAGGTTTCTAATTTCAAATCCCCTCCATCAACAAAGGCTCCAAAAGAATAATCATCAGCATCTGGCTCAATTGAAAACCACTGCCAGGTAGCTACAGAATTAACCATTATATCATCATTATCAACATAAAAAATACCATATGCATCATAATACTTGAAATTCCAATATACTCCAGTACAATTCAAGGTCCCAGTACCACCAGTAATAGCAGGGTTTAAAAATGTAATTCCCCCTGCAGTATTATTTACAACTTCATGATTTGTAGCATTTCCTGTAAAAGAAACCTGAGCTTGCGTATTACTCAATAATGTAACATTTGCTGACAAGCCCGCTGGTAAAGACAAACTATAATCCACCCCATTAACTAAATTTGCAGAACCATTAGTGAACGTTGATCCTATAATTGTAATAGTTGCCGTTGTGGTAAAACTTCCGTCGTTAATATCATCTTCTAGTAATCCTGAAATATTACTTGCTACAAAATTTGAACTAGCCGCATCATCAACACCAGTTGCTACTAATTTGCAGTTTGCCATAATGGCTGACATGTAGCATGTGTTAAAGCTGCAGTCATTCTAGTAATTTGCCCTTGCGTATACATTTTATAACAACCTGAGGAACCATTATACCCCATGTAATTTTCATAATTTACATAATCACCAGTACAATTTGTTCCTGGAGAACAACCTAAAAAATGGTTTCCATCTTCACTAGGAGTATCAGCTACATCATCAGTACCTGAACAACCACCATCAAAAGTATGCTTTAAATTTAACCAATGACCAAACTCATGTGTTAAAACAGATGCAAACTCATCACTTGTATTTCCGTAAATGTAAGCGCCATTATATACAACTCTTGACAAGTTATTATCTGACATCCATGAATTTGGATACCAAGCAACACCTGAATTAAATAGACCTCCATCATCATATAAATCATTTTGAATATACACATTCATGTACTTATAGTTATCCCAAGCATCATCTTGTATAAGGGCATCATAACCACTCCCATTACCAAATCCACTTGTTACATCATGGAAAACTACTCCTGTTGTACATCCTCCATTAGGATCTATTTTCGCTAATTTAAATTCAATATCCAATGTACTTTTAATTGATGTAAACATTGGATCTACTGTAGTATAATCAGCATTTAAACCTTGAAAATCTTCATTCAATTTTGATAATGCAGTTTCTATTTTATTATATGTCAGCGTTTGCCCATTGTGCGATGTTCCATATACATGAAAAACAACAGGTATAACATATGTCGCTGCAGCATTTTTACCAGTACTAGATACTGTATATGCTTTAGAGAACTCATTAAATAAATGATATTCTTCTAATGATTCAGGATGTGCTTGAAAAACTTTATTATTTTGTAATGTAACATTACAATTAGGGTTGGAGTTTTGTGCTTTAATAGTTGTATAACAACAGATTAAAAAGAACAGTAATTTTAACTTCATAACTTACAGTTTAGATTTTTTTACAAATCTATAACCTACTTTCTATGAATCACACGTATTATTTACCTATAAGTTGTATTATATTCACTTATTACCCACAAAATCAATAGCTTTTTTAATTACTTAGCAACTCCTTGGCATGATTTAGTGCCGTTTCGGAAAGCTCCTTACCACCAATCATCTCAGCTATTTCATTAACACGCTCTTGATGGGATAAGTGCTTTAAGTTTGATTTTGTTTTACCATCAACATCTTCCTTATACACTTTAAAATGACTAGAACCTTTACTTGCTATTTGCGACAAATGCGTAATACTAAACACTTGCATGTTTTCACTCATATATTGCATTAACATTCCCATTTTATGTGCAACATCTCCTGAAACCCCAGTATCTATTTCATCAAACATTATGGTTGGCAAATGTTTATACTTAGATAAAATAGCTTTAATAGCCAGCATTATTCTAGATAATTCACCACCTGATGCAGCTTTTTTAAGCTCATTAAAATTACCTCCCTTGTTTGCAGAAAACAAAAACGACAACACATCATTACCATTAGTTAAATAAGCTGTTTCTTGGGTTACAGAAATTTCAAATCGTGCATTTTCCATCCCCAAATTATTTAATATCTTCTCTAACTGTTTGATTAATTTTGGTATTGAAATAGTCCGTTTTTCATGTAATTCATTAGCAAACGAAGTAACGATAGCTTCTTTTTCAGAAACTTCATTCTTTTTAGTAGTAATAGTTTCATCTAAATTAGCAACAAGACCTACTTTATCGTCTAACTCATTTTGAATTAACAACAACTCTTCTACTGAAGCTACATTGTGTTTTTGTAATATACTTTGCAATTTATTTAACTGCTCAGTTACCGCTAACAGTCGTTCCGGATTTGCTTCTGTATTTTGTTGAGCAGTTTCTATTTCTCCAAAAACATCTTCCAATTCAATTTGCACAGATTCCACACGTTCAAAAAACGATTTATAATCCGTAGAATACTCAGCAATACTACGCAATACCGACTTTAACTCTGTTAATGAATTCAACGCTCCAATTTGTTCATTAGAACACAACTGATTTGCTTGAGATAATTGCTGCTCAATAGTATCAACATTACTCAACTGCTCTAGTTCTTCTTCTAAAGAAACTTGATTCAGTTTATCTAAGTTTAACTCCAATAATTCACTTAATAAAAACGAATTATAATCATGTGATTCATTAGACGTTTTTTGTAATTCATACAAGTCTTCTAATTCACGAGAAACTTTTTTATACTCAGTTAACGCTTTTTTATATTTTAATAATACAGCTTCATTTTTTGCCAAAGCATCAATAACTTCAAATTGAAATGAATTATCGGTAAGCTGATTTGTTTGATGTTGTGAGTGAATATCAATTAAACGTTCACTAATTGTTTTTAACACCACTAATGAAACGGGGGAATCATTTATAAATGCTCTTGACTTACCAGAAGGAAGAATTTCTCTTCGGATTATAGTATTTGCTTCATAATCTAATTCTGATTGCTTGAATAATTTTTGAAGCTTGTAATTTTCTAATGAAAATTCCGCCTCAACAATACATTTTGTTGCTATATCATTTATAACTGATAAATCAGCTCGTTTTCCTAAAATCAATCCTAATCCTCCAAGTAATATAGATTTTCCCGCACCAGTTTCTCCAGTAATTGTAGAAAACTTGTCCGTAAAGGAAACCTCTAAAGAATCAATTAATGCAAAGTTTTTTATGGTTAGATTAGTTAACACTTAATTTATTTTTAAGATTTTAAACAAACACAACAGGGAATAGAAGTAAGCTCTACAGAAACATTTATAATATCATTCTAGAAAAACGAATCTGAATTTGATAACGTTAAAACTTAATTTTTTTCCATTTAGAAGAATTATTTGGCGAAACTCGGTTTAACAAATCTATTAAATCTGTTACCTTAACATTTTGCCCACCACTAAATATTTGTTCTATTTCATCGGATTTTGCATCAAAGAAAGTTCGTAGAATGAATGAATTTGCACGTCTTGCATGAAGCTTTTTAAACTGATTGAGCGCTAATATTATACGCTCTTTAGCTTTTTTCTGATTAGCATTCATTTCATCTAAAGCAGTTCTGTGATAAGCATACAATACATCTCTATACTCAACATATGATGATGATTGCAACTGGTCTATTAATTGGTATCGAGTTTGTGCCCCATCCACAGGATTCCATCCTTTAAAACCACTTGATTGCGCTACACTTAATATATTTTTTGCTTGACTATAGTATTCTGTACCTCCTTTTTTAGAAAAGGTATCAGCGTCCATCCCTAATATAACATAGGCATAATAGGAAATTACCGAAACTAAATTTGAATTAAACTGATTTGGATTAAGTGTTAGATTTTGAAATTCAACGTAGTTAAAATTAAAATCCTTGTCATTAAAATTAAATACAGGAGTACTATATGTTGAGTTATATACAGGTCGAGATGACTGTACTTGTAGAGTTGCTTTAAAAGTATCAACACTAAATTCGGTTACAGTAATAACCATACCACAATTTACACGTTCTTCTGGTGAAATTGTTTTATTAGTCCAAGTAGTTTTATTGATAAAATCATTTAAGGAACGCTCTAAAGTTTTAAAAATTTGCTGGTTTTGTTTTCCCGTTTGCTCAGCATTAATAACCAAAGCACAGTTTAACTCTTGTGCACTTACTGTATAGCCACAAAGCAATAAACAAAAAACAAATAATAACTTACGCATATGATTTTATATTTTATTCAAAAGATAATTAATTATATCATTTGCCACTTCTTTTTTAGACTTTAATTCAAAAGAAGTTAATGACTCATCTTTATCAATAATAGTAATTTTATTGGTTGGTTTCCCAAATCCAGCACCTTTATCTTGTAACGAATTTAACACAATGAAATCTAAATTTTTCTTTTTTAGCTTTCCTTTTGCATTTTCAATTTCATTATTCGTTTCCAATGCAAAACCAATTAAAAACTGATTTTTTTTAATAGCTCCTAAAGAAGCCAATATATCTTTTGTTTTTTCTAACTCAATTGTAAACGTAGTTTCCTTCTTTTTTATTTTCTGGGTAGCTACATTTTTTGGTTTATAATCTGCAACAGCAGCAGCACAAATAGCAACATCTACTGTATTATAATACTCATGTGAAGCTTTATACATGTCCTCAGCAGAAGTAATCGAGATTACTTTAATCAATGAATTAGAAATAACTTCCTTTGTTGGACCAGTAATTAAAATTACCTCAGCACCTAAACTAGCAGCTACTTTTGCTAATTCAAAGCCCATTCTCCCAGAAGAATGATTCCCTATAAAACGAACGGGATCAATGGCTTCATAAGTAGGACCCGCAGTAATCAATACTTTTTTATTTCGTAGAGGCAATTTACTTAAAATATCAGCTTCAATAAATTTAAGAATATCTTCAGGTTCAGCCATACGGCCTTCTCCTACTAAACCACTTGCTAGTTCTCCAGAACCCGCAGGAATAATTATATTCCCAAATGACTTTAACGCCTTAAAAGACGCTTCAGTTGAGGGATGCTTATACATATCTAAATCCATTGCCGGAGCAAAATACACAGGACATTTAGCCGATAAATATGTTGCTAGTAAAAAGTTGTCGGAATTACCAGTTGCCATTTTTGACATGGTGTTTGCTGTAGCAGGAGCTACAACAAATATATCCGCCCACAATCCTAAATCTACATGATTATTCCATAAGTCATTACTGTCCTCTTCATTCGTAAATGAGGACAATACAGGATTTTTAGATAAGGTTGAAAGCGTAAGTGGAGTGACAAAATCCTTAGAAGCAGGTGTCATGATAATTTTAACATGTGCACCTGCTTTTATAAAATGTCGAACTAAATATGTTGTTTTATAAGCAGCAATACCTCCAGTAATACCTAGTAATATATTTTTACCACTTAAAATTGACATATATTATTCTTCTGTTTTAGTAGTATCTCTGTAATATACTTTCTCAGCTAACCATTCTTCAACAGCTATAGCATGAGGTTTTGGTAATTTTTCGTAAAACTTAGAAACTTCAATTTGTTCTTTATTTTCAAATACTTCTTCTAAACTATCATTAAATGTAGCAAACTCTTCAAGTTTTTCTACCAACTCATCTTTCATTTCAGTATTAATTTGTGTTGCTCTTTTTGCAATAGCAGAAATTGCTTCATAAATATTACCTGTTTGCTCATCTACTTTATTCTTATCATAAGTAATAGTAGTTACGGGAGCATCTGTATTTTTAATATCCATAATGATTATTTATTGAATTGTTCTAATTGTTTATTTATTTCCGCGAAACTCTCAGCCGCATCGTCAGAGAATTCTGACTCTGTAGATGCTTTTTTCCATTTATTATAATGGGTAACTGCTGATTCTAAACGTTCTTTCTTTTTTCTATCAGTACTATTTTTAGCTAATAAGTAAGCTGCATCATATTTGTAATACAACGCTTGTTCTTTGTACTTCGTTCCAGGATATTCGTTTAAAAAATTATCCAAAACCGTAATTGCTGCGTAATAATCGTCTTTGTATTGAGTACCACTACTAATTCTGTGGTGATATCCTTTAGCAATATTGTAAGCTTTCTCTTGTAATTTAGCATCCATTTCTAGTGCCAAATCACTAGCTTCTTTAAAATACTCTGATTTAGGGTACGTATTCATAAAGTTTTGCAACTTTAAAATAGCTTTATTAGTATCTTCTTGATCTAAACTTGATCTAGGTGAAAGGTAATAATTGCTTTTTGCTGCTTTGAAAGCCATTTCTTCAAGCTTCTCACTTCTAGGATATGCTTTTGTAAAACGATCTAACTGATATGCTGCCGTTCCCCAATCCTCTTGCAATATAAATGTATTACCATACAAATACATCAATTTTTCAGCTCCAGGTTTACCTCTATAGTTTGGCACTATTTGAGCAAATAAATTTTGAGCTTTTTTAATTTTACCTTCATTGTATAGTTTTTCACCCAAAGCAAACTTTGGTGCTATATCGTCTTTTCTAAATACTCTTTGGTATTCAGAACATGAACTTAATCCTATTGCAATGGTAATAATGTATACTAAGTGCTTCATAAATAATCAAAAGATTTTGCAAAAATAATCAATTTTAGTCGAACTAAAAATAATTTCTTTAACGAAGATAGACTTCATTTTTATATTGTGTATAGTATTTGCTAAAATTTAACTTTTACAGTCATAAATACGCTTACACGCTTTCTGTTTCACTCAATTTATTATGATCTAACACTGCATTTCCCAATTCATCAAAATAATAGGCAGGAACAAACCGTTTCCCTATTTCTACTGTATTAAAATCATAGGAATGCATTTGATATACATTTTGAGAAAAAGCATCTTCATAATACTCAATTAATAAAAACAATTCAGCTTGCAAAGCTTCTATTTCTGAGTCAGTATACTCATATAATGGACTCTTTTCATCAATTTCATGAACAATAGTCCAAGTAGTTGGCATATACATTATTTGTTTTCGCTCCAAAGCCAATTCAAAAAAATCACGCTTAAAAGTTCCATTTGCATCCGTACTATTTACAGCCATCGTTACATTAATCCCTGGCTCAATCATAATGTTTTTTCGCTTATTCATTAGCCTAAACATCAATGCTCTTTTCCCTTTAAAAGGACGCAACACCATTGTTTCACTAAACCGAATAGCTGCTTTAGGTTTCGAGAACCTTCCATATATTAATCCTGTAAAGAATGAAAAAGATAACAACCCTATTAAGGCTTCAAAAGACGATACAAAACCCGCTGCATTCCCAACTGGTGAAATTGCTCCATAACCAAGCGTAGTTAGTGTTTGAGAACTAAAGAAAAAGGCATTGATAAAATCTTGTACCGAATTTGTTCTTGCTAATGTTAATTGTTCAATTCCGATTGAATAATATACCGTAGCAAACAACAAATTCACTAAGGTGTATCCTATGAATACAAAGAAAAAAAACTTCCCCCATGACACATGAATTAAATAGGAGTATAATTCCGTAACGGAAAAATTACCATTTACATGCTTCATATTAAACGAACCATCATTGTTCACCAATCTCGTCGCTTTTTTATTACTTTTATATCCAAACCCAGGATCGTTAATTTTAGCCATATTCTATTTTAATCTTTTATAAAAATACAAAAGCCGTAGCAATTACTACGGCTTCAGATATATAATTATTCTGCTTACTATAAGCTATCAATAAAACCACCTATTTTACCCTGTAGTGATTCACTTGCTTCAATCAATGGTAAACGCACATCTAATTCACATAATCCTAATTTATGAAACAGAGCCTTAATACCAACGGGATTCCCTTCTTCAAATATATAATCTATTGAATCGGCTACTTTATAATGCAAATCATATGCAGCTTTTGTTTCTCCTTTTAACCCTAAACGGATCATTTCAGAAAACTCTTTAGGCAATCCTTCTCCAATAACAGAAATCACTCCAGCACCTCCAGCCAGTGTCATTGGCAGAGCAATCATGTCATCACCAGAAATCACTAAAAAATCTTTTGGTTTATACTGAATAATTTTCATGGCTTGCACTAAATCTCCCGCGGCTTCTTTTACGGCTATAATATTTTCGAAATCATTTGCCAAGCGAACAATCGTTTCTGGCAACATGTTAGAAGCTGTTCTCCCAGGTACGTTATACAGTATTACAGGTTTAGGTGATGCCACAGACACTGCCTTAAAATGCTGATATATTCCTTCTTGACTAGGCTTATTATAATATGGTGATACTGACAATACTGCATCAAAATTTGACAAGTCCGTGTTTTTTAATTGATCAACTACATCAGCAGTATTGTTCCCTCCAACTCCTAAAACCATTGGTAAACGATTGTTGTTTACATCTGTGACTTTAGCAATTACTTGTTCTTTTTCTTCAGCTGTAAGCACAACACTTTCCCCAGTAGTTCCTAAAACAACCAAATATTCTACTCCTCCATCAATATTGTAATTTACAATACGTTCCAAAGCATTAAAATCAACACTTTTATCTTTCTTAAACGGCGTTACTAATGCCACTCCCGTACCTAAAAACTTGTTCATTATATTTTATTTAATATGGATAAATACTTTTTTAACTCAAATGTAAATACTGAAATATTATTCAATTCTGTTGCAATAGAAAAATCATTCCCCCCTTTTATAACTCCAGAAAAACCAATTTTAAACTTTGCTTTAAATTTTGTTGACACTAAATTCAGCATCAGGTTATCTTCATTATAAAAATTCAATAAAGCATCATAATTTTTCTCTACAAAACAAAGAACATCATCATTTTTTATAACTCCATTAAATCCTAATTGACTACTAGTATACATTATTCCCGAAAACTGTTCAGCTACTTTCTTATCTGGATGATAATACAGTACTTCTATGGATTCTTTTGGAATGCTAAATACTTCTGTTAGTTCTCTAAAAAAAGGGAAATCTGGATAAACAGCAGCATCAACCAAAACAGCTAGGCTCTTAATCTTACCTCCGTGTTTTACTTCATTGATTTTAAGCGCCTTTTCGATGTGCTTTTGCGCTGATTTTCTTTTGATTCCTTTAAAAAACATTAGCTTTACATTAGTAGTACAAAAATACACTCCTAATTGCCATTACGCAAGTTATGAGTAAACAATAAAAACATTAAAAAACAACGATTTGTTATATTTACACCCACCTCTTTTAAGATAGCTTATAAGTGTTATTCCTAGACTTTACAATCGTTTTACTTATGCAGAATAGACATAAATTCACACCAAAACAGCTGCAACTGGCATTTATATAGGTTGAATCAATAGATTTTTACTTTTCTTCAGATGGTCGTAAAAAAGCTAATGGTAAATCGATAATAGTTTAGCATCCATATGTTACAATAAAAAAAGACTATTAATCGTTAAGTTATAAACTACTTAATCAATGAAATACTTATTCCTATTTCCGTTTTTATTATTCTTCAATAATTTTAAACAAGAGCAATTACAACACGAAAGAGTTAAAGATGCCTATCAATTAAAGCACAAAGGTGTACAGGAAAACTTAAAAAAGCATGGGATTAACCCTGAAACATATAACCTATACATACGAGTTTTTAAACATGATGGAATTGTAGAACTTTGGGCTAAAGATAATAACTCTTCAAACTATATACTCTTCAGAGAATATAACATTTGTATGTCCTCAGGGGATTTAGGACCGAAAAGAAAACAAGGTGATTATCAAGTACCTGAAGGATTTTATCATATTGATCGTTTTAATCCGAATAGTAACTTTCATTTATCGCTAGGTATTAATTACCCCAATACATCTGATAGAATATTAGGTAATAAAAATAAATTAGGAGGCGATATTTTTATTCATGGTGATTGTGTTACCATTGGTTGTGTTCCCCTTACTGACAACGAAATAAAAAGCCTGTATATATATTGTATTGAAGCAATTAATAACGGGCAAAACCGTATTCCAGTTACTATTTTTCCTGCTAAAATGGGGGACGAAAATATTTCTCATCTAAATAGTATTCAAAAAAATAGTGACACTAAAAAATTATGGACAGATTTACAAAAAGGATATACCTATTTTAATAAGCATAAAAAACTACCAAATATTTCTTTTCTTGAAAACGGAAGACATCGTATTAGCACGCCATAACATGCCTTATTAGCAAACATTTAACATGCTAAAATAAAAAAAGAAGTATATTTGCTTTCTAACTTAAATTTACAAAACATACAATGGAAAACATACAACAACCACAACTAGTACCTGTAGCAGCACTCTCTGATGAGGCGAAAGTAGCTTTTTATAAAAAGACATACAGCCATGTTGCTGGAGGAGTATTAGCTTTTTTCTTTGCTGAATATTTTTTATTACAATCTGATATGATTGTAGATTTCATGTTATCAATGACTCAAGGTTGGAGATGGTTAATTATGTTAGGTGGCTTTATGTTTATGACCAACTATGCTGAAAGTACAGCCTTAAAAACTACTGATAAAAACAAGCAGTATATGGCTTATGGGCTGTATATCCTAGCTGAAGCAATTATCTTCGTTCCATTAATATACATTGCCATAATGTATTCAGGAGGAATGGAATTATTAAATCAAGCTGCAATTGTAACTCTATCTCTATTCGGAGGATTAACAGCCGTAGTATTTGTGACTAAGAAAGATTTTTCTTTTTTAAAATCAGCACTTACTGTTGGATTCTTTATTGCAATGGGATTAATCATTGCAGGAGCATTATTCGGTTTTGACATGGGATTATGGTTTTCTGTAGGTATGTGTGTTTTAGCTGCAGGATCAATATTATACCAAACATCTAATCTAGTACATAAATACACTAATGAACAATATATTCCTGCAGCAATAGGATTGTTTGCTTCTTTAATGTTATTGTTCTGGTATGTAATACAAATATTTTTATCAAGAGATTAAGTTACTTGTGACATATCATATATAGATAAACAAGCATCTATAACATATAAAAAAAAGCCTCCATTTAAATGGAGGCTTTTTTGGTTTTAATCAGCACTTTTCTTCTTCTCTTCCTCAATACCATTATACATTTTCATGAATATTTATAAGACTTCACTGTTATAATCAACTTTGGTATTTCTTCTTATGACCCATTTTTAGTGTTTCATGCTAAAAACTCCCCGTCTTATTCCATTTTTCTCTCCATTCCCACCGTTATATTGTCTATTTACATCGTATTACAGCTAGTAACAAATGAGTTAAACCAATTACCAAACAACTTATTTTAAACTAGTAATGTAGTTTTATTACAACAAAAAACGAAAAACTATGAAGAACAAAAAAACAAAGTATTATGTAGCGTTCCTATGTAGCATAGGTATGCTCATGACAAACGCACAAGAAAACACTGTGAGTTCGGGAGGAAATGCCACAGGAGCCGGAGGAAGCGCTTCCTATACTGTTGGACAAGCTTTTTACATAACAAGTTCCGATCCAAGTGGTTCAGTTGCTCAAGGAGTACAACAACCTATTGAAATACAAGTAGTATTAGGAATGGAAGAGCATGAAATTAACTTATATGCTAAGGTGTATCCAAATCCGACAACTGACCTAATCAATTTATCGATTGGAAACACAGACACTTCAGGTTTGTCTTACCAATTATTTGATTATTCAGGTAGAGTACTTACTAACGGAAAAATAGAAAATGAAGATACTTCTATTCCAATGTCAAGATACCCTCAGGCTACGTATTTATTAAGCGTTACCAAAGACAACAAAGCAATAAAAACATTTAAAATCCTAAAAAAATAAAAACATGAAAAAATTATACACACTTATAGCAATACTATTAATTAACATGGCTGCTTTTGCACAAGCTCCACAAAAAATGAGTTATCAAGCAGTAATTAGAAATGCTTCCAATGCTTTAATTGACAACCAATCAGTAGGGATGCAGATTTCTGTACTACAAGGATCTTCTACAGGAACTCCTGTTTATGTAGAAACGCAAACACCTACAACTAATGCAAACGGCTTAGCAAATTTAGAAATTGGTACTGGTACCATCGTTTCAGGAACATTTGCAAGTATTGATTGGTCTACAGGTACCTACTACATTAAAACAGAAACTGATCCAACAGGAGGGACATCGTACACCATTACTGGTGCTAGCCAATTATTAAGTGTTCCTTACGCCTTATATGCAGGAGGTTCAAATGGTGGTTTAGCTGATGGTACAGCAGCAGGGAATACACCGTTTTGGAATGGTACTAACTGGGTTACCAATAATAGCAATATTTTTAATAATGGTGCTAATGTTGGTATTAACACTAATACACCTGAACGTCTTTTAGAAGTACATAGTAACATTACATATTCAGCAGGACAAACACCAACATTAATGTTGAGTGACAATTTTCAGAAATGGAACTTAGGATTAGGATATAGCCCTGCCTTTCGTTTTTCAATTGCATCTGAGGATTCAACGGAACGTTTTGTGATTCAACAAACAGGTAATGTAGGTATCGGAACAATCAATCCTTTAGCTAAACTAGACGTAGCTGGGCAAATTAAAATTACTGATGGTACACATGGAGCAGGAAAAGTATTAACTTCTGATGCTAATGGGTTGGCTACATGGACTACACCAGGTTCAGGATCTAGTAATTTAGCTAACGGAACTGCAGTAGGAAACACTACATATTGGAATGGAACTGACTGGGTAGAAACTAGTAACCTATTTAGTAATGGTACTAATGTAGGTATTGGAACAACAGCTCCTACATCTCAATTTGATATTATGGGTAACACAGAGTCAAGATCTAGATATAGATATGGAACAGAGACTGCAGGTTTAACTATAGGTAACTGGTCAGGAGAAGCATATGTATATAATGAATTAAATACAGATTTAGTATTTGGTACAAATAGCGCAACAAGAATAAGAATAAAAAACGATGGTAATGTAGGTATTGGTACTGATACTCCAGGAGCAAAACTAGACGTAGCGGGAACTATTAAAATTACAGATGGTTCACAAGCAGCAGGAAAAGTATTAACTTCTGATGCTAACGGATTGGCTACTTGGGCGACTCCAACACCAGCAGCACCAAGTGCTCCATATCATGAATTTACAGGAACAACTTTTGGACAAACTATGAATTTCCCTGTTGGAACTTCAGGAGCAATAATGACAGTTGCTTTAAAGCATAATTGTGCTAGTAATAATACAGCTGCTGGAATGATTTATTACGATATTAATAGTAATACAATCACCGTACTTAATAGCTCTCCTAATGCTATTGCTTATATAGAAGCAACTGGTAATGTACTAACTTCTTATCATGGTTGTACCCCAAATACGTATACCTTCACAGCTACAGGTGGTGTAGTAACGATTACTGTTGGTGGTAACGCAGGTACAATTATAAACTCTAAATGGACGGTATTAGGAATGTAATACATAACAACTAAGAGAGACTAAATTCTCTCTTAGTTGTCTTTTTTTAACTAATGTATTTTTATACATTGCAGTTAACTAATTTTTAACCAAAAAAGTTTTTTATTATGAGTACAACAAATGAAACATGTAAAAAAGAATTGCCTCATCAATCTATACTTATTACGACTGTTCAACCAAAATCAAAGTCAAGTAATAAAACACAAAAGACTAAAATTTCTTTAGCTCCAGAAAACTTAAGTGCTTATTACAACAGTGATTATAGTAAAATTACAATTAATGTTACTGTTTATATTGACTCTTCAGTAGATGTTAAATCATTAGACATTTATGAATTTCAAAATGCTCTTAGTAACTCACCTCAAAAAAGTTTTTGTATAGTGTATGATTATAAAGAGGAAATTCCTAAATCACTAAACTCTTATTCTTTTAGTTTTGAAATACCTTCAGATAATAAATCTATAAAAACTATCGAGACTTGTTTATGGAATGAAGATCCTGAAGGTTCAAGAGGTACAGAAACAACTGTACAACCACCTGTTGGTTAAATAATTCAAATCAACATATTGATAATACTTATTTTAAAAAGCGGAGTATCTTAAATCTCTGCTTTTTTTATATTCTAAAATTAACTAGATTGCTAAAAATTTAGTTAATGAACATTAATATTAATGTACTATTTCATATTCTTTTTTTGAATATCCCCACACTTTTTTTTTCTCAAAACAAAGAAGAATTAAGTATTTTAAATAGTGAAATAAAAAATAAAAGTGATAAGTTTATTACAAATAAATCTTTTCACAAAGCACAGCATTTTTTCTTAAGTAAAAACTGGGACTCTACATTAGTACACTCAATGAAACAATTGAGTATTACTAAAAATGAAGAACTTAAAAATTATTGTCACTATTTTAGAGGACATAGCTTTAATGAAAAAAAACTATTTAAAGAAGCTCAACAAGAATTCGCTTCAATCTCTAAAAACTTTTATTTTTACTACAATACAAGATTATTTTTAGGCACAATTGCAATTGAAAAAAATGAATTTCAACAAGCCATACAATACTTTAAGGATGTTGAAGAAATTAATACCCCTAATATTTTTGGTGTAAAAAAAAGCAATATTGAACATAACTTAGGAATTTGTTATTTACACTTAAAAAAATATGATAAAGCAGAAACTTTTTTACTAAAAAGCGTAAAAAAACAAGAAAACGAAAAAGACACTTTAATATTAATTGGTGCTTACGGTAACATTGCTACTTTGTATTATGATCAATATAAAGATGATTTAGCCATCCCTTATTTTCAAAAAGCTTACAAATTGGCTAAAAAAACAACCGATTTTGATATTAAAAGAAGAACCGCTAAAAACATGGCTGTAGTAGAAGAAAACCGGAAGAATTATAAATCATCTATAGCCTATAGAAAAGAGTTTGAAAAATGGAAAGACTCCTTAAACGACCAAAATAAAGTTTGGGAAGTAGCTAAATTGGAAAAGGAATTTGCTGTTCAACAAAAGCAAAAGGAAGTTACCGTATTGGAAGCAGAAAATAAATTGAAAGTTGCTGAACGGAATAAATTATTCTATTCCGCAATAGGCTTATTAGTACTATTGGCCTCAGGGGGATATTTTTACAGGGAAAAAATAAAAACCAATAAAATTATAGTTGCCCAAAAAGGAGTTTTAGATGAATTAAATGCTACCAAAGATAAATTGTTCTCTATTGTTAGTCATGATTTACGCTCTTCAGTAAATGCCTTAAAAACAAGTAATTCCAAATTACAGGAAAGTTTAGAAACTAAAAACTTTACGGAATTAGATACGCAACTAAATAACAACAGTGCCATTACCAATGGCGCATATAACTTGTTGGACAACTTACTACATTGGGCTTTACTACAAACCCAACAAGGTTATTTTGAAATCACATCCATGCGTTTGTTTATTATTGTAGAACATGTGGCTTACAATTACAAACCTTTATTGCTTGATAAAAATATTAGCCTTGAAAACACAGTTGCCAAAAAAGACCTTATTGATGCCGATCAGGAATCCTTAAAAATTATTCTTAGGAATTTATTAGACAACTCCATCAAATTCTCTAATAAAAACGGCAGTATTAAAGTCTATTCCAGAAACACTAATGACACTTTTTGTGAGCTCGTTATTGAAGATACTGGATTGGGGATGACTGAAAGTACACGTTTAGAATTACTCAAAGACACTGCCCTACTCTCTAAAAAAGAAAACGAGGATATTATTGGTACTGGATTAGGGATGCAATTGGTGAAACAAATGATTCAAAAAAACAAAGGGAAGTTTAACATTGAAAGCGAATTAGGAAAAGGAACAAAAATGATTGTATCTTTACCCAAAACAGCTGGCTAATGGACAATATAAACGTACTTATTATAGAAGACACCAAAGCGCAAAGTGATGCTTTATCTAAAGTACTGAATGCCAACAACTACAATATTGTGGGCGTAGCTACTTCTTATAAGGATGCCTTAGACTTCTTCTACAATAACAAAGTGGATATTGTTATTATTGATATTTTCTTAAACGGTAACCCTGATGGCATTACATTTGCCGAAACTATCAATGTGGTTCCAGATGCCTCAAGACCTTTTGTCTTTTTAACTAGCTCTACCGACCGTAAAATATTTGAACGCGCTAAACTTACCCAACCCTTTAGTTTTTTAATGAAGCCTTTTAATGAGTTAGAAATTTTATATGCTATAGAAATGGCAGTAGAAAAATTTTATGCTCAAAACGATGTGTTTTTAAGTGATGAAGAAGATACCGTAATTAGCAAAGACTATTTATTCATTAAAAAAGGAAAGTCCTTAAAAAAGGTACTCCTTAATGATATTATTTATATTGAAGTAGAAGAAAAATATTGCAACATCATTACAGAAAAGGAAAAGTTTGTTATTCTGATATCACTAACAAAAATTCTAGATTTACTTGACAATGCTATTTTTTGCAGAACCCATAGGAACTTCATTGTCAATACTGAAAAAATAATAGAAATTATCCCTGGAGATAACCTTATACTATTATCAGGAGGTCATAAAGCAACCCTAAGTGACACCTATAAAACTATCATAAAAAAAATACGTACGTTAAGATAATAGTATTACACAATTTACAATAAGCTTACCCGTACACATCAATATTAGATACACTTCGCTTCGAAACCTTTCACTAGGTTAAAAAACTCCCATGCTATTTTTTTACCCTCTCATGGATAGGAAACACCCTCCTATGCCTTTTCTTTAAATTAAAACACTCTTTTACAGTAGTTTTATATCAGAAATAAAAAGCTAGCACAATTTATTTTCAATATTCATTAAAAAGTGGAGTTCAGTAAACACTATAAACACGAGGAGATATCCGAAAAACCTTATGAGTAGGAAACCAACCATTAAAATTTAAAATCATGGAAAATTCAACAAATGGAACTTTAACTGCAGAGAAAAGAGCATTAATAGGTGCATATAATGCAATAGGTACTTTAGGAAATGTAGGAATGCCCGGAGCACCAATAATGCACTTCAACTTAGTTGTAGTACCTAGTAAAAACAGCGTATCAGGAAGTGTAGAAATTATTCAAGCAATAGCTCCTCCAAACGGACAACTATTTATTCAAAATGTAAAAGGACAAATTCACGCTACAGGATTTGGTGAGGTAACGCAAATTGTTGCGCTTGAAGGTAATTATACAGTTGGAGCAAGTTATGCCTTAATTCCTTTCAAAGCATATATGAGTATCAATGATAATTGGGAAGGTTCAGGAAGTTTTACTTACGGAACTCAAACTATAGAAAATGTACCTGTACATATAGAAAATAACAAATAATAAAATTATGGCAACTAAACCAGTATTTCAATTATCTGTATTAAGTCAGAATGACAATGGTGCAGCAGACGGAAGCAAAATATTTTGTAAAATAACTAATATTACAAATGGTAGTTTACGTTCAGGATCTTTACCATTAAACGAAGGTGTAGCTTTACCAATACCTCCAAAAGAAGGAGTTAAAGCTCCAGCAACACCAACTTGGTTTTTAGTACCTAATAGTAATATTTCAGACACCTCGTTTGAGTTAGAGATATATTGCTCAACAGATACTAGTTACCCTACAACTAGTATCACCGTTAAAGCATCTGATGTAGAAAAATGGGGGGCAATACCTTATAATGATAGGGACAACCAAATTTATCAAAAGGGAGACTATGGAATATTTGGTTTCGCTCAAATAGGTAAACATGGTTTAATATACACCGTAACAGCTGGCGTACTAAATCCAAAATTACAAGCGTACTAATATTTATTCAAGTAATAGAATAACTCTTAAAGCATCCTTAAAAAGGATGCTTTTTTAATTTCAAACCAGGACTAGTCCCTTATTCAACCCCAAGTTTTAGTAGGTTTTCATAAATCGTTCAGATATTTGTTTCAACATTAATCTAAACAATTTTATTATGAAAAAGTTATTATGCATTGCAAGTCTATTTATTTGTTCAATAGTATTTGCTCAAGAATCAGTAAATACTAATTTAGGAGTATTCGATTTTAATACAGAAACTATTGATTACGGAACAATAAACAAAAACACTGACGGAAACAGATCGTTTACATTTAAAAACACTGGAGACTCCCCTATTATTATTACAAGTGTTAAAGGAAGCTGTGGATGTACCGTAGCTACCAAACCTAGTAAACCAATTATGCCAAACGAAACTGCGGAAATTGGAGTAAAATATGATACTAAAAGAGTTGGCCCGTTTTCAAAAACTATTACCGTAGTATCAAATGCTTCTGAAAAAAGTAAAGTGTTACGAATTAAAGGGAATATTACTAAAACTGAAGCTACTCAAGTAGTTTCTAATTAACATGTAGTAAATTTATATATAAACACGAATATTACAGGATATTAAGCTTGTACTATTCGTGTATACTATTACCCAATTCTAACAGACAGAAAGCTTATATTTGTTATTCAACATAACTACCAATATGCAGAAATCAGTATTCTATTGCATTCTTTTATTAAATATATTCACTGTTAGTGCGCAATTTCAGTTTTCTGGAGAGGTAACTGATAATTTTAAAGATGCAACAGCGTATTTGACTATTGTTGATGAGTATCATAAAAGCGATTTACTATTAACAGAAAACATCATTCAAGAATATAAAATTGATTCCTTACAACAATTTGCTTTTAATGGTGATTTTTTAACCTCTAAGAACATGTTGTATAAAATACATGTTGACACGTGTAATGATGCAATCTCTGACTCTAAACACCTTTTAAATCATTGTGAAACGAGTCATTCTATATTGTTTATTGCTAATAATACGGATACGGTGTTTTTTCCTTTAAACGATTTATCCCAATTGTTTTGCGAAATCAAACAAACAAGCAAACACAATACAGCCATTTTAGAAATAAATGCATTACAAGAATCCTTATTAAGCAATTTACAAAGCTCAAAAAGTGATGGGCAACGCAGTATTATTTATAAAAATTGTTTTCAGAAACTACAGAAATTCAGCAAATCTTTTAATGATCCTTTAGTTGAATTATACACGTATCATCTTTATGCAAATGAGAAATCATTTAGTAGACCTTTTTATTTAGATGATTTAAAAAAAACAACTTATTATGTCGATTTGTTAGAACGTTTGACACTTAAATACCCAAAATCAAACTATACCAAACAATTTAAAAGCGACCTAAAAAAGGACAAGTATGCTCCCTTAGAATCGAACAATTCAGGGAATGGTATTATAACCTATATTATTGGAACTTTCCTTATTATCTCTATTCTAGTAAACATCTTTTTGTTTCAAAAAACGAAAAAGGAACTGAAAGTAGATTACAAAACCATCCTTACTCCTCAAGAACAAAAAGTATTTGAATTAATGCAGCAAAAAATTAGCAATAAAGCAATTGCTGACACACTATTCATTAGTGTAAGTACTGTAAAAACACATATCAATAACATTTACGCTAAGCTTGGCATCTCTTCCAGGAAAGAGGTTGATGCGTTTTTTGAAGAATAAACAGCTTCACTTTTTCAGAAACATAAACTAACTTCGTTTAACTTCTGGTAAAAAGCATTGAAACTCATGTAACCTTACAAGCCAACAATAATGCTCCAGTTTTTATGCATCATTCGCTGCTTGTGTAACGTCATGAAATGTTGGTGAATTCTCGGTAATACTACCAGCACCCTTTTTATTAATTTTGAAAGTAACATCCTTTGTTGTAGTAAATAACAGAACAGATGAAAAAGGTTCTCTTAAATGTGCTTTCAAAACCACAAAAGCCTCATCTAATGTATACTCTTCTTCCGTATCCTCAGTATCTCTAGACCTATAGTGAAATTTCAGCAAGACCTTAAAGTCATCTTCAGAATAGACTGGTCTGACGAATATATTTTTAAAGTTAAGTTTACCAATGGTCTTTGCCATGGTTAACTTGGCAAATCGCTCTTCGTGAACACTTTCTTTTACCTGTTCCCAAAAAAGAACAAACACATCTTGGTATGACATAAACTAAAGATTAATGATGAATTATTTCAATGCTTCAAAAGTAATACTAATAATTCAATTCATAAATCCGAATCTATCTTCATTATTAAATTATCAGAGAAATAAGTACTAAAACATAAAACACATGGTTTGTAACGACACGAAAATTAACGAATTTTATGCACCATACTATCCATAGCGAAATGTTAGACGAATCTCTATATGAATACATATTTTAAAATCAGTTTCCTATCAATTCTAAAAACTCAGTTTCTGTTAAAATAGTTACTGTTCCTATAGCTTCTGCTTTTTTTAGTTTAGAACCTGCTTTTTCACCAACTACTAAATAATCAAGTTTTTTACTTACTCCACTAATTGTTTTTCCAGCGTTTTGTTCTACCATTTCTTTAGCATCATCACGGGTAAACTGTGTTAACTTTCCTGTAAATAAGAATGATTTTCCTTCCAATACTGTACTAGACAATTGTTGATCATCTTCATTAATCGCTAACTGAATCCCAGCTAATTGCAAACGTTCTAAAACTTGTAGGTTTTTAACATCTATAAAAAAGGCAACCACACTTTGTGCAATACGAACACCAATTTCATCTACTCCTTCTAATTCCTCTTGAGTTGCATTGGCTAAATTCCATACATTCTTATAATGTTTCGCTAACTTTTTTGCTACTGTCGATCCTACAAATCGTATTCCCAACCCGAACAATACTTTTTCAAAGGGCGCATTTTTAGAGGCCAATACTCCATCAATTAAATTTTGAGCCGATTTCTCAGCCATACGTTCTAACGGAATAATTTGTGCTAATTCTAAATCGTATAAATCTGCATAGGTCGTTAGCAATCCTTCTTTATATAATAAAGCAACTGTTTCTCCTCCTAATCCTTCTATATCTAAAGCTTTACGGCTAATATAATGCTGTATTCTTCCTACAACCTGAGGAGCGCATCCAAATTCATTAGGACAATAATGTTTTGCATCTCCTTCTGTCCTATCTAATTCAGTTTCGCATTCTGGACAATGAGTAGCATAAGTTGTAACAACAGAGTTCTCGTTACGTTTAGTAGTATCTACACCAACAATTTTTGGGATGATCTCCCCTCCTTTTTCTACATAAACATGATCATTTATACGAATATCTAGCTTCACAATCTGATCCGCATTATGCAAGGAAGCTCTTTTTACTGTGGTTCCTGCTAACAATACTGGTGACAAATTTGCTACTGGTGTTATTGCTCCTGTACGTCCAACTTGGTAGGAAATACTTTCTAATGTAGTTGATACCTGTTCTGCCTTGAATTTATAAGACATTGCCCAACGCGGGGCCTTTGCAGTATAGCCTAACTCTTCTTGCTGAAAGAAGTCATTTACTTTAATTACTACTCCATCTATTTCAAAAGGCAATTCATGACGGGCATTTTCCCAATGATTTACATACTCCAAAATCCCATCAATACTAGTAACTTCTTTTGCGTGATCAGGAACTTTAAATCCGTAATCTCTTGCATTTTGAAGACTATCATATTGCGTTTCAATTTTTGTGTTTCCAGTATCTTTTATCTTAAAACTATATAGGTAACACTCTAGTGGTCTAGAGGCAGTTTCAGAACTATCTTGCAATTTTAAACTTCCCGAAGCAGTGTTACGCGGATTCATATAAGGATCCTCACCATTTTCAATACGTACTTCATTCATTTTATGAAAACCAGCAATAGGCAATATAATTTCTCCACGGATATCAAAATCTTGTGGGTAATCACCTTTTAATTGTAAGGGAACTGATTTAATTGTTTTAATATTAGTTGTTACATCATCACCTTCAAAACCATCTCCTCTAGTTACTGCTCTAACCAATTTACCATTGGTATAGGTGATATTTATCGAAGCACCATCGTATTTTAATTCACAGGTGTAGCTAATTTCGTCTGAATCTAATATTTTCTGAATACGTATTTCCCAGTCTAATAAATCCTCTTTTGAGTATGAATTATCTAAAGAATACATTCTATAACGATGTTTAATAGTATCGAATTTTTTAGTAATTCCTCCACCTACTCGAAGTGTTGGTGAGTTATCATCGTAAAATTCAGGGTGTTTAGCTTCCAAATCCAGTAACTCTTTCAACTTCATATCAAACTCGTAATCGGATATAACAGCATTATCCAATACATAATAATCATGATTATGTTGACGTAATTCTTCTCTGAGTTGGTTTATTTTTTCTTGTGAATTCATTAAAGGAAATCTAATTTTTATGTCGTAAATTTAACTTTTTAAACCCATCCTACAAAGATGAATTTCGGAAAAGTAGACAATCCTGAAAATATTGATTTTACCTTACCTAAGGATCATATAAGTACTCTTGAGGTATTAGGTAAACAGCAAGCGGCCAACTGCAATGTATATGTAGGCTGTGCTAAATGGAGTAAACAAGATTTAAAAGGTTTTTACCCCAGAGGTACTAAGGACGAACTTACCTATTATGCTACCCAATTTAATAGTATAGAGCTTAATGCTACTTTTTACAGAACTTTTCCTATTGCTACTGTTGAAAAATGGCATCAAAAAACGCCAAGAGACTTTAAGTTTTTCCCAAAAATAAACCAGAGTATCAGTCAGTATAAACGTTTACAAAACTGTGAAGCTGAACTTAATGGATACCTTGACAGTATTTCTCATTTACAAGAAAAACTTGGAACCATTTTTTTACAAATGCATCCTACTTTTTCTCCTAAAAAACTTGATGCTCTAGCTAATTTTATTCAACAATGGCCAAAAGAGTTTCCGCTTGCTGTTGAATTACGCCATACTGATTGGTATAATGACAGCACTGTCGCTAATGAACTATACTCTTTGTTTGAAGAGAATAACATTTCAAATATTATAGTAGATACCGCTGGAAGACGCGACTTACTGCATATGAAATTAACAACTAAAGATGCATTTATCAGATACAATGGCGCTAATCATGAAAGTGACTACACTCGTTTAGACGATTGGTTTGACCGAATTAAAATATGGATTGAAAACGGATTAGAGGACTTGTACTTTTTCGTGCATCAAAACCTTGAAACTGAATCGCCTTTATTATCAAAATACTTTATTAAGAAGTTCAATAATGAGTTGGGATATAACTTAATAGCCCCTAGTTTTCCTAATGATAAAAAGGGAAATGAATTGACATTGTTTTAGCACTTCGACAAGCTCAGTGTTAGAAACAAACATCTCTAATCAATAATCGAAATTCAACTAGGTTTGATTTTTATTCATCCATTTTGGTACTGGAAGTGGTTGAAACATCCTCATTTTCTCTAATAATTCTTCCGCTGTATTCGCAACTAACAACAACCTTTTTTGATTTGATTTTAGCAATCCTTTGTCAATCATGGTTTCAACAAAATGCAATAAATCATCATAAAATCCATTGATATTCAATATTCCTATAGGTTTTTTATGCAACCCTAATTGTGCCCATGTAAGCATTTCAAATAACTCTTCTAAAGTTCCAAATCCACCAGGAAGTGCAACAATACCATCAGACAATTCATGCATTTTAAGTTTGCGCTCATGCATGGTCTCTGTAATAATTAATTCACTTAAATCCGTATGAACGACTTCTTTAGAAGTTAAAAAATCAGGAATTACACCAATTGCTTTTCCTCCATTTCCTAATACCCCTGAAGCGACTTCTCCCATAACCCCTATTTTAGCACCACCATAAATCAATTGAATATTTTCTTTGGCTAAAACTTTTCCAAAGTCATATGCTTGACTATTTATTATAGCATCATTACTCATACTTGCGCCACAGAACACTGCTATACTTTTCATATACTATAGATTTTAATCTAAACAAAAACGGGAATTGATTTATAAAAACCAATTCCCGTTATACTATATAAAGAAAGAATTTATTATTCTTCCATGAATTTTTCCATTACTTCGTTACTTACTCCCACGTTAGAGAATCCTCCATCATGAAATAAGTTTTGCATTGTTACTCTCTTCGTTAAATCAGAGAATAAACTTACAGTATAGTCAGCACAATCTTGAGCTGTTGCATTTCCTAAAGGAGACATTTTTTCTGCATAAGCAATAAATCCATCAAATCCTTTAACACCAGCACCTGCAGTTGTAGGAGTAGGTGATTGAGAAATTGTATTTACACGTACATTTTTATCAGTCCCGAAGAAATAACCAAAACTACGAGCAATTGACTCTAAATACGCTTTGTTATCAGCCATATCATTATAGTCAGGAAAAGAACGTTGTGCAGCCATATAGGTTAATGCAACAATACTTCCCCATTCATTCATAGCGTCTTGCTTGTATAATGTTTGCATTACTTTATGAAAAGAAACAGCAGAAACATCCCATCCTTTATGCGTAAAATCATAATTCTGATCAGTATAATGACGTTTTTTACGAACATTAATAGACATTCCTATTGAATGTAATACGAAATCTAATTTTCCACCTAAAATCTCTTGAGCTTTAGTTACAAGGTTTTCTAAATCTTCTAAGTTAGTAGCATCCGCAGGAATAATTTGAGAACCCGTTTTTTCTGCAAGTTCATTGATAGTCCCCATACGCATAGCGATAGGAGCATTAGTCAATACAAAAGTACCACCCTCAGCGTGTACTCTTTCTGCAGTTTTCCAAGCAATAGAATTTTCATCTAAAGCTCCGAATATAATTCCTCTTTTACCTTTTAGTAAATTATACATATTTGTCATTTTTATGAGTTCAAAAGTAATAAAAACTATTCTATTGATTATACTATTCGGGTATTAAATAATGTTATGTAAAAAAAGAACACACATTTGAACACCAAATTCATTTTACATTAGGCTTTTACTCCTTAAAATCAACCGATTGCAAAATCAAACCTGAAGCTGGAGCGATATACGTTATTGGAAATAATTCATCAGGTACAGCTAGTGACTTTTTTAAGCACTCCAAATCAACCTCTCCTTTTCCTAATTGCATTATTCTAGCCATCATAATACGGATTTGATTTCGTTTAAACCCTTCTCCAACCACTCTTAACATGTAACTCTTTTCTGGAAAAAAATTAGCTGTATACATACTATTCTCAATCAACTCACATGTATTAATTGTTCCAACAGTAATTGTAGTAGGTGTAGGTTTATAGGTGTAATTTCTAAAATCATGTGTTCCTTCAAAAAGTGTAGCCGCCTCTTGCATTAATGTTATATCTAATTGATCAGGAAAGGCTACCATAAATGGTGCTGCAAAAGGATGGATTTTCTCTCCAAAAGTAAAAATATACAAATACTCTTTTCGTTTTGCATTTTGGATGATATTAAATTTCGCATCAGTCTCCTCCATACCCAAAACTTTAATATCCTGTGGGAGGTTCAAATTAAACAAAGGCAGGAATACTTCCAAGTCTAGTACTCCTTCATCTAAAAACAATTCAATATATGTTTCATTAACGGACACTTTCGCATCAGTACGTCCTGCAGCTAGTGTCTTAAACTTTTTATGTTCTAATACATAGGCCAACGTACGATCAACCATTCGCTGTACTGTGTTTACATCTGGCTGTTTTTGCCATCCGTGAAAACGAAATCCTAAATACTGAATTTTTATAATGTAATACCTCCTTTGCATAGATGTCAAAACTACAATTAATATATTTTTCTACACACTCCCTAAGTAAATTTTACCTAAACTAAAAACAGCTCATTAAATCATAATGATTTAATGAGCTGTTTGAAATACAGTTTACCAAGAAATTACTCCAATACAAATGAGGTGTTTGATATTAAATCACTCCCACTAAAAACATTTACAAAATAGTTTCCTTTTTCAAATCCTTTTTTAGGAGCCGTTAAAAACTCACAAATATCCAAGGCTTTATTACTATAGTTAAACTCAGTTTCAAAACTATAGTTTAATGTTTTCTCATCAAATGCTACAACAGCATTTTCTCCCAACACATTATTGTTTGCATCCAATACCTGTACAAATAACACTTTATCTCCTTTTTCAGTAATTCTGTTTTCAGCAACTGAAAAACATATTTTTACTTTATCTGCTCTTCTGGCTTTAGTGGTTGGTATTTGTTTTCCAGAAGATTTTTCAATTACAGCTATTCCTTTTAAAGCAGCTATAGATAATTCAGAAGCCGATTCAATTATTTTTTGTGCATCAACAACTTGGGTGTTTAAAGAGTCCGATAACTTTAATTGTGAATCTAATTGACCAACAATAGAATCTTTTTCTTTTGATAATTGAGTATTTACTA